>Ga0213829_1000121_pt1 | contig 100894 bp, 87 predicted proteins | sample MC6MC0896MG_FD_180665 | JGI IMG/M metagenome (GOLD analysis project Ga0213829, IMG submission 180665) | Enriched soil aggregate microbial communities from Iowa State University, Ames, United States - MC6-MC0896-MG | ecosystem: Environmental > Terrestrial > Soil > Unclassified | place: USA: Iowa... | reverse complement strand
GAATGGTGGCTTGCCATCGGCCATGACGTGCCGGACTTGCGCGATTATTATCGGGTCGAAGACGAAAACGGCCAGCGCTTCTGGATTTTTCGTGAGGGGCTTTATGACGGGGCCAATCATCCGCGCTGGTTTCTGCATGGGCTGTTCGCGTGATGACCGATTTTTATGAAATAGCTGCGGCCAGCAATTTCTCCTTCTTGAGCGGAGCATCGCATCCGCATGAGTTGGTGTTGCAGGCCCATGCACTCGGCCTTTCCGGCATTGGCATTGCCGATCGCAACACGCTGGCCGGTGTGGTGCGGGCGCATGCCGCGTGGAAAGATTTTCGCGACAAAAGCGATTTCCGGCTTTTCATCGGCTGCCGCCTGTCTTTCATCGACGGCACACCGGAGATGGTTGTCTACCCGCGTGATCGCGTAGCCTATGGTCAATTATGCCGGCTGCTGACGATTGGAAAACACCGCGCACTCACCAAAGGCGAATGTCATCTCGAATGGTCTGATCTTCTGTTTCGTGCACGGCAATTCCAGATCGCAGTGTTTGCGCCCGAAGAAGAAAGCCCGGAATTTGCGGCGCGCCTGAAAGAAATAGCAAAAGCTGCACCCGGCTCTGTCTGGCTGGCGGTTACCATGCCACATCAGGGCCATGACGGACGCCGTGCAGAACGCATTGCCGGTTTTGCAGCCGATGCAAATGTGCCGCTTCTTGCCACCAATGATGTGCTTTATCATCATGCAGACCGGCGCGCCTTGCAGGATATTCTCACTGCTACACGCCATCACAGCACGGTTTTTGCAGCCGGAAGGCTACTTGAGAAAAATGCTGAACGTCATCTGAAACCACCAAAGGAAATGGTTCGGCTGTTCCGCGACTATCCGCAATCGGTTCAGGCGACTGCCGATTTTATCGCGCCCATCACATTCCGGCTGGATGAACTCAAATATGATTATCCTGATGAGCCGGTGCCACCCGGCAAGACACCGCAGCAGCATTTGCATGATCTCGCATGGGAAGGTGCTGCCGCTCATTATGGTGCAGGCACAATTCCTGCCAAAGTTCAGGCACTCATCAACAAGGAGCTCGCGCTGATTGAACAGCTCCAGTATGCCGCCTATTTTCTGACCGTTTATGACATTGTGAGCTTTGCCCGATCAGAGGGGATACTCTGTCAGGGACGTGGTTCAGCCGCCAATTCCGTCGTCTGTTTTTGTCTTGGTGTGACCGGCGTTGATCCGACCCAGGTGGATCTCCTGTTCGAGCGTTTCCTTTCGGTCGAGCGCAAGGAGCCTCCGGATATAGACGTCGATTTTGAGCACGAGCGACGCGAAGAGGTGATGCAGTATATTTACAATCGTTACACCACGGATCGTGCGGCAATTGTCGCCACTGTCATCAGCTATCGTTCGCGTAGCGCCATCCGCGATGTCGGCAAGGCGCTTGACCTGACCGAAGATGTCACAGCAGCACTTGCCAACACGGTTTGGGGCATATCGGGCGGCGGCATCGACAAACAACATATCAGGCAGGCAGGGCTTGATCCCGACAACCCCATCATCCGACGCGCCGTCGAACTGGCACTGGAACTGATCGGCTTTCCGCGTCACCTGTCGCAACATGTCGGCGGTTTTGTGCTGACGCGCGACCGGCTTGATGAGACGGTTCCCATTGGTCCGGCAGCGATGGACAAGCGCTATTTCATCGAATGGGACAAGGACGATATTGATGAAGTGGGATTGATGAAGGTGGATGTGCTTTCGCTTGGCATGCTCACCTGCATTCGCAAGGCGTTTGATCTCATTCACCAACACAAGCCACATCTTTATAATGGAGAAAAGCTCACGCTCGCCACTCTGCCGCGTAAGGACAAAGTCGTCTACGACATGCTCTGCAAGGGCGATTCGCTCGGGGTCTTTCAGGTCGAAAGCCGCGCGCAGATGAACATGCTGCCGCGGCTGCGCCCACAAGAATATTACGACCTTGTCATTCAAGTGGCCATTGTACGGCCCGGCCCCATTCAGGGCGATATGGTGCATCCCTATCTGAGAAACAGAAAAAATCCTGCAAACGTAAGCTACCCGGCCCCTTCGCCTGAACATGGAGAGCCAGATGAACTAAAAAAAATTTTATCCAAGACAATGGGCGTGCCACTGTTTCAGGAACAGGCCATGCGCATTGCCATTGAGGCGGCAAAATTCACGCCCGATGAGGCCAATCTGCTGCGCCGTGCCATGGCAACTTTTCGAAAGATGGGCACGATCCACACCATGGAGAAAAAGATGATCGACGGCATGGTGAACCGTGGTTACGAGCGAAGCTTTGCCGAAAACTGCTTCAACCAGATCAAGGGCTTTGGTGAATATGGCTTTCCGGAAAGCCATGCAGCGAGCTTCGCGCATCTTGTCTATATTTCGGCATGGATCAAATGCCATCACCCGGACATATTCGCGGCAGCGCTGCTCAATTCACAACCCATGGGTTTTTATGCACCCGCCCAGATCGTGCGCGATGCAAGCGAACATAATGTCATTGTGCGGCCTGTTGATGTGAATTTAAGCCAGTGGGATAATATTCTCGAAGAGACACCCAATCCCGATATGCTGGCGCTGCGGCTTGGCTTTCGTCAGGTCGATGGCTTTTCCCGTGACGCCGCCAATCTCCTGATCACCGGTCAGCACGAGCCTTACAGGAGCATTGAGGACATGCATCGGCGTTTGCGGCTTGATCGGCGGGCCTTCACGCTTCTCGCTGATGCCGATGCATTCAGCTCGCTCAATATGGACCGCCGCGCTGCATTATGGGCTGTGCGCCGTCTACCCAATGATGAAACCCTACCGCTTTTTCGCGCGGCAAAAACAAGCGAACTGGCGGAAGAGCCGCATACAAGTCTGCCCGAAATGGAGGCTTCCGAACATGTGATTGCCGATTACGAGACAACGCGGCTCTCGCTCAAGGGGCATCCGCTGCAATATCTGCGTGAGAGACTTACCGCAGCAGGTTTCTCCACCTGTCGCGCCTTACAGGAAGGCGCCAACGCTCGGCGCATGAAAGTGGCCGGTGTTGTGACCGTGCGCCAGCGCCCCGGCAGTGCCAAGGGGGTGGTGTTCCTCACCATCGAAGACGAAACCGGCATCGCCAATATCGTCGTCTGGCCAAAAATCATGAAAGCATTTCGCCGTGAAGTGATGGGCGCACGGCTTATCCTTATCGATGGACAGCTTCAGCGCAGCCCCGAAGGGGTGGTGCATCTGGTGGCATCCAAGCTTGAAGACCGTTCAGCCGCTCTTATCGAGATGAGTGGCCGCGAGCCGCACCGGCTCATTGCGCCATCACAGACAACGGCCCGTCATCCAAGAAATGTGAAGATTATGCCGAACTCACGCGACTTTCACTAAGTTTCAACTTCTGGCGGCCTGCAAATGGCGCTTTGCTGCGCTTCCGGTGCTCATGTACCCAAAAGTACACTCCGCTCCGGTTTTCGCAAAACACCATTTTCGGCACTCCATACGCTGAATCCACCAAACTGCAAATTTTGCTAGAGCGTTTTCTATTTTGATTGAATCAGTTGAAACGCTCTATCCTTTTGTTTTGTGGCATTATCCCGCGCAAAACCGCTTCGCACTTTTGCTGGAAATGCTCTAATTCCAAACACCAACAAAGAACACAGCACAATAATGCAGTGCTGCACCGACAACGACAAAGCCGTGCCAGATCGCGTTCTGAAACCGCAGGCGTTCCCAGACATGGAAAATCACGCCGAGCGAATAAACCATTCCGCCTGCCGCGATTAGCCAGAAAACAGCTTGCGGCAGTGATTGCACCATCGTGTCGTAGACCATCACCCCACTCCAGCCGAGCGCCAGATAAAGCAGGATCGACAGCCGGTCAAAACGCCCCGGCATAAATAATTTGAGCATGATGCCAATGAAAGCCACGCCCCAGACAAAGAGCAGCAAGGGCAAAGCACGCTCCCCCATATGAACGGCGAAGGGGGTATAGGTTCCCGCAATCAGCAGATAAATCGCCGAGTGATCGAAGCGACGCAAAAACCATTTTGTCGGCGATACGGGCCAGATATTATAGACTGCTGAAATTCCAAGTGCTGCAAGCAGGCTCGCAAGATAGACGCTGGACGAGATCAGAGTCACAGCTGACATATTCGGCAGAAAATAGATGAGCATGGCAATCGCGCCAACAAAGGCCAGAGCAACGCCCAGCACATGCACGACACCGTCGGCCCAAAGTTCAGCCCGGTCATATTTCCATTTTATCGGATAAGGCAGTCTTACATCCATCTTGCGCGTCCATGTCTTCGTGTGAGGATATGAGACTGGCATCGCTTTGCAGCGTCAAGATGACAAATCGTCGAAACACATTCAGAGCGGCTCCTTTTTAAGTGGAACCCTAGAAACCGTTCTATCTATTTATTTTTACGCATTATCCTACGCAAAACCGCTCCGCACTTTTGCTGGAACTGCTTTATTGCGCTGCAGGAGCAAAGGAAGCCTGCGTTGGCGCGACACCGGGAAGCGGTGCAGCAACACCTTCCGGCAGGGTTGCCTGATCAGCAGATGTTGCTACCGCATTATTGATCGGGCCGCTGCGCTTCCAGCTACCATCGAGACCTGTTTCCTGCAGCAGTCCCTTGCGTTTGGCATCGTAATAATAGCCACGCGCATAAAACTGAACGGCCTGACTTTCATTGCCGCCTGCAACCTTATAAGCGCCGGACAGATAACGAACGGCATATTTCAGGTTCGTCTCGGCATCGAGAAGTCCCTTGGCGTTACCCTTGTAACCCATGCCACGCGCCGTTGGATGACTGATCTGCATCAGGCCCCAGTAAGGGCCGTTACGGGCACCGGGATTAAAGCGGCTTTCGCGATGGACGACGCGGCGCACCAGACGCTCCGGCACATCATAGGCAACGGAATATTTTGTAATAAGATCGTCAAGACCATCGGGTGCGTGGTCTGGCGTTTCAAATGCCATATTGGTGGCAAGAGACGCCGGCGAAGCTGCTGCCTGCGCACCAGCAAAGGCCAGCATCGGTTCGGATTGTCCACGGATGCCCGGGATCGGCACAACTGATGGAAGCACCGGATTTTCAAGCGATGCGACAGTTTCTGTCCCCGGTGCGGCACTCGCATCAGCGACAGCAACAGCACCCTCAGCAGGCGTTGCGGCCGCTGTGGCGGTGGTGGTTGCCGAATTTTCTGTCGTCGTGATCAGTGCCGTTTTTTCAGGCTTGCCATCGCTGGTCGTGTTGCACGCGCTCAAAGCGACAGCGCAACCAAGGAGAAGAACACCTTTAAGAACCGCGGACGAAAATGGTTTGGAAAGAGCCTGAAAGCGCATGACCGGATCGACCTCAGGAATCGAAATCTTGTTCGATACGTTTTTCGAGTTCAACCAGATCGGCTGGCAAAGGCATGCCTGTTGCTTTAAGCGCGTTGAGCTTCTCGCGAACAGTTTCGCGAATCTCATGAACGTCCTGTGGCTGGTTCACCATCTGCTCAAAAAGCAGTGCAATTTCCGCCTTGATGTCCTCGAATGCCATAAGACCCTCTTGGCTTAAGCGGGTCCGTTTAGCGGCCCCGTTTAGACAATATTCTTTCAATCGATAAACGTCATGTATCACGCAAAAGACACAAAACGGAAGCCCTCAAAGTTGTAACAACGCCAAAATGAATATTTCAGCGCGTAACAGAACGGTTTGAAACCTCACAGAATACGCGGCAGCATTGTATCTATCGCATTGAAATCACGTGCTAAAATTCCAAAATCATCCAAGCCCAGACTGCCGTTGGGATCGAACAGATAAATGCTCATCCAGATAAGCGCTGATGTCAGCAAAATCGCCAATATCGTCAAAAGGAGAAGGCGGCGACCGAGAGCAGCCTTTGCGCCTGCTCTCTCAGGTGGGTTTTTGTTCATGTTCAATCGTCGTTCGTGGCGTTCAATTCTTCGGGTCGTGTACCATGTTCTGACGGGGCAGCAAGATAGCCCTGCTGTACAAGCGACTTGCGCAAAATATGGATGATGGCTTCGGTCTGATTAAGACCGGGATGCTTTTCGTTGATAAAACGCTCCAAAGCATCATGAATATCGACGGGAAGATAAATGCTCATCATTCCTCCTTGGGAATTTTTCGATTCTACCGCATCAGCCCTGACACGCGACCGTCACACAACTTTCACGGAAATAGAGCCGACACCATCTACATTTCCTTGCAGCACATCCCCGCGCTTTACCGCACCCACGCCCGCAGGTGTACCCGTATAGATCAGATCGCCCGGTTGCAGCTCAAAAAGCGATGACAGATAGGCTATGGTTTCCGGCACTTTCCAGATCATCTGGTTAAGATCGCCCGCCTGACGCTGCTCGCCGTTGATCTTAAGCGTGATCGAAGCAGAATCCGGATGGCCGATCTCCGACACAGGCACGATGGCGGAGCACGGTGCGGAATGCTCAAAGGCTTTCGCAACTTCCCACGGACGCCCCGCCTTCTTGGCCACAGCCTGCAAATCACGCCGCGTCATATCGATGCCGACCGCGTAGCCATAGACATGATCCAGCGCTGTTTCGACCGGAATATCGCGCCCGCCAGTCTTGATAGCAACAACCAGCTCGATCTCGTGATGTACATCCTCGGTCTTTGGCGGATAGGGGAAATCGCCGTCATTAATCACCAGATTGTCCGGATTCTTCTGAAAGAAAAAAGGTGGATTACGCGTTGGATCGCCACCCATTTCAATAGCGTGATCGGCATAATTCTGTCCGACACAATAGATCCGATGCACGGGAAAACGCTCTTCAGTCCCCTTCACAGGCACGAAGGGCTGCTGCGAAGGTGCGAAAACATAATTTGTCATGAAAGGCTGATCCCGTAAGATATAAATGCGTTTTGTATAATGCAGGCAGGAATCACTGGCTGCAAGTCTTGGACGTGCAATTTTCAGTTATGGATTAAACTGATGCGACAACGTAATCCGCTTTGCGGGATGCAGAAACGACCAGTTGCGCATTGGGTATGTCGTTGGAAAGCGCACGTTCACGTGCTGCATCTTGTGCATGGCCATGATCAATCCAGCGCTGGATAAGACGGCGTTCGAGCTCTTCAAAAGGCACTTCCAGAAAAATCGTCATGTCGAAAAATGGCGCAAGACGCGTCCATGGCGCTTCATCGAGCAACAGATAATTCCCCTCGACCAGCAAGATGCGATGATCAGCTCTCACAACGGATGCCCCTGCGCGCGCCAGATCCAACGTGCGATCAAAGGTCGGGATAACAATATCTTCATTAGGGTTTTTCAACCGCTCCAGAAGAGCCCCGAAGCCTGCACAATCGAAAGTCGGCGGTGAACCTTTACGGCTGCGCAAGCCGCGTTCGTCAAGGATTGAATTGTCGAGATGAAAACCATCCATTGGCACAACCACTGCCGGCCCCGTCTCACCTTTATTGATCGCTTCGCGCAGATAATCGGATATGGTGGATTTGCCAGCACCGGGAGGGCCGGCAATCGCGACAATCAAACGACCATCATTATTGGAAAGTCGTTCAAGAATTTCGGCAGGCAGGCTTTCGGCTTGGCAAGGCTTCATATGTGGCACCCGGAATAAAAAACGGAAGTATTTTCGTAAGACAGCACACAGTTTGTTATTTTCAAACAATAAGTTTGATCTATCTTGTCTTGCAATGACCGCAAAGACGGATCACTTGCACCACTTAAGAATATTTAATCGAACGGGAAAAATATGACCGTCAAAACAGTTGCCACCACGCCCTTTCAGGATCAGCAGCCCGGCACATCGGGTTTGCGCAAAAAGGTCCCGGTTTTTCAGCAGTCAAATTACGCAGAAAACTTCATCCAGTCGGTTTTCGATGTGCTGGAAGGTTTTGCGGGCAAGACCCTCGTGGTTGGCGGCGATGGACGCTTCTATAATCGCGAAGTGATCCAGAAAGTCATCAAGATTGCAGCCGCAAATGGCTTTGGCCGCATCATGGTTGGTCAGGGCGGTATTCTTTCGACACCTGCCGCTTCCAACATGATCCGCAAATACAAGGCTTTTGGTGGGCTTATTCTCTCTGCCAGCCATAATCCGGGTGGTCCAAAAGAAGATTTCGGCATCAAATATAATATCGGCAATGGCGGTCCCGCGCCGGAGAAGATCACCGAAGCGATTTTTGCCCGCTCCAAAGTGATTGATCAGTACAAGATCACCGATGCAGCCGATGTTGATATCGACAAGGTGGGTGAAGCCAGGATTGGCGACACCGAAATCGTGGTCTTTGATCCGGTCACAGACTATGCGCAATTGATGGAAAGCCTGTTCGACTTCGACGCGATCCGCGCGATGATCAAGAACGGCTTTGGCCTCAAATTCGACGCCATGCATGCAGTCACCGGCCCCTATGCCAAGGAAATTTTCGAGCGTCGCCTCGGTGCGCCGGAAGGCAGCGTCATGAATTTTGTGCCGCTGCCTGATTTTGGCGGCCATCACCCGGACCCCAATCTCGTCTACGCCAAAGAGCTTTACGATCTGCTGATGTCGGACAATGCGCCCGATTTCGGTGCTGCATCAGATGGCGACGGCGACCGCAATCTCATTATCGGACGCGGCATCTTCGTGACCCCATCCGATTCGCTCGCGATGCTGGCAGCGAACGCGCATCTGGCACCGGGTTACAAGGATGGCATCAAGGGCATCGCCCGTTCTATGCCAACAAGTGCAGCCGCTGACCGCGTTGCAGAGAAGCTCGGCATTGGCATCTATGAAACACCGACCGGCTGGAAGTTCTTCGGCAATTTGCTCGATCATGGCAAGGTCACGATCTGCGGCGAGGAAAGCTCAGGCACGGGCTCAGACCACGTGCGCGAAAAGGACGGACTTTGGGCGGTTCTGCTCTGGCTCAATATTCTGGCTGTGCGCAAGGAAAGCGTGAAAGCCATTGTGGAAGAACATTGGGCACGCTTTGGGCGCAATTATTATACCCGCCACGATTATGAAGCGGTCGATTCTGACATTGCGAAGACACTTGTTGCTGATCTGCGCGGCAAGCTTGCAAGCCTGCCCGGCACGAGCGTTAACGGTCTTAAAATCGAAAAGGCCGACGATTTTGCCTATCATGATCCGATCGATCATTCAGTGAGCGAACATCAGGGCATTCGCATCTATTTCGAAGGCGGCGCTCGCGTCGTTCTGCGGTTGTCAGGCACCGGCACGTCAGGGGCTACCATCCGCATTTATATCGAGCGCTATGAAGACGATCAGGCCAAGCACAATCTTGATACGCAGGAAACATTGGCACCGCTGATCGATGCGGCAGAACAAATCACAGAAGTGAAAAAACGCAGCGGACGGACCGAGCCGTCGGTGGTTACATAATAAAAAAGGGCCCTCTCGGGCCCTCTTTTTTACTCGAAAACAATCGCCGGAGCGGGCTTTCCAGCCCCTTCACCGGATTTCATGTTTTCCCAGACCTTGCGTGCGATCTCACGATAAATCAACGCATGTTCACTGTCCGGCTCGACCACGGTAATCGGCGTTCCATTGTCGGAGTGCGCGCGCACATCCATATGCAGCGGCACTTCGCCAAGGAATGGGACGTTGAGACGCTCCGCTTCCCTGCGTGCGCCGCCATGACCGAAAATATCGTAGCGCTTGCCTGTGTCAGGCGCGATGAAATAGCTCATATTTTCGACAATGCCCAGCAGCGGCACATCGACCTTGCGGAACATGGCAAGCCCCTTGCGCGCGTCGATCAGCGCCAGATCCTGTGGCGTTGAAACAACGACAGCACCGGCGAGCGGCACTTGTTGAGCCATGGTAAGCTGCGCGTCACCTGTTCCGGGCGGCATGTCGACCACCAGAACGTCGAGTTCACCCCAGGCAACCTCGCGCAGCATCTGTGTAAGCGCCGACATCACCATCGGGCCGCGCCAGATCATCGGCGTTTCTTCATCCACCATGAAACCCATCGACATCACCTTGATGCCATAGTTTTCCATCGGCTTGAGAATGCGTCCTTCAACCGTTTCCGGACGGCCCGAAAGACCAAGAAGGCGCGGCATCGATGGGCCGTAAATATCGGCATCCAAAATGCCGACTTTCAGGCCATTCGCAACCAGTCCAAGCGCCAGATTGACGGCCGTTGTCGATTTGCCAACGCCACCCTTACCGGATGCAACGGCAATAATAGCGCCAACACCCGGAATGCCGGGCTTTGAAGCCGGACGCAGTTGCTGTGGCTGACGGTTCTGGGGTGCGGCAGGACGTGGCTGAGGTTTTGGTGGCGGTGGCGCATCATCGCTTGTGCGCCCCCCTTTCTTTTCCGCTGTCAGCGTGACCAGCGCACCGGATACACCCGGAATTTCCTTCACGGTCTTTTCCGCAGCAAGCCGCATCGGCTCAAGCCCATTGGCGCGATCCGCAGGCACTGTAATGGAGAAAAAGACTTTGCCGTCGGCAATAAAAATATCCGACACCAGACCAAGCGACACAACATCGCCTTCGAAATCTGGTCCTGTCACAGCCTTAAGCCGTTCCAGAACCTGCTCACGCGTTACGCCTGACATTATTTCAACCTCGTCTGCAGCAAGCTCGCCGCTTGCCCATTTCGCATATGTTGAGATAATCCCATTTGAGCCAAAAGGCCAATAGATGTGAGTAAAGAGTTTCAAGTCAGGCAGGTGACATAATGGCCAAAGCCATACATTCGATGATACGCGTTCTGAATGAGGAGCGATCAGTCTCCTTCTACGATCAGGCTTTTGGTCTGAAAATCGCCGAGCGTATCGATTTTGAAACCTTCACGCTGATCTATCTGCGCAATGCGGAAACCGATTTCGAGTTAGAGCTGACCGTCAACAAGGACCGTGCCGAGCCTTACAATCTGGGCGACGGCTATGGTCATCTGGCCGTTGTTGTCGATGATCTGGATGCGGAATATGCGCGTTTTACAAAGCTTGGATTGAAAGTCGGTAAGCTGGTTGATTTCAAAAATGATGGTGTGCAGGTCGCGCGCTTCTTCTTTGCTGAAGACCCGGATGGCTACAAGATTGAGGTGATTGAGCGCGGCGGACGTTATCGCTGATAGATTTCCCAGCCCCACTGCAAATAGAAATAATAGTGGGGCTGGAAAATATTCGGTGTTATTTGGAACCCTTATATGTGGAGTAACCATACTGACTTAGAAGAAGCGGCACATGAACATGCTGTTCCTCTTTGGTAAGATGAATTACGACGGGTATTTCAGCGAAAATGGTTTCAGATTTCTGCTTTGAGAAATACTCACCTGTCTCGAAAGTGATCCGATAATCTCCCGGTTCAATCATCGCAGAATTATCAGGGTATAGAGCGGATATTCGACCGTCCTGGCCAGTAACGCCCGAGGAAAGCGGAACCCATTTGTCACCACCCTCTTTTTCAAGAGTAACGGTAATACCTTGAGCTGGAGAGCCGGTCATCAAATCCAGAACATGAACGCTTAATGGATTCAACTGTTTTGAAACGGCATCATCTGCCAAAGCAATCTCACTCGAAAGTGCAATCGATCCAATTAAAAATGAAGTCATAGCAAGAGATTTACAATAATTCATTTTAGCCTCTACATAATTTAAATTTATAATGTAACTTAATATACATGCAGATTTTACACGTAATTCACCTATTAATCAAATAATACTATTTTAATAAATTTTTACATTTGGCTAAGAATTTTATTCGCAGAAAATTTCGTTCCGGGTCGCATGATATGCGGCGAAATTACATTTATCTGTTTGATGCTTGGCAAAGAAGGTTCAAATGAATTAGTTAAGGCTTAGGACAAAGGAGATTTCAGTTTGAACCTGAGCGCAGTCCAGTTACGAGCGACATTGGCAATACGCATCTTGAGCGTGTTGGCGTTGATGCTCGTCGCTTTTGCGCACAAGCCGGTCGCCCTTGCCTCTCCTGAACAATTGTTGCTTGCGCAATATGTGCTGCCCGATGGCAGCTATCCGGTGCTTTGCATCACGGATCACGCCATCGAAAAGGATGGCCATGACCGTCAGCAGCATCTGCATAATAACAATATCTGTGATGCCTGCCGCATTTCATCGGCATTTCTTTGCCCTCAGCCTGCCCCCTCGACAGGTGCAGCAATCAATGTTGCTCAGGCTGATATAGTCGTTCCGTCTCAACCCGTGCTGCGGCAAGCCATTTATCCGCCATCTGCTCCGCCGCAAGCCCCGCCTTTGGCCTGAAATCAGTCTTTCCCAGTGCGCGCTTTAAAGCTGCGTCCCGACATATGATTATTCAGGTTTGAAACAATGAGAAACGCTCGTTTTCTTACATCCGCTATTTCCGTTCTTGCGCTTTGCGTTTCGGCAGGCATGGCTAATGCCCACTCCTCGCTTGACCAAAGTGAAGCCGCGGCTGGCAGCCGTTATAAAGCGGTGATCCGCATTCCGCATGGTTGCGATGGCAAAGCCACCACTGCTGTCAAAGTTGAACTGCCAGAAGGCTTTGTTTCGGCACAGCCTCAGCCAAAAGCCGGTTGGAAAGTGGAAACCGCCAAGGGCGATTATGCGCAGAGCTACAAGATTCACGGCAAGGATGTGACTTCCGGGCTCAAGCAGGTGACATGGAGCGAAGGCGAACTACCAAGCGATTTCTATGATGAGTTTGTGGTTGTCGGGCAGCTTGCCAAATTTGACAAGGACACCACGCTTTCCTTCCCGGTGACACAGTTCTGCGGAACCGATGATTCCGTTGCATGGACCGAGATTGCTGCCGACGGTCAGGACCCGCACGATCTCAAGCATCCAGCGCCGCAACTTCTCGTTCTGGCTGCTGCCAGTGCCGATGAACACGCAGGACATGGTGGACATGGTTCGCATGGTGATCATGCAAGCACGCCGATCAAGCTCGGTGATCTGAGCATCAACGCCCCTTCAATCCGCGCCATGGTTCCGGGTGCAAAGGTTGCGGGCGGCTTCCTCACCATCGTCAATGACGGTAAGGCCGCAGACAAGCTGGTCGGTGTTACGACGACTGGTGTAAAGCGCGTTGAAATCCATGAAATGAGCATGGAAAATCAGGTCATGAAAATGCGCGAACTTAAAGACGGACTGGATATTCCAGCCGGTCAGACGGTTGAGCTTAAATCAGGCGGCTATCACCTGATGTTCATTCAGCCAGACCATCCTTACAAGGAAGGCGATAAGATCGCAGCGACCCTTGAGTTCGAAAAGGCCGGTAAGGTTGATGTCGAGTTTCTGGTAACCGCTCAGAGCGGCAAGTCCGACGATCATTCCAAGCATTAATTCCGAGAGCACAGGGCGCTAAGGCGTCTCTCTCCTTAAAGCATTATGCGCCCGTATGCCGCAACCGCTACCCCGTTGTAGCGGTTGCGTTCTTCGTTTATAGCTATAAACATGACTGTAATAGTCTAGAATAATTCCAAACTGTTGAAATAGTTCATCTTTTTAAAAGCTGAGTAATTGACTCCAGATCAATTTCCGGCTTTTATATACCAGAGTTATTTTATGCAGCCTTTGATGTTTGGGCCTTGAACCCGTTCGATTGGAGGACCCGATGATCGGTGTCAGCGAATGCCGGTCTGCAAATGTAGATGGATTGCCGTGGCAGCTTCATCTTTTGCAGACTGGATATTGTAATGTACGCGGGGAAACAGAACGCCTCGCAAATCTTAAGCAGCAAAGCTGCGCGCATGTTCACACCTCTCAATGGAGGCGGACATGAATATGCGCATCTCGGAACTCAATGGTGCCAACAGTGTGGGCTATTATGATCGCCTGCCGGAAAAGCTGGTTCTTGAGGGCTACCGCCGCTGGACGGCTGGTTTTGAAACCGGATCGATCATTCCATGGGAAATGACCTGGGGCCTCTATTCGGAAGTGCTTGGCAATTCTGAAGCAAAGCGCGCAATCGCCGAGCTTTCGCAGTTCATCCGCGTGCTGCGCCATTGTGCAAGCTGCCAGTTGCGTGCTTTTCCATTCGATTCGCACCATGTCTGCCGTGAGGAATGCCTCACGCTGGGCCTGATTTCAGGCTTGCAGAATCAGGATGGTCTGCTGCTCGACACCTGCCTTGAAGCGATTGCCTGCAAACGGCGTTGCAATGATGTGGCAGATGCAGCGCGCAATTTCGCCGACACATTGGCGGATTTCGGACAGACTTTGCTGCCAATACCCATCCATGCAATCGACAGTGCTTTGAACATAACCCGGCGCGCGACATTTCACTGATCTGAAAGACGCTGCGTAGAGCATTTCCAGCAAAAGTGCGAAGCGGTTTTGCCCAGGATAATGCGGAAAAACAAAGAGATAGAGTAGTTCCTACGATTGAGTTTCGACAGCAACCGCTCTAGCAAATATTTTTTGATTTTGGCCGTGAAAAGCGGCGCGAGGAGAACCAAAATGCAAGCCAGAACCGAACGACGCCTCGGCTTTGTTGCAGCAATCGCTTTAACGGCAGCAGCCTTTGCTATGCCGGCAGTATCAACGCAGATGGTGCAGCACACCACCGCACCGACCACACTTCATGCTTCGATTGACAGCATGAAATCCGAGCTTTCGCGCCTCGTCGCTTTTGCCGACACAGCAACGAAACCTGTTCACTACGAGTAATCCTAGCAAAATAGATATTCTGTAGCCGGGCTGAACGACCTCCAGTCAGCCCGGAAAAATTAAAGCGCGCGCATTCAAGAATGCACGCGCTCTTTTTTATCCGCGCATCTTATCAGAAAACCGCTTCACACTTTTCGGGATGCGCTCTTTTTTATCCGCGCATCTTATCTGATCGAAGCGGGGCCAGAAATTAGTCCAGTGGACTAATTTCCCCGCGAAGGCGCTTCACACTTTTCGGGATGCGCTGTTTTTTACTCGATCATCCAACGATGATCGGTGCCTGTCCCTGGACACGATTATACAAATCGATAATGTCCTGATTCATCAGGCGGATACAGCCAGAAGACATCGACTGACCGATAGACCACCATTCCGGCGAACCGTGAATACGATAGCCCGTGTCGCGACCATTCTGGAAAATATAAAGCGCACGTGCGCCCAGCGGATTTTGCGGACCCGGTTCCTGACCATTGCGATATTTCTCAAGGTCTGGTCGGCGCTGGATCATTTCCGGCGGCGGCGTCCATCGCGGCCACTCGCGCTTATACTGAACATTGGCGCGGCCCTGCCACTCAAAGCCAGCCTTGCCGATGCCCACGCCATAGCGCAGCGCCTCACCGCCCGGCAGGACGTAATAGAGGAAATGATCCTTGGTCACGACAACGATTGTTCCCGGTGCCTGCCCTGTCGGATCAGGCACGATCTGGCGTCGGAATTCTTTTGGCACCTTGGTGTAAGGAATGGCGGGAAGCGCATAAGGCCCTTCCTGCACCGCCGCATACATGACATCCGGCGTCGTAATATTCTTATCGACACTGATCTGCGGACGCATTGGCGTGATGCCGCTGGTGGACATCGGATCGATGTTCATCTGAAAAGCAGACATATCCATCGTCTGCGAACAGCCCGCAACACCGCCAAGCATGACAGCGCCTGTGCCCAGCAGAAAATGACGGCGGCTTAATTTCTCATTCAACTTAGACATACAAATCGCCCAACTCGAAACAATCGGCAAAATGCCTTCTTATCGTCGAAACAATTTGCGTCTTTATGGTTGAGGAAGGGTTAAACAGCTCGCGTAAATGTTAAGAAAAGACCTACCGCAACATTGGGTAGAAAAAAGCCGGGACATTAGAGCGCGTTTCGATCTGATTGGATCAGATCGGCGCTCTAACCCGTTTTATCTTAAGCATAATCTTATCGATCCTCGTTTAACGAAGGTCGGATTATGCTCCAGCCCGACCTTTTCCGCGTTCGATCAATAATCTTTTTCGTAGAAAATACCGGCACTGGAATCGCCTTCCGATCCCAAAGCGCCCTTGATCTTGAGATTTCGGGATATATCGAGATTGACGGTGCCTTTTGTGGAACCACCCGAACCAGCTTCGACGCCCAGATAAATGTTATCGCGAATATAGCGACCAGCACGCACGGCGGTTTCGCCCTTGCTGTCGGTGACGACATCAATATCGTCAAGGCCAGTCCCCTGCCTCAATTTGCTTATCAGAGAATTGTTGGAGCCACCCGCAAGTTCGGCTGCTGCGGCTGCGAGCTGTGCAATCTGGAAGGCCGACAATTCGCCAATCGAACGCTTGAAGATCAGATGCGCCAGCACTTCATCCTGCGGCAGTTCCGGCGAGGATGAGAAGACGATATTCAGATTATCGACGGTGCCGGTTACGGTCACAATTGCGGTAATATCATCGCCTTCGCTCCGGGCAACAAAATTGATCTGCGGGTTGAGATCACCCACCAGCGTCACGGTGCCTTCATCAAAAGTGATGCGCTGACCAAGGATCGCAATACGACCGCGAATGAGATCAAAAGAGCCGACCGGCTGGATATTCGTCACAGGTCCGGTCAGGCGAACACTACCGCCCAGTTCAGTATCAAGGCCGCGACCGCGTACAAATATCTGATTGGGAGCATTCACGACAATATCAAGACGCGGCACTGTCGGGCGTGCTGTCGGTGTCGGCACGGCACCACGACGCGTTTCAACCTTGGCGCGGTCGAGCGTGATCTGCACGTTTTTGGGCGTATGGATATGGCGAACAGGGACATAGGCTGCACCACCGCCGAGGTTTTCAGGCACCGTAATTTCAGCACGATCCACGTCAATGCGACCCGCAATCAAAGGATCACGCATCAGCGGGCCAGTGATTGAAATAGCGCCATCAACGGTCGCCACCACCAGCTTGCCATCGGCATAACGCGCACGGTCAAGCTTGATATCGATATTGGCTGGGAAGTTAGCCTCGGAATTGGTGGAAATCGTACCCGTCGCCGATACCGAACCGCCACTGCCAAAGCCCGCATTGACCTGACGCAGCGTGATGGTTTCACCCTCCATCGCGCCCATAATATTTATATTGTTAAGCCGCAGATTGGTTTCGGGGTCGATGAATTGCGCACCCGATGTCGAGAACATGCCACGCAGTTGTGGCTTATCGAAACCGCCTGAAACATTGACCGTAAGCGATAGCGTACCACTTGCCTGCGAACCGCGATCGGCAAGGAAGCGATTGGCGAGCGCCAGCGGCACGCTGCCCGACACATCTACACCAAGCCCCTGCCCCGAAAACGGCACCTTGCCATTCGCTGTGACATTGAGGCCCTGCGGTCCATCAAGGGTCAGCGAAGATATATCGACGGCCATGGCCGCGTAATTGCCCGCAGCCTGCAAGCTCAGGGGTGCAAGCCCATTGTCGCGCAAGGGCTTGGCTGCAAGGCCTGTACCACGCAGGTTAAAGCTTGCAGCCGGATTGGTAAGCGGACCTGTTACCCGTGCGCTACCCGTCACATTACCAGCAAGGTCCTGTCCTTTGACCACTCCATTGAGTGCTGTCAGCGGCAGATTGGCGAGGTTGACATCAACCGCCAGTTCGCCTTGTCCCAACGGTACACCGCCCTTTGCAGTCACATCAATGCCACCGCCGCCCGTAACACGCGCATCGACATTGAGCCTGTTGTTCTGGGAACTGCCCTTTGCATCCGCATCAAGCGGCGCAATGCCCTGATTTTTCAACTCATTCGCGGTTACGCCACGCGCTGTAATATCAAAGGATGCATCAGGATTTTCGCGTGTACCTGTCACGCGTGCCGTGCCATTGACGATGCCGCCAAGACCCAGTTCAGGCTTGAAGCTATTGGCAAGTGCAAGCGGCAGATTGGAAAGGGCGACCGAAAGGTCCAGCCGTTCTCCAATAGCGCCATTGACCTTGACCTGCCCGTCACCGGTATTGACGAGAATATCGCCAAACGAAATGTCGCTGCCCTTCATGGCAATGGTTGCGGGTGCAGCAAGTGTTGCCGAAAGCGAACCTTGCTTCACATCGGCAGATTGAAGTGCGAGTTCAAAGCCGCCATCTTTGGGTTCAAGTGAACCGCTCGCATTGGCAATCGTGCCAATCTTGAGCTTGGTGCTTGCGGTAAAGTCTGTTTTGGTGCCAGTCGCATTGGCCTTGGCATTGAAATTGTCGATGCCAAAAGTGCCAACCAGAATGTCGCGTGCACTCGCCGTTCCATCGACAACCGGCACCCCAAACAAATCCTGCGCGGTGAGCGCAATATCTGCGGACGCTATGTGATTGCCGTTTATTTTCAGGCCATTGGCCTTGGCATTAACAACAGCATTCTGGCGCTCGCCATTGGCATCAAGCGCGATGTCAGCATTGGCAGAGCCCGTCGCATCTGCGAGGAAAAGCGCTGCCGCTGTCGAAATATCCGGCGCATTGATATTCAACTGTCCGGCCAGAAGGCCCTTGGCATTTTGCGTGATATTGCCAGAAACATGCGTGCCGCCTGCATTGAACACAAGGTTTGTCAGGCGCTTCTCATCATTGACAATATCGATAAGCGAACCAAGATCGATCTTCTCGCCATTCAGAAAGGCGCTGCCTGCAAGCTTGCCGGAAAGTGACGCGCCGGTCGTTGCATTGCCATCCAGCAAAGCGTTGAAATCGAGGCCACCATCGGAGAGCTTGCGATCTGCGAGAGTTCCTTGCGGTGCGTCTGCGCGCAATGCCAGTGCAATCAGCTTGTCATCGCCGCGCGCGCTGCCTTTGATCGTCATGCGGCCCGACGCCTTGTCCGACAAGAGCTTAAGGTCGGACAGCATGACACCAAAGTCAAAATCTGCCTTGTCAGATGCGAAAGAACCATTGGCTGTGATTTCGCTCAATTCATTGCCAATACGAAAGTCTCGGGCGGCAAATCCTGCGCTACTACGAGCAATTCCGCCGCTCAGCTTCACATCACCATTGAGAATATTATCGACCGCTTCAGTTCCGGTGCGCATGTTCTGCGCATTGCCATCGAGATTAAGGTCAAAAGCACCGCTGACAGGGCTGACGCTGCCCGATGCCTTCACATCGATGCTGCCTGCAAGATCACGTTCCGCAAGCGCGCCGTAAGGCGCAAGACTTGCAACTTTCGCAAGAATATCGCCCTTGAAAGCAAAATCATTGATTTTACCATTGAGTTCGAGACTGAGCCCATTGCCTTCAATGCTAGCCTTGGCAAGATCGACAGCACTACCGGCTCGCCATCCGCCCGAGATTGCGAGATCGATTTGACGACCGAGCGCTTCGGCGATTTTTGCATCGGTTGCGTCAATACCGCTCACGCCGCCTGTCACATCGAATGTCACATGACGATTGGCAACATCGTTGAGATTTTCAGCAACACCGCCCATATCGAGTGCGATGCTGGAGGCCGAGATAGTTGCGTTTTTGAAGCCAGAAACCGCAAGCTTGCCGGTCCAGTCATTGGTCGGACGGTCGCCATAGGCAATCTGGAAAGTCGCATTGTTGATGGTCGTCTCACCACCCTTGACCGGCAAAAGCACTTCGCTTTTGCTCTCATCCTGAATGCTTGCATCGACACGCAGCTTATTAAGAAAGCCATCGCTGCCGGATTCTGCCGATGCTTTGAGCTTGAGTGCAGCCGCATTGAGTGACAGATCATCCAGGCGGAAACCACCGCCGTCTTTAAGCAGGCCATTTGCCGAAAGCGCTGTCTGCGCACCAAAGAAATCTCGGAACACCGGTGGAACCAGAACCGCAATCGGGCCATCAATGCGGGTTGCAAAAACACGGCCATCTGCCTGACGCACCAGTGTGAAACCGCCTGTCAGTGTGCGGGTGCCATTGGTATCGAGTGCCAGATCGATCTTGAGATCATCAAGGGTTCCGTTACCGGTCAGATTAAGATCAACCGGAGGGCGACCTTCGATATTAAGCAGGTTAGCAACAATGCCATTGGCAGGCTCGGCGACTTTGAGATCAAGATCGAGCTTCTGATCGGCATTGGCATAGGCGGCACGCAGCGTGAAATTGCCGCCCGGTCCGTCGAGGCGCTTGATATCAAAGGCAGAATTCAGCGAGCCGTCGGCAAGCGAAAGGTTACCATTGAGCGAGACAACCGATTGGAGCCCGAAAATATCCTGACCAAAATGCAGGCTCGCCACATCAAGACTGTCAATATTGATCGAAAGCGGCAGCTCCGGAAGGCTAAAACTCGTTGCTTCCGGCGACGGAAGGCTGTTATCTGGCAAAGGCTTGCGGATGAAATCAATGCGTTCCGCAACCAGCGACTGAATGCTCAGACGGCCCGTGAAAAGGGCTGTGCGGCTCCAGTTCAGCTTGGCATTTTCGATACGCAGCCACACGCCTTCGCGGTCGGCGATGGTAATCTGGCCAACACTTGCTTCAGACGACAGAAGTCCGCTCAGACCGGAAAACTGGATACGGCGGTTGGGCGCGGAAAGTTTGCTCTCCACAAAGGAAATAAAATACGACTTTTCCTCTTCCTGCTGCTCCTGTGCGAGCGCTGGAATGGCAAAGAGAATAAAGGCCAAGAGTGCAAGAAATCTAGTCAAAACGCCTGTCCTATGCCCACGTAGAATGCATAGCTCGGATCGCCCGAGCGGCGGTTAAGCGGAAGTGCCACATCAAGACGGATCGGCCCAAGCCCTGTCAGGTAACGCAGGCCGAGGCCTGTGCCTATGCGCATCTGTTCTGAGAAGTCCGGATAAGACTGCTCGCCCACATAGCCTGCATCGACAAAGCCGACGACGCCAATGGAATCGGTCACGCGCGTGCGCACTTCGCCTGATGCTTCGACCAGTGAGCGGCCACCGATCGTTTCGCCTGTCGATGTTTCGACGCCAATGCTGCGATAGGAATAACCACGGATTGAACCGCCACCACCCGCAAGGAACAGCTGGTTTGGCGGCAGATCAGCAATATCAGCACCCACAACAGAGCCGAGCTTTACGCGGCCTGCGAGAACAACGCGGTCCGTTGAGCCAAACCCGTAATAAGTACGACCTTCTGCAGTAAAGCGCGTCGCGAAATTGCCGCGCTGGAATTCATAGAAAGGCTGGATATTGCCTTCCAGATAAACACCGGAGGTTGGATCAGGCTTGTTGTTGCGGCCATCATAAAGAAGATTGCCTTCAAGTCCGCCTGTCGTGAATTCACGCGTTCCGAAGAAATCATCCTCAAAGCGGCCATGGCTTGCCTTGGCATAAAGCGCGCCGGAAAGCTCATCGCTGAAAATCTGCGTAAAGCCAGTCTTCGCATTTACCGATGTTTCGGTATAGGCGTCGAGCACTTCACGCTTGGCATCAAGGGCCGCAACAAAATCCGTATCGGGCGTATAAACGCCGGGCTTGGTGAAACTGGTTCCAAGCGTGTAGGTGTAATTGGTGGGATCAAAGGAATTATCCTGTGAACCACCGATGCCGCTGACCTTCGCGTCAAAACGCAAGCGCTCGCCGCGCCCAAACAGATTGCGATGCATCCAGTAGGCGGTGGCACCAAAGCCGTCGAGCGTTGAATATTCAGCACCAAAACCAAAGCGACGGGGTTTACGCTCCTGCACATTGAGCGTCATCGGCAAACTGCCATCCGGCTCAATCTTGTCTGCTTCCTCGAACGTCATCGAACGGAAAACTTCCATACGACCGAGGCGCTTTTTGGCATTCTCAATGTCGTCGGGGTCGTATTCCTGCCCCGGCTTCAAGCCCGTCATCCAGGCAACAAATTGCGGGTCCATACGCGCAGTACCGACAACGCTGACAGGCCCATAATAAGCCTGGCGTCCCGGATCAAGCCCAATATCGGCAGAAACCGTATTGCCATCATGATCGGCGACGATGTCTTCATTGGTAATTTTGGCCTTGGCATAACCCTGCTGACGCCATGCCTCGACCGCCAGACGCTCGGCTCTGAGGATCGTGCCGGAACGTGCAAGCTCACCGGGCGCAAAACCAGCCTTTTCGACCGATTCAACCTTGTCTTTTTTGTCTACAGGCGGTGGCGCAATATTGGAGATTGCTGTGCGCGAGAACAGAAATTGCGGACCGGGATCGACCGAAATATCGATCTTGGCATTGTTCGGAATATCAGCATCTACGGGAATATCGGCAGCTTCACGCCCATCGACCTTGATGGAAATCGTGCCGCCATAACGCCCCTCGCCATAAAGGGCTGCGAGAATACGCCGATAATCACCGCGTGCCTTGGCGAGCAGACCGGCAGAACCAGATGCTGGCGTTTCCTCATCGGAAACAAGCCCAGATGCACCATCTATGACGGATTTGAGATCGGCTTGCGTGCCATCGGCATTTTTGCGATTGCCAACCGCATTAACCTCGACCGTATAGCTCTTGGGATCGATAATATCGGGATCGGTATTCTTGTCTTCGCCCCAAAGGCGGATACCAAAGATCTCGAACGCCAAGGCAGGCGACACTGTCATCGAAGCAAATTGCACCGCTAATGCGAGTACAATAACACTTCTTCCCTGTATCGTCCTGTTACGCCAAGTCATACACGTTACTGTCCGGTTTTTGAGCCGTGCATCTTATCCAAAAACCGTTTCACAATTTTTGGGATGCACTCTATTTCACGACCGCCTTGGTAGCGCCTCGTCCCTCCCCTAATCCCAGGACGATTCAGGGATTAACATAGAGTGGTGGGAAGGCCAAGCTTCAACCAAACTGCGGCATGACATTTCAAGCCCGGACGAGCATTTATCGAAGCAAAGCCGTAATTAGGCAACGGCCTGCCAAGAATCACAAAACACTTCCAAAGCCCAAAGTCATTTACCCCCTATTGTGAATAGATTGAGTCAATGGAGCGTTAATGGATAGCGTTAACATCGCAAATTGATGCGGCCCGCTGGTGGGAGGTAAACCAGCGAGCCGCGGATCAGGTCATCAGGAGGGGAGGAAAAACGACCTGATAGCTAATGATTTATGGTATGCACACTTACCTTCCAGCGTGCATGGGACGCATGTTTCCGAAGTGAAAGCCACCGCCGCCCATTCCACCGCCAAAGCCGCGATTGCCGAATGCCGGACGATCAAAGCCACCAAAGCGCCCCTGACCCGATGTGAATCGCGGCCCCATTACAGGGCCATGGCCCCAATTGCGGTTGATTTGCCCATTCGGCCAACCACGTCCACCCCATTGTCGACCGTGTCCCCAACGCGGATTCCAACCATTGCGATCACCGCCGCGATTAGACTGACAATTTTTACCAATACAGCCATTGTAGTAGTTTGGTCCGCCACGCCAGCCAGAACCACCTCCCCAACCCGGGCCCCAACCGCCAGCTGTTGCCCAACCAATGCCGAGCCCAACACCAAGACCCGGAGCCCAACCATTGTCATATCCATCATTGCTGACGATGAACGTTGTGTTAGATGGAGCAACGTAAGCGTTACGATTGTAAGAACCGAAGCGGACATAGCGCGCAGAAACAAAGCCAACGCTATTTCCATTGTAAATCTGGCACCAGCCATTGCGACAAACACCAGCATTAACAAATGCACCGGCTGGAAGCGCAGCGAGACGACCGTAATTAGCGCCCGGACCAGACCGTATATTCACTGTAGCGGAAACATAAGCACTCGCAGCGGAAGCAACTCCCGGGATCAGGAGCGCAGCAGCGGCAATCGCAACACCAATAAATTTTTCTTTATTAAGTACTCTCTTAAATATAAACATCGCATTTTCTCCAAAATTAAGAGCAAATATAGACGCATCAAGCACTATGTTTTTTATAATACACAAATCAGAACGTAAATGCAAATAACAGGACAAATAATGGTAAATTTACGGCATTGACTGATTTAATTTTACTTACTATTTCGGAACATTTTTCCCATTTAATTGATGAGATTCAATTTTGAATAAAATTAAATTAATTTTTTATTCATTTATTCTCGGAAACTCCAAGAAGTCCAGCATGGAGCTCAAACGAAAAGCGCCCCGGAGGGAACCGGGGCGCCATGCGGCTTTTTAAGGGGGAGAGGGAGGAAAAAAAGCCGCAGAACCGGGCCGTCAGACCTGGTTATGGGGAAGCAGAAGGCCTGCCGGAGAAGGCCTTCGTGATAATCACTTATGGCAAATTACGCGCATCGTCAGGCGTCATATACATCGGCATCATATTGGTATCGAGGTGATGCATGACCCAGATGGAGCCTGCAAGCACAATCGCCAGAATGATGACCGTGAAAATCAGCGCCAGAATGTTCCAGCCATTTTCCGACTTCGGATCAAGGTGCAGGAAGTAAACCAGATGCACCACAATCTGAACCGCTGCCATACCAATGACAATGGCTGCGGTTGTTGCAGGCGTGAAGTAACCATTCATCGCCAGCATAAACGGAACGACGGTGAGGATGATCGCCAGCGTCAGACCGATCAGGTAAGACTTCAGGCTGCCATGTGCGGCTTGATCGTGTGTTTCGTGTCCAGAGCTCATCACAATACACCCAGCAGATAGACAAGGGTAAAGACGCCAATCCAGATGATGTCCAGGAAGTGCCAGAAGAGGCTGAGGCACATCACGCGCGTCCGGTTTGTTTCAGTCAGGCCATCGCGCAGAAGCTGGGCGGAGAGCACCAGAATCCAGATCAGACCCGAAGTAATGTGCAGACCGTGTGTTCCGACAAGCGCAAAGAACGCCGAAAGGAATGCACTGCGGCTCGGACCTGCACCTTCAACGATCAGGTGATGGAATTCATAGATTTCCATAACCAGAAACGCTGCACCCAACAGGAAGGTTACGCCCAGCCAGAAAAGCACACCTGCACGATTGTTCCTGAACATAGACAGCGTCGCCAGACCATAGGTCAGTGAGGACGCCAACAGGATCATCGTTTCGGTCAGTACGAAGTTCAGGTCAAACAGTTCACGGCCGGTTGGGCCGCCCGCAAACTGATGCGCCAGAACAGCATAAGTGGCAAAAAGGCCCGAGAAGAGAACGCAGTCGCTCATCAGGTAGATCCAGAAGCCGACCAGTGTGGTCGACCCTGCATCATGATGATCTTCGTGAGCCGGGTGCTCGTTGCCACCCTTGAAAGGAACGTTAAGATTAACGGTAGCGCTCATGGATCAGGCCTCCTGAGCATTCAATTGCCGGGTGCGTGCATCTTCGATGCGCTGCACTTCGTCGGCCGAGACATAGAAGTCTCTGTCATTGTTGAAAGAATGGGCAATAGCGACAGCCAGAACACCAACGGCTGCGGCAATTGCGAGCCACCAGATGTGCCATACCAGCGCGAAACCAAGCGGAATGTTCAGCATACCAATGATGAAGCCCGTGCCGGTATTCTTCGGCATGTGGATGCGGGCAAACTTTTCAGTACGGCGGACATAACCATTCTGCTTCATATCCCACCAGCTATCGTGATCACGAACATGCGGGACTTCGGCAAAGTTATAGAATGGCGGAGGTGAAGACAGCGACCATTCGAGTGTACGGCCATTGCCCCATGAGTCACCATTGGTGTCACGCAGCTTTTCACGATCACGGATAGAAATCATGATCTGGAGAACCTGGAACACGATACCGCAAAGGATAATCGCAACGCCAATCGCGGCAACGATCAGATAGATATGCCAGGCTGGATTTTCCGTGTGGTTCAGACGACGGGTCATACCCATCAGGCCCAGTACGTAAAGCGGCATGAAGGCAAGGATAAAGCCAACGAGCCAGCACCAGAATGCCTTGCGGCCAAGGCCTTCGTGCAGCTTGAAGCCGAATGCCTTTGGCCACCAGTAGATGAGGCCGGCAAAACAACCAAACAGCACGCCCGAGATAATCACGTTATGGAAGTGAGCGATCAGGAACACCGAGTTGTGCAGGACGAAATCCGCAGGCGGAACAGCAAGCAGAACGCCGGTCATACCACCAACAACAAACGTACACATAAAGCCGATGGTCCAGTACATCGGGGTCGTGAACTGGATGCGTCCCTTATACATGGTGAACAGCCAGTTGAAGACCTTCGCTCCCGTGGGGATCGAAATGATCATGGTTGCCACACCAAAGAAGGCGTTGACGCTTGCGCCACCACCCATGGTGAAGAAGTGGTGCACCCAGACGAGGAACGACAGCACGGTAATCGCAACTGTTGCGTAAACCATTGAAACGTAACCGAAGAGGCGCTTGCCGGTGAAGGTCGAAACAACTTCCGAGAAAACGCCGAATGCAGGCAGAACCAGAATATAGACTTCCGGGTGGCCCCAGATCCAGATCAGGTTCACATACATCATCGGATTGCCACCACCGTCATTGGTGAAGAAGTGGAAATCCAGATAGCGGTCGAGCGACAGCAGAGCGAGCGTTACGGTCAGGATCGGGAATGCAGCCACGATCAGAACGTTCGAGCAAAGTGCGGTCCAGGTGAAAACAGGAACCTGCATCATGCCCATGCCGGGCGCACGCATCTTGATGATGGTGGTGATCAGGTTGACACCTGAAAGCAGCGTCCCCATGCCGGAAATCTGCAAAGCCCAGATATAATAATCGACACCGACATCCGGACTGAACTCAATCCCCGACAATGGTGGGTAGGCAAGCCAGCCGGTCTTTGCGAATTCACCGATACCCAGCGACAGGTTGATGAGGATTGCACCAGCAACCGTCAGCCAGAAGCTTAACGAGTTGAGGTATGGGAAAGCAACGTCGCGCGCACCGATCTGAAGCGGCACGGCAAAGTTCATCAGACCAACGACAAACGGCATCGCCACGAAGAAGATCATGATCACGCCATGTGCCGTGAATATCTGATCATAGTGGTGCGGCGGAAGGAAGCCTTCATTGGCGCCAGAGGCAATTGCCTGCTGTGCGCGCATCATGACAGCATCCGAGAAGCCGCGGAACAGCATCACGAAAGCCAGAATGATATACATGATGCCGATACGTTTATGATCGACAGAGGTCAGCCAGTCGTTCCACAGAACGTCCCACTTTTTATAGTAGGTAATGGCTGCGAGAATAGCGAGCGCCCCACCGGCCACCGCGGTCAATGTGACCATGATGATAGGCTCGTGATAGGGGATCGCTTCGAGCGTAAGTTTTCCGAACATTTCTATTCTTACTTCGATTGGAGTGCGATCAACGGCCTAACCCCGGACGAAACATCCGGGGCAAAGGCCGCATCGGCAAATCAGTTTTCAAGCTGCGTCATACGCTGCGGCTGGGTCAGACAAATGATGTCATTTGCCCACTGGCTGAAATCGATTGGCGAAGATTTGCGCAGATTTGCGCGCGCTTCACGGACCATCTGAGCCTGATGCATCTGGTCATCGATACAGACCGACTGACCATCCCAGCAGCGGTTCACAATATTGTGGAACAGCGCTTTGTCATTGTAGTTGAAATACTGCACCGGGTTCTTTTCACTCGGCTGAACGAGCGATGCATAACGTTCCCGGCTCAGTTCCTGACCCTTTGCCTTCACATCATTAACCCACTTGTCAAAGTCGGCCTGATTGAAGGAGTGAGCCTTGAAGCGCATCTGGGCAAAGCCCTGACCGCTATAATTGGCGGAAATACCGTCGAAGACACCTTCATGATTTGCAATCAGGTGCAGCTTCGTCTGCATGCTCGGCATGGTATAAACCTGGCTGCCAAGCTGCGGAATGAAGAAGGAATTCATGATGCCGCTGGAGGTCAGCTTGAAATTCACCGGCACATCAACAGGCATGGCCATCTCGTTGACGGTCGCAATGCCCTGATCCGGGTAAATGAACAGCCACTTCCAGTCGAGCGCCACAACCTCAACATTGATCGGCTTCGCGTCAGAGACGAGCGGACGATACGGATCAAGCTTGTGCGTTGTGATCCATGTCACTGTGCCAAGCACAACGATAATGACCACAGGAATAAGCCAGACCGCAGCTTCGATCTTGTTGGAGTGGTGCCAGTCCGGCAGATATTCTGCCTTTTCATTGGTGGCGCGGTACTTCCAGGCGAAGTAGAGCGTCATGCCGATGACCGGAATTACGACCAGCAGCATAAGGCCGGTTGCAAAATACATGAGATCGCGTTCCGCCAAACCGATCTCTCCCTTGGGAGAGAGCAGAACCTGGTTCTCGCAGCCGGCGAGGAACGCCGTGAGGGCCAAGACGGCGAACGAAACGATCGTCCGGGGGGTGCCGTGTTTCATTTGTCTTTCCATCCTGCGCGCAAAGCTCGAACTTTGGCGCATGCGTCATTTCCTATATTTCGGTAAATTCTGAAAATTTCAAAAGTACCGTTATAACGAATAATTCCGTTTGTCACGCGCCAGACTGAAAATGTACTGGATCGAAATGTCGCGGCTGCATGCCCGTTGTGAGTCATAATCGACCCATCCGGAATCAAACTGGATAAAACCAATTCCCGTCGGCGGCTCTCTACAAGTTCATCTCAAAATTTTCAAGACGATATTCAATGTTAAACTGATCGTGATTGAACCTTAACCAAAGATCACGCCTATAAGAATTCATGAAGATTAAATAATACTAATGTAGGTTATCTCATATGATGCAATTTAACAGGATAAACATTGAACAGCTTACAATATTGCGAATAACACGATTTCTAGAATAACTCCATAAATTTTGCCGACCGCTGGACTCTGATCGATTCCGCGGTGGATTTTAATGCTATAGATTCAAATTGCATGCATATGATCTTGAGCGGTCACAGCAATGAGAATCGTTGGACCGCTCTGCCTTTTTGTTTTACGCATTATCCAGCGCATCGTAGCGGGATTAGAAATCAGTCCAGCGAACTGATTTCCCTGCGTAGACGCTACGCAGTTTTGGCTTAGAGCGCGTTTCGATCTGATTGAATCAGATCGGCGCTCTCAACATTTGTTTTTACGCGCACCTTATCCGAAAACCGTTTCACACTTTTCGGGATGCGCTCTAAATGCTCTGACGGAACGCTTATGATTTTTGGTAACTGGCCGATTGAAGAAACTGAAGGCGCGATGCTTGGCTATGCAATCACAGCAGGCGCGCACAGTTTTCGCAAAGGCACTGTTTTAACCCGTGATGCTCTCGATATTTTGCAAGAACACAGTATCACACATGTGTTTGCAGCCCGGCTTGAAGATGATGATATCGGCGAAGACGAAGCAGCCCTTGCAGTTGGAAACTTACTGATCTGCGAGAATATAGAAGCTGGCAAACCTGTTGCGGGTCGTATCAATCTTTTTGCCCGTCATGACGGATTGTTCCGCGCGCGCGCAGCCGCCATTGACGCGATTAACCTGCTTGATCCGCGCATTTCCGTTGCAACATTGCGCAATGATTGCCGTGTTAAGAGCGGTCAGATGATTGCGACCGTCAAAATCATTCCTTTTGCGGTGCCGGCAAAGCTGATTGACAATCTGCGCAGGCCGTCAGCCGCGCAAGTCATTCTTGATGTGAGGCCATTCAAAGCCCTCAAAATTGGGATTATACAATCTCAATTACCATCCATCCGCGATTCAGTCCTCGACAAAACAAGCAAACTCATTGCCAAGCGCATTGAACACAATTACGGCGCGGTGGGTGGTGAACGTCGTGTCATTCATGAACTGGATGCACTCAAACATTCTATCATTGAACTCAAGAATACCTGCGATCTGATACTCATATTCAGCGCCTCTTCCATCGCAGATGAAGCAGACATTGTTCCGCGCTCCATTTTGGCTTCGGGTGGCGAGATTTTACGAATTGGGATGCCGGTTGATCCGGGAAATCTGCTCGTTCTGGCCAGGCTTGAGGAGAAATACATCATCGTCGCGCCCGGATCGGCACGCAGTGCGCGTGAAAACAGCCTCGACTGGATACTGGACCGCCTGATGGCCGGGGTGAACCTTGATTCAGACGATCTGGGAAAGATGGGCGTCGGAGGACTTTTATTTTAGAAACTATAATCGAACACGAGAATGCCATCGAGGCCATTTTCAGCCAGTTCGACAAGCTTTCCGCCGACGACCTTGTGATCGGGATGAGGAAGATAAGCATCGCGTGCCGCTGCATCGGTAAAGTCTACGACAAAGCCGTGCCTGAATCCTTTTTCCAGTGATTCAGGACTTACATTTTCCCCTGCCGTGATCGCAACGATGCCAGCGATCTTCTCGCGCAAAGCGATTACCTGATTAAAAGCGGCTTCGATCTGCGCAGTTTCGACATCAGACCTGAACCGAATAAGAACGATATGACGTATCATTAATTGCCTCCACCCAAAACGATACGTCAGCTTAGGGCCTGCACCGACATGGATGCAACGATATTCAAAGAAATACGCTCTATATCAGAAACTTAAGCCATCACTGCATGAGGCACTTCTAACAACTCCAAAACGAAAAAGGCCGGGATGAACCCGACCTTCCGCTTTCATTCTGGTTGCGCCATTACATCCGTGGTCGCATTACCGAATGAATTCCCGATACGCATGAAGATTTAGCATCGTTCCTTTTCAGGATTGTGACACTCTTCAGAAAATCGTCGTTATCTCAAAAATAATCTGGGAGCGTCATATCCGGCAGATATGGTCTCATAACGACTGATAAGGCATTTGCCAGAGCGCCTTTCGACCTGATTAGATCAAACCAGCGCTCTAACTCTTTTCATCTTAAGCATAATCTTTTCGATCCTCGTTTAACGAAGGTCGGATTATTCTCTAATCAAGCCGCCATCGGCGCCTGAGCGGGTTCCGGATGATTATAGTTCCAGACCTCAATCAGACATTGCCGCATCAGATCGAGATCCACCGGACCAATCCGACTCAGTACCAGATCAAGTTCGTCCGGCTCGACGCCTCTGTTAAGAAGCTCGACGATTGCCTCGGTCAAAACTCTTTTGTCGTCAAATCTATAGCGCTGCATCAAACCTGCTCCGCTAAATGCCCCATTTTGATACAAACAGACTAAACCAGCATGGTTAACCGAAGCTTACCATTCAACAGCAATTCGGGATGAAATCGTATCGCTTGGATTGCTGCACTCACTGTTACGACAGGTTCAGCTGTATCAATTCAGGAAAACATTACGCAATTAAATATAAAGCTCTAATAATCAATATTATGCCTCAATTTTACTACATAAGTAGCCAAACACAAGTAAAAATATGAAATTTCGTCGTATTAGAAACGCCTCCTAAAGAAAAAACATGAACTTCTTCAAAAGATACGCGGATTTCTCGCTTGGTCGTGTTCGTGTGCTCAGCCTGACTGCGTTGGTTGGGGCGAGTTTTCTGGGCGGCTATCTGGTAACGATCCAGTACAAGGGCAATGTTCATACGATCATCGCGGGGCAAGCCTATCGTTCCAATCAGCCAGATCCATCTCGTATTGCGCAACTCCAGACGCTTTACGGCATAAAGACAATCATCAATCTGCGAGGAGCCGAGCCGGGTTCGAAATGGTATGATGATGAAGTCGCAACGTCCAAAGCCCTTGGAATTGAGCACACAGACTATGCGATGTCATCGCGCCGACAGTTAACGGCTGAGCAAACACGCACGCTCATTGCTTTGATGCAAAAAGCGGAAAAGCCGATTCTCATTCATTGCAAAGCAGGATCGGACAGAACCGGCCTTGCCGCTGCCCTTTATGTCGCCGCGGTTGCCAAAGGCGGCGAGCGCAGAGCGGAAGGCCAGATGTCGATCGCTTACGGCCATTTCGGACTCCCTTTAAGCCCGACCCATGCGATGGAAGACACTTTTGAAGCCATTGAAGCTGAACTTGGCTTTACAGGCTCCTGAAAAGCATCAAATATCATTCGCACAAACAAAAACGCCGGGGATCAACCCCGGCGTTTTTATTAACTTCAATCAGAAATCAGTCGAGACCGACGATCTTGCCATCCGACCATTTGAACACGTCGAAGCTTGGTGAAGACAAATCACCTGTTTCGCCATAGGTCAGTTCGCCAATAACCGTTTCAATTGGCTTGCCATCGCGAAGAGCCTTTGCAACGGCTGCGGAATCATCCGTTGTACCAGCGCGTTCAATGCCTTCGGCCAGGACCTGAACAGCCGCATAGGCATTCATGGTGAATGCTTCAACCGGAATGTTCTTTGCGGTCAGTGCGTCGACAGCTTCCTTGGAAGCAGGGTTTTTCGTTGCATCAACAGCATTGGTGAAAAGTGTGCCTTCGGCGTTGTTGCCACCGATTGCCCAGAACTCGGTGTTGGACAGGCCTTCGCCGCCAAGGATGAGTGCATCAAGGCCAGCATCATGCAACTGACGGGCAAGAAGACCGCCTTCACCATGATAACCGCCGAAATAAACAACTTCGGTGCCTGCAGCTTTCAGCTTGGAAACGAGTGCGCTAAAATCCTTGTCGCCGGGGGTGACCGAATCATACTGAACTTCGGTAACGCCGCCCTTATTGACCGCAGCCTTGAAGGAATCAGCAAGACCCTTGCCGTAAGCGCCCTTATCGTGGACGATTGCGACCTTCTTGTCCTTGAGGTTCTTCAGGAAATATTCGGCCATGACATCGGCCTGCTGGTCATCGCGGCCGCAGGTGCGGAACACGGTTTCCAGACCACGTGCCGTCAGATCAGGACCAGTTGCGGTTGGCGTAACCATCAGGACGCCGTTTTCGGCAAATACATCGGAAACAGGGATCGCAACACCGGTTGTGACCGGACCAACGACAAACTTGATGCCGTCGCCAACGATCTGGTTGGCAGCAGAAACGCCCTGCTTTGGTTCACCGGCGTCGTCGGCAAATTTCAGAACGATCTTTTCGCCCTTGATGCCGCCCTTCGCATTGATGACTTCAACAGCGGTTTCTGCGCCCTTCTTGACCTGATCGCCATAAGCGGCAACCGGACCTGTGAGCGGTGCGACGAGGCCAATGGTGATGTCTGCATAAGCGGTGCTGGCAAAGCCGAGTGTAGCGGCAAAAGCCACGCTGGAAAGCAGTTTCAGATTCATTCTTTTTCTCCTTTGGCGAGGCCTCGTTTTTCCCGATGGCCTCAGACAATCCACGCCGGTCAGATCTCAACGCGCCTGCGCTGCCGAACTGCCGGTTCCTCCCTTTTGTTTCATTATATGATCTCAAAGGGTCAATCCAAAAGCGCGCCGCACCATCACCCTATTGAGGTGCCGCAGCCATAATATTATCCGAAATTGCATCTGCGCTTTCGGAATCATGCTCCAGAACGGGAGCGCGCTTTCATGATGTTATAAGAATGCATTTCCAGCTTCCGATTGCAAGGGGCCAAGTGCCCGCAACTACAACGAAAATTGGCTCCTCCCAACTTCTCAGCTCCCTCCCTTCCATGACGGTGTTTTCTTCGCAAAAAAGGCCGCAATTCCTTCTGCGGCCTGAGGTGTTTCCCATGTGTCTGCAAGCCGGGTCAGCGTCATTTCGATCAACGCCTCGTCTATCGGCGCACTCAACGCATGTATGAGCCGTTTGGAGGCGCTCACCGCAGCCGGTGCGGTGGAGAAATAGGGTTTGATTTCCGCCTCTATCGCTTCATCAAGCCGCTCCAAATCCACCACCTCATGCAGCAGCCCGATATGCTTGGCTTCATGCGCATCGAACAATCGCGCCGAGGTGAATGCGCGCAGCGCATGCGCAGGACCGATCCGCGCCACCACATAAGGGCTGATCGTTGCCGGGATCAGGCCAAGTTTTGTTTCCGTCAGCCCGAAGCGCGCGCCGACCACGCCAATCGCTGCATCGCACACGCTGATAAGACCTATGCCGCCGCCAAACGCCTGCCCATTGATCCGCCCGATCAAAGGCTTGGGCAGATCGCGCAAAGCTTTGAGCATCAAAGCGAGTTTACGCGCCGCCTCGATGCGTTGCGCGCGTGTTGCATGAACCTGTTCCTGCATCCAGCCAAGATCACCGCCGGCACAAAAGCTTGTACCGCTGCCGGTCATAACCACAAGGCGCACGGCATTATCATTCGCCAGTTGCAAGGTTGCGCTCAGAAGCTCATCGATCATCAGAGCGGACATTGCATTGTGCTGATCAGGACGATTGAGCGTAAGCGTTGCGACGCCGCGTTCATCAAGCACCATTTTCAGGGTTTCAAATGCGTTCATGCCGCCTGATCCTGACGAAGCGCTTGTGCAAACAATGCAGCCGATCTGAGCTTGTCGATGTCAAGACCGGTTTCAAAGCCAAGCTGATGCAGCATTTCGATCGCCGCAACCGTATCGACATTTCCCTTAGCACCCGGCGCAAAAGGACATCCGCCAAGACCACCCACAGAGGCATCGAAGACCCGCAGGCCCTTTTCCAGACTGATACGAATATTGTCGAGCGCCCGGCCACCCGTATCATGATAATGGCCTGCAAGGCTGTGCGGTGTTGCGACGTTCAACACTGCATCGAGCATCGTGCCAATGCTTTCCGGCGTCCCGCGCCCGATGGTGTCGCCAAGGCTTACTTCATGACAGCCAAGCGAAAAAAGCTGCTCCGTCACATCGGCTACCGCTTGCGGCGCGGTCGGTCCGTCATAGGGACATTCGACCACACAGCTCACATAGCCGCGAATGGCCAGACCGTCATTGATGGCCGCACCTATGACCGGGGCCAGTCGTTCGATGCTTTCGGCTATCGAGCAATTGATATTGGCTTTGGAAAAGCCTTCGGATGCAGAGATGAAAACCGCAATCTCATCGACATTGGCGCTCGCAGCCAGTTCATAGCCCTTCATATTGGGCACCAGCGCTGCATAACGAACGCTGTCGGCACGGCGGATACCGGCCATGACTTCTACGGCGTCGGCCAGTTGCGGCACCCATTTGGGGCTGACAAAACTCGTGGCTTCAATGCGTGAATAGCCGCAACCGGACAGGCGATCGATTAGCGCAATCTTGTCGGCTGTCGGCACAAAACGCTTTTCGTTTTGCAGGCCGTCACGCGCTGCCATTTCAACGATTTCTACGTGTTCACCCATGTTGATCCTCCAGCTCGACCAATAATGCGCCCTCATTGATCTGGTCGCCCACTGCAACGCTTACGGACAGAATCTTGCCGTCGCGCGGAGCAGTCAATGAAAGCTCCATTTTCATCGCTTCCATCGTCACAAGCCTGTCGCCTTTATTGACGCTAGCCCCATCAACGACGGAAACCAGCCGCACAAGCCCCGGCATCGGGGCCAGAATGCGGCTTTCGACCGATACATCCTCTTCCGCGCCAGCCGATTGCACATGATGAAATATCGTGTCGCGTCCATGGAACTGAACGCTCACATCATGCTTGAGGCGAAAGATCGAGGCCTGATCAATGCGACCGTCAATTGAAAAGCGTACCAGACCTTCTTTATGCGAGCGGATTTCCACATCACCAAAGGCAAAGCCAAAAAGCCTGTCGCCTTTGATGGTAAAGCTGATCGTCTGGCGCTCGCCATGATGATCAAGCAGGACCGAACGCGATGCATCATCCCACAGGCGAAACCCGCGCAAAGCGCTCCACGGATCATTTTGTGCAGGCATATCCAGCAGGTCGAGGGCGCGAAGTGCTGCAAGTGCCAACGCAATATCGGAGGGCTTTTCGTCGTCAAAAAGCACCGCTGCCTCGCGCGCAATCAAGCCGGTATCGACATCGCCTTTGCGAAACGCTTCGAGCTTGCAGAGTGCCGTCAAAAACTGCCGATTGGTGACGAGGCCTGCGATACGCGTCTTATCCAATGCGGTATCAAGCCTGCTCAAGGCCTCATCGCGCGTTGCGCCATGGGTGATGATTTTTGCAATCATCGGATCGTAGAATGGCGTGATGATGTCGCCGCTGCGCACGCCCGAATCAACACGCGCATTTTCAGGCAGTGCAAACAACGCAAGCCTGCCCGTCGCCGGCAGAAAATCACGCGACGGGTCTTCCGCATAAAGCCGCGCTTCAAAAGCCCAGCCATTGATCGAAAGCCCGTTTTGCTTTTTTGGCAGCGGCTCGCCGGACGCCACGCGCAATTGCCATTCAACCAGATCAAGGCCGGTGATTGCTTCCGTCACCGGATGCTCGACCTGCAAGCGTGTGTTCATTTCCATGAAGAAGAACCGATCAGGCCGCAGTCCTTCCGAAACATCGGCGATGAACTCAACCGTGCCAGCACCGGAATAGCCAATCGCCAATGCAGCCTTTACCGCCGCCTCGCCCATGGCGGCACGCATTTCCGACGTCATGCCGGGGGCGGGCGCTTCCTCGATTACCTTCTGATGGCGGCGTTGCAACGAGCAATCGCGCTCGAAAAGATGTACGGCATTGCCAAAACTATCGCCAAAGACCTGCACTTCGATATGGCGCGGTTTGGTCATATATTTTTCAATCAGCACCGCGCCATCGCCAAAGGAAGCTTCGGCCTCGCGCCGCGCACTTTCAAGTGCTGCGAAAAAATCAGCGGGATCATCCACGCGGCGCATGCCTTTGCCACCACCGCCTGCACGCGCCTTGATCAGCACCGGATAGGTGATTGCATCGGCCTGACTTTTGAGAAACGTCTCGTCCTGGTTATCGCCATGATAGCCCGGCACCACAGGAACACCGGCTTTTTCCATAAGCCGCTTGGCTGCATCCTTAAGCCCCATGGCACGGATAGCTTTGACTGATGGACCAATGAAGACAAGCTGTGCTTTCTCCACTGCTTCCACAAACGCAGGATTTTCCGACAGGAAGCCGTAGCCAGGGTGAATGGCTTCCGCACCCGCGTCACGGGCGGCCTTGATGATCGCTTCGATGTTGAGATAGCTTTGCGACGACTGTGCCGGGCCGACACGCACCGCTTCATCAGCCATTTCAACATGCAGCGCATTTACATCCGCATCAGAATAGATTGCGACGGTCGCGATACCAAGCTTGCGCGCCGTGCGAATGATCCGGCAGGCAATTTCACCGCGATTGGCAATCAGTATTTTTTGAAACATCTGATCGCCCTCCCTACATCCGAAACACGCCGAAGCGCGTCGGCTCAACGGGCGCATTCAGCGTTGCTGACAACGACAGGCCCAGCACTTTGCGGCTCTTACGCGGATCGACAATACCGTCATCCCACAGCCTTGCCGACGCATAGAGCGGGTGGCTCTGACGCTCAAACATGTCCAGCGTCGGGCGCTTGAATTCAGCCTCGTCTTCCGCCGACCATGTTTGGCCGTTGCGCTCTAATCCATCGCGTTTGACCGTTGCCAGCACACCCGCCGCCTGTTCACCGCCCATAACCGCGATGCGACTGTTTGGCCATGTCCACAACAAGCGCGGTGAATAGGCGCGTCCCGCCATGCCGTAATTGCCTGCGCCATAAGACGCACCGATCAGCATAGTAATTTTGGGCACATTGGCGGTAGCAACCGCCGTCACCAGCTTCGCGCCATGTTTGGCAATGCCTTCGGCTTCATATTTACGCCCGACCATGAAGCCGGTGATATTCTGCAAAAACACAAGCGGAATATTGCGCTGGCAGCAAAGCTCGATGAAATGCGCGCCCTTCAAAGCCGCTTCGGAAAACAGCACGCCATTATTCGCGATAATGCCAACCGGCATGCCATAGATACTGGCAAAGCCACAGACCAGCGTCGGGCCAAAACGCGCCTTGAACTCATCAAACTCGGAACCGTCGGCCAGCCGCGCAATTACCTCACGTATATCATAGGGAATGCGTGTATCGGCTGGCACAATGCCGAGCAGTTCTTCCGGGTTATAAAGCGGTGCAGCCGCGTCGCCCCGTGCGATGAACGAGCGTTTTTCACTGTTGAGATTAGCCGTAATGGCACGCGCAATTTGCAGCGCATGGGTATCGTCATTGGCCAGATGATCGGCAACGCCAGAAAGCCGCGTATGCGTGTCACCACCGCCCAGATCTTCTGCACTCACCACCTCGCCGGTTGCAGCTTTGACCAGTGGTGGACCTGCCAGAAAGATCGTACCCTGATTGCGCACGATCACCGTTTCGTCGCTCATCGCTGGCACATAAGCGCCGCCCGCCGTGCACGATCCCATGACCACGGCAATTTGCGGAATACCCGCCGCCGACATCTGCGCCTGATTATAGAAAATGCGCCCGAAATGATCACGATCCGGGAAAACCTCGTCCTGATTGGGCAGGTTTGCACCACCCGAATCGACCAGATAAATGCATGGCAGCCGGTTTTCGCCAGCGATTTCCTGCGCGCGAAGATGCTTTTTCACCGTGATCGGGTAATAGGTGCCCCCCTTCACCGTCGCATCATTGCAGACGATCATGCATTCGCGCCCCGATATGCGCCCGATACCGGTGATGATGCCGCCTGCGGGTGCCGCACCATCATACATGCCATGCGCTGCCGTCAGCCCCACTTCCAGAAAAGGCGAACCCGGATCAAGCAATTGCGCCACGCGATCACGCGGAAGCAGTTTTCCGCGCGCAACATGGCGTTCGCGTGCTTTCTCGCCGCCGCCATCAATGGCAATGCGCGATGCTTGCGCCACCACATCAATCGCTGCAAGCATCGCCTTGCGATTGGCTTCAAAAGCGGCGCTGCGGGTCGAGATTTCAGATTTGAGAACCGGCATCAGCGGGTCTCCTGATAAAGTTCCCGCCCGATCAGCATACGCCGGATTTCCGACGTGCCAGCACCGATTTCATAGAGCTTGGCGTCACGCAAAAGACGACCGGTCGGGTAATCATTGATATAGCCGTTACCGCCCAGCGCCTGTATCGCCTGCAAGGCCATTTGTGTGGCATTTTCCGCCGCATATAGAATGCAGCCTGCTGCATCCTTGCGCGTCGTCTCGCCACGATCACAGCTTGCTGCCACCGCATAGACATACGCACGTGAGGCGTTGAAGCTCACATACATATCGGCAAGCTTGCCCTGCATGAGCTGAAATTCGCCAATCGGCTGGTCGAACTGTTTGCGCTCATGCACATAAGGCATCACAACATCGAGACAGGCCGCCATGATGCCAAGCGGTCCGCCAGCCAGCACCACCCGCTCATAATCAAGGCCGGACATCAGGACATTGACGCCCTTGCCTGCTTCACCCAGCAGATTTTCAGCAGGCACTTCGCAATCTTCAAACACCAATTCGCAGGTGTTGGAGCCGCGCATGCCAAGCTTGTCGAGCTTCTGTGCGGTTGAAAATCCTTTGAAGCTTTCCTCAACGATGAAGGCACTGATACCGCGTGGACCCGCAGACGGGTCGGTCTTGGCATAAACGACTAGCACGCCCGCATCAGGACCGTTGGTGATCCACATTTTGTTGCCATTGAGAACATATTGATCTCCGCGCTTTTCGGCATTGAGCTTCATCGACACAACATCAGAACCGGCTCCGGGTTCTGACATTGCCAGTGCGCCGACATGCTCGCCAGAAATCAATTTTGGCAGATATTTTGCGCGCTGTTCATGCGAGCCGTTGCGCGTGATCTGATTGACGCAAAGATTGGAATGCGCGCCATAACTCAGACCAATGGAAGCGGAGGCACGGCTGATTTCTTCCATCGCGATACAATGGGCAAGATAGCCCAGTCCGGCACCGCCGTGGTCTTCAGGCGCGGTGACGCCAAGCAAGCCAAGCTCGCCCATTTCACGCCACAGATGCATCGGAAATGCGTTGTTACGATCAGTTTCGGCGGCAAGCGGCGCAATGCGGCTTTCCGCAAAACGACGCACGGTATCACGCAGGGCTTCGATCTCCTCGCCAAGACCGAAATTCATGCCCCCCCAATTTGGGCCCAAAGCAAACATACTCGTCCTCCACAAGTTCTGCCCGGCAGTTCAAACAGAGTGTCGTGTGGAGACCGAATAGGCAATGGGCTTGCGCGGCGTTCTGTGGCTATTTATTACCCATTAACGAAATTTTCTTTCGTATTGTTTTTAGCATGATCTTATCCGAAAACCGGCTCCCACTTTCGGGATCATGCTCAATTTTCCTGAAGCTCGGCAATATCCCGATACAACTCCAATGCTTCCGGGTTTGCCAGCGCCTCGCGGTTTTTCACCTCGCGACCATGTACGATATCACGCACAGCCAGCTCGACGATTTTTCCGGATTTGGTACGCGGAATATCTTTGACCCCAACGATCTTCGCAGGCACGTGGCGCGGTGTAGCACCGACGCGGATTTTGGTCTTGATGCGCGCTTTGAGATCATCATCAAGCGATGCACCCTCCGCAATCCGCACGAACAATACCACGCGTACATCGTGATCCCAGTCTTGCCCGATGCACAAAGCCTCGGCCACTTCCGGCATTTGCTCGACCTGATTGTAAATCTCGGCTGTGCCGATGCGTACGCCACCGGGATTGAGCGTTGCATCCGAACGGCCATGGATCACAATGCCATTATGCTCGGTCCATTCAGCAAAATCACCATGACACCAGATATTGTCGAAACGCTCAAAATAAGCGGCCTGATATTTGGCATTATCCGGGTCGTTCCAGAATTGCAGCGGCATACAGGGTAAAGCGCGAGTGCAGACCAGTTCGCCTTTTTGCTCACGCACCGGCTTGCCATCGTCGTCCCAGACATCGACGGCCATGCCAAGCCCTGCACCCTGAATTTCACCCTGCCAGACAGCTTCTGTCGGGACGCCAAGCACAAAACAGGAGACAATATCCGTACCGCCTGAAATAGACGCCAAATGCACGTCTTTTTTGATCGCCTCATAGACGAAGGCAAAGCCTTCCGGCGATAATGGCGAGCCGGTGGACGAAATTGTGCGCAAGGCCGACAAATCATGCGTTTCGCCGGGCTTAAGGCCTGCTTTGAGCACTGCATCGATGAATTTGGCCGAGGTTCCGAAATAGGTCATGCCTTCGGATGCAGCATAATCAAACAGGACATTGCCGTCCGGATAAAACGGTGAGCCATCATAGAGCAGCAGCGTTGCGCCCGATGCGATGCCTGATGCCAGCCAGTTCCACATCATCCAGCCACAGGTGGTGAAATAGAAAAAACGGTCGCCCTCACGAATATCCGCATGAAGGCGATGTTCTTTGAGATGCTGCAACAGCACACCGCCCGCGCGATGTACAATGCATTTGGGAATGCCAGTGGTACCCGATGAGAACAGGATATAAAGTGGATGATCAAATGGCAGGCGTGTGAATTCAACCTCTTTTGCGGCAAACGCTCCAACGGCTGCATCCAGTGTGATGCCGTTTTGGGCCTTGCCTGCAACGGCCTCTGCATCATCAAGGTAGCTGACAATCACTGAGCGCTTGCAGCCCGGCAATCTGGCTGTGACCTCTGCAATCTTATCGGCCACGTCAATGCGCTTGCCATTATACCAATAGCCATCACAGGCAAAAAACAGCTTCGGTTCAATCTGCCCAAAACGATCCAGCACGCCCTGCGCACCGAAATCCGGCGAACACGAGGACCACACGGCACCGATGGAGGATGCTGCCAGCATCAAGGCCACAGCTTCGGGCATATTCGGCATCATGCCTGCGATGCGATCACCGGGTTTAACCCCTTCAGCCAGCATGAATTGCTGAAGTTTGGAGACCAGCGCATGCAGATCATCATAGGTCAGACGGCGCTCGACCTTGTCTTCGCCGCGAAAGACAATGGCCTCGCCCGAACCTTTATGGCGGAGCAGATTCTCTGCAAAATTAAGCTTGGCATCGGGAAAGAATTTGGCCTCGCGCATAGGACCGTGATCGAGTAGCGCCGTTTCGCCGCGTTTGCCAATCACACCGCAGAAATGCCAGATCAGCGTCCAGAAGGCGCCGCGATCTTCCACCGACCAGCGATGCAAGGTTTGGTAATCGGCAAGCTTCCGTCCTGCCCTCTCCTCTGCCTGCAGCCTGAAATGCTCAAGCGCAGTTGCTGCAATGCGCTTTGCATCGGGTTGCCACAGTGGATCAGTATCAACGGAAACCTGCTTATTCATCATTCCTCCCAGAATCATGCCGAGCTGAAATACTTCTCCCGATCAGCTCCACCCCAATTTTTTAAAAGAGACTGACGTCCACGTCTATGCTTTCACGAAAAACATTTTATCCGCACATCAACACGGCACCCAAAACCTGAAATGCGAACAGTCAGGCCGCTTCTTCTGAAAAAGGCAGATCAGGGGTCGCAGTTTTTTGGTCCACCCATGCATTTATTCGAACCACCAGCCAATGATTGATCGGATTTTCGAACAGATGCCATGCTACGACTGCTGCGAGAAAGCTTGATAACACACCGCCGCAAATCAAGAGTGCCGCCCCAATCGTCGTTGCTCCCCAGGTTTGTGGAAGAGCATTGAAGAAGACTAGGCCCACCAGCGGATGAAGAACAAAAATACCGAAACTATAGCGTGACAGTTTCACCAATGGTTGCCACCGCAATGGTGTGTAGATGTTTTTCATGGCCGCCAAATAAAGAATATACAGGCAGAGATAGAGAAATAGCAGCCGCCAGGGCCCTTCAAGTGTGGAAGGCTCATCTGCGGTATTCCGGGGATGGTAAAACAAGAACACAATCACGCATGCGGCAAGTCCCAGCTTGATAAAAGCTTTCGGCACATTATGCACCTGCTGTCGCGCGAGCCACACTCCAAAAAGAAAAGACGGCAGTGCGCGCAAAACTCCAATATCGGCCAACTGGATTCGGGTGAGAGATAAAACATCCAATTTCTGCGCCAGATATTCCCCTCCGATAGTTGCAGCGATGACAATCAACAGGATCAGCCCGCCCAGACGATGGCAAAGCGTGTCAAACAGCGGAAAACACAAATACATCAGGAAAAGCGCGCTCAGCGACCAGCTCACATAATTGTAGGAAAGTGTTCTTCCGAGCCCCCAGTCATGAACAAGCAGCAACTGTGTAAGCCCGTCTGAAATGCTCATATTGGGTTGGGTAGAAGGATGAAGTAAGCCTGCGGCAGTGAGAAGAGACAGGAGCGCAAAGCAAGTGAAAGCCATTGCGTGCAGCGGATAAATTCGCGCAAGGCGCTTTGCGACAAAGCCGATATAGTTACGCTTGCTCCATACATAATTGTTCCGGCGCGCAAGAAACAATCCGGATATAATAAAAAAGACATCAGTAAAATAAGAGAATGTTAATATAATATCTTGCAGGTGAGCATTCTTCACGGGAATTCGGAAGGAATAATGAAAGATTGCAATTCCAATACACAGTAAAAATCGCAAACCGTCGAAATCTGGAATTCTCTTCATCCAACATTTCACTGAAAATATTTCTACAGAAATTCAGTAACAATATTGAGGGAAAAGTCGAGCAAAACTTATTATCGAAATATTTCGATTTAAGAGCCTTGACCAAAACCGAGACGCGCGCTCGAAACGGGTGATTTTCAAGTGCAGGAGCGCAGTCTACGGACTTGAGACAAGCGCCTGAATTGAATCAGATCAGCACAATGTGCAGGACGATTGCATAAAGCTTTTTATGGCGGATTTTAACATCTATGAGAAGATTTTGGTGGAGCCAAGCGGGATCGAACCGCTGACCTCTTGCATGCCATGCAAGCGCTCTCCCAGCTGAGCTATGGCCCCATCAGACAGAACATGCTGCCCGTTGAGGCGGGTTATTAAAGGGCAAGTTACAGAAGATCAAGAGCTAAATCGCAACTCTTTTCATATCTGACAAAAATATTTTGCCGATTATCAAAAGACGCGACATTGCAACCTTAAACGTAACAAGGCGGCTCAATGAGCCGCCTTGTTTAAATCCATTGTAAAGGTTTTATCAGACTTCTTCGTCGTCGCCGCCAACGCCGCCGCCCAGAATACCGGAAACGTCGTCGTCTTCATCTTCTTCTTCTTCAAGGAAGGTGTCGTCGTCATCATCGCCCAGATCGACGTCGTCGTCGATATCCGGCAAGTCTTCGCCACCCTTGGCTTCGTCATCCGCATCTTCAAGAGAAACGAATTCCGGCTTTTCGAGCGCTGTATCCAGCTCTTCAGTTTCTTCTTCCGCTTCGGCCGCACGGCTTTCCGCTACAGTCGCTTCAAAATACGACCGCGGATAGGAAATACCGCTATAAGGCGAAACAATCGGATCGCGATTGAGATCGTAAAACTTTTTGCCCGTTTCCGGATCAATGCGCTTGGTACCAAGTTCAGTTTTTGCCACGTCTAGCCTCGTCAATTTATACGGGGGCACAAATTCATTCAGAAAACCGCGCCTGCTTTGCTCTCATCACGCCAACAAATAGTCAGCGAACGCCAGCTTATCTGCTTTGGCATTTTGCGAGCAATCTGCGTGCTGCACAAGAGGCCAATACATGCGTAAGGCGCACCTTACCTTGTTGTTTGGTGCATAAACGCAATTTACAGCTTTTGTCAAAGCGAAAGACTCATTCTACCCGCTTAGAAGCAATCAAAACGCGCATTGGCGGATGACCCGGCCCAGTTCCTGTGCTAGGAAGCTGCCGCTTTGATCAATCCCGCGTGAATAACGCCCAAATGAGACAGTGAAGACTCTATGTCCCATTCTGCATCCCCGAAACCAGCAATCGCCCGCCGTTCAGAGGCGCTCAAGGGTGAAATCCGCATTCCGGGTGACAAATCCATATCCCACCGTTCCTTCATGTTTGGTGGTCTCGCATCGGGTGAAACCCGCATCACCGGCCTGCTTGAAGGCGAAGATGTCATTAATACTGGCCGTGCCATGCAGGCCATGGGTGCCAAGATTCGCAAAGACGGCAATGTCTGGATCATCAATGGTGTCGGCAATGGCTGTCTGTTGCAGCCAGAATCACCGCTTGATTTCGGCAATGCCGGAACCGGTGCACGTCTGACCATGGGTCTTGTCGGCACTTACGACATGACCACAACCTTTATTGGCGACGCATCGCTGACCTCGCGCCCAATGGGTCGCGTGCTCAATCCGCTGCGCGAGATGGGTGTTCAGGTAAAGGCCGCAGAAGGCGACCGCCTTCCGCTGACACTGACCGGTCCCAAGACCGCAAATCCGATCAGCTATCGCGTGCCAATGGCGTCTGCGCAGGTTAAATCCGCTGTTCTGCTTGCGGGTTTGAATACGCCGGGGGTTACGACCGTCATTGAGCCAGTCATGACTCGCGATCACACGGAAAAGATGTTGCAGGGTTTTGGTGCTGACCTGACGGTTGAAACCGATCAGGACGGCGTTCGCCATATCCGCATTACCGGACAGGGTAAGCTCACCGGCCAGATCATCGACGTTCCGGGCGATCCATCCTCAACCGCTTTCCCGCTTGTTGCGGCTTTGCTGGTTGAAGGTTCGGATGTCACCATTCGTAATGTGCTGATGAACCCGACCCGTACAGGCCTCATCCTCACCTTGCAGGAGATGGGTGCCGACATTGAAATCATCGATCCGCGTCTTGCCGGTGGTGAAGACGTTGCCGATCTGCGTGTGAAGTCATCGAAGCTCAAGGGTGTTGTGGTTCCGCCAGAACGCGCGCCATCGATGATCGATGAATATCCGGTTCTGGCCATTGCCGCTTCCTTTGCCGAAGGCGAAACCGTCATGGACGGACTTGATGAGCTGCGCGTGAAAGAATCAGATCGCCTCGCAGCGGTCGCGCGTGGCCTTGAAGCCAATGGCGTCGATTGCACCGAAGGCGAAATGTCGCTCACCGTTCGCGGTCGTCCCGACGGCAAAGGCTTGGGTGGCGGCACGGTTGCCACACATCTCGATCACCGCATTGCGATGAGCTTCCTCGTCATGGGACTGGCGTCCGAGAAGCCTGTCACCGTCGATGACAGCACGATGATTGCGACGTCGTTCCCCGAATTCATGACCATGATGCCGGGCCTTGGTGCGAAAATCGAAGTCAGCGAGCCGCAATGACAAGTTTCGTCGTTGCCATCGACGGACCAGCAGCTTCGGGCAAGGGAACCCTTGCCCGGCGCATTGCCATTCACTACGGCATGCCGCATCTCGATACAGGCCTGACCTATCGTGCAGTCGCAAAAGCGCTGCTTGATCAGGCACTGCCGCTTGAGGATGAGGCAATTGCTGCTGACGTGGCGCTGCATCTCAATCTGCATGACATGGATAAGGCAGTGCTTTCCGCCCACGACATCGGCGAAGCGGCATCCAAAGTGGCCGTGATGCCCGCCGTGCGGCGCGCACTTGTTGATGCACAGCGCGGTTTTGCCAACTCATTGCCTTCCAGCGTACTGGATGGGCGGGATATTGGAACGGTTGTCTGCCCGGATGCGCAGATCAAGCTTTTCGTGACAGCCTCGCCGGAGGTACGCGCGCAACGCCGCTTCGACGAGATTATTTCCAAAGGCGGAACGGCGGATCTGGATGAAATTCTGGCCGATCTCAAAAAGCGCGACCAACGCGATATGAACCGCACGGATTCGCCGCTCAGACCCGCGGAAGACGCGCACTTGCTAGATACGAGTAAAATGAGTATAGAAGCGGCATTTCTGGCCGCGAAAAAGCTGATCGATCACGCTTTAGCGCAGCATCAGGCATAATATTGAGAAAACCGCACGGTTTTCTGATATGATACGCCCAGAAATGCTGGAGAATTCTGAGTTTGTTCCTATATAGGACATACTCATCTTTATAACCTGACTTCGCGTTCCACGCGCCGGTTGTCCCAAAAGGACGGAGCCGAAGGACAGGCCTAACGTAACTCTAACCCCCGGCGCCGCATCCGATGTTGTTTCATACCGGATGCATCAGGAGTATTTATGTCTGAATTCAATCCCTCCCTCGCAGACTTCGAGTCGCTGCTGGCCGAATCCTTTGCCAACAATGACCTTGCAGAAGGTTATGTTGTAAAGGGTCGCATCGTTGCCATCGAAAAAGACATGGCAATCATCGATGCTGGCCTCAAGGTCGAAGGTCGCGTACCGCTGAAGGAATTCGGCGCGAAGGGCAAAGACGGCTCTATGAAGCCGGGCGACGAAGTTGAAGTTTACGTTGAGCGCATCGAAAACGCACTCGGCGAAGCTGTTCTGTCGCGCGAAAAAGCACGTCGTGAAGAAAGCTGGGGCAAGCTCGAGCAGAAGTTCGCAAACAGCGAACGCGTCGACGGCGTCATCTTCAACCAGGTCAAGGGTGGTTTCACCGTCGATCTGGACGGCGCAGTTGCGTTCCTTCCACGTTCGCAGGTCGACATTCGTCCGATCCGCGACGTCACCCCGCTCATGCACGTCCCACAGCCTTTTGAAATCCTCAAGATGGACAAGCGTCGCGGCAACATCGTTGTCTCGCGTCGTACCGTTCTTGAAGAAAGCCGTGCGGAACAGCGTTCGGAAATCGTTCAGAACCTTGAAGAAGGTCAGGTTGTTGACGGCGTTGTCAAGAACATCACCGATTACGGTGCGTTCGTTGATCTCGGCGGCATCGACGGCCTCCTGCACGTTACCGACATGGCATGGCGCCGCGTCAACCATCCATCGGAAATCCTCACCATCGGCCAGTCGGTCAAGGTGCAGATCATCCGTATCAACCAGGAAACTCATCGTATCTCGCTCGGCATGAAGCAGCTTGAGAACGATCCTTGGGATGGCATCGGTGCGAAGTACCCGATCGGCAAAAAGATCACCGGTACTGTGACCAACATCACCGATTACGGCGCATTTGTCGAAATCGAGCCAGGCATCGAAGGTCTGATCCACGTTTCAGAAATGTCGTGGACCAAGAAGAACGTACATCCAGGCAAAATCCTGTCGACCACACAGGAAGTCGAAGTCGTTGTGCTCGAAGTTGATCCGGTCAAGCGCCGCATCTCGCTTGGTCTCAAGCAGACCCTCGACAACCCATGGACGACTTTTGCTGACAAGTACCCACAGGGCACAATCGTTGAAGGCGAAGTCAAGAACAAGACCGAATTCGGCCTGTTCATTGGTCTCGACGGCGACGTTGACGGCATGGTTCACCTTTCCGATCTCGACTGGAACCGTCCAGGCGAGCAGGTCATCGAAGAGTACAACAAGGGCGAAGTTGTTAAGGCCGTTGTTCTCGATGTTGACATCGAAAAGGAACGTATTTCGCTCGGCATCAAGCAGCTTTCCGGCGACAAGGTCGGCGAAGCAGCAGCTTCGGGCGATCTGCGCAAGAACGCCGTTGTAACCTGTGAAGTCACAGCCGTTACTGACGGTGGCCTTGAAGTTCGTCTGGTTGATCATGATCTCGAAAGCTTCATCAAGCGTTCGGATCTGTCGCGTGACCGTGACGAACAGCGTACAGAACGCTTCTCGGTTGGTCAGAAGGTTGACGCTCGCGTCATCGCTTTCGACAAGAAGACCCGCAAGCTGCAGGTCTCGATCAAGGCGCTCGAAATCGCTGAAGAAAAAGAAGCAGTCGCTCAGTACGGTTCGACCGACTCCGGCGCTTCGCTCGGCGACATTCTTGCCGCAGCCATGAAGAAGTCGGAAACCAACTAAGGTTTCCTTCGCTTCTGAAAAATTGAGAAAGCCCGCCATTGGCGGGCTTTTTCTTTTCGGAGCAATCTGAAATATATTCACGTTTCAATTTTAAATATAAAACCCACTATTTTACAGAATAGCACAGTCACAACCGCACAGAGTTGTTATTGATCAAGAAAAGTTGATGTGCGAATTCACCATGTCAAAAAAATAAATTACATAACTACATGGAGTTTTTGCGTGAGAAATATTTTAATACTCGGTTCTTCAATTTTGCTCGCAACTTTAACAACAGGCGCTTATGCGGCTGATGCAATCAGCGCTCAGGAGCCTGCACCATCCTATGCTTCGCCAGCGACTATTGCACCGGTATTTAATTGGAGTGGCGCGTATATCGGCGGTCAAGTCGACTACTCCATGATGAAAGGAAAGTTCTCCTACGCCAACTCCCCTGAGGGGAAAGGCACTGGAAAGAGTTTCCTGGGTGGAATTTACACTGGCTATAACTTCGACATCGGCAATAACGTAATTCTGGGCACAGAACTCGACTTTACGACCGCCTTTAATAAGGCCAAGAAAGACGATGCTTCCGGCTATGCGGCTTATGCCTCTACGCAGGTGCGCTGGGCTGGTGCAGCGCGTGCACGCGTTGGTTATGCAGTCGACCGCTTCCTTCCTTATATTGCAGGCGGTATTGTAATGGGTGGGGTTAAAGATAGTCTGACGACAAAGAATTCCAGCTTTACCAACGACAAAACACGTACAGGCTGGACGGTTGGCGGGGGCGTCGATTATGCGGCAACCGATAATGTTGTTCTGCGTCTTGAATATCGCTACACCGACTTCGGCAAGGAAAACTACAATCTGAACAATTCTACGAATTTCAGCCGCAAGCTTTCCACCAACGATATTCGTATTGGCGTCGCCTACAAATTCTGAACCGTTTAAGCTTTCCCATTTTTAGCGAATAATTTCTCAGAGCGGGGCCGGTTGAAAATGGCCCCGCTTCAATAGCGGATACTGAAAGCTGTGAGCATACTCACACGATCCCCAGCAAATGGATAAGTCCGAGGCTGATGGTTCCCAAAACAAGCAACGATAGGATCGCTGCGAGTGTGACGCGTCCGCCCGCCGAAGCAACAGAACGCACATCGACACCCAGTCCGAGAGCCGCCATCGAAATGATTGTCAGTGCCGTTGAGGAAAAATGAATCGTGGGCAGGACGGTTTCCGGAATGAGGTGCAACGAACGCAATGCCATCATGCCAAGGAAGCCGATGATAAACCACGGCACGAGTTGCAGGAAGCCGGGCTTCACTTCCGCATCCTTGTTTCCAGCGAGAACAGAGAGCGCCAGAATAACAGGGCCCAGCATCAACACACGCACAAGCTTGACCAGAGTTCCAAGCTGAACACTGATTGCGGCGACGGGAGCAGTTGCGGCCAAAACTTGCGGCACGGCATAGACCGTCAGCCCGGCCAGAACGCCATATTGTGTGAAAGACATTCCAAGCAGGGGCACCAGCAGCGGCAAAAGCAGCACCACAACAACGCCCAGAATTGCCGTGAAAGCGATTGAAGCAGCGACATCTTCACTATCAGCGCCAATGACCGGTGCCGTGGCCGCAATGGCCGAGTTACCGCAGATGGAATTACCGCAAGCAACCAGAACAGCCATGCGATGCGGCAGCTTTAACAGCCGCCCGATGCCATAGCTGAACACAATTGCCATTGCTACAACACAGGCAATTCCAAATATAAGACCCGGTCCGGCATCAATAACTGCACTTGCACTAATGGACGCGCCAAGAAGCACGACCGCTATTTCCAGCAGCAGCTTTGCTGAAAAGCTGATGCCTTTGGCAAACTGCTTGCCGGGGCGCAAAATCGTTCTGACTGCGGTTCCCAGCAGAATTGCCAGCACCAGTGCTTCGAGCCAGGCCTTGCCGGTATAATGCGCCTCGATTTTTTCCAGACCGACAGCAACGGCGGACACAGAAAGGCTGAGTGCAAGGCCGGGGAGAATGTTCTGGAATTTCTTTGCGCTCACAGCAATCATTTGGGCTGGCATTCATGTCATGAGAAATATTTTTCAATCCAATGCCGTATTTAACCTGTTCATTCCATCGCATAATATGTCATAATTCATTCGATAAAATCGAACGATTATAGCTATGACACTGGAACAATTACGTATTTTCATTGAAGTTGCTGAACGCGAGCATCTGACGCGGGCATCAGAGACGCTTAATCTCACGCCATCGGCGGTGAGTTCCGCTATCCGCACGCTCGAAGAGCGCTATGGGGCATTGCTTTTCAACCGCATTGGGCGGCGGATTGAGCTGACCGGCGATGGGCGTATGTTCCTTGATGAAGCGCGCGCAACGCTTGCCCGTGCGCAATCGGCAGAGCGCATGCTTTCCGAGCTTGGCGGTGGCAAACGCGGTATTCTTGCCATCCATGCCAGCCAGACCATTGCGAGCTATTGGCTTCCGCCTTATCTCGCGCAGTTCCACGCCACCTACCCGCTGATTGATGTGCGGCTGACGCTTGGCAACACTGAAAGCGTGAGAGCAGCCACGGAGGCAGGACTTGCGGATATTGGGCTTGTGGAAGGTGCTGTGCAGGCATCGACGCTTTCGCTGCGCAAGGTTGGCACGGATCGGCTGATCGTTGTCACAAGGCCCGACCATATCTGGCATAAAGCCGGGCGGCTTACATGGGACACGCTTTTTAGCGGCCAATGGATTTTGCGCGAACATGGTTCAGGTACACGCAGCGTGTTCGAAGATGCGATGCGCGTATCGGGTTATAATCCGGCGCGGCTCACAATCGCTCTTGAGCTGCCCTCCAACGAAGCAATCTGCTCTGCGGTGCTCTCCGGCAATTATGTGACCGCGATTTCGGAACTTGTCGCAGCACCCCATATTGCGGCAGGCACCCTTGTCAAAGCCGATTTTACGCTGCCGCAACGCCAGTTCCTCATGCTTTCACACAATGATCGCTATCAAACCCGAGCGCTTAAATCTTTTGCCGACATGCTGATGAGAGAACCGGACATGTCGCGCGCAGAACAACTCAGCCACCGATAAGCACTGTAGACTTTCTCCACGGGTATATCCCCGCGCATCCCGGCCCAATATGTGCGGATCGGGAACGATCCGCACGTCGATCTGGAGGAGGTAGACATGAGCAGGAATAGAGGCGTTGTATATATGCGCCCCGGTAAAGTTGAAGTTCGTGACATTGATGATCCGGTTTTAAGCGCTCCTGATGGACGCAAGCTGGACCATGCCGTCATTCTGAAAGTCATCACGACCAATATTTGCGGCTCCGACCAGCATATGGTGCGCGGCCGCACCACTGCCATGCCGGGGCTGGTTCTTGGCCATGAAATCACCGGCGAAGTGATTGAAAAAGGCAGCGATGTCGAAATGCTCGAAGTGGGCGACATCGTTTCCGTGCCGTTCAATGTTGCCTGCGGACGCTGCAGATGCTGCAAATCGCAGGACACAGGTGTGTGCCTGACCGTTAATCCTTCACGGGCTGGCGGTGCGTATGGCTATGTCGACATGGGCGGCTGGATCGGTGGACAGGCCCGCTATGTCATGGTGCCCTATGCCGATTTCAATCTGCTGAAATTCCCGGATCGCGAACAGGCCATTGAGAAAATCCGCGACCTGACCATGCTTTCCGACATTCTGCCCACCGGCTTCCATGGCGCGGTTAAAGCGGGTGTCGGCGTTGGTTCGATTGTTTATGTAGCAGGTGCCGGTCCCGTTGGGCTTGCGGCGGCTGCGTCCGCCCGCATCTTAGGTGCCGCAGTGGTCATGGTCGGAGACTTCAACAAGGAGCGGCTTGAACATGCGCGCAAGGTCGGCTTTGAGCCGATTGATCTGTCGGCAAGCGATCGTCTTGGCGACATGATTGCCGAAGTGACTGGCAGCAACGAAGTCGATAGCGCCATTGATGCCGTGGGCTTTGAAGCACGTGGTCACAGCGGCGGAGAGCAACCGGCAATCGTGCTCAACCAGATGATGGAGATCACCCGCCCCGCAGGCTCCATCGGCATCCCCGGCCTTTACGTGACCGATGATCCGGGTGCGGTTGATAGTGCTGCAAAGCAGGGAAACCTTTCCTTACGGTTTGGTCTCGGCTGGGCGAAAGCGCAGTCTTTCCACACCGGTCAGACGCCTGTGGTTAAATATAACCGCCAGCTCATGCAGGCCATTCTGCATGGTCGTCTGAACATTGCCGAGATCGTCAATGCGCAGGTCATCTCGCTGGAGGAAGCACCGCAAGGCTATGAAAGCTTTGATCATGGGGTTGCGAAGAAATTCGTACTCGACCCGCACGGCATGCTGACAAAGGCTGCTTAACAACAATTGCCGGGAGTTTTGGCTCCCGGCATTTAATTTTAGCGAATAGATTTCACGATTTCAGGCTGTGTGAAGCAGGTTGGTGCCAATCCATTTTTCGACTGCCATAGGCCGATGGAACGACGGGTCTTGAAACCCGGCAGGCCATCCGCCTTGCCAACATCATAGCCCTGCGCCTGCATGCGCTTCTGCATGGCCAGAATATCGGAGCGATACATCGTGCCGACATTACTCCAAGGTGTCCCAAAATCACCAGCGCCATAAGCAATGCGATCTCCGATATGGCCGATGAACAGCGCATAGAGATCGCTCATATTGTAATCTTTGATCACGTAGAAATTCGGCGTGACGATAAAGGCCGGGCCATAGCGACCAGCGGGCATCAGCAGAAAGCCCTCGCCGCGCATTTCATTGGCCGGAAACGCTTTGCCGTTGGTGCGGGTGATGCCAAGCTTTGCCCATTCGGCAAATGTCTTGCCCTGATCGGGGCCTTCGAGCGAGCAGGAGATATTTTGCGGCACATTGACCTCAAAACCCCAGTCGCGCCCGCTCTGCCAGCCATGAATTTTGAGATAATTGGCAATGGAGGCCAGCGTATCGGGAACTGAATTCCAGATGTCACGCTTGCCGTCGCCATCAAAATCAACAGCATGCTTGAGATAGGATGTCGGCATGAATTGCGGCTGACCCAGCGCACCCGCCCATGAACTTTTCATCGAGCCATTGGCGATGTAACCCCGTGATGTGATCTGGAGCGCTGCAATCAGCTCTTTGCGGAACATATCCTTGCGTGTTGCCATGAAGGCTTTGGTGCCAAGCACTTCAAACGCATTATAAGGAATTTTGACCGTGCCAAAGCCGGATTCACGGCCCCAGATCGCGACAACAATCCGTCCCGGCACGCCGTATTGCTGTTCAATTCGTTTGAGCAGGCCTGCATTCTGACCAAGGCGCGCCTTGCCGCCGCTGGTGACGCCACCCACAGTTTTAGGATTGAAATATTTACCCGGCGCACCAAACTCCGCCTGCTTCTGCTCTTTTGGTCCCGTCGGCTTTTCGCCCGGGATAACCAGATCAGGGAGTTTCCAGTTGATCGTCACGCCTGCAAAAGCCTGATCAAAAATCGCACGCGAGACACCGGCGGCCTGGGCTTCCGGCCACAAGTCCTTTTCGATCCAGTTGCGATACTGGCTTTCAAGCTGAGCCTGGGAAGGGGCAGCGATTGCGGGAGCTATGGCGAGAGTGGCAAACAGGCCGAGAGCGAGTTTCAGGCTTCGTTTCCATGTGCATGCCATCAGCAAATTCTCCCAAATAAATCTAAAGTGCTGTTCGCGCGCGCAATGCAGCGGCAAGCGTCCCTTCATCGAGATAATCAAGCTCGCCGCCCACCGGCACACCATGTGCAAGGCGCGTGACGCGCACATCGAAATCGGTCAACTGATCGGTGATGTAATGCGCGGTGGTCTGTCCTTCGACGGTCGCATTGACCGCAAGAATCACTTCCCTGACCTCGCCAGAAGCAACACGCTCGACCAGTCCTTTGATGTTGAGATCATCCGGCCCGATGCCATCGAGCGGCGACAGGCGACCGCCAAGCACATGATAGCGCACATTCATTGTGCCTGCGCGTTCCAGCGCCCAGAGATCAGCCACATCTTCCACAACAATCAGCATGGACGGATCGCGACGATCATCTGTGCAGATTGTGCAGGGATCGGACGTATCGACATTGCCGCAGCAAGAGCAGATACGCACTTTTTCGGCTGCATCCTGCATAGCGCCACCCAGCGGGATCAGCAGCGCTTCTTTTTTCTTGATGAGATGAAGTGCTGCACGACGCGCAGAACGCGGCCCCAGTCCCGGTACACGGGCGAGAAGCTGGATCAGTCGTTCAATTTCAGGACCGGCTATACGTTTGGACATGCTGCTTAAGGGAATAAGGGGATAGGGAAGTAAGGGAATAAGCCAATGAGAACAATGGCAGCAGATGAGCGGAACATGCTTCCCTACTGCCTTATGCCCCTATTCCCTTAAAATGGCAGCTTGAAACCCGGAGGAATAGGCAGACCAGCGGTCAGTGACTGGGTTTTCTCGGCCATCACGGCTTCGAGCTTTGCCTTGGCATCATTATGGGCCGCTATGATGAGGTCTTCGAGGATTTCAGCATCCTCTTCCTTCATCATCGAAGGATCGATCTTGAGCGAAGACAAGGTGCCTTTACCCGAAAGCGTAACAGTCACAAGACCGCCGCCGGAAGAAGCTGTTGCTTCAAGATCAGCGATTTCATCCTGCATGGCCTTCATCTTGGCCTGCAATTCTTTCGCCTGTTTCATCATGCCCATCATGTCACGCATGGGTTCACTCCAGTGTCTTTTAAAATTCAGTCTTCTTCCGAAGGCGCGCCGGGCACGTCTTCGATCGTATCAAGATCAATATCGTCATCGTCAGCCTGTTCTGCAATGGCGATGCGCACATCCGTGATCTTCGCGCCCGGAAATGCTGCGAGAATCGCGGCCACATCCGGGTCTGCACGTGCATCCGTGACAAGATTGTCGCGACGCTCTGTTTCAGCTTCCGCAATGGTTTGCCCGGAAACATCACGCGCAACCGTTACCACCCAGCGGATGCCGGTCCAGTTGAGAAGGCGCTGCGCGATATCGCTTGGCAATGATTTGGGCGCATCATCCGTCAAGCCGATTTCAAGCCGCCCTGCTGCAATCGAAGACTGCCGCACGCAATTCTTGACCAGAATCTTGAACTGCATGTCACGATATTTGTCAGCAAGCACGACAATATCGGCAAGGCTGTTAATCGGCACCGAAGGCTGCGGCGTGTTATCGACAAACTGCTGCGGCGCTGGTGGCTGCTGTGGCAGCGGCTGTGTTTCGACCAGGCGCATAGCGGTAGCCGGGCCGCCTGATGCTGGCATCATCGACGAGCCAATCGCATCGCTACTGATACGCGCCTCTGGCTGCGAGCCGCCATTTGGGCGCGCACCACCACCCGAAGGCTGGGGACGCGTTGCGGTTACAGAACCATTTTCCAGCCCTTTGAGCGCTTCATCGAGCGTTGGCAGATCGGCCGCGTGTGCCAGACGAATCAGCAGCATCTCTGCCGCCTGAATAGGGCGTGATGCCGTATCGACTTCCGTAATACCCTTGAGCAGCATCTGCCATGTACGCGACAGCACGCGCACGGAGAGCTTTTGCGCAAAATCGCGGCCACGCACACGCTCATCTTCTGAAAGTGTTGGGTCATTCGCAACATCCGGTGTGAAACGCAGGCGCGTCACCAGATGATTGAAATCCGCCAGATCGGTCAGCACGACCGATGGATCGGCACCCACGTCATATTGCGCGCGAAACTCAGTCAGAGCAGCAGCAACATCGCCACGCATCAGCATTTCAAACAGATCAATGATGCGGGCGCGGTCGGCAAGTCCCAGCATGGAACGCACGGCTTCCGCCGAGACATGACCCGCGCCATGCGCTATCGCCTGATCGAAGATCGAGAGCGAATCGCGTGCAGATCCTTCGCCAGCACGTGCAATCATGGCAAGCGATGTGTCATCGACTTCGATCTGTTCTGCTTCTGCGATCCGGCGCAAATGCGCAGCCAGAGTGCCTGATTCGATGCGGCGCAGATCAAAACGCTGACAGCGCGACAGCACCGTGATCGGCACTTTACGGATTTCGGTGGTGGCAAAAATGAATTTAACATGCGGCGGCGGCTCTTCAAGCGTCTTCAACAGACCGTTGAAGGCCTGATTGGAGAGCATGTGCACTTCGTCGATGATATAGACTTTGTAACGCGCTGACACAGGGCGATAACGCACCTGTTCGATGATCTCGCGAATATCGTCAATGCCTGTATGCGAGGCCGCATCCATCTCGATCACATCGACATGACGGCCTTCCATGATCGCCTGACAATGTTCGCCCATTATGGAGAGATCAATCGACGGCTGATCGACGGTGTCAGTCTTGTAATTGAGCGCACGCGCCAGAATACGGGCCGTGGTGGTCTTGCCCACACCGCGAACACCAGTCAGCATCCATGCCTGAGCAATGCGGCCAGTCTCGAACGCATTTTTCAGCGTGCGGACCATCTGCTCCTGACCAATCAGGTCATTGAAATTCTGTGGGCGATATTTGCGGGCGAGAACGCGATAGGCGCCAGTTTCGGATTTCGTGTCCATTGCGACCCTTCCGTTCCCTGTTCGCTTGTTCCGATCTTCAAACTCTAGACAGTTTGGCCCGGAGACGAAAGTGACTTCGACATCGGCTTATCGCCAATCAACAGCCATGATCATCGTGAAGAAAGGTGGGAGGCTGGCACGGCGACCCGTGCCTGGCTCGTTAGGGCTGCTTCCTTCCGGACCTGACCCGGTTGGCGAGTGGCTCGTCCACCACCAACCTCCCACGCTGCATATCGTAAATCGGCGCGCAAAAAGCAAGCGCAGAGACGAAAAAACTGATAAGAATTATCCTATGGAACAGTTTGAACTCGATAAAAGGCTCAATGCCGATACTTTCTCAGTCGCAAAGCTCGGCCTTTGCGAGTTGCGGCTGATGAATGACAAGCGCTGGCCATGGCTTATTCTGGTGCCGCGCCGTGCTGGCTTGAGCGAAATTCACGATATGACGCCGCTTGATCAGACCATGCTGACGTTTGAAGCGGCAATGGTTTCGCAGGCACTGAAGAATGCCACCGGTTGCGACAAGGTCAATACGGGCGCTCTGGGCAATATTGTGCGCCAGTTGCATATGCATGTGATTGCGCGCAATGAAGGAGATGCCGGTTGGCCCGGCCCTGTATGGGGCCATGGCACCCGCGAGCCCTATACGGAAAAAAACGCCCATACCCTCATCGAAGAGATTCGCACCGCTCTGTGATTCTCCTAAAAACTTCCCGAGATAAACATGGCTTTCAGCCTTTCAGACCTGCCGGAAATTGAACCGAGCCGTCTTGTCGGCTTCGCTGGCAATCGCATCGACCGTCTTTCCGAAAAACGTCAGGACGATTCGGCCTTCACCGCGCTGGAGTTGCCTCAAACGCAGGTGATGCTGTTGGGCTCCAACAGGATGCTGCTCGATTACAGTGATGAGAAAACACCGCGTGCGCTGTTTTCGCTCAAAGAGGCACAGGCATTCTCGCCAAACCTGCATGAGCCGGTGCTTCTCGGGCTTCAGGATGATGTGCCGATTGTGGCGCTGATGACGGAGCTTGATCCCGAAACATTGCGCGAGCCCTACCGAGCACAGGACTATCGCAGCATCTATATGGAAGGGCTGGTTCCCGCCGATCTTGTTGGTGCACTGGCTCAGGCGGCAGCATTGACCGCATGGCATTCCAATCATCGCTATTGCGGACGTTGCGGCTCAAAAAGTGAAATGCGCGCTGGCGGTGCCAAGCGTGTCTGCCCAAATTGTAAGGCCGAACATTTTCCGCGTACCGACCCGGTTGCGATCATGCTGCCGGTTCGGGGTGAAAAATGCATTCTGGCACGCAGTGCGCATTTTATCGCCGGTTCTTACTCATGTCTTGCAGGCTTTATCGAGCATGGCGAAACAATCGAGGCTGCTGTTCGTCGCGAAAGTTTTGAGGAAATGGGGCTATCGATTGGTCGTGTTGGCTATTATGCCAGCCAGCCATGGCCATTCCCCTATTCGCTGATGATCGGCTGTCATGCGGAAGTGCTTTCCGATGATTTTGCTCTTGATCGTTCAGAACTCGAAGATGGACGCTGGTTCGATAAGTCAGAAGTGCTTGAAATGCTTGCGGGTACGCATCCAAATGGGCTGCGTGTACCGGCAAGCGGTGCCATCGCAACCCATCTGATCAGAGCCTGGGCAAATAATTAATTACTCTGCCGCCAGCAACTGCGTGCCGCGGATGTCGCTGCCCTTGTAGACGCCGAGAATGCGCACTTCCTTAGAGAAAAATGCCAGCTCTTCCAGAGCAAGCTTTACATTGCGGTCTTCTGGGTGGCCTTCAATATCCGCATAAAACTGCGTGGCAATGAAACGTCCTCCGACCTGATAGCTTTCAAGCTTGGTCATGTTGACGCCATTGGTGGCAAAACCGCCCATAGCCTTATAAAGGGCGGCTGGGACGTTGCGCACACGGAACACAAAAGTGGTGATGATGCGCTCGTCTTTTTCCGGACGCGGTTCCCATTTGCTGGTCTTTGACAGAACAACAAAACGGGTCACGTTGTCTTCGGCGTCTTCGACATTTTCTTCCAGAATATCAAGGCCATAAAGTTCTGATGCAAGGCGCGGTGCAAGCGCTGCCATCGAACGATCCTGCATATCAGCCACAAGGCGCGCAGCCCCTGCTGTATCGCCTGCAATCACCGGCTTCCAGCCATTTTGCCGAATGACATTACGGCACTGGCCAAGCGCATGAACATGGCTGTGAACAGTTTTGATCTCTTCGCGTTTGACGCCCGGAAGCACCATCAGCTGGAAATGGATCGGCAGGAAATATTCGTCGACAATATGAATATCAGCCAGCGGCAGCAGATAGTGAATATCGGCAACACGCCCTGCGAGCGTATTCTCGATTGGAATCATTGCCAGATCAGCCGCACCGCTTTCAACCGCATTGAAGGCGTCTTCAAAAGTCGGGCACGGCAAAGGCTCCATATCGGGAAACATGTTGCGGCAAGCCGTATCGGAATTGGCACCCGCTTCGCCCTGAAAGGAAATCCGGTTGGTCTTCATCGTGTTCGTACTTTCTCAAACAGCCCTCAATTTGCGGCGCTTCTTTGCGTCATAAACCCTTTGCTATAATTTCACGCGCCCGGTCAAGATCGGCTTGCGTATCGACACCCAGCGGAACGGTTGTGACGATCTCGGCATCAATGCGCATTCCGTCCTCAAGCGCGCGCAGTTGCTCAAGCTTCTCGCGCTTTTCAAGGGAAGATGGGCCGATCTTCACGAAGCGTTCAAGGGCTGAACGACGATAGGCATAAAGGCCGATGTGATGATAAAGCGGGCCATCGCCATAAGGCGCGGTAGCGCGCGTAAAATACAGCGCACGCAGGCGCTCACCATTATTCATGGGCGAGCCGACAATCTTCACGACATTCGGATTGATCTTTTCTTCATCCAGCGTGATTTCAACGCCAAGGGTCGCAATGTCTGCTGGACCATCCTGCAACGGGCGCAATGCGCGGCGAATGGTTTCAGGATCAATGGTTGGCAAATCGCCCTGCACATTGATGATGGCTTCCATCTCATTGGCAGGATCGACTTTCTGAAGCGCTTCATAAATGCGGTCAGAGCCCGACTCATGATCACTGCGCGTCATGATCGCTTCATGACCATGCGCAACGACTGCGGCAAATATCTCGTCACTGTCTGTTGCAACAACCGTGCGGCCAAGCTTTGCTGCCGCAGCCCTGTCTGCCACATGCACGATCATCGGCTTGCCGCAAATATCGGCGAGCGGCTTGTTCGGCAGGCGTGTGGAACCGAGCCGCGCCGGGATAAGTGTCAGGGTTTTCATCTTCTCAAGCATGATCGACTCTTGCTGTTTCATATGGTCGCAAAGACCTTGTGGCGATCTTTATCTGCACAGTAAATGCAGCAAAAGTGTCAAAAAGTCACGGGTCCATAACCCCTTATAGGTGTTGCATCCCCCCCTTAAAAGACCTAGTTTCCGCCCGATGCCGGGGAGAGACTTGCCAGCCTTTCAACACAGGTTCTGCATGCCGGCTTTGGAGGGCGTTGAGTAGAGGGAGCGCTGACCGGCGATGAATTCAACCCGAACTAATAAATTTATAATGGCTTTTCTGGCAGCAGTTTTCGTTGTCATGACCACGAGCATTCTGTCGGATACGCTATTTTATTCGCCAGCCCCTGAAAAGCCAGGTTTTATAATCGAAGCAGCAGAGGCTTCGACTGGCGGTGAAGCAGCGCCTGCCAAGGAAGAAGTGTCGATTGCCGTTCTTATGCAATCCGCTGATGCCGAAAAAGGTGCAAACGTGTTTAAGCGTTGCGCGGCATGTCACACGGCTGAAAAGGGCGGCGCCAACAAGGTCGGACCACATCTTTGGGACGTACTGGACCGCCCGGCTGCCTCTGTCGAAGGCTTTGGCTATTCGGCTGCGATGAAGGAATTCGGTGCAGCTGGCAACAAGTGGGACTATGAGCATCTCAACAAGTTCCTGACCTCGCCAAAGGGTTACATCAAAGGCACGGCCATGGGCTTTGCGGGCGACAAGAAGGACAATGAGCGCGCTGATCTGATCGCTTATCTGCGTTCGCTTTCGGACAATCCGGCCCCGCTTCCAACTGCCGACGCAGCACCTGCGGAAGCAGCACCTGCTGAGGGTGAGAAGCCAGCGGAAGCTGCTCCTGCCGAAGGTGGCGCGGCACCTGCTCCAGCACAGCCTGCACCAGCCAACTAAGCTGATTAAAATATAGCGAAAAGCCGGGTTTCAACCCGGCTTTTTTATTGCTCAGATGTTTTTTCCAACTTGTGCCTTTCTTCCTCCGCAAAAAGCCATAAAACTTGTTCCCAGAATATCCGAGGCAATAACGGAGATGCTGGATGAGAGCTTTTTGGGCGGGCGCGTTTGCAATCACGATGCTTACAGGGACCATATTGACCGGCACGGTTTCCGGCTCCTATGCCGATGATGCGCAACCGCAATGGCGATATTCTTCCAGTCTGCTCGGAGAACCCAAATATCCTGCCGATTTCAAGCGTTATGATTATGTGAACCCGGACGCTCCAAAAGGCGGCGCGCTCAATCAGGTGGCGGTGGGCACATTTGACAGTCTCAATGCCTATGTCGTTCAGGGCGTTGCCGCAGCCGGTCTGTCAGAATTTGGCGGCGGTATGCTTTACGACACATTGATGAGCGATTCGCTTGATCAGGGATCGACGCAATATCCGCTGATCGCGGAAGCTTTGCAGTATCCCGATGACTTTTCATGGGTCAAATTCAAACTCAATCCCGATGCCAAATGGCATGATGGCGAGCCGATCACGGTTGATGACGTTATCTGGTCGTTTGACGTGCTGAAAAAGCAGTCGCCCATGTATAACAAATATTATGGCGATGTTGAAAAGGCAGAGAAGACCGGCGACCACGAGGTCACATTTACCTTCTCACAAAAGGGCAACCGCGAATTGCCGCAGATTATGGGCCAGCTTGCTATTCTCCCCAAGCACTGGTGGACGGGCAAGGATGCGCAGGGCAAGCAGCGCGATATAACTCGCCCGACACTGGAAATTCCGCTCGGCTCCAGTGCCTATAAAATCAAGACCGTTGTTCCGGGACGTTCGATTATCTGGGAACGCGCTGACGAATATTGGGGCAAAAATCTGCCGGTTAATGTCGGGCGCAACAATTTCAATGAAGTGCGTTACGAATATTATCTGAACGAAGACGCGACATGGGAAGCCTTCAAGAAAGGCGGACAATATGACTATCGGGTGGAAAACCGCGCCCAGCGCTGGGCGGAGCAGTATAATTTCCCCGCATTCACGCGCGGCGATGTGATCAAGAAATCATTCCCCTATAATGCGGTCGGCCGCATGCAGGGCTATTTCCTCAACACACGCCTCGACAAGTTTCAGGATGTGAAAGTCCGCGAAGCGCTGACCTATGCGTTTGATTTCGAATCGATGAACCGCATGATGTTCTTCAATCAGTATACGCGGATCGACAGCTATTTTGCCGGTAATGAGCTGCATCTGAGCGGTGTTCCGACACCCGAAGAACAAGCCATTCTCCAAAGCGTTGAGGCTCAGCTGCCAGCCGATGCGCTGACCAAGGAATTCAAGCTGCCTGTCTATGACACGCCACAGGCGACACGCGAAAATCTGCGCAAGGCGCTTCAGCTTCTCGGTGAAGCAGGCTGGAAATTGCAGGGCAACAAGCTTGTCGATGCGAAGGGAACACAGTTCACAATCGAGTTTCTGGGCAGGGATCCGACGGATGAGCGCATTTACAATCCGTTTGTCGCGAGCCTGCGCAAGATCGGCATCAATGCAACCGTTCGTATTGTTGATACCGCGCAATATCAGGCGCGTGTCAATGATTTCGATTATGACGTAATTACTTCTGTCGTGGCGCAAAGCGGATCACCGGGCAATGAGCAGCGCGATATGTGGGGCTCAAAAGCCGCAGACTTCAAAGGCAGCCGCAATTATGCAGGCATCAAAAACCCGGTAATTGACAAGCTGATCGACCGCATCGTTTACGCCAATGATCGTGAAGAACTGGTGGCGGCCACCCATGCACTCGACCGCGCACTTTTGTGGAATTACTACGTTATTCCGCAATGGTATTCCGACCACATCAATGTGGCCTACTGGAACAAATTCGGTATGCCGGAAACGCAACCCGACTATCTTGGGATTGACCCTTTCTCGTGGTGGGTCGCCCCTGCAAAGGAAGCAAAGCTTAAAAGCGGCACGAATTAAGGATTTCCAATGTCGGGCTTCCAACTCAATCGCCGCGATTTTCTTGGACTGACAGGCAGTGCCGCAATTGCAGCCTGCCTGCCGCAAACAGCTTTTGCAAAGCTTGCGACTGGCACGCCGCTGCATGGCTTGTCTGCTTTCGGCGATCTGAAATATCCGCCTGATTTCAAGCATTTCGACTATGTGAACCCGGATGCGCCCAAAGGCGGCACCTTCACGCTGGCTCCAAACACATGGTTCTGGAACCAGAACACACAGACTTTCAACACGCTCAACACCCTGACTTTCAAGGGCGATGCGCCGCCGCGCATGGAGCTGACCTTTGACAGTCTGATGGCGTCCGCTCTTGATGAGCCGGATTCCGTTTACGGACTGATTGCGCAAAGTGTCACGCTTTCGCAGGATCGCACGAAGTGCCTGTTCAAACTGCGCAAAGAGGCGCGCTTTCACGATGGTTCGCCGATCGAAGCCAAAGACGTCGTTTTCACCTATGAGACGCTCAAGGAAAAGGGCCATCCGCTGATCAGGCAGACCCTCGCTGCCCTTGATGCGGTCAGGGAAATCAGCAGCCATGACGTGGAAATGCAGTTTTCTGCCGAGCGCGGGCCAAATGCCATTCTTGAGGCGGTAAGCCTGCCGATCCTGTCGAAAAACTGGTTCAAGGACCGTGATTTCGATACGGCCAGCATGGAGATCGTCCTTGGATCGGGCGCTTATCGCGTCGGCCATGTCGCGGCAGGACAGCTTATCGAATATGATCGGGTCGAGGATTATTGGGCGAAAGATTTGCCGGTTACGCGTGGCCTGAGCAATTTTGATCGTATCCGCATTGAGTTCTACCGCGACCGACAGCCAGAATTTGAAGCCTTCAAAAAGGGTAATATCGACTTTCGACAGGAGAGTGTTTCGAAGAACTGGGCGACGGGTTACGACTTCCCGGCCATTCAGCAGAAGAAGGTCATCAAGCGCACCTTCCCAAAAGAAAAACGCCCGCTCATGCAGGCATGGGCGCTCAATCAGCGTCGTGAGCGTTTTCGCGATCCGCGGGTGCGTGAAGCAATCAATCTCTGCTTTGACTTCGAATGGACCAATGCAAACCTGTTTTACGCGACGTATGAACGCTCGCAGTCGAATTTCAACGGATCGGATTTTCAGGCTGTTGGGCTGCCGACCTCTGATGAACTGAAAGTGCTGGAGCGCTATCGCGGCAAAATTCCCGATGCGGCCTTTGGCGAAGTTGCTGTCATGCCGGTTTCAGACGGTTCAGGCCGCGACCGCAAGCAGTTTTCCCGTGCCATTGCCTTGCTCGAAGAAGCAGGTCTTCAGCGCAAGAACGGCCAGTTCCATAGCAAGAATGGTGAAAAATTCTCGCTTGAGATTCTGAGCAATTCGGAAAGCTTCTCCCGCATCTACAATCCCTTCGTGCAGAAGATGCGTGCCATTGGCATTGATGCAAGCCTCAGGCTTGTGGATTCCAGTCAATATCAGGCGCGTATGCAGGATTTTGATTTCGATCTTGTTGGCATCGCCATGCAGTTTGGCGCCACCCCCACCAAAGAATCGCTTGCGGCCATGTTTGGATCAGAAGCCGCCAAAACGCCGGGAAGCTATAATCTTCCCGGCACATCAGACCCTATTATCGACGCATTGATTGATGATGTCGGCGGTGTTTCCACACGCGAAGAGCTGGTCGCAACAATCAGGGTGCTGGATCGGTACTTGCGTATCCGGCTCGAGTGGATTCCAAATTGGACAGTAGCGAATCACCTGGTAGCTTATTGGGATCGTTTTGGTTTCAAGGAGCCAAAGCCCGATTATGGGTTCCCGGTTGAGACGCTTTGGTGGATAAAAGCATGATCCTGAAAAGTGGGAAGCCAATTTCGGATAAGATCATGCTCATGAGAAAAAAGGCAAAAGCTGTTGGCAAGCCATAAGAGCAAACTGAACATTGGGGGCATTGAGAGCTGATGGGCGCATATATTTTACGCCGTCTGCTTCTGATGATCCCGACCATCCTCGGCATTATGGCCATATCTTTTGCCGTGGTTCAGTTCGCTCCCGGTGGACCGGTTGAACGGGTGATCGCGCAGCTTTCCGGTCAGGGCGGCGATGCGCTCGATCGGCTTTCGGGTGGGGGCGGCGATTTTGGCCAAAGCAACATGGACAGCGGCTCGTCCAGTTCCAAATATCGTGGTGCGCAGGGGTTGGATCCACAATTCATTGCCGACCTTGAAAAGCAGTTTGGCTTCGACAAGCCGCCGCTCGAACGCTTCGGCCATATGCTGTGGAATTATGTGCGCTTTGATTTCGGGCGCAGCTATTTCCGCGACATCAGCGTGATCGACCTCATCAAGGAAAAGATGCCCGTATCGATTTCACTCGGTCTGTGGCTCACCTTCCTGTCCTATCTGATCTCGATCCCGCTTGGCATTCGCAAGGCGATCAAGGAAGGCACACGTTTCGACACCTGGACCAGCGCGATCATCATTGTCGGCTATGCCATTCCAAGCTTTTTGTTTGCGATCCTCTTGATTGTGCTTTTTGCTGGCGGCTCCTTCTTCGATTGGTTCCCGCTGCGCGGCCTCACCTCGCCAGATTTTGCGCAAATGTCGTTCTGGGAAAAGATCGGCGATTATCTGTGGCACATGGTGCTGCCGGTCACAGCGCTCGTATTGTCGGCTTTTGCCACCACAACGCTTCTGACCAAGAATTCGTTTCTGGAAGAAATCCGCAAGCAATATGTGACGACCGCACGCGCCAAGGGACTGACCGAAAATCAGGTGCTCTATCGCCATGTGTTCCGCAATGCGATGCTGATCGTCATTGCCGGTTTTCCTGGCGCATTCATCTCGGCCTTCTTTACCGGCTCGCTCCTGATCGAAACCATCTTCTCGCTCGACGGTTTGGGTCTGCTTGGCTACCAATCGATCATCAATCGCGATTATCCGGTGGTGTTTGCCACATTGTTTATTTTCTCGCTGATCGGCCTGCTCGTCGGGCTTCTGTCCGATCTTATGTATACATGGATCGATCCGCGTATCGACTTTGACCGGAGGGACGTGTGATGAGCGATACCACCCTCACCACGCAGGCAAAGCCTGTGAACCGTCCGTTCCTTTCGCCACTCAACCTGCGTCGCTGGCAAAACTTCAAGGCCAACAAGCGCGGTTACTGGTCGCTGTGGATTTTCCTGTTTCTGCTCCTCGCAGCCCTTTGTTCGGAATTCATCGCCAATGACCGGCCCATCCTTGTGTCTTACAAGGGCGAGTTACTGACCCCGGTTTTTGTCGATTACCCGGAAGCGAAATTCGGCGGGTTTTATGCCGTCACCGATTATCGCGATCCCGTCATTCAGGAAGAGATCAACGCCAATGGCTGGGCGCTCTGGCCGCCGGTCCGCTATTCCTACAACACCGTCAATAACGACATTCCAGAGGCTGCACCCTCAAAGCCATTCTGGCTGTATACCGAAGAACAGCGCTGCCAGCGTTATCCGCTCGGCGTCAATGATCCCAACTGCATTGTTGGCAATTTCAACTGGCTTGGCACCGACGATCAGGCGCGTGACGTGTTTGCGCGCGCGCTTTATGGCTTTCGCATTTCGGTGATGTTCGGTCTGATCCTGACCTTCTTCTCGGCAATCATTGGCGTGACTGCCGGTGCCGTGCAGGGTTATTTTGGTGGCTGGGTCGATCTTGTCTTCCAGCGCGTTATTGAAATCTGGTCTTCGATCCCGCTCCTCTATCTGTTGCTGATCATTGCTGCGATATTGCCGCCCGGATTCTGGGTCTTGTTGGGCATTATGCTGCTGTTCTCGTGGGTCGCCTTTGTCGGCGTTGTCCGTGCAGAATTCCTGCGTGCCCGAAACTTTGAATATGTGAATGCGGCACGCGCGCTTGGCGTTAAGAACGGCACCATCATGTGGCGGCATCTTTTGCCAAATGCCATGGTCGCAACGCTGACCTTCCTGCCCTTCATTCTCAATGGCTCGATCACGACGCTCACGTCGCTCGATTTCCTTGGCTTTGGCCTGCCTCCGGGTTCAGCTTCGCTTGGCGAACTGCTCGCACAGGGCAAGAATAATCTTCAAGCGCCATGGCTTGGCATTACCGGCTTTGTGGTGATCTCGCTGATGCTGTCCCTTCTGATCTTTATTGGCGAAGCAACACGCGATGCCTTCGATCCACGAAAGGCATTTCAATGAGCGGGTCAATGAACAAGCCTCTGCTTTCTGTCCGCGATCTTTCTGTCGCCTTTCGTCAGAATGGCGAAGAACGCATTTCCGTCGATCGCGTGTCCTTCGATATAGCCGAGGGTGAAACCGTAGCGCTGGTGGGTGAATCGGGGTCGGGCAAATCTGTCTCGGCACTGTCCGTTCTCAAGCTTCTGCCTTATCCGGCAGCAAGCCATCCATCAGGCCAGATCCTGTTCAATGGCAAGGATTTGATGAGCGCGTCGGAGCCAGAATTGCGGCGTGTGCGCGGCAATGATGTCACCATGATCTTTCAGGAGCCGATGACCTCGCTCAATCCGCTGCACACAGTTGAGCGGCAGATTGCCGAAATCCTGAAAATGCATCAGGGCATGAGCGATCAGGCGGCACGTGCACGCACGCTGGAGCTTTTGCATGAAGTGGGCATTCGCGATCCTGAAAAGCGGCTCAACGCTTTTCCGCACCAGCTTTCCGGTGGTCAGCGCCAGCGTGTGATGATTGCCATGGCGCTCGCCAACAAGCCAAAGCTCCTGATTGCCGATGAGCCGACAACAGCGCTTGATGTGACCGTACAGGCGCAGATTTTGCAGCTTCTCGCGGAACTCAAGCGCGCGCAGGGCATGTCGATGCTCTTCATCACCCATGATCTTGGCATTGTGCGCAAGATTGCCGACCGGGTATGTGTGATGAGCAAGGGCAAGATCGTTGAAACCGGCCCGACCAGCGAAATCTTTGAAAATCCGCAGCACGAATATACCAAGCATTTGCTGGCTGCTGAACCAAAGGGCGAACCACCACTGGCCGATCTCAGTGCAAAGACTGTGATGGAAGGCAAAGATGTCCGCGTCTGGTTCCCGATCAAGAAGGGCTTTTTGCGCAAGACCGTCGATCATGTGAAAGCCGTCGATGGTATCGATTTGACACTGCGTGCCGGGCAGACGCTTGGTGTGGTGGGGGAATCGGGGTCCGGCAAGACAACGCTTGGTCTGGCACTCTCACGCATGATTTCATCAAAGGGCGAAATCCGCTTCGATGGACGCGATATTGCAAAATTCAGCTTTAGCGACATGCGCCCGCTGCGCCGCGAAATGCAGATCGTGTTTCAGGACCCGTTCGGCTCGTTGAGCCCGCGCATGACCATCGCCGACATTATCGCCGAAGGACTTCTGGTGCATGAGCCAAAGCTTTCTGCGGATGCGCGCGACGAACGTGTCGTGGCAGCACTCAAAGAAGTGAACCTCGATCCTGAAACCCGCTTCCGCTATCCGCACGAGTTTTCCGGTGGTCAGCGCCAGCGTATCGCCATTGCCCGCGCCATGGTGCTCAATCCGAAATTCGTGATGCTCGACGAGCCAACTTCGGCACTCGACATGAGCGTGCAGGCGCAGGTGGTCGATCTTTTGCGAGCATTGCAGAAGAAGCATAATCTCGCTTATCTTTTCATCAGCCACGATCTGAAAGTGGTGCGGGCACTGGCCAATGATGTGCTGGTGATGCGCAATGGCAAGGCAGTCGAATATGGAACGTCAAAGGATGTCTTTGCCAATCCGAAAACCGACTATACCAAAGCATTGATGGCGGCAGCCTTTAATATCGAGGTTATCTAGTGGTCTTATTCCGACATTTGCCTCGCCACATTACAGTCATAGAGCAAATGTCGGAATAAAAAGACCACTAGCAAGTTTAAGAATAAGTGGAGTTTTCGAATTTGACGTTTGGAAAAGTGAATGTGTCAGGCAGGAAACAAACGTCAAATTCACTCCACTTGGGAGGAGGAATAAGGCAATGAGTGACAAGGGAAAAATCCTACTTTCGATCACCAATTGGGACCCGGCAATCTGGACGGATAGTTTCAAGGCCTATGCGCCGGATCGCACTGTAGTGACTGAGCGCGCGCAGAACGATCCTTCGATTGAATACGCGCTTGTCTGGAAGCAGAAGCCTGGCTCACTTGCCAATCTTCCGAATCTCAAAGTCATCTTCTCGCTTGGTGCCGGCGTGGACCATGTTTTCCACGACCCGCATATTCCGGATGTACCGCTTGTGCGGGTCATTTCTGACGATCTCACCATGCGCATGACCGAATATGTGGTTTGGCAGGTGCTTGACCATCATCGTCTCGGTCCAAGCTATCGTAAACAGCAGAAAAACCATGTCTGGCATGAAGACCCGCGCCAGCCAGCAGCGCATGAAGTCACCGTCGGCATCATGGGGCTTGGCGTACTGGGCCGCGATGCTGCTGAGAAGCTGAAAACCATCGGCTTCAATGTGACCGGCTGGAGCCGCCGTCCGCAGGAAATCGACGGTGTTCAAACCTTCAACGGCAAGGACGGCTTTACGCGCTTCCTCAAGACCGCTGATATTTTTGTCTGCCTGTTGCCTTTGACGCCCGACACCAAGGGCATCCTGTCTATGACCATGTTTGCGCAGTTGAAAAGCGACGGACCGCTTGGTGCACCTGTGCTGATCAATGCGGGACGCGGTGGCTTACAGAACGAAGCTGATATTCTGGCAGCGCTTGATCGCGGCCTGCTGTCGGCTGTGACGCTCGACGTGTTCAATCAGGAACCTTTGCCATCAGACAGCCCTCTATGGACGCATCCGAAGGTGACGATCACCCCGCATGCGGCGGCAAGCTCGTCAGCAACGGCAATCGTTCCGCAGATCATTCGTCAGATCGAAGCCTTTGAACGCGATGGAACGCTGGAAAACATCGTGGATCGCACGACACAATATTAGCAATCTGAAAAGCTAATCACCATGTGCAATTTCTTTGCGCATGGTGATTGATGTTGTCCTGTCGTAGCCGGGATGTGCGGTTTCGGCTGTTATATGATAGCCCAGCTTTTCAAAAACCTTGTGGTTGCGGGTCAGTTCAATGCGCGTCTGAAGCTCCATGACAGGCTTGCCGCGCGCCACTGCTTCCTCATCCGCTTTTTCCATCAGCTTACGACCGATCCCCTGACCTTCAAAGGCAGGTGCAACGGCAAGTTTACCAAGATAGAAGTGGTCGGCTTTTTCTTTTATGAAAACGCATCCCGCCAGCACATCACCGCTAAAGGCAGCGAATCCCGTTTCCTCGCGGGCCTTTTTCTCAAGTGCATCCATGCTCAGCTGATGGGCGGAAGATGGCGGGTCGATGATCGCGTCCATATAGGCGAAACTGGCGCGAATGAGCGTGAGAAGCTCTTCCCAGCGGTTGAAATCCCGGCCAATGGCGATAATGCGCAGCGACGTCATTTGGGTTTACGGGCCTTATAGCGGATTGTTTCGAAACGCACATTGAGAGCGTTGTAAAGCAGAAGCCGACCAATCAGTGGCTCACCAATGCCTGTCACCAGTTTGATGACTTCCATAGCCTGCAAACTGCCAATCACACCGGGCAGCACGCCAAGAACACCGGCTTCGGCGCATGTGGGCACAGCGCCTGGCGGCGGCATATCGGGGAAAAGATCGCGGTAGGATGGATTGGGCATACCATCTTCATTGGTCATGTAAGGCATAAGCACCGTGAGCGTACCGTCAAAGCGGCCCATTGCACCTGTCACCAGCGGTCGCTCTGCGCGTGCTGCAGCATCAGCCAAAGCATAACGGGTGGCAAAATTATCAGAGCCGTCAACGACCACGTCGTAGTCACTGATCAAGCCTTCCGCATTCTCGCTATTCAGCCGCAAGGCGTGGGTTTCAACGCGCACATACGGATTGATACGCGCGAGAGACGCCTTCGCACTCTCCACCTTCGCCTGCCCCACACTATCCGTATCGTGAATCACCTGTCTTTGCAGGTTTGAAAGTGAAACCGTATCGTCATCGACAAGACCAAGCGTGCCGATACCTGCTGCCGCCAGATATTGCAGCACAGGCGCACCCAGCCCGCCCGCACCCACAACAAGCACGCGGGCGGCTTTCAGCTTCTGCTGGCCCGGCCCGCCGATTTCCGGCAGCACGATATGGCGCGCATAGCGCTCTAACTCGTCGGATGAAAAAGGCTTTGATGATGCGTTCATGATGGCAGACCATAAGCCCGCTCAAATGCGCTGTCAGCGACTATTTTCAGATTTTCGTCAGTTCGCCTGCTGCCACATTGAAAAACTGCGCATCGCCCTCAAGCGCTTCAAACAGCGAGCGATCTGTGCCGGTCATAAAAGCCTGTCCGCCAAGATCATCAAGAATGCCGAACAGCGCTGCACGGCGCCCTGTATCAAGATGGGCGGCTATTTCATCAAGCAACAGGATCGGAGCCATGCCAGACAGCTCGCCCGTCAGTCTCGCATGGGCCAGAATGAGGCCGATCAGCAAGGCTTTCTGCTCGCCTGTTGAGCAAAGAGCGGCGGGCATGGATTTGGGGCGATGCTGGACAATCAGATCGGTTCGATGCGGACCATCCAATGTACGGCCTGCTGCTCGATCCCGCACACGCCCATCGCGCATCGTGCGGCGAAAATCTTCTTCAAGATCAAGCGCTGCTTCCACGCCGATCCGCTGCTCAAGCGATCCTTCCAGAAAGCAATCGGCCTTCGGAAACGGTCCTTCAGCGGGCAATCGTTCAATCATGGCTGCGATCAGCCGCATTGCTTCCGCACGTGCCGCTGCAATCGCAATGCCAAGCTCTGCCATCTGGCTTTCAATCGCATCAAGCCATTGATTGTCGCTGTTACCGTCACTGAGAAGACGATTGCGCGCGCGCATGGCTTTTTCATAATCGAGAACACGCTTGCCGTGGCCTGTATCAATGGCCAGCACCATGCGGTCGAGAAACCGTCGCCGGTCCGATGCGCCACCGGTGAAAAGCCCATCCATTGACGGCACAACCCACAGAATACGGGCATAATCGAGCAGTTCATCGCCTGCGGCTGCATTGCCATTGATGCGGACCTTGCGACCTGCTTCGCCGCCGCCTGCAGTACCCGTTCCGATTTCCACATCGCCATAAATCATGCAATCGAGCACTGCATGAATGGCAAAGCCGTCACTGGCACTGGCGCGCGCAACATCATCATAGGAGGCGCGCCGCAATCCCCTGCCCGGAGACAGAAACGATAAGGCCTCAATCAGATTGGTTTTGCCTGAACCATTTTCGCCCGTCAGCACCACATGGCCGGAGCCAAGCGGGAGTGTGAGCTCCGCATAATTGCGGAAGTCTAAAAGTTTAAGCCGCCGGACCGAGACTCGATCCGGGCGGCTTACATTGGTTTCAGAAATGCTCACGGCCTATTTTCAAATCCTAGACGCGCATCGGCATCAGAACATAGAGAACATCTTCATCGCCCGTATCACGCACAAGCGTTGGCGAACCGGCATCGGCCAGCATAAAGACTGCGTCTGATCCTGAAAGCTGGCTGGTAATGTCGAGCAGATATTTCGAATTAAAGCCAATATCGATTGGGTCTGCATCGTAATCAGCGGCAAGTTCATCGGTCGCGCTGCCCGAATCGGGATTGTTGACCGTGAGTGTCAGCTGACCATCGGCGATTGAGAGCTTGACCGCGCGGCCACGTTCGCTGGAAATGGTCGAAACGCGATCAACAGAAGCGGCAAAATCCTGACGGCTGATCGTCAATTTCTTGTCGTTGCCCGAAGGAATCACCCGTTGATAATCCGGGAATGTGCCGTCGATCAGCTTGGAGGTCAGGACAACCGAACCGACTGTGAATCTGATCTTTGCATCTGACAGTTCAACAGAGACGACTGTTTCAGGCACATCGACAAGCTTCTGTAGTTCAGCAACTGTCTTGCGCGGAATAATGATACCGGGCATGCCTTCGGTGCCGGAAGGCGCTTCGAGTTCAGCGCGTGCCAGACGATGACCATCGGTTGCAACGGCGCGCAGTTTCAGCGCTCCATCGCTTTCAATGGCGTGGAAATAGATACCATTGAGATAATAGCGGGTTTCTTCCGTCGAGATCGCAAATTGCGTGCGGTCGATCAGGCGCTTCAAGGCCTGCGCATCGATGCGGAACGAATGTGTGAAGCTACCAGCCGTCAGTTCCGGGAAGTCCGACTGTGGCAGGCATTGCAGGCGGAAAGACGACTTGCCGGATACCACCGACATGGAGCCGCCATCGGGGTTGGTCGAAAGCATGACTTCCGCGCCATCGGGTAATTTGCGCACGATGTCATAAAGAAGATGCGCGGGGACCGTCGTGGCTCCGGCCTGTTCGACCATGGCAGCGGTCGCTTCGTTCACTTCAAGATCAAGGTCCGTTGCCTTGAGCGCAAGGCTTGCGCCTTCTGCCTGCAAAAGCACATTGGACAGGATAGGAATCGTGTTGCGACGCTCCACGACACGGTGGACGTGGTTGAGTGACTTAAGAAGATTGGATCGCTCTAGGGTAACACGCATATTGAAACGCACTCGCTCTCTAGGACAGGGCAACCGCGCAACAAGCAGATGCCCCCATCAATAAGGCGCATAAGCGCCAGAAGGTTTGCTAAAGTGGCAGATTTCTAAGCCGAAAAGCAAGCCCACGCCTTGTCGGAAAGTGACAGGGCGCGGGCTTTTTGTTGATAACCACTGTGAACAGCGGGGATGTCTGCTAAATCACGCAGCCTGATCGTTAATGAGGCGCTTGAGAAGCTCAAGTTCCTGCGCCAGCTTGCCGTCAGCACCGACCAGATCTTCGATCTTGCGCACGGCATGAAGCACGGTTGTGTGGTCACGTCCGCCAAAACGACGACCGATTTCCGGCAGCGAGCGCGGGGTCAGCATTTTAGCAAGATACATCGCAACCTGACGCGGCTTAACAATGGTGCGCGTGCGACGGTTGGAAAGCAGGTCCTGCTTCGACACATTGTAATGACGGGCAACGATGCGCTGAATTTCTTCAATGCGGATGCGCTTTGGTTCGCCAACGCGGGTCAGATGGCCGAGCAGTTCATCAACGCGATCAATGGAGAGATTAGGCTCGAATGACTGACGGAACAGAAGCTGGTTGAAAGCGCCTTCAAGTTCACGACCCGATCCGGTTACGGTGCGGGCAACATGGGTGAGGATTTCATCCTGAATGTTGAGGCTTGGATCTTCAACCTGTGCGGCAGTCAAACGACGGCGCAGCATTTCAACGCGCATTTCATAATCAGGGGCTGCAACTTCCAGTGCCACACCACCCTGAAGGCGCGAGCGAACGCGAACATCAAGCGATTCCAGTTCCGACGGTGGGCGATCGGCAGCAACAACAACCTGCTTGGCGCTGTCGAGCAGCGTGTTGAGCAAATGGCAGAACTCGTGCTGGATCGACTTGCCTTGCAGGAACTGCATGTCGTCGATGACCAGCAGATCGATGTCGCGCAGCTGTTCCTTAAACGATAGGGCATTGTTGTCGCGAATTGCGGTCGCAAAGCGCCACATGAAATATTCAGCAGTCAGATAAACGACGCGAGCCTTTTCCTGACGCTGCAAAGCTGCGGCTGCAATCGCCTGAAGAAGGTGAGTCTTGCCAAGTCCAACGGATGCATGAATGAAAAGCGGGTTGAAGCGAACGGCACTGGAGCCTGCTTCTGCAATGGTGCGGGCGGCAGCAAGTGCCACGCGGTTGGATGCACCATCAATAAAAGAATCAAACGTGTAACGTGGGTCAAGCGGAGAGCCGAGAATGGAACCGGAAGCCGCAGCCGATTCTGCCACCACAGCTGAACCGCGCTTATCAGCGCTTGGCTGACCAACCGGGAAAGCCACTTTTTCACGCATTGCAGCGGGCGACTTTGCATCAATGGCTTCGTTGGTTTCAGCAGGCGCTTGCGCACGAACCACACGGCTCATTCCGCGCACAACCACTTCCACTTTAAGAATTTGCGGATTTTCTTCCTGCCAAAGTTCGGTCAGCAGTTCCGAATAATGATTGTTAATCCATGAGCGAAGAAACGCCGTTGGAACCGACAGACGGGCAACGCTTTTAGACATGTCTTCGAGCTTCAGACGACCAAACCAGCTTGAATAAATCTCACTGCCGACGCGGGCTTTGAGCTTTGCGGTTAGGCGGTCAAAAACTTCATCGCCAGCATTGTTTTCAGCGCTCACCACGAGGCTATTTTCTTTTCCAGTAGCAGAAGATCCAAGGATACGGTTCGCATGCGCATCATCACCCATCGTTGCCGTCGACTTACCAGTCATCATTGCCATCGTCTCGCCTGCCTTCACATTCATACGCGCCATTTTGCGGCGCTTGTCGTTATTTCCCGCATAGGTCCGCCAAATCTTATGATCCGGCCGCCTCGCAGGTACTCTTTTTACTGAGACCCTTCTGATCAGGGCCAAACACAAACTCAAACAGTCCACACATCAAACAACTGTCATGGACCAGCGCCCGGATAACTCCTTTCCGGCTACGCGTTACGACTCACAAAATTCTTGCTCAAGGCTGATTGCCCGGAACGGCTCTTGCGACAACCATTCAAATTACGAAGATGCGCCTAAAACAGCATTCCGGTTAATGAATGGTAAGCAATACCCATAAGAGACAAACATAATAGGAACAGGACCTTAGACACAGAACTAAGCACTCGCGGAAAGACATTCCACGCCAATATATGACAAATTTTAATGCTAACTCCGAGCCGTGGCCCACCCCTCTTGAGCCCTGACTTTAACGAAGCCTTGTGGCAAAGAGCAAGCCTAAGAAATGCAGTTTTTTATTCAATTAAGGCTTGCATGACCTCCAAGCCGGTTAGGAGAATCGGGCGTCAAAGAAATAACACCTTTGGATTCAATGCGTTTTGATTAGCGATTTTTTAGGCGGCCACGATATGTTCCCCTCAGAAAATAATTTTTAATAATTTGCTTGACTCAAACCCTCTTCCGAGTCCCTCGGCAGGGCTGTGGATAAGTGTGGATAATACTTCACAAGCTTTTGAAAAAGAAGAGGAAATTGCGCTATCGCCTTTTAGTTTAGCTGCGCCATTTTACGGATTAATTGCATAATTATTAAAAGATAATAGTCGCTTATACCTATCAGCACGTTCTTTAAAAATGTTCCAAAAAAGAAAACCCGGCTAACAATGAGCCGGGTTTCTAAAACCTGATTTTAATTTCAGGCGATATCAGGCGTTCAGAGCCTTAACGCGTGCAGCAAGGCGCGAGACCTTACGAGCAGCGGTATTCTTGTGAACAACGCCCTTGGAAGCTGCGCGCATCAGTTCAGGCTCAGCAGCCTTGAAAGCGATCGATGCTGCTTCCTTGTCGCCGCTCAGGAGCGCATCTTCAACCTTGCGGAGGAATGTGCGAACGCGCGAACGACGCGACTTGTTGATTTCGGTGCGGGCAGCGATCTTGCGCACTGCCTTCTTGGCCGAAGGAGTATTGGCCATAAATGCCTCTCTTTTTCTGTCAGCAGCCCACTGGATATAACCGTCGGGCACAAAACCTCTAGGGCAGCCATAATGCCTAGGGCCGCCGATCCGTGGCGGGCTTATAGATCAGCTTTGGCTTCACGTCAACGAGGATTCTAATCGACAAGCCTACCAAAAGGCCGGATATGCGGCCTTCCGGCTTAAATTGCAGCCTTAAATAAAGACAATCCGGCGAAACTGCCGCGTTCTGATCTGTCTTTACGATCCAACAATCAGCGATTCTTGAAAGATGGGGTGCGCTTGTCGATGAAAGCCGACATGCCTTCTTTCTGGTCCTGCGTCGCAAAAAGCGAGTGAAACAAACGCCGTTCAAAACGCAGACCTTCATCAAGGGTCGTCTCATAAGATCGATTGACCGATTCCTTCACCATCTGCACGGATGGCTGCGAGAAGGAGGCAATGCGCTCGGCGGCTTTCAAGGCTTCTTCAATCAGTTCCTCTGGTGCAACAAGTCGTGAGACCAGACCGCAGCGCTCGGCTTCCTCGGCATCCATCATGCGCCCTGTCAGGCACATATCCATGGCTTTGGACTTACCGACATAACGTGTGAGGCGCTGCGATCCGCCCATGCCCGGCATCACACCCAGCGTGATTTCAGGCTGGCCGAATTTGGCATTGGTGGCTGCAATGATGAAATCGCACATCATGGCCAGCTCACAGCCACCACCCAGCGCGTAGCCGGAAACAGCCGCAATGATTGGCTTGCGGGTGCGATCCACCTTGCGCCAGTCAGCGAACATGTCCTGCAAATACGCATCGACAAAGTCGATGGGCTGCATTTCCTTAATGTCGGCACCGGCGGCAAAGGCTTTTTCCGAGCCGGTCAGGACAATCGCGCCAATTTTGCCGTCGCCGTCGAAAGCGGCAAGCGCCTCAGTCAGTTCTTTAAGAACCGTGCTGTTTAGCGCATTGAGCGCCTGTGGACGGTTAAGCCGAACAAGTCCGACGCCACCGCGGGTCTCCACAACGATCGTTTCATAAGCCATGGAAAAAGCCTCTCCTCCGTCATCCATTCATATTTTTGCGGCCAAGGTGGACCGCCCGTCGTGCTTTGGCAAGGTTTGCGCAACTTCAACTTTGGCAGGATGCGCAGAAAAATGTTGAACGCCCAGCCTGCACCGCGCGTTCCACGATTCCGCTACACCCCGGCGCGCGACATGGATGTGCCTCCCGTCCATAAACGGAGAAGGAATGCTGGAAATAGCCAAGCGCACCGTCGGCCTGAATATAGTCTTTCAGGGTCGAGCCGCCTGCAGCAATCGCCTCGGCAATCACGGTGCGGATATCTTCGGCGAGACGATCAAGCGTCTGCTTATCTTGAGCGATAGAACCGGCTGCGCGCATCGGCGACAGGCGAGAGCGCCACAACGCCTCACAGACATAGATATTGCCAAGCCCGGCAATCAGACGCTGATCAAGCAGCGCTGCTTTCAATGGCGTCTTGCGGCCTTGAAAAAGCATTCCCAGCACTTCGCCCGAAAGCCGGTTGCCGGTGGGTTCAATGCCCAGCCCTTTGAGCAATGGATGCTCGTCGAGCGCGCCACTTTCAGCAAAGAGCATGAAACCAAAGCGCCGGGGATCATTATAGATGATGCGCGCATTCGAGCCGTCTTCACGCAACATGTGAAAGACCACATGGTCGTGCTTTGCGATTTTCGAGCGCTCGTGGTGGAAATCGCCGGGCATGCCTTCCGCATCATCCGCTTCAATGCGAAACGAACCGGACATACCGAGATGGCTGATCACCGAAAGTCCGTCATCAAGATGAATGGTCAGATACTTTGCACGGCGCCCCAGAGACTGGATGCGTTGGCCCGAAACGCGCTCGACAAAGCGTTCAGGAAAAGGAAAACGCAGATCAGGACGATTCTGCTCGACCCGTTCAATGGTCGAACCTTCCATGAAAGGTTCCAGACCGCGGCGAACCGTTTCGACCTCTGGCAATTCAGGCATTGATTATCTTCCAAGCAAATAACGCAGTTGAGTTCATATAAGGCTCCGGCTGTCTGTTTGCCATCCGTTAACCCAAACCAGATCGAAGTCGTGCCCAACCTATATTAACGTTTTATTTTCCTTGTTTCTTAAACTCATCACAATTGGCAGGCACTAAAAGGGACCCCAACGAGACTTCAGCTCAGGGTAAGTAACATGCCGGCTTTGATGACGCGCTTTTTCAGAAACAGATCGGGTGCAGCAATGATCGAGTGCACACTCATCGGTGCGCTTGCAATTATTGCCGTCATCAGTGGCATGGCGCTTTTTGCGGGCAAGCCCGCTTCCGCCTTCGATTATCAGGCAGCGCAGGTGCAGCTGATCAAGCAGCGCTAAAGATAACCCGCCCTTCATGCAAAATTGAATAGCCACCCGGTTCACGCAGGGTGGCTATTTGTCTATTGAGGTCGTTATGAATTTTTATCTTCGAGGACTATCATGACCGTTGAGATCGTTACCGCAAAATCAGCAGACAGCCGCTCACTCTGGTTCATCAGCAAAAATGGTGTCGATCAGGCCGCGCTGACACAGGATATTGTCAACTGGGCCAAGGCCAATGATTTTAACGGTGAAGCCGGGCGTATTCTCGTACTGCCGGGCAAAGATGGTGCGATTGCCGGTGCATTGTTCGGCACAGGCGAAGATGAACAGAATGGCCAGTCACAATTGCTTGCCGGGAAGCTGGCGCGTGGTCTGCCGGAAGGTGACTGGCACATCGAAGGCAAGCCCGAACATGCAGAGCTTGTCACCCTCGCATTCCTGATGGGCGGCTATAGTTTCACGCGTTATCGCAAGGGCAATGCCAAGCTCATCCGTTTGGCCGTGCCTGAAGGCGTGGATGCAGCGGAAACGCAGCGCATTGCCGATGCCGTAACGTTAGCGCGCGATCTCATCAACACGCCGACCAATGATATGGGACCGGATGCACTCGAACAAGCTGCGCGGGATTTAGCTACAAAAAATGGTGCCACGGTCAGCACGGTTGAAGGCGATGCTCTGCTTCAACAGAATTTCCCGATGATCCATGCGGTGGGTCGCGCTGGCAGCATTGCACCGCGCCTCATTGATCTCACATGGGGCAAAGACAGCGATCCAAAGATCACGCTGGTGGGCAAAGGCGTCTGCTTTGACACCGGTGGCCTCGACATCAAGCCTGCCAGCGGCATGCTTTTGATGAAGAAGGATATGGGCGGCGCGGCAAATGTTCTGGGCCTTGCCTCCATCATCATGGATGCGAAACTCTCTGTCCGGCTGCGCGTGTTGATCCCGGCGGTTGAAAATTCGATTGCCGGAAACGCTTTTCGCCCAAGCGATGTGCTTCAAAGCCGCAAAGGATTGACGGTGGAAATCGGCAATACCGATGCCGAAGGCCGTCTGGTGCTGGCAGATGCGCTGACACTTGCCGATGAAGAAGAGCCAGAACTCATCATCGATGTGGCAACGCTGACAGGGGCTGCGCGTGTCGCACTCGGTCCTGATCTGCCGCCCTTCTATACGCATGATGATGCGCTGGCAGCGGACATTGCAACAAAGGCTGACCAAACTGCCGATCCGCTCTGGCGCATGCCGCTCTGGCAGCCTTATGCGCAGAAATTGTCGTCACGCGTGGCAGACATCAACAATGTCACCACCGATGGCTTTGCAGGTTCTGTGACGGCGGCATTGTTTTTGAGCCGCTTTGTCGAAAAAGCAAAAAGCTGGGCGCATTTTGATATTTTCGGTTGGGTGCCGGTGGAAAAACCTGCCTCCCCTGTCGGTGGCGAGGCACAGGCAATCCGCGCGCTTTATCAGCTTCTCAAAGAGAAATACCCGTCCCAGTGATTGGCAAACTAAAAAGCCTTGCCTGCAAAGCAAAAACAGCATTGAATGATACGGGTCCGAAACAATTCTTTTAGCCCGGTAAAACATGCCCGTTGAACTCAAGCCATTGCAGGCGCTGACATTGCTGAGAACGCTGTCGCTGGAGCAGGTTCGGGACGAGATGCCGGACCTGACTACGCGACAGGTGGCTATCCTTCTCACAATTTATCTTGAGCCGCCGCCGCATACGGTGCGCGGCCTTGCAGCCAAGCTGAATGTCACCAAGCCGGTCATCACGCGTGCGCTCGATACGATGGGGACGCTTGATCTCGTCTCCCGGCATCGTGATGAAAAAGATCGCAGAAATGTGCTAGTAAAGAGAACAGTCACTGGCGCACTTTATGTCGAAAGACTGGGCGATCTGGTGATCGCCAAAGCCAGGGAGTTACCATTGTGAGCATGCTCGACCGCCGTTTGAACGCCTATCGCCCCGACCTCGCCGATGAACGGCTGAGCGGTCAGGTGGAAGCGAGCCGTTTTACCACGGGTACATTGATGCAGGTTTGCGCATCTGTGGTCGACCTTCGCGGCGAGCCGCGCCCTGATAGCGGACCGCAAACGCAGGTCATTTTTGGCGATATGGTGCGGGTGTTTGAAGAGCAGGACGGCTGGTGCTGGGTGCAGGCCGAGCGCGATGGCTATACGGGCTATGTGTCGGAAGCCTCACTGGAAAAGCCGGCAGGTGAAGCAACACATATGGTTATCGTGCCGCGTACATTCGTCTATCCCGGCAATGATCTTCGCTTTGCGCATACAAAAGCATTGTCGCTTGGCTCGCGCGTGCGAATCGTCTCTTTCTCCGAAAAGCGCGGTACTGAATACGCGCTGCTTGAAAATGGTGAAGCACTGATTGCCAAGCACGTCGCACCACTGACTGAACATGCGGCCGATTATGTTGCGGTTGCCGAGACACTTTTGCACACGCCCTACCTCTGGGGTGGCACATCCGGTTTTGGTATCGACTGCTCTGGTCTTGTGCAGCTTTCCATGTGGGTTGCCGGTCGCAAAGTCCTGCGCGATTCGGACATGCAGCAAAACACACTCGGCAACATCCTCGAACCGGATGCGGATTATTCCAATCTCAGGCGCGGTGATCTTGTGTTCTGGAAAGGCCATGTCGCGATCTGCGCGGCACCGGACATGCTGATCCATGCCAGTGGACACACGATGACCGTAACTCTGGAGCCACTACAGGACGCCATTAAGCGTATTGCCTATCTCTATGATCTGCCGACGCTGATCCGCAGGCCGTAAGTGTGCGACCATGAAGGCAAAAGGGACAATAGGGATCGCAGGGCTGATTGTCGGCCTCGCCCTTTTTTTCCCTTCAGCCGTCTCGTTTGAAAGAGTGGCCCGCATGACCATCACTGCTTCTCCGGCAAGCTTTGCCAGCGTCAATGGCATTGAGATGTATTACCGCATCGTTGGCAAGGGCCCACCGATCCTGCTCATTCATGGCGGATTGTCCGACCAGCATGTCTGGGACGCGCAATTGCCGATTCTGGGGCGCGATCACACCGTAATTCTGGCTGACAGTCGCGGACAGGGGCGCTCCACGCGCACAGATGAGCCGATCACCTACGCATTGATGGCCGATGACTATGTGGCCCTGCTTGATTATCTCAACATCGGCAAGGTCGATCTGGTCGGCTGGAGCGATGGTGGCATTATTGGTCTCGACATTGCCATGCGCTATCCCGAACGGTTGAAAAGCCTGTTTGCGCAGGCTGCCAATGTCACGCCGGAAGGTTCGACAGGCTATGCGCTGGCGCGCGCTCAAGGCAAACCACTGCCTGAACTGCGCCATTATGAAAGCATTGATAAGGAAATCCACGCGCTTTGGGCAAATGAGCCGAATTATTCGGCGGATGATCTTTCAAAGATCAATGTGCGAACGGCCATTGTGATCGGTGATCGCGATACTGCGATCACGCGCGAGCATACAGAGTTTATGGCGCATCACATTCCGGGTGCCAAACTGGTCATCCTGCCCGATTCGGGCCATGGGGTTCCCGCAGAAAACCCACGTCTTTATGCGCGGTCGGTTCTCAAATTCATCGCTGGCGATACGGCCGCTGATCCGCTTACCGCCAGTAAGTAATCTCAGGTTCTGTTCGGAAGCACGCGGTCGGGCGGACGGTGGCCGTCGACAAAAGCCCGGATATTGATGATCACCTTGTCACCCATATCGACACGGCCTTCGATTGTGGCCGATCCCATATGCGGCAGCAGCACCACCTTGCCCTTTTGCGCTAGTGAGAGCAGGCGCGGATTGGCCGCTGGCTCATGCTCGAACACATCAAGGCCTGCACCGGCAATCTTATTTTGTTCTATCAGATCGACCAGCGCGTTTTCATCGATGATCTGGCCACGCGCCGTATTTACCAGATAGGCGGTCGGCTGCATCAAAGCTATTCTGCGCGCAGACAGCAGATGAAATGTCGCCGGTGTCGAAGGACAATTGACCGAGATGATGTCCATGCGAGCCAGCATCTGGTCGAGGCTGTCCCAATAGGTTGCTTCCAGCTCTTCCTCGACCTGCGCATTCACCCGCTTGCGATTGTGGTAATGGATCGAAAGCCCAAAGGCCTTGGCGCGGCGCGCAACAGCGGTGCCGATGCGGCCCATGCCGACAATGCCTAAGCGCTTGCCCCAGATGCGGCGTCCGAGCATCCATGTCGGCGACCAGCCCGGCCACTCGCCATCGTTCTCGCTCAAAACATTGGCACCTTCAACCAGACGGCGCGGCACCATCAACAAGAGCGCCAGCGTCATATCGGCGGTGTCTTCGGTCAGCACATTGGGCGTGTTGGTGACGGTAATGCCGCGCTTTGCAGCCGCAGCCACGTCGATATTATCGACGCCATTGCCGAAATTGGCGATAAGTTTGAGATTGGGACCAGCCTGCTCTATCGCTGCGGCATCGATCACATCCGTGATACACGGCACCAGAACGTCGGCCTCTTTCATCGCTGCGATGATCTCAGGCTGCGACATGCGATGGTCGTCTATATTCAGACGGGCGTCGAACAATTCCCGCATTCGGGTTTCCACCGGGTCAGGCAGTTTCCGGGTCAGAACAACGAGCGGCTTTTTCTTGTTCGACATCTCCACCCCATTTTTTTGGACCCATGTTTTTTGGGCCCATTTTCTTAAGCCCTGTTTCTTGAGCGATCCCACCTGTGCAGGCTCACAAATTTCACAGGAAACCCGCTTTGCCGTTTTACACGTTGAGACCTCCTTAACCAAGAAGGTGCAATATGCAATTTTGCTTCGGCTGCTCATCTCTAGCAAGGCGGCGCCGCAAAGACAAAGAAAAACAGAATCGTGAAAGCGGCATCAAACGCGGGAAAACCGCGCAATTTATTAATTCAGCAGTTTCAGACGCTCCTCCCCTGTCCTGAAAACTGCTTCGAAATGACAGGACGGCGAGAGGTCAGAATTGTATCGAGTACTTTCGCAACGCTTTTTCATCGCAGCGCTTTGCAGCATTGCATTGCTTCTGGTTATTGCACCTCTAGGTGCATCGAACCTGCACGCCGCAATGGCTCAAGCGCCCGCAGGCACCGCACTTGGCGCAAGTGGCCTGCCAGTGCCACGCTTTGTCAGCCTTAAGCCTGCGCGCGTCAATCTTCGCATCGGGCCAGGACGCGATTATCCGGTTTCATGGCTTTTCATGAAATCCGGTCTGCCTGTCGAAATCATTCAGGAATATGACAACTGGCGCCGCATCCGCGATGCAGATGGCACCGAAGGCTGGGTCTATCAGTCACTTCTTTCCGGCAAACGCACCGCCGTGACAGCCCCCTGGCTCAAAAACGATACAGGGTCCATGATCATCATGCGCCGTGATCCGGTGGAAACTGCAAATGTTGCTGCGGAAATCGAGCCAAATGTCATCGGCACAGTGCGCGAATGCAACGGGCAATGGTGCCGGATGGACGTTCAGGGCACCCGGGGATGGATCAGGCAATCCGACCTTTGGGGCGTCTATCCTGATGAAGTGTTCGACTAGGTCGTGGAAAAGCAGGAACCGGCTTTCCGGTAACGACATGCGTAAAAACAAAAAGTTAAAGCGTGTTGTATGAGTATGATAAAATGCAATACGCTTTAAAAAAAGCGGCTTAAGGCCGCTTTTTTTTAAATTCGAAATTTGAGAAGTCAGCGCGTCTTGCGACGAAGGCGCACGATAATATCCACATTGACGATTTCCATGCCTTCAGGCGCTTCCGGCATATTGGAAACCGTTGGCTGGCCGCGTTCGCCATGCGGAATGTCGAAAACCACATTTTCCCCTTCGAGGAAGAAATGCTGGTGATCTGAAATATTGGTGTCGAAATAGGTTTTCGATCCTTCAACCGCGATAATGCGCAGCATTCCAGCTTCGGTAAACTGGTGCAGCGTGTTGTAAACGGTCGCAAGCGATACCGGCACATCCGCGAGCACCGCTTCTTCGTGAAGGTCTTCAGCGGAAAGGTGGCGGTCGCCCTGCGCATAGATCAGGTTGGCGAGCGAAACACGCTGACGCGTCGGGCGCAAACCCGCGCCGCGAAGCCGTTCTTCCATTGATACCATCGAGTGGTGGGCATGATAATTCTGCATTTTCACCCTTGGATCCGTCACAAGCTTGTAGCAATTTTGTCAAACATTGAACGGGCTGTTGCCCATTGCCTACTGACATTGATATATGCCGTTGCGAATTAAGTATCAATAGGCATGGTAATCCCGGCTTTTTTTGGAAAACCACGCGCACTATTTTACTGACGGAAACACTCTATGCTAGGGATGTTGCCGAATTGATGAAACTCGACCGCTCCTCGAACCCGGAGCAGTCATAAGAATGATCCTCAAGGGAGGTGTAATGGCAGAACAGAAATCGAGCTACGGGTATGAAGAGCTCTTAAGCTGCGCACGCGGCGAGTTGTTCGGTCCCGGCAATGCACAGCTCCCCCTGCCACCGATGCTGATGGTGCACCGCATCACAGAGATTTCCGAAACCGGCGGTGAGTTCGACAAGGGCTTTATTCGCGCCGAATACGACGTGCGTCCCGATGACTGGTACTTCCCGTGCCATTTTCAGGGAAATCCGATCATGCCGGGCTGTCTCGGCCTTGATGGCATGTGGCAGCTGACCGGCTTCTTCTTAGGCTGGCTGGGCGAACCCGGTCGCGGCATGGCGCTTTCCACCGGCGAAGTGAAGTTCAAGGGCATGATCCGCCCGCATACCAAGCTTCTCGAATACGGGATCGACTTCAAGCGCGTCATGCGCGGTCGCCTCGTGCTCGGCACGGCTGACGGCTGGCTCAAAGCCGATGGCGAAACGATTTACAAGGCGAGCGACCTGCGCGTTGGCCTTTCCAAGGATAGCGAAGCTTAAGCGCGGAGCATCCAAAATTCACGGGCGCGACTGCAGAAAATATCGAGTTTTCATGCAGCCGCGCTCAAAACATGCGAAGATCGCACCAAGAGCATTTCCAGCAAAAGTGCGTAGCGGTTTTGCGTAGGATAATGCGTAACAGAAAAATATAGAACGGTTCTGACGTTCTGTTTGAACAAGAACCGCACTATATAACCGTTAAGAGGTCAGCCTCACCGGCTGATCACACGGAACAGGTGCAAAGGAGAACGCGATGCGGCGTGTGGTCGTAACGGGTATGGGGATTGTATCCTCAATTGGAAATAACACCGAAGAGGTCACGGCCTCGCTGCGCGATGCCAAATCTGGCATCACGCGGGCTGAGGAATATGGCGAACTCGGTTTCCGTTGCCAGGTTCATGGCACCCCGAAGATCGATGTCGAGGCGCTTGTCGACCGCCGCGCTATGCGTTTCCATGGCCGTGGTACGGCATGGAATCACATTGCCATGGATCAGGCGATTGCCGATGCGGGACTTTCTGAAGAGGAAGTCTCCAACGATCGCACGGGTATCATCATGGGTTCGGGCGGTCCTTCGACGCGCACGATTGTCGACAGTGCCGACATCACCCGTGAAAAAGGCCCCAAGCGCGTTGGTCCTTTCGCCGTGCCAAAAGCCATGAGCTCGACGGCTTCGGCGACGCTTGCGACTTTCTTCAAGATCAAGGGCGTCAATTATTCGATCTCGTCGGCTTGTGCGACATCGAATCACTGCATCGGCAATGCCTATGAAATGATCCAGTATGGCAAACAGGACCGCGTTTTTGCGGGTGGCTGTGAAGACCTCGACTGGACGCTTTCGGTATTGTTCGACGCCATGGGCGCCATGTCGTCAAAATATAACGACACGCCGTCCACGGCATCTCGCGCCTATGACAAAAACCGCGACGGTTTTGTCATTGCAGGTGGTGCTGGCGTTCTGGTGCTGGAAGACCTTGAAACCGCGCTTGCGCGTGGTGCCAAGATTTATGGCGAAATCGTCGGCTATGGCGCAACCTCTGACGGCTATGACATGGTAGCGCCTTCGGGCGAAGGTGCTATTCGCTGCATGAAAATGGCGCTGTCGACGGTTACCGGCAAGATTGATTACATCAATCCACACGCCACTTCGACGCCAGCAGGCGATGCGCCTGAAATCGAAGCCATTCGCCAGATTTTCGGATCGGGCGACGCTTGCCCGCCGATTGCCGCCACCAAGTCGCTGACCGGCCATTCGCTGGGTGCAACCGGCGTGCAGGAAGCAATCTATTCGCTTTTGATGATGCAGAACAACTTCATCTGCGAAAGCGCACATATCGAAGAACTGGATCCTGCCTTCGCGGACATGCCAATCGTTCGCAAGCGTATTGATAATGCTCAGCTCAACACCGTGCTCTCCAACTCCTTCGGGTTTGGCGGCACCAATGCAACGCTGGTTTTCCAGCGTTACCAGAGCTGAGAGAGAGGGAAAATATGGAAGGCTTGATGCAAGGAAAACGCGGCCTCATCATGGGGGTCGCGAATAATCATTCGCTGGCATGGGGAATTTCTAAGCAACTCGCAGCTCAGGGCGCAGAACTGGCGTTCACCTATCAGGGTGACGCACTGGGAAAGCGCGTAAAGCCGCTCGCCGAACAGGTCGGCTCGGATTTCGTGCTGCCTTGCGATGTCGACGATATTACATCGGTCGATGCCGTATTCGCTGAAATCGAGAAAAAATGGGGAAAGCTCGATTTCATCGTTCACGCCATTGGCTTCTCTGACAAAACAGAATTGAAGGGCCGTTACGCAGACGTCACCACGCGCGAAAATTTCAGCCGTACCATGGTGATTTCCGCCTACTCCTTCACCGAAATGGCACAGCGCGCTGAAAAGCTTATGACGGATGGTGGCTCGATCCTGACGCTGACCTATGGCGGCTCCACGCGCACGATCCCGAACTACAACGTCATGGGCGTCGCGAAAGCTGCCCTTGAAGCAATGGTTCGTTATCTGGCTGCTGATTACGGTCCGCAGGGCATTCGCGTCAATGCAATCTCGGCTGGTCCGGTGCGTACACTGGCTGGTGCAGGCATCGGCGATGCGCGCGCCATTTTCAGCTATCAGCGCCGCAATTCACCGCTGCGTCGCACGGTGGACATCGATGATGTCGGCAAATCAGCGCTTTATCTGCTGTCCGATCTTTCGAGCGGTGTTACCGGCGAAATCCATTATGTGGATTCGGGCTACAACATCGTTTCGATGCCGACGCTGGAAGAGCTGAAAAGCTCGGATGCCGAACGCGGCGAATAAGCTTATGAAAAAGCCATCCGAAAGGATGGCTTTTTTGTTTCACTTCTTGGCATCAAATATTTTGAAACCCCTGGCATCTTCAAGCACGCTCACAGTCTTAAACAAGCTCTTGAGCGTTGCCTCATAAGGCAATTGCCGGTTTGCCACCATCAGCAGGCGGCCACCGATTTTGAGCCGTGAAGCAGCGGCTGCGATAAATGTCTGGCCCAGCGACATATCAGTTGCCCGACCCTCGTGGAAAGGCGGGTTCATGATGACGGTGTCGTAAATGCCCGTCAGCCGTTCGCTGGTTACATCGAACCAGTTAAAGCTCAACGGCACAGACGTGCCAAGACGCTCCAGATTGCTGCGTGCGGCCTCAAGCGCTTCATAATCCCCTTCGAACAGATCAATCGCAGTGACCCGATCCGATGCTTTGAGGCATTGCGCAGTGAGATAACCCCAGCCTGCGCCCAAATCCGCAACATGACCAAAGACGATCTTGGACATATGCTCATCCAGCATCGCCGAGCCCTTGTCGATTGCCCCATGCGAGAACATGCCGGGTTCTGTGCGGAAAACATCATCGATCACGCTTTCCTGCGGACGCAGGGCAGCAATGAAGTCATCGCTCAAATCAGCGGGGCGCTTCAGCCAGAACGAAACGGCGTGATTCTTGGACAGACGGTCGCTGATTTCAGCAATATTGCCGACCCATTTGCGAAAACTATCGACGCCGATTTTCTTGTCGCCACTGACCACGATCCACCCGCCCGGCTCAACGCGCGTCAGAAGCTCCGCAAACCACGCCTCGTTGCGTCCGCGGTGTTTTCCGAGCAGAAGTAGCCCACCTGAAAAACGCGCGTCAGTGGTAAGCCTCGGCTCAACCTGAAAGCCTTCCTTTTTGAGCGCGAGCCAGTCAGGCCGCCATGGTTGCAGGCAGGTCAAAGCCTGTTTCCATTCATCCTCTAGCGAACGATCCGCAGAAATTCCGCAACCGAGATAGTTTTCTCCGGCTTGGGGCAAGTCCAGAATATCCTGCTCGAACGGCAGAAACAGTGTTTTTTGTGCTGGTGTCATCATGGCCCATCCATGGTCTCGATTTGATTCACGTGCAACAAAAAAAGCGCGCCTTAAAGGCGCGCTTTTCCGAATTCCGCAGAGTACAACGCTTATTCAGCGTCGGCTTCTGCCTTCTTTTCTGCAACGATTTCCTTGCCGGTTTCCTGATCGACAACCTTCATCGACAGGCGAACCTTGCCACGCTCGTCAAAGCCCATCAGCTTGACCCAGACTTTCTGGCCTTCCTTGACCACATCGGTGGTCTTGGCAACGCGGTCAGAAGCCAGCTGCGAAATGTGAACCAGACCATCGCGTGGACCGAAGAAGTTCACGAAAGCGCCGAAGTCAGCGGCCTTAACAACCGTACCTTCGTAGATTTCGCCGACTTCTGGTTCAGCAACAATCGAGTGAATCCACTTCTTGGCGGCTTCGATTTCCTTGCCGTTGGACGAAGCGATCTTGACCGTACCATCGTCTTCGATGTTGATCTTCGCGCCGGTCTTTTCCACGATTTCGCGGATGACCTTGCCGCCCGAACCGATAACATCACGGATCTTGTCGGTTGGAATGTTCATCACTTCGATGCGTGGAGCGAATTCGCCGAGTTCTTCACGCGAGGTGGAAAGAGCCTTGCTCATTTCACCCAGAATGTGAACGCGACCGCCCTTTGCCTGTTCCAGAGCAACCTTCATGATCTCTTCGGTGATACCGTCGATCTTGATGTCCATCTGAAGTGCAGTGATGCCGTTTTCCGTACCGGCAACCTTGAAATCCATGTCGCCGAGGTGATCTTCATCGCCGAGAATGTCGGAAAGAACAGCGAAACGGTCGCCTTCCTTGATCAGACCCATAGCAATACCAGCCACCGGACGGGTGATTGGAACGCCTGCATCCATCAGAGCCAGCGAGGTGCCGCAAACGGTTGCCATCGACGACGAACCATTGGATTCGGTGATCTCCGAAACCGTACGGATCGTGTAAGGGAACTGTTCAGCAGCAGGCAGCATCGGATGAATTGCGCGCCATGCGAGCTTGCCGTGACCGACTTCGCGACGACCTGGCGAGCCCATACGGCCGGTTTCACCAACCGAATATGGAGGGAAGTTGTAATGCAGCATGAAGGATTCCTTATAGGTCCCCGTCAATGCATCAATCATCTGTTCGTCTTCGCCGGTGCCCAGTGTAGCAACAACGATTGCCTGCGTTTCACCACGGGTGAAGAGCGCCGAACCGTGGGTGCGTGGCAGAAGGCCAACTTCTGAAACAATCGAACGAACGGTCGAAAGGTCACGGCCATCGATGCGGCTGCCAGTGTCGAGAATGTTCCAGCGAACGATTTTAGCCTGAAGATGCTTGAAAACAGTCGCAAATTTTTCCGACGAAATTTCTGGTTCTTCAACGCCTTCCGGGAAGAAATGCGCCTTCGCCTTGGCCTTCGCTGCATCAACTGCAACGTAACGTGCCTGCTTTTCGGTGATCTTGTAAGCGTCGCGCAGATCGCCTTCGACAACGGCCAGCATCTTGGCTTCTACGTCGGAAAGGTCCTCTGGCTGGAAATCGCGTGGTTCTTTAGCAGCAACTTCAGCGAGCTTGATGATCGCGTCGATGACTGGCTGGAAGCCCTGCTGGCCGAAAACGACGGCACCGAGCATGATTTCTTCGGAGAGTTCCTGTGCTTCTGATTCAACCATCAGAACCGCATCAGCCGTACCGGCAACAACCAGATCGAGCTTCGATTCAGGCATTTCGTCGATATTCGGGTTCAGCACATATTCGCCGTTGATGTAGCCAACGCGTGCGCCGCCAATCGGGCCCATGAAAGGAACGCCGGAAATGGTCAGGGCTGCAGAAGCTGCGACCATCGACAGAACGTCTGGGTTGTTTTCAAGGTCATGCTGAACAACGGTCAGAACAACCTGTGTGTCGTTCTTGTAACCATCAACAAAAAGCGGACGGATCGGACGGTCGATCAGGCGCGAAACGAGCGTTTCGTTTTCGCTTGGACGACCTTCGCGCTTGAAGAAGCCGCCTGGGATCTTGCCGGCAGCATAGGTCTTTTCCTGATAGTTGACGGTCAGTGGGAAGAAATCCTGACCAGGCTTTGGTTCCTTGGCAGAAACGACAGTCGCAAGAACAACGGTTTCGCCGTAAGTTGCGAGAACTGCACCGTCAGCCTGACGTGCGATCTTGCCGGTTTCCAGAATGAGCGGACGGCCGCCCCATTCGATTTCAACTTTATGTGTGTTGAACATATCTAGTCCTTATGTGGAGACGCCGCGCAAAAGCGCTGGGACATCATCCGGGTTGGCGGACACGCCACGGGCAAGACAACGGGAAGTTCGTTACGTGTCAGAACATTCATTTGCGAATATTCTCTGGCACGAACTACCTGCAATCCTGCCCCATGACTGGTCCAGGTCATGAGCCTCATGGCTCTTAGAGCGGTTCCAATTAAGATTGAAACGTTGGAACCGCGTATCACAATTTGTCTTAAGCATTATCCCACGCAAAACCGCTTCGCACTTTTGCTGGAAATGCTTTGATTGGCATGACGGAATGCACCCAGTGCGCCGTCTCATGCCAGATGGGCATTTGCCCTGTAAACGCATTCTCTTTCAGGACAGCGGCTATCCGCTCTTCCTTAGAATGCAGTAAGTATCTGCGCGCATCTTTGGGGATGCGCTCGTAAAACAAACGGGCGACGTTTTGAGACGTCGCCCGATTTACCGTTAGCGGCGCAGGCCGAGACGGCTGATCAGCGCCTGGTAACGTGCCTGGTCGATGCCCTTGACATAGTCAAGAAGACGACGACGCTGCGAAACCAGCTTCAGAAGGCCGCGACGCGAATGATTGTCATTCTTGTGGCCCTTGAAATGATCCGTAAGGTTCGAAATACGCTCGGAAAGAACGGCAACCTGTACTTCAGGAGAACCGGTATCGCCTTCTTTGGTAGCGAATTCCTTGATAAGTGCTTGCTTGCGCTCAGCAGTAATCGACATCGTACACCCTTTCTTGATGAGAGGAAAAAGAGACGCCCAGGCCGGGATGTCGTCCAGCGCGGGCCATTTACACGATCTGACATACGTTTTGTATGATCGCTAGAGGGGCATATAGTGCAAAAATGGCAATAATACCAGTGTCAAATATGCCCCAACTGTTCAGGCTGCTGTAAACACACGCTTCGGCTTGAACTGACCATGCTCAATATAGCCAATTGCAAGCAACTTGCCATGCGATGTTACGCAAGCTTCGTCTGCTTCCAGCGGAGCATCGCGGCCACGGATAATCACCGGATTGCCCAGACGCACGCGCTGCGCCTGATCGTCGGTCAGCGGCACCTGTGGCAGGCAATCAAGGGCTGCACCCGTATCAATCACCAGAGCATCGATGGCCGAGAAATCGCGGCGCGGGGCTGGCTGTTCAACCACATCCGTGTCAGCGTCTTCCACGCCCTCTTCTTTTTTGGGCGGCAGGGGTGGCCATGCTTCTTCAAGTTCTGCCAGCGTCACCAGATCTTCATCGGTGAACGGCGCAACCTCAATGCGGCGAAGGTCGGAAATATGGCCAAAGCAGCCGAGATCACGGCCCATATCGCGCGCAAGCGAGCGCACATACGTGCCCTTGGAGCATTCAACTTCGAATTCCGTGCGGTTTTCATCCGGAAACTCAATGATTTCCAGACGGTCGATTTCGACTTCACGCGCAGGAATTTCCACTGTTTCGCCTTCACGTGCCAGATCATAGGCGCGTTCGCCGCCGATCTTGATGGCCGAGAACTGCGGCGGAATCTGCGAAATGACGCCGGTATAGTTTGGCAACAGCGCTTCGACATCGCTTTGCGACGGACGATTGTCGGATGTCTTGGTGGCAACACCTTCCAGATCATCGGTTGAACGTTCTTCGCCCCATGTCACCGTGAAACGGTAAACTTTTGTGCCGTCCATGACGTAAGGCACGGTTTTGGTTGCTTCACCCAGCGCGATCGGCAGCATGCCGGACGCAAGCGGATCGAGTGTTCCGGCATGACCGGCCTTTTCTGCATTGAAAAGCCACTTGATCTTGGAAACCGCTTCGGTCGATCCCATGCCTTTCGGCTTGTCGAAAATGACCCAGCCAGAAACCGGACGGCCTTTTTTCTTGCCCCGTCTTGCCATGCTTTATTCGTCTCCGTTGCGGGAAGCAGCATCTGCCTCGCCGTCATCATCATTGTCACGCGCCAGATCGCGCGCCACTTCCGGCGAGCGGAGAAGCGCATCGATCTTTGAAAAATTGTCAAAGCTCGTATCAGGCCGGAAGCGGAATTCCGGCATATATTTCATCTGGCTAAGGCTTGGAGCCACGCGACCGCGAATGAATTTTGCATTCGCTGCCAGTGCCTTGATGACAGCCTGTGCATCGGTGCTGCCAAGAGGTGTGACGAAACAAGTCGCGATTTTCAGATCAGGCGACATGCGCACTTCCGAAACGGAAATAACCGTGCGTTCGATCACATCATCGCGGATTTCACCGCGCTGAAGAACCTGAGCCAATGCATGACGGACCTGCTCACCCACACGGAGCTGGCGCTGTGAAAGACCGCCTGAGCCTTTCGGATCTGGAGAACGTGCCATCGTTTTATCCTCGATAGGTGACAAGACATCGACAGGCTTACTCTCAAGCTGCCCGACGGTGTCGTCATAAATTGAAAAGCGCCCAAAGACGCAATTTACCACAATTCAGATGGGAGTCAGACCCTCGGAACCGGGCAATGAAACTCCGGGAAAACCGGAAAAACCGGACCGCTCATATAAGGGCGGCCCGGTTTCAAGATATTAGAGCGTACGCGTAATATGTTCGACGCGGAACGCTTCGATTGTATCGCCTGCGCGCATATCGTCGTAGTTTTCGAACGCCATACCGCATTCCTGGCCCATCGGCACTTCCGACACTTCGTCCTTGAAGCGCTTGAGTGTCTTGAGCTTGCCTTCGTGGATAACCACGTTGTCACGGATGAGGCGGACGCCTGCACCGCGTTCAACCTTACCGTCGATAACACGGCAACCGGCAACCTTACCAACCTTGGTGATGTTGAAGACTTCAAGAATCTCAGCATTACCAATGAAAGTTTCACGGCGTTCTGGCGACAGAAGACCCGACATCGCTGCTTTAACATCTTCGATCAGATCGTAGATGATGTTGTAGTAGCGAATTTCGGTGCCTTGCTGATCGGCTGCATCGCGTGCCTGTTTATTGGCACGGACGTTGAAGCCGATGATGGCAGCATTGGAGGCTTCGGCAAGTGCCACGTCGCTTTCCGTGATACCACCGGCGCCCGAATGAACGATACGCGCCCGAACTTCTTCGGTGCCAAGCTTTTCGAGAGCAGTAATAATTGCTTCCACCGAACCCTGCACGTCACCCTTGATGACAAGCGGGAATTCCTTGGTGCCGTTGACCTGCAACTGGCTCATCATCTGCTCAAGCGAGCCGCGCTGACCAGTCTGACGGGCAACGGCCTTATCGCGAGCAAGGCGCTGGCGATATTCGGCAATTTCACGTGCCTTGGATTCATTGGCAACCACTGCGAAGCGATCACCGGCCTGTGGCGTACCTTGAAGACCAAGAACCTCAACCGGCATTGCTGGTCCTGCTTCCTTGACGTGTTCGCCATGGTCATTGACCAGAGCGCGCACACGGCCCCATTCGTTACCGGCAGCGATAATATCGCCCGGACGCAACGTGCCCTTCTGGATCAGTACGGTTGCAACCGGACCGCGGCCACGATCAAGCTGGGCTTCAATGACAACGCCTTCAGCGGTACGTGTAGGATCGGCCTTGAGATCAAGGATTTCAGCCTGCAACAGCACTGCTTCAAGCAGCTTGTCGAGGTTCAGCTTCTGCTTCGCCGAAACTTCAACATCGAGCACTTCACCGCCAAGCGATTCTACGAAGACGTCATGCTGCAGCAGCTGTGTACGAACCTTCTGCGCATCGGCTTCCGGCTTGTCGATCTTGTTGATTGCAACAATGATCGGCACCCCTGCGGCCTTGGCATGATTGATCGATTCAATGGTCTGCGGCATGACGCTGTCGTCCGCTGCAACCACCAGAATGGCAATATCCGTTGCCTGTGCACCACGCGCACGCATTGCAGTAAAGGCTGCGTGGCCCGGCGTATCGATGAAGGTGATCTTCTGGCCGTTCTGTTCGACCTGATAAGCACCGATATGCTGGGTGATGCCACCGGCTTCGCCAGAAACCACATTCGCTTTACGGATTGCATCAAGGAGCGATGTCTTACCGTGATCGACGTGACCCATGATGGTGACAACAGGAGGACGCGAAACCAGCGCTTCCTTATCATCAGCGACGTCGAAGATACCTTCTTCAACGTCCGACTCAGCAACGCGTTTAACAGTGTGGCCGAATTCTTCAGCAATCAGCTGTGCCAAATCGGAATCGATCACATCGCCCGGCTTCATCATCTGTCCCTGCTTCATCAGGTACTTGATGATATCGACCGAACGCTCGGTCATACGCTGTGCGAGTTCCTGAATCGTAATGGTTTCAGGGATCGTCACCTCACGAGAAATCTTCTCGCGGGTTTCCTGCATCTGCGAACGCTTGAATTTCTCCTGACGGCGACGCATCGCCGAAAGCGAACGTGAACGACCTTCATCTTCCAGATTGCTGGAGATGGTCAGCTTGCCACGACGACGATCTTCTTCAGTCTTGACGACTTTCGGTGCGCGGGCATCCGGTTTTGCCGGTGCGCCACGACGAGCGGTCGACGGACCGCGACGATCATCGTCATCACCGGTTGCACCAGGCTTACGCTGCTGGCTCTGCGGGAGCGGCTTGTTTGCTGTGGGGATAACGTCTGCAATTGCTGGTGACGCCTGACGCGCACCCTGAGCTGGACGACCACCCTGCGGAGGACGGCCTGACTGCTGCGGACGACCACCCTGCGGAGCAGGACGTGAATCGCTGCGATGATCCGGGCGCTGATCCGGGCGATTGCCACCCTGCGGCATACGCTTGCTGGCTTCCGCTTCGGCACGTGCCTTGGCTTCCGCTTCGGCCTTCAGACGTGCTTCTTCCTCTGCCTGACGGCGAGCGGATTCTTCACGTTCCTTGGCACGGCGAGCATCTTCTTCGGCGCGACGCTTGGCTTCTTCAGCTGCGCGAACACGATCTTCTGCATCACGAACCAATGCACCTTCCAGCGCACGGCGACGCGCATCCATTTCGGAGCGCGACAGCGTGTTCAGAACCATGCCCGAGCGATCAGACTGGCGTGGACGCTGTGACTGCTGGCCGGGGCGCTGCTGCTGGTTGCGCTGTGGCTGCGATGACTGGCCGGGGCGCGGCTTCTGTGCACCCACCGGAGCGGCAGGCGCTGCTGCTCTTGGCGCAGGGGCTGCGGGTGCCTTTGGCGCAGGTGTCGGCGCAGGAGCAGGTGCTGCTGCTACAGGAGCTGGTGCTACAGCCGGTGCAGCTTCTGGAGCCGCAACTGGGGCTGCTGCCACAGCTTCCGGTGCGGATGCTGCTACAGGTGCGGCCACAGGTGCCGCAGATGGCGTTGGGGCGGCCTGCGTTACAGCTTCTGGCGCGGGTGCTGCGGGAGCAGGCACCGCTGGCTTCGGTGCGGCCACTTCCACTTCCGGCTTTTCATCTGGCCGTGAGAATTTGCGCTTTTTAGTTTCAACGACGACAGCCTTCGTGCGGCCGTGGCTGAAATTCTGGCGCACGGTGCTCTGTTCAACGCCTGGACGCTTAATGGTCAGCGTCTTCTTGGAGTTGACGCTCAGCGTCTTGTCGTCGTTTGTTTTATCGCTCATTACGTTTCCGTTTCCTTCGCAGCTTCTGCCGCTTTACCCGAGCATTATCCAACGCGATCACATCATTTTGAATAATGCTCCGGTCATCCACTTCAGCGCATAATCCGGCAAGACAACCAAGCCTTTGATCCGGTTTATGCTCCAGAGCGGATCCCGTCTTCTCGGAATTCAAGAGAACCGCTCTACTAATTTATACCACAGCAGTGTCGGACTGCCGATTTAATCCGCCGTTTTAGCTACCGGGCTTTCGCCACGATAGCTATGCAATAAAAGCAGCCTTGGTACGACCCCGGCGGCGGCTTTTCCGCCAAGCACGGCTGCATGTATCACATTTCCGCCCCCAAATGCCAAATCCATTTCTTCTCCTGTAAAAAGAGAGAAGGCCGGAATTTTGGGGCCATCCATATGCACCACCACACGGCGGGCCTGATCAAGTTTGCGCACCCCGTCAGAGGCCGCTTCCTTGGCATGCAGTACCAGCACCGCGGCACCGGAACGAATTGCCTGATCGACCTTAGTCGAACCAGAGACGAGAGCACCGGACTTACGAGCCAGTGCCAGACTGCCCAAAGCAGATTTTGTCAACAACTGGTCAACCAGCGCGCCAAGATCAGCTTGTGGCTTCACATCATCCTTAAGCGCCCGCGCAAATAACTTGCGCTTGACGGCTTCATCAACTAATCGCCGCTCCGCCTTAACCCAACAGCCCCTGCCCGGCAGGTTCCGCTTCAGGTCCGGCACAACCGAACCATCAGGTCCAGCTACAAAACGGATCAGATTATCCGCAGAACCACTTTCGCGTGTGACGATACAGGTTCTGTCATTCATATCCTGCTCCGCACGCAACGCTGGCTTTGCCATAAACTGCCTTTATTCAACTCTAAAACTGGCAGCGACCTAGCAGAGCTAGGGCTACATCACAATATCAAACTCTGATTAGAGCGTTTCCTGTTTCGATTGGATCGTAGGAAACGCTCTGATCATTTGCTTACGAAGCGGCTTCTTCGTCGCCAGCTTCTACTTCTTCATCGGTTTCAACTGCAACCAATTCGTCTTCTGTGATCCAGCCAGCTTTCAAACGTGCAGTCAGGATCATCTGTTCCGCATCGACGCGGGAAACATCGAACGACGACAGGATACCTGTGTGAGCGATGGTTTCGCCATCCTTGCGTTCACGCCAGCCAACAAGATCGTCAACCGCATAACCAGCAAAGTCTTCGATGGTCTTCACACCGTCTTCGCCAACAGCAACCAGAATTGCTGTGGTGAGGCCCGGAATCTCGCGAAGCTCGTCTTCCACGCCGAGTTCCTTGCGGCGGTCGTCCTGTTCGCCTTCGATACGTTCCAGGAATTCGCGAGCGCGTTCCTGAATTTCGCCGGCAGTATCATCGTCAAAGCCATCAATGGAAGCGATTTCAGCCGATTCGACGTAAGCAATTTCTTCAACCGAGGCAAAGCCTTCCGAAGCAAGAACCTGACCAACCATTTCGTCAACGTTCAAGGCTTCCATGAAGAGGTTCGAACGCTCGGCGAATTCCTTCTGACGGCGATCGGATTCTTCATCTTCGGTCAGGATATCGATATCCCAACCGGTCAGCTGTGACGCAAGGCGCACATTCTGACCACGACGACCAATTGCCAATGATAATTGGTCATTCGGGACGACAACTTCAATACGTTCCGCATCTTCATCGAGAACAACCTTGGCAACTTCAGCAGGCTGAAGCGCGTTGACGATGAAAGAAGCCGCATCTGGCGACCATGGAATGATGTCGATCTTTTCGCCCTGCAGCTCGGCAACAACGGCCTGAACACGCGAACCACGCATACCAACGCAGGCACCAACCGGATCAATCGACGCATCACGCGAAACAACGGCGATCTTGGCGCGCGAACCCGGATCACGGGCTACCGACTTGATTTCGATAATGCCGTCATAGATTTCCGGCACTTCCATGTTGAACAACTTCGCCATGAAAGATGGGTGGGTACGCGAGAGGAAAATCTGCGGACCACGCTGTTCGCGGCGAACGTCATAGACGTAAGCGCGGATGCGGTCGCCATAGCGGAATGCTTCGCGCGGGATCAGTTCGTCACGACGAACGATTGCTTCACCGCGGCCAAGATCGACAATCACATTGCCATATTCAACGCGCTTGACGGTGCCGTTGGCGATTTCGCCGACGCGATCCTTGAATTCATCATACTGACGGTCACGCTCGGCTTCGCGCACTTTCTGCACGATGACCTGCTTGGCCGACTGGGCAGCGATACGACCAAAATCCATTGGCGGCAGCTGATCGGCAATGAAATCACCAACCTGTGCATCAGGATTGCGGTCACGTGCAGTGAACAGCGAAATCTGCGTGGAGTAATCTTCGACAGTTTCGACAACTTCGAGCAAGCGCTGGAGCTTGATCTCGCCGGACTTCGCATTGATGTCGGCGCGGATGTTGCTTTCCTGACCGTAACGCGAACGCGCTGCCTTCTGGATCGCATCTGCCATGGCCGAGAGAACGATCTCGCGGTCAATAGACTTCTCGCGTGCGACCGCGTCGGCGATCTGCAGAAGTTCCAGCCTGTTTGCACTGACTGCCATAGGTCTCTCCTTGGTGATGCATCCGGCTCTATTCGAGCACCGAATGCCTAAAACTCACTTTGAAACTTATTTCTGTTCCGTATCGGATTCGGTGGTCACGGCGTCTTGGTTGTCTTCGTCGATGTCGGAAGCCTGATCATCTCCCGGACGGTCTCCCAGAACGTCTCCGGGAATGCGGCCTTCGCGCACGGCTTTATCCTTGCGCAACGCATCGCGGATCAGATCATCGGTCAGCACCAGACGGGCATCAGAAATCAGATCGAAGGGAATGCGAACAACCGGTTCGTTGCCATAGGAAATCTGATCGCTTTCAATGACGATTGAATCTGCATCGCCGATCACGATACGACCGCGAAATTTCTTCCGGCCTTCATGAACGATCGAGGTCTCAACCCTGGCAACATGCCCGGCCCAATCGGTAAAATCAGACTTGCGAACCATCGGACGGTCGATGCCCGGCGACGAAATCTCAAGATGATACTTGCCGCTCAGAGGATCTTCGACATCAAGAACCGGAGCCACAGTGCGGCTCAACAATTCACAATCTTCAACCGTCATCGTGCCATCAGGACGCTCGGCCATGATCTGCAATGTCTGACCATTGAGGCCCGACAGGCGCACACGCACAAGGCGGAAACCCAGCGTATTGATCACCGGCTCCACAATGCCTGCTACTTTTGCATCGAGACCCGTTTCGCGGATGATACGCTCATCTGCGTTTACGGCTTCGTTTGCCTGTTCGTGTTCGCTCACCCGATAAACCTTTTTTACAGAGCCGTAGTTAACAAAAAAGAGCGGGTCCGGGAGGGCCCACTCTTGTTCAAACGACCAAGAATTTGAAACTTATATACCAGCCGACGCGGCTTTTTTCAAGGCCTGCATCCGAGATAGATCATCGGCGGATAAATGTCAGATAGGCGGCAACGCGACCTTCGCGAAAAGCCTTGGCTTCATAACGTGTTCCCGGCCAGCCTTCATAGGCATCGTTCCAGTCCGACGGACCTTCTGCCTGCCATTCGAAAGCATCATGCCTGCGGCAATGCTGGAGCGTCCAGTTGACGTAATGTTCAATATCGGAAGCAAAGCGGAAGCGTGCGCCCGGCTTCAACAGACGTGCAAAGCGGTCAAGATTGTCGTCGCTGACAAAGCGGCGCTTCCAGTGGCGACGCTTGTGCCATGGATCGGGATAAAACAGATCAATACCTGCAAGCGAAGCATCGGGAAGCCAGTCGAGAACGTCTGTCGCATCCTCATCGTAAAGACGGAGATTGCCGCGTGGCGTTTCATCAAGCGCTGCCAGCATTTTAGCCATACC
>Ga0213829_1000120_pt1 | contig 101913 bp, 123 predicted proteins | sample MC6MC0896MG_FD_180665 | JGI IMG/M metagenome (GOLD analysis project Ga0213829, IMG submission 180665) | Enriched soil aggregate microbial communities from Iowa State University, Ames, United States - MC6-MC0896-MG | ecosystem: Environmental > Terrestrial > Soil > Unclassified | place: USA... | reverse complement strand
ATCATGCCAGGAGATGAAATATTAAATAGTGCAGCTGTGTCAATCGAAGATGTACCTGTCTCGTTCATATAATTAAGTACATTCATTTTATAGTCAGCTGAATAGTTTGTATAGGATTTTAAGAAAGCCTCTACACCATTTTTTTGATAACGGCGAATCCAATCACCGACAACTCGATCTGTCACTCCGATATCTTTCGCAATTTCACTCATGGATTCATCTCCATTTAAGTATCGTTGAACTGCTTGAATACGTTGTTCAACACTTACCTTTGCCATAAAAAAACCCCCGTAAAAGTTAGATTGGTGTCTAACTTTTTCGGGGCAGTTCACAGGGGGGTAGATGCTTTTTCATTGCCACATAGCAAAGGATGTCTAGTGAATAACATTACACACCCTTAATTTATGAATATTCAAATTTTCAAAACCTAAAATAGCTACTTTTGTAACTGTTACACTTTCCGTATTAACTGTCCTACATTCCAAAATATAGTATAGTTATGTAAAAGCCTAACAGATCGAGAGGACTGGAATAGATGAACATACTAGAAGTTGGAGTAAAAATAAAACAGATGCGAAAGAAAAATAAAATGTCTCAGGATGATTTAGCTACGCAGATCAATTTAACAAAAAGCCATATTTCAAAAATAGAAAATGGCAAAGCGACACCCAGTCTTGTGACATTGTCTAAGATTGCGGAAATATTTGATGTGCCTATGGCTTGGTTTGTTATCCAGGATCAATTTGATGGCATTTCAATTGTCTCGAAAAAAGAGCGCAATGAGACTGTTGAAACGAATCAACTCGGCTATCAATATGAGTTGTTAGCGAATAAGAGTTATATGAGCAATATCAATCCTTCTATTGTCACTGTACATAATGGGGCGGAAAATTTAGCCCTTTATACACACGATAATGATGAATTCATTTACATCATTTCTGGTAGTATCGTCTTGAAATACGATAATAAATTTTACAATTTAGAAGAAGGTGACTCTGCGTATTTTTCTGGGAAAAAAGAACATATCTTTATTAACAACTCTGCAGAAAACTCAAAAGTATTGACGATTTATGTGGAGGATTAAATCTTTCTTTTAAACGTAAATATTATCGAAAATACAATTTTCTTGTTTACAATACTATTCAGACAATTTACAATTGGTGTAATGCTATTCAACTTAGTTGAATTGTATTACACTTTTTTATATTTTTGGGGGTATGGGGATGACTTCACGAATTAAAGGATTTTATTTACTTTCAGTGGAAGAGCGAATTAAGTTAATCGCTGAAAAATCAAAGTTAACAAACGAGGAAGTTGAGGCTTTAAACAGTGGAATTTCATTAGAGCTTGCAGATGCAATGGTTGAAAATGTTATTGGCCACATTTCAATTCCTTTAGGGGTAGCAGCCAATTTTAAAGTAAATGGCAAAGAGGTATTTATTCCAATGGCTACGGAAGAACCGTCTGTGATTGCTGCAGCTAGTAATGCTGCACGTGCAGCATATGAGTTAGGCGGAATTTTTACTTCCAGCTCAGGAACAGTTATGCGTGGACAGATTCAAGTATTAAATATTGATGACCCTCATGCAGCAAGGGCGAAAATTTTTGAACATAAAGATGAAATCATCGAACACTGTAATGCAAAAGATCCGACGTTAGTAAAGCTAGGCGGCGGAGTAAAGGATGTCGAGGTACACTTAATCGACACAGCAAAAGAAACAATGGTTGTTGTGCATTTAATCGTAGATACGAAGGATGCGATGGGGGCAAATGCTGTCAATACGATGGCAGAATCTGTGTCACCATTAATCGAACGGATTACAAATGGACGAGTTGTGCTCCGAATAATTTCAAATTTAGCAGATAAGCGTATTGTTCGTGCTCGTGGTGAATTCTCGACAGAAATGCTCGGGGGGATAGAGATTGCGAAAAATATTGTAAGTGCTTACGAATTTGCAGATTCTGATCCGTACCGTGCTGCTACACATAATAAAGGAGTTATGAATGGTATTACTGCTGCGGTATTAGCATCGGGTAACGATACACGTGCTGTTGAGGCCGGAGCTCATGCCTATGCTGCCCGTTCTGGCAGATATCGTTCGTTAACGACTTGGGAGCTGAATAAAGCAGGTAATCTTGTTGGTACATTGGAATTACCTTTAGCTGTTGGTATTGTGGGAGGGGCTACAAAGACTCATCCTGTTGCAAAAGCCGCGCTAAAAATTATGGATGTGCAATCTGCAGAGGAACTAGCCAGCTATATTGCCGCGGTAGGATTAGTAGAAAACCTAGCCAGCTTACGTGCACTTTCCGCTGAAGGTATTCAATCTGGTCATATGCGTCTGCATGCCAAAAACTTGGCTGTAATGGCTGGAGCAACAGGCGATATTATTGACCGTGTTGTGCAGCAGGCAGTTGAAGAGAAAGATTTCCGTTATGATCGTGTTTTAGAGATTACAAATTCTCTGCGAGGTGAATAACTTGGCGAATACTCCATATAATGAGCAAAAAAATGTAGATGAAAAAAAGTTTATCGAAATTCTAGGTGACACGGTTTCTGGTAATCAATTAATCATTTCAATTATTTTAAGCGTTGCAGCCAGCTTTTTGGGCTATCAATTAGGCCAGTGGGTATTTCCGAAGTTTGCAGACCCTCAAATGATTAACTCCTATTCACTATTAACAGGGATTGCAGGTATTCTGATTGTTGTCGTTATCAATACCATTCTATTTAAACCAAAGCGTATTTTAGTAGAGGATGAAACATCTAGTCATTCTTTAAAGGAAGCGTTTGAAGATTTACAAATTGATATCGATGAGGAAATACGCTTAATTGAGGAAGACCCGGTGACAAAAAAAGAGCTCGAGGATTTTGGTATTCTTTCTAGCTTACAAGGCTTGAAGGGAGCGGATAAAAAATGAGTATTTATTTAATTGCTCTGCTATTTGCTCTTTTAGGTGCAGCTATCTTTACTGTCATTGGTCTTATTTCAGGTACAGACGAAACAGCGATTATGGTACCAATTACATTGTTAGTTATTTTGCTGGGAGCGCCTCCTGAAGGTGTATTCGCCTTCTTCATGGCGGGGGTGTTAGCTAAGCATTTAACACATGCTGTACCAACTGCGTTATTAGGTATTCCTGGTGACACAACGGCTGTACCGTTAATCGACCATGCAAATACATTACGCCGTTTAGGCATGCCGCACGTTGCCCTACGTAAAATGATTTCAGGCGGTGTCATCGGTGCATTTATTGCCCTCCCAACCGCTGTACTTTTAGGTCAGTTTTTAGGTCAATTTGCCGATTTCTTTAAATCTTCGTCAGGCATTATTTTTACGCTTGCCGCTATTTTAATCGCGTTCTTTTCAAAAGGGAAATGGGCAAGTCTTTTAATCATTATTCCATTTGCGTTTTTCATTAAGGCTTTAGATAGCGTTAGCTTTGCAATGCTTGATAAACATTTAAGTATTACATTCTTTTTAGGGATTGCCATTGGGCCAATGTTTTGTAATATTTTAATGGCAGCATCTCCTGTGGCTAAAAATGATTTAACGCGCAGTAAACAAAATCAATATAATCTTGCACCTGAAACGAAATCATGGAAAGGATATTTTCCGAATCCATTTAAAATTTTATCGAAAAGGCAGACGATTTTCACGAGCATTACAACGTTTCTTTCTTCCTTAACATTTGTCTTTAGTCCTGTAGGGATGACGTCTTTAATGGGAGAAATTGTAGGCTCTCGCACAAAAGGTGCCTATAAAAAATCAACAACGAGTCTTACTGTGATGAATGGTGTAACGGAATCGACATACATCGCTGAAGCTATTATTCCATTAATTGCATTCGGTATTCCGTTAAGCCCAGTAGCACTTGGACCGGCCTCACCTTTATTTAATGCACCACCGATTTTTACTGTGGATCCGGTAAACAACCTACACACGTTAATGTCTTCATGGGATTTTTTCATTTTTGGGTTAATCGGTATTAGTGTGGCGGCTTTAATTGCTTATCCGTTTGCGATGAATTATGCACGTAAAGCGTCTGTATTAGTATTAAAATATATTAGCCAAGAAGCAATCGTAGCAATGTTCATAGGATTAGCATTTTTGCTTGCCTATAACGAGGCACAATTGTTAGGGGTAGTTTTAACATTTACAGTCGCAACAGTTGGTGGTTTATTAAATCGTATTTTAGGTGTAGGGGCTGGTGTGCAATTCATGGTATTCTACGCATCAAGCTGGATTATGCTACAGCTGTTCGGCATTTAGTTAAAGGAAGTGTATATCTTTATGAACTTACCAAAAGCAGTGGAGATAAGAGAAGTTGGTCCGCGTGACGGCTTACAAAATGAGAAAATATTTATTCCAACTGATTTGAAAGTGCAATGGATTAACTTAATAAGTGAAACAGGTGTCCGCCATATTGAAGTATCCTCTTTTGTTAGCCCAAAGTGGATACCAGCTTTGGCCGATCATAATGAAGTGTTTGAGCAAATCACACGTTATGAAAAAATAACGTATGCAGCTCTTGTGCCAAATTTGAAAGGGCTAGTAGGGGCCAGTCAACAAAAGGTTGATGAAATTGCTTTATTTATTTCTGCTTCTGAGGAGCATAATCAAAGTAATTTAAATGCTTCCATCGACCAATCTTTGCAAAACTTAAAAGCGGTAGCTGAAGCAGCAAATCGTGAAGGTATATCGTTAAGAGGCTATATTTCAACTGTATTTGGCAGTCCGTTTGGTGACGAAGTAAAACTTCAAACAGTCAAGAAAATAATTGATGCCTATTTAGAAATGGGCGTTTCTGAAATTTCACTTGGCGATACTATCGGCGTAGCAGACCCTATACAAGTGAAGGCTATTTTATCAGAGCTGCTCACTCAATACGACCGTGATTTGTTTGCCCTTCATTTTCATGATACCTATGGTCGCGCTTTAGCGAATATATTTTCAGCACTAGAACTCGGAATTGCAAAATACGACAGTGCTATTGGTGGCTTGGGTGGGTGCCCTTATGCCCCCGGTGCAAGTGGCAATGTGTCAACGAATGATCTAGTGAATTTCCTACATCGTTTAGGCGTGCAAACAAATATTGATGAAGAAAAATTGTTTACCGCAACACGATTTTTACAGCAGGTAATGAATAGACAGCCTGATAGTAAAGTTTTTAAAGTGCAAAGTAGTTAAGAAAAAGGATGTGGGATTGGACCTGCACCCCTAATGTTAGTGTCAAAATCTGACCTGCGCCCCAATTGTTAGACTCACTCTAACAATTGAAGGTGCAGTTTTTTTATTGGTAAATAGACTGCTAGATAAAAATAGAAGCTGTTTTACGCTAGTTAAACGGCAACAAAATTTAGAGAAATCGGGAAACCAATTATTTATTCGGTTAGAAAATATGAAAATAACGGCGTAGAAGCTTTTATGAAACCATATATATAGACAAAAAGTTAAACTAAACGTGCTAAATATTATGATTGAACACGGCATATCTTCCGTTGAAACTACAGCGATCTCTAAAAAAAATTCAAAGCTAAAAGCAAGACAGATATTTATGTTCCTATTGAGTAAAAATACAATATGTGAATAAATCCACTTAAACTAAAGAGGGCTTTCGCTTAATAAGAAAAGGACTTGTGTTTATGATTAAATTTCATATATGCTAGTCCTTTTGTTTTACTTCGCTTTAGCCACTCCTGTAACTTCACACATGGGTTTTGCAGCAATAATTAGACAATCTTTGTAAATGATTCTTCTGCTTCACTATCAAAGCTCACAGAATCGCTAAACATTTTAATGAGCTTACTCTGTTGTTGTTAAACATTTGTTGGTCACGAAGTTGTCACAGGAAGTGACGCATTTAGCCTCCGTTCTTTTAGCGGAGGAAGCGGCTCGACGCTCGCCCGCAGCGGAAATCAGTTTCTTCTAATTTAACATAATGGATAAAAATGGTTAATCAATAACCTTATATGAATACTTATTTTGTAAAGAAACATTTCAAGAATGGATTATGAGAAAAATTACAAATGTAGTAGGAGTATTTTTTTGTTACTCTCAAAGGAGATTTTATAGCAGTTTTTAGTGGAAAAAATTAAATCTAATAACCCTAACCGCAAAACTAATTCATAAAACAGCGTTGAGTATCTGTGAAGAAACCGAAGAAATATAGTATTTTTCTTCTGTATAGCTGCGGTAATAATAGGTAAAAGGTTATTATGCTATTAACAGTCATATAAGTAAAATAAAAAAATCCTTTTCAGCTCAACCAATACTAACGGACAGTCCAATACCATTTTATAGCATCTTTTTCAACATTCTTTACAAAATCGTCTTTCCCATCCCCATAGCCTTCTATATCATTTGGATATTTTTTGGCGAGTTGGCTCTTTAATTCCCCATACTGCCTACTCACTTCGGGATGCTCTAAAAGGTAATCTCTAAATGCTAAATGTCTTTCAATTTCTTCGATTTTGTTATATTGAAAAGCGTGGATTTGGTGTGTGCGATGAGCGCCACCTTTGCGGAAATATCTCCTTCCAGTTATCCCGAATTCCCCCATAACCTCATAGCCAACCTCTTGAAATTGCTTAGAAAATGAATCTAACTTATGAATATCATTGACTACTAGTAAAATATCAATAATTGGTTTTGCTTTTAGACCTGGAACTGATGTGCTTCCGATATGAAAACTTTTCACTAATTCTTCTTGAAGGATAGTCCTAATAGAATGTTCCTCTTTTTGATAATCGCTGCTCCAATTCTGATTATAATCTACAACTTTTATAATCATTCAATTCACCCCATTCTCTTATTTTGTGAATTATTACAAGATATAAAAAATTTAATGCGTTGTCAATGAATGATTTTGTGATTTTTTGTAAATAAAAAGTGGAAGTAAAGAGCTATGCTGCACTCCTCACCACTTAAAGTTACCTTTACTCCTTATCGTTACTTTAATTAATTCTAATCTTACTTCTCCTTCGACTGAATGTCTTATATCATACACATCGCGCGTTTTGTAAGTTTACTTTTAAATTATTTCTTGTCAATAAGGGATTGAATATAGATTTCAGTCATTTTAATTTGTTCTTTCCATAATGAAATAATCCATTCTCTGTCTTCTAAAGAGATTAAAAAAGTCGCAAATCCATTTAAATAAGTAACTATTAAATCATTTATTAGCTCAATGTCAGAAGGAGTTAATTGATCCCCATAAAAATCATTTAATAACACCTCAAATAAATCAAACGGTGTCTTATCTCTGTCTTGATTGAAGATAAGATCATCAAATTCTTTATCGTATGAAGATTTCACTACAAATTGTAATTGAACATTAATTAGATGTAAGTATTCTTTCTTTTTTTCATCAATAAAAAAAAGAAAATATTTTAGCATAATATCAGAAAAAGAATCTGTTTCTTTAGATTCATTATAAATTTGTTCTAAAGCTTCATTCATGAGTATGTCAGATAAAATAAAAGCCTCTTGTTGAATCGTTTCCATAGAACCAAAGTGATGAAATACACTTGCTTTACTAACATTTGCTCTCTTTGCAATGCTGCTAGCACTTAGAGCCTCTATACCATTTTCTGCAATTAAAGAAATAGTAGCATTTAGCAATGCCTCTTTTGTTTTATTTCCCTTTTTTTCCCTACCATCAATCATTAGAGTACCTCCTAGAGAATGGTTGTTACATTTTTTATTATTATATCATAAATTAAATTACTTGACCGATTGGTTAGTTTTGAGTAAAATTTTATTGACCGTTCGGTTAGGTTTTGGAAAGCTATTTTTTAGAAGTGTTTTTATATAAAACTTCATTTCAAGTAAAAGATAAGGAGAGAAGTAGATGAAAAAAAGAAAGTTACTTATTTTTGCGATATTACTAGCATTGTTAACGTCTTTTATAAGTTTTAGTCAATTTTTAAGCCCTTCTCAAGTTGAAGTAGGGGAATCAGAAAGGGATTTTTCATCTGACCGAGCTCTTAATTATTTAAAAGAAGTAGCAAAGGAACCACATCCTATTGGCTCTTCTGCGAATAAAAAAGTAAGAGATTATATTGTCAAACATTTTCAAAATATAGATATTCCTGTTGAAATTCAATCAAAGCCAGTGAAGGATATAAGTGGCGGGGAGTATGCGATAGCAATAGGTGATGAGAACGTTGAAAATATTATTGCAAAAATCCAAGGGACATCCGGTGATGATAATGCGATTTTATTAACAGCTCATTATGATTCTGAAATAGAAACTCCTGGAGCATCAGATGATGGTTATGGCGTTGTCACAATTATGGAGGCAGCAAGAGCTTTAAAACAAATGCCAGCACCTAACAATACAATTTATTTTGTTCTAACAGACGGTGAAGAGCAAGGTTTACTGGGAGCGAGTGCTTTACAAGATCGAACGGATATTTTAGACGAAGTACGGGTTATGCTAAACTTCGAAGCAAGAGGTAATACAGGGGTACCAATTATGTTTGAAACGAGTTCAAATGATTTAAAGTTGGTGGAATTGTATAAGGAGACTGTTCCATATCCAGTAGCATACTCTTTTGCTTCTGAAATGTACAAAAAGATGCCAAATGATACAGATTTTACGGAATTAAAAGAAACAAAAAAACTAGGGTATAACTTTGCAAATATGGGTGGTTTAGAGGCGTACCATGCAGAGATAGATCGTGTAGAGAATAGCGACGAGGAAACAATTCGTCATTTTGGGGACTATGTTCTTCCTTTAGTGAAAAAGTTTATGATGATGGACGCAAAAGAGTTTCAAGCTTTAGAAGATAGTAAAGGTAATGCGATTTACTTCCCATTAATGGAAAAAACATTAGTTGTGTACTCTGAAAAGTTAGTAATTCCATTAATCGTTGTTTTACTTTTCTTAATAGTCGCAATATTCTTTTTCAGCTTTAAAAAGCAAGTGATACAGATTAAAGGATTTACTTTTAGTTTAATAGCTACGATTGGTAGTCTTGTCACTATTTTCATTTTCTATTTCCTTTTAATTCGTCTATTAACAATTGTATTCAATGTTGGAATAGATGGAGATGGTATCGTTATGTTTGGTACTTATGATCCGTTGATCCTTACATTGCTGGTGATACTAGCTATTGTGCTCTCGTTCTTTTTGGCGAAGTGGATTTCAAAAAAGTGTGGTACTGTGAATTTCGCCACAACTACGCAAGTTTTATGGATTGTCTTGGCTGTGATTTCGAGTCTTACTTTCAAAGGTATTAGCTACGCATTTACAATTCCAGCAATCATTAGTTTACTGTTGATTTTACCAATCCTAGTAAAAGTAAAATGGGCAAAAGGTGTGTATCATTATGTAGCAATTGCAGGATGGACAGTAACTAGTATTCTATTACTCGCGCCAATTATGTATCTGATTTATATAGCAAAAACAATTAGTATAGCACCTATAATAGTAGTTGTTACAGCATTAATTACATTCCCTATAGTAGGAATCGTGAATTGGTTAACGACAGATGATGGTGAGGCATAAAAAAGAGGAGAAAAACCAAAACGCTAATTTTAAGAAGAACCTTTGCTTAGGGTTGTCAAATCTGCTCAAAAGGCAAACAAAGAGGAGCATACTTAAAAGATTTTTTTATTCCAATTATAGATATAACAAGTGTGTAATATCTGTAAAGAGGGGAGAGTGTCATGCTTTACGATTGCGCCATTATTGTTAAAAGCTCGGTTGGGTTGAATGCAGCCTTTATACTTGGAAGATAATGGTGAGCTGATAGGTAGTTTATTGGAGTTGTTCATCGATTATTATCGTTTGTAGAAATGTAGGTCAAAATAAATATTATTGTCGTAAAATATGACTCTAAATTGGAAAAGCAATATATGAATAGTCATGATTCAAGCGCAAAGAAATTAATTTATAATTGAAAAGGGAGTTTTTTACTGTGAACCAAAAAAGTATTTTTACATCTACTGTGTCGATTATGTTGTCGTCTTCGTTAATTTTATCAGCATGTTCTCCTTCTTCAGATAAAAAAACACAGGAGGATCCAAATTCAACGCCAATTGTTCGAAATTCTGAACAAAGTCACTTTTCTTCTAATTCAACGGAAAATGAAAGTCAAAAGCGAAATGGTACTGTGAATAGTACATACAATCCAACAACAGATGCTGCGATTAAACATTTATTTAATAAAATATCGCTAGATCAACCCGGTTATGCTTATATTGCTAGCTTCGACAATGGCGCGACTTATAAAGGGGCTGTGGGTTTGGAATCGGTAGAGAAAAACCTGCCGGTTACGACAAAAACGATTTTTAATATTGCTTCAGTCTCTAAACAATTCACAGCATTCTCCATTTCGCTATTGGAACAAGAGGGAAAACTGAGTCTAGACGATTCAATATTAAAGTACGTACCTTCCCTTGGTGCATATGCTGAGCCTGTGACTTTGAGACATTTAATTCATCATACGGGTGGTTTAACGGATTATATGGAACTAGCTGTAAAAGAAGGGTTTTTAGATAAGGAAAAATTAACTACTGAACAATCTCTAGAACATCTTGAAAATCATCAAATGGCAGATTTTCCAGTCGGAACAAAATTTGAGTATAGTAACACAGGCTATTTTTTATTATCTCTAGTAGTTGAAAAAGTGAGTGGGAAATCTCTTCGCGAATTTTCGAAGGAGCGGATTTTTGACCCTTTAAATATGAATGACACAACAATCGTGGATAGCTATCCTACCAATATTCCTGTTGCTCGTGGGTATTTTAAGAATGAGCAAGGGGCATATGAAATTTATGAAAGTCCCTGGGAACATACTGGTGATGGAGCGGTTCATACAAATGTAGAGGACTTATTAAAATGGGGACAAAACTTTACTACAGGTACTATTGGTGGGAAGGAACTTGTAAAAAGAATGGGAGAGGTAGGCCCAAAAACTACTCCAACTGGCGAGAACATTATTGATAATGAAGACTATGCTTTTGGCTTGACTATTGGTGAAGATTTTAATAGTCATTACTTAGAGCATTCAGGAGGTTGGGCTGGATACCAATCACAACTTATCCGTTTCTCAGGGGAGCGATTGACTATCGTGGTACTAAGTAATTATGAAGAATCTGAACCTTTGATATATGCTAATAAAATAGCAGAAATTGTTTTGGGAAAAAGTACAAAAAAGTAATGATTGATTATTAAACTTTTTTGAAGAATTCAGCGGACTGAGCATTTAAATTTTCTTAATCTTAAAAAAGAATTTACTTCAACTTTTCTCTCTTTTATAGTTTCTAGATTACAAAGGGGCTGTTACATATATTGTGCCTGAAATCTTTCTTGATGAATTAAATCACGCTATTAATAGTTAATAGAAAGGAAGACAAAAAAGGAGTCTTGTCTTTTTAAAAAAGCTTGAATCTGTCCCTACTGAAGAAGTTATTATTTAATTTAGCGATTATGAGGAGGTCGGTAATAGAATCATGAGGTTTATTGAAATGTTACTAATTGTTTTCAATATTTTTTTATTAGGATGGTTAATATTCGCTAAGAACAAATCGCAGCGTCAGTTGCTAATTGGTTTTGGTATTTCCGCCATCATTACATTGGTTCATGGGGTTATTGAAGGTGTGCGTTGGCAAATGATTCCTGCCTATACGATGACAGTAGTCCCACTAGTAATTCTCGCCACCAGATTGAAATCCAAGCCTAAAGGGAGAGTAGCTAACAAGACCTCTACAAAGCTGATTACTCTATCAGCGTTATCTGTGATTTATTCTTCCGTAGCAGTGGCTCTACCAATTATATTTCCAGTGTTCACCTTTGAGAAGCCCACAGGTCCGTACAAAATTGGTACAGTTACTTATGATTGGCGGGATAATCAGCGGGAAGAAACGCTGATACCCGAATCTGGCGACAAACGAGAGTTAATGGTACAAATCTGGTATCCAGCAGATGCAACGGTTGAAGGTGAGGCGGTTAAGTACCACTCTGATGGAGATGTATTTGCCGAGGCGTACAGTAAAGTGATGGATTTACCCAAACTCTTATTTACAACTTTGGGCTATGTCAAAACAAATGCCTTTGAGAATGCGTTGATATCCAATCGGGAAACCTCTTATCCCGTACTAATTTTCTCACATGGTTTTAATGGACATAAAAATCAGAACACTTTTCAAATCGAACAATTAGTCAGCCATGGACATATTATTGTAAGTATAGACCACACCTACAGTAGTGTAGTTTCTATTTTTTCAGATGGACGAGTAGCTAATTTTGTACTGCAAGATTCGGATTCAGTCTCTTATTGGGATGAAGCTAATGAAGTTTGGGTGGAAGATGCTAAATTTGTACTGAACCAAGTGGAAAAGTTGGCAAAAGCTGATCCAGACCATCGTTTTACAGGCCGTATGAATATGCAAAATATAGGCATGTTTGGACATTCATTCGGTGGAGCAACAGCTACTCAGATGTTAATGGGCGATTCTAGAATTAAAGCAGCTATTAATATGGATGGCTTTCCATATGGTAAACGTTCAGTTTCTGCAGCAGGGTTGAAGAAACCCTTTATGCTGATGAGTGCTGATGAAAGTAATGCTAATGAGGACTTTAGCGGACTTATAGAGGCCATTTTATCGAAAAATCAAGATGCTACGCTTCATAAAAATTATTGGCTTCAAATTAAAAATATGACACATATGGGTTTTTCTGATTTTTACTCGTTTTTACCGTTATATGCAAAGATGGATGGAGTCAATATACGAAGTGCTCACCACCTTATTAACGAATATTCACTAGATTTCTTCAATCACCATTTAAAAAAACAGCCATTGAAGTTATTAGAGCAAACCATTGGTGATCACCCGGATTTTACTTTACAAACAAATTGATGAAAAATAGATAGCTTGGAGCGCTTTATGTTGGTGTTCAAGGCAATAGGAAATTTGCTTGTAAATACACTTGGAATTTTGGACTTAGAATGCAGCATAACGTATTGAACTGTTAGGGACGTTCAATTGCAATCTACTTATATATTCGCGAAGCGGGATTAGATTAAAGTGATAGGTGAATAAATATGATGATAATCCCAATAACAATTGAAACTATGCATCCCAAGTATAATCCTCAGGTCAGTCGATTATATGTTCACGCGTTTCGAGGGAAATTTCAAACTTTAACAAATATGAATGATGGCGATTTAGCTCTTTTTTTCGAAAAGCTTTTTGAGCATTCTCTCACTGATCTAGCAAGTCAAAGAATGGTCGCATTGCAAGATGGAGAGGTTATCGGAACAATATCTATTAAAAGAAAGTTAGAAAATAACAAAAAGAACAAACAAAGAAATTTTCATTGGAGAAGCTTCAACAGTTTTGGAAAATGGAATGTGTTTAAAATGTCTATTGGACTATATTTATTTGACTATAAACCGGAGAACGGTGAATGCTATATTGCCGACGTTGTTGTCCACCCAGATCATCGAAGCAAGGGAGTAGGAAAGCTGCTATTGCAGTGGGCGCAGGATTTTGTTCAAGCTGAGCCAAATCTTGATCGATTAAGCCTACATGTTTCATGTAAAAATCCAAGAGCCAAGGAGTTATACGAAAAACTTTCATTCCATACTCATTTACATGAGAATAGTATCATCTGGCATTTTCTTTTCAATGAAAAGGAGTGGTATTATATGGTGATGAGTATAAAATAAATTTGATTCTTTAAAATCTAATCTTTGTAATGTTTCTGCATGCAGTTAATGAGATGGTTTTGTACCATAGCGCTTAACAAAAATTGATAAAATATTATAATATTCCATACTATACCATTTTGTGCTATAACTTATAGGTTGGCATACACCCAGAAATCTTACTCATTAAGATATCACTAGCTATCATCTCCTCACGAGTTATTAAAAGATAATGCAGGTCGTGCTTTTCCAATAGTACATTTATAAGTACAGCGAAGTTCTATTTTTTGGTTTTAGAATCCAACTTTAATTATTATTTTTACCTCATCATTCCATGTTTCTAGAGAAGGAGGTTCACACTTATGAATCATAAAGAATTAAAGAAGATTGCAGCTGCAGTTACTTCCCCTACAGAATTAAATGATTTTGTTCAGTATGGAAGTGTTGGTGCAGCTATTGAAACGGTAGAAGTAATATTTATACAGGGATTAGTATAGATACAGCCTGTTCCATGGGTTTTTGTGCGGAGCATGCAGCTGTTGCAGACATGTTGAAAAATGGCGAATATCAAATAAAGGCTTTTGTAGCAGTTGATTCGGAAGGAAATGCTGTTCCACCATGTGGATGGTGCCGTGAATTAATTAGTCAGCTTTCAAAAGAAAACTTAGAAGCTGTTGTAGAAGTTGAAAATGACATGTTTGTTTTATTAAAAGAGATTTTGCCGTATGACTGGAAAACCAATCGAGGAAGGGATTGGTAATTGGTTACTAAGTATTTATAAATATATTAGTACAGAAAAAGGAAAGGTATTGATTCTCGATAGATAACGGACCTGGTGAGGGTGGAAAAAGACCTTTTGAAACCTTTTGTAATGATTTTAAAAGAAGGAGAACAAATTGAATTAGACAGTATTCAAGTAGGGATGGGTCAATGCCTAAAGATGTTACCCCATTGTCGGTTTTCATGATTAGATAAAAGAACGTTATTTAGCAATTATGCATTCTGTAATCACGTTATCTCCTGTTTTTAGTTGATTAGTTGCGAAGGAAATTGTGGATTATGTACAGTTGAAAGACTTGGGAAGCTGTAGAATATCTAGGTTTTATCATTAGATTATAGAATAAAAATGTCTTTATTAAAACTTTTTTTGAATCATTAAAATCATTAGAGGTGAAAAAGATGAGTAATCCAATTATAAAGTTTAAATCATGTTGGGATAAAGCAAAAAGCAATTCGACATTAAAGCATCCCAGTGCAGTATGTGTTACTACGATTGACGAGCACGGCTTTCCAGCTGGTCGCTTTGTAGATTTAAAAGCTGTGGATGACAGTGGATTTATTTTTTGTACCAATCTTGATTCTCAAAAAGGAAGGGATATCCAGCGAAATCCAAAGGTAGGGTTAACTTTCTGGTGGGAAGCAATCGGTTATCAAGTGAGGGTTAATGGATTTGCAACACAAGTTCCATCCACTATTTCAGAAAAATATTGGGAAATGAGGTCAAGAGATGCACAAATAACCACATTAAGTTGTAAACAGAGTCAGCCTCTTTTATCAGAACAAGATTTAAATAAACAGTTTAAGGAAGCTAAAAGAAACATAGGAGAAATGCAAATAGCAAAACCCGAAAACTGGGGAGGTTTTATCGTTAAACCTAAGTCTATTGAATTTTTAACTTTTAAAGAAAATCGTCTGCATATTAGAGAATTATACTCAACTTTTGGAGATGGATGGAAAAAAAGTATGTTGCAACCTTAAACCAATGAAAAATTCATTCGGTGTAATGAAACAATAAATATTATGGCAAGGTTTTCGTATGAAAGTAGCTGTTGATGGATATATGTATATCTACAATTGGGAGTGTTAATTCAAGGAACATGCTGAATTTAAAATTGGGAATATTTCACCAGGCCTTTTGACAATAAACTTAAATATACTTTTAAATTAATTTTTCTTTTTACATTTATAGGAGGTAAGAAGTATGCTTTTATTTTCACAAATGATAACTGACTATTGGAAGTCACAATTTTTAAGCGGAGACGTTATCTACAACGATGAAGTCTTTACTGTCACCATCAACCCTGACCTGAACGAAGACAGTCGGGTCATGGTGCTGGAAACTGCTGATGACCGGGTTTTGGCAGTCTTGACGCCTGAAATGGCCGAGAAGTTAGACCTCTCTAAAGGACAAGACCTGTCTGAACTAGACTTCCGCCGGAAATTGAATGAATCAGGAGTCACACTGCATGGCGCGGATTATCTTTTTTATTTTTCGGAAGCAGAAAAAAACGTCTTGCTACAAGAAAACCAGGAAGGGACATGGCGCCCATTAACAGAGCAAGATGATGCGATATTCTCAGAGTTTGAATCCTCCGCCTCGGAACAAGACTTGGATGACGCTTATGTGGAGTTGGATCACTGGGCAGTGTTCGGCTCTTTTGAGCAAAACCGATTGGTCTGTGCTGCCAGCATGTATCCTTGGAAAGAAGGTGTGCAAATTGCGGATCTGGGCGTACTGACTCTGTCACCTTTTAGAGGAAAAGGTCATGCTCGCAAAATGGTACGTTCAATCTGCAAGTATGCCTTTGAGCAGGGATACGAACCACAGTATAGATGCCAGCTCGATAACGAGGCTTCTACATTCTTAGCTAAAGCAGCTGGTTTGACGCTGTTTGGAAAGTGGGATGTGATTTCCCCTGACTGCACTGTCGGAGAGTCCGAGTAGCTAGGGAAACATATAAAATAATATAAAGCGAGTGACCAAAAGCTAAGGAAGTGTGTTTATGAGTAACGAAAAAATACCACAGCAGGCGATGCAAGCATTAAAAATCGTAGAGGAGTTGCTTGGAAGTTCGATAGTCGGGGTATATCTATTTGGTTCTGCAGTAATTGGTGGTTTACGCATTAACAGTGATGTAGATGTCCTAGTGGTCGTAAACCATAGTTTACCTGAAGTAACTCGAAGAAAACTAATAGACAGACTAATGCTTATATCTGGAAAGATAGGAAATGCAGATTCTATGAGACCACTTGAAGTCACGGTTATAAACCATAGCGATATTGTACCTTGGCTATATCCTCCAAAAAATGAATTTATCTATGGCGAGTGGCTCAGGAGTGAGTATGAGAAAGGACAAATCCAGGAACCAACCTATGACACTGATTTAGCTATTGTTTTAGCACAAGTGAGAAAGAATAGCATTTCTCTATTTGGTCCTGATGCTTCAGATATACTTGACCCCGTGCCGATATCAGATATTCGAAGAGCGATTAAGGAGTCTTTGCCAGGGTTGATTGAGGGGATCAAAGGGGATGAGCGTAATGTAATTTTAACCCTAGCTCGAATGTGGCAGACAGTGTCTATCGGCGAAATCTCTCCAAAAGATGTGGCTGCAAAATGGGCTTTATCTCGGTTACCCAAAGAATATTCGACTTTACTCGACTTAGCTAGAAAAGCTTATCGTGGAGAATATGTTGATAAGTGGGAGGGACTTGATTCCGAGGTAACAGCACTCATTAATCATTTGAAAAACTCTATAGAATCTTGTCTTAGCCAAACCCAGGAAGAGCAATAACAATACAATAGAAATATTGTACACATTCTATAAAACGATATTCATTAATGAAATTAACGGAAGTGTTTTAATGAATTTTTACAAAAATAAATGAAGAAGTTTGAGCTAAATATAAGAGCTGGATTACCGATTAAAAATCGAATATTTGCTAAAAAGGGGCGATTCAATGAAAATCTCTAAATTAGATCATTTGGTTTTGACTGTAAAAAATATTAATAAAACATGTGAATTTTATAGTCAAGTTTTAGGAATGGAAGTTATTACATTTGGAGAAGGAAGAAAGGCACTACATTTTGGCGAGCAGAAAATAAATTTACATGAAGTAGGCAAAGAATTCGAACCAAAAGCAAAAACACCCATGTCTGGTACTGCTGATTTATGTTTTATCACAGATGTCCCTATGTTAGATGTGATAGACCACTTAGATAGTTACGGAGCACATATTGAAGAAGGTCCAGTAAAAAGAACAGGAGCATTAGGATCGATAACCTCTATTTATACTAGGGATCCGGATGGTAATTTGATAGAGATTTCTAACTATTAAATTTTCAACCAATTTAAGAGTGTCATGCTTGAATAACAAGATAGTTACTTTCTTAGTTAATAAACGGGCGCTTTTATGGAGGAACAAAAAGCCTAATTTCTCAACTCTATCAAATGATGGTTTTCTGTTTGGTTAAATATTAATTTTTTATAATAAAGTTTGAGTATTTCGTACTGAAGTACCTATTAGCTCTATAACGAAGTCCGCATACGCTTGATTTTATATACTCCTGCAAATTACAGAAAGGAGGCAAAAAGCAATGAGAACCGAATTCTTTAAGGTAAAGATTAGAAAGTATGTAGAAATTTCGGGAGATTTAAGTACATCAGGATTAGCATGCCTTTTTTTAGAAAAAATGAATAGTAAACAACTACCAATAGCTTTTTGCCACCAGATATATAATTGAGTGAAAAAACTTTTGAATCTAATCGAATGACAAAGAACTGGTAATTAATCCAGTGCTTTTTATTGTCATTATATTTAATTGGAGGACCAATTTAACAAACTCAAAATATTGGTTTGTTGATTGCTTTTACAAGTAAAATTAATTAAGAGGTGAGGATTGTGGTAGAAAAAGCAGTTGATTTACCCTCCTAAAATCAAAAACATATTTTAGGAGGATAAAAATGAATAAGAATAGTAAGTCTAAGGAAATGACTCAATATGCAAAAAAGGGTTCTACAAAGCTATTAATGATGGTACTATCTCTATCTGTACTTGTTGCTGCAATTACAGTAGATTTAGTCAATCCAGTTCTTCCTCTAATAAGCAAAGATCTAGAAGCTTCAGAGGGTGAAGTGAGTTGGGTTGTAAGTGGGATTGCACTTATTCTTGCGATAGGCGTACCAATTTATGGTCGTATATCAGACTTTTTGGAGTTACGGAGATTGTTTATAATTGCTATTATGATTTTGGCAAGTGGCAGTTTTTTATGTGCAATGGCCACTAACCTTCCCTTATTGGTTTTGGGACGCATGGTTCAAGGTGCTGGGATGTCAGCCATTCCTGTTCTGTCAATCATTGTTATATCGAAAGTATTTCCACAAGGAAAACGTGGTGAAGCTTTGGGTATCATAGCAGGGAGTATTGGTATAGGAACTGCAGCAGGTCCAATTTTTGGCGGAGTCATTGGGCAATATTTAGGGTGGAACGCACTGTTTTGGTTCACGTTTTTGTTAACGTTTATCATACTAATTGGTGCTTTTTACGTATTACCAACTATTACACCAACGGAAATTGAGGGCAATAAAAGAAAATTTGATCTAATAGGCGGGATATTACTTGGTCTAACAGTAGGTTTATTTCTTTTAGGCATCACTCAAGGGGGAGCGACTGGATTTGCTTCGTTTTCCTCTTTTACTAGCTTTATCGGCTCCCTGGTGGCTTTGATAGGATTTATTTTACGTATTGTTACTATAGATTATCCTTTTATACCACCTGTCCTGTTCAAGAATAGGAATTATGTAAATTCAGTTATCGTCGCATTTTTTTCGATGTTTGCATATTTCGCCGTTATTGTTTTCGTTCCATTATTAGTTGTAGACATAAATGGTCTTACTTCTGGACAAGCAGGATTGATATTGTTGCCTGCAGGTGTAGCTGTGGCAATTCTTTCTCCTTTTGTTGGTCGTCTTTCTGACCGATTTGGGGATAAACGTTTGATTATTATTGGTATGAGTTTGATGATGATTTCAACATTATTTATGTCAACCATTGCGTCTGGTGCTTCACCCATATGGGTTTCCATTGGAGCGCTTGTAGCAGGGATTGCCTATGCCTTTACGAATTCTCCCACAAATAATGCAGCTATAGGCTTTTTAAAAGCAGATCAAGTGGGTATAGGAGCAGGGATTTTCCAAGGTGCTTTGTTTCTTGGAGCAGGAACAGGAACTGGCATCATTGGTGCCTTATTATCCGCTCGACGAGATGCTGATCAATCGTTTAACCCATTTTATATGCTAGAAGCAATATCGTACTCAGATGCATTTCTGGCAGCAACAACTGCTGGACTCATTGCCTTAATAGCAGGGTTAGGAATTCGAGGCAATCGGCAGCATAATAATAAAACAAAAAAGGTTTAAAAAATAAATGTGCTGTTAATTTAAAGTAAAGGCTACACCATTATAATCTTTCTTGCTATACCATTTTTGTGCTAAAACATAGAGGATTGGCGTACACCCAGAAATCTTACTTATTAAGATGTCATTAGCTATCATCTCCTCACGAGTTATTAAGAGATAATGCAGGTCATGCAGGTCGTGCTTCTCCAATAGTACATTTATAAGTACAGCGAAGTTCTAATTTTGGTTTTTCAGTAAACTCTTCTCGAGAATCCAACTTTAATTATTTTTACCCAATTGATTTCATGTTTCTAGAAAAGGAGGTTCACACTTATGAATCATAAAGAATTAAAAAAGATTGCAGCTACAGTTACTTCACCTACAAAATTAAATGATTTTGTTCAGTACGGCAGTGTTGGTGCAGCCATTGAAACAGTAGATAATAATATTTATACAGGGGTTAGTATAGATACAGCTTGTTCCATGGGTTTTTGTGCAGAGCATGCAGCTGTTGCAGACATGTTGAAAAATGGTGAATATCAAATAAAGGCTTTTGTAGCAGTTGACTCGGAAGGAAATGCTGTTCCACCGTGTGGACGGTGCCGTGAGTTAATCAGTCAGCTTTCAAAAGAAAACTTAGAAGCTGTTGTAGAAGTTGAAAATGACACGTTTGTTTTATTAAAAGAGATTTTGCCATATGACTGGAAAACCAATCGAGGAAGGGATTGGTAATAGATTACTAAGTATTTATAAATTTATTAATACAGAAAAAGGAAAGGTCTAGATTCCCGATAGATACGGACCTGAGAGGGTGGGAAAAGAAGTTTTGAAACCTTTTGTAATGATTTAAAAGAAGGGGAATATATTGAGTATTAAAGTAGGACTTTATATAGCTGTTATGTATTAAGCAATCACAATATCGCAAGAGTTACTGGCGTATTTCGGACTGTAGTGACATGTTTGAACGTGGTCCACTACAAGGCGTCACAACACCAAGCTTCCCAGATATAAAAGCATCATATTGGGCATTTGATGAAATTGAAGAGGCAGCGAAAACGCATTCGTATTTTATTGATGAAGATGAGAACGAGCAGCTTTCTAAATAAGTAATGGCAAAAGAAAGCTAGGAAATGAAGAAATCCCTTTAAATTTTAGATATATTGCTAACATTTACGGGGATTTATGTTTAAATCGATGTATTTCCCTAATGCTCTTTTGAACAAACTTTACTCTAAAAGAACTATGTGACGTGTCAAAAAGATGCAGTTTTTAAATATTTATTAACTATTGTATAGTGTAAACTTAGAGTAATTGGATTTATTTTACAAATTGACTTTAGCATCCTTCTAGTCTTATAGAAAGTATAACAAATGGGAAAATGGCTGAAGTGTAAACAGGCAGATATTCTGCAAAGTTTATTAATATGTCACTTGTAGTTTCAACGTATTAATAAATACATTGTGAAATTTGAAAAAATGAAAGAGAGTAACCTAATATTGAATAAGGGATACTCTAAGATGGTAGGAAGTTTTTATAAAAGGTTCTTTTGATTCATACTTACGAAGTACTGAATGACATCAAAAGAACCTTTTATGTTGAAGAATAAAATAATAATTTTAACGGATTTTATTTGTCATCTTTGAAATTTCAATATTTAGTCAAAATAGAAGTTAATAATTTACCATCAATATTTCCACCCGATAAAACTAGTGCTATGTTTTGTCCACCAATTTTTTCTTTATGTTCCATTATTGCAGCTATGGTAGTAGAGCTTGCGGCTTCTACAATATATTTTTCTTCCTTTGCCATAAAACTAACGGCCTTTGCAATAGACTCTTCTGAAACTATTATAAATTCATCAACATAATCCTTTGCCATTTTATAACTTAACTTCCCTATACCGCCAATTAGAGCATCACAGATTGACTCTTCACTAGGGTATTCTTCATAGAAGTAATTTTCTCTATAAGAATTTATCATGGCAGGACATGCCTCTGTTTGGACACCAATAATACGGATGTCTGGCTTTATAGATTTCGCAGCAACTGCAATACCTGTAATCAAACCTCCGCCGCCAATTGGAACAACAATTGTATCAATTTCAGGTTGTTGCTCTAGGATTTCTATTGCAATGGTTCCTTGACCAGCATATATTTTAGGGTCACTATAATATGCATCTATAAAAGTAAGACCATTTTCCTCTATATAGTTCATTCCAAGAGCATGTGCTTCATCATAACTATTTCCCATCAGCATAACATCTGCACCAAAGTATTTAATTTTATCAATTTTACTTTGCGGTGTGTTTTTAGAAACAATCACTTTTGTATTTTGAATACCAAGAATTGAAGCTGCATAACTAAAAGAGCTTCCATGATTTCCTGAAGAAATTGATCCAATGCCACGTTCTTTTTCTTCTGTTGTGAGTGTCATCATTTTATTTAATGCACCGCGAATTTTAAAACTTTTGGCTCTTTGAAATGATTCAAGTATAAAGAAATAGCGTTGATTTTGATTCCCTAAATAATAAGATTCTTCTAAGGGTGTTGTTGGGACATGTTTCTTAATACGTGTATAAGCATCTAGAATTTCTTGATAGTGTAAAGTCATTTTATTATCTCCCTTTAAATATTTGATGTCGTGCCAAGTGCATTTTTTTCTGCCTGTTTTAATGCTATATCAGCTGTTGCAATATCTAAAAGTGCCATGCCAGTAGCATCAAAAATTGTTATTTGTTTGTTACTTGTCCTTCCTTTAACTTTGCCAACGATTAAATCTCCTAGTTCCCCAATGATATTTGTATCATCTATAATACCTTGTTTAACCGGAATTTCTATTTCACCCACTTCTTTACAATGTTTCATATCGTCTACAAACAGTAAGGATGACATTAGTATTTCAGCATCTATTTCCTGCTTTCCTTCCATATCCGCGCCTATACATGAAATATGTGTCCCTTTTTGAAGCCATTCTTTTTTGATGATTGGTTTTCTCGATGGAGTAATCGTAATAATAACATGACTATCCTGCACAGCTTCTTTTAAATTTTCTACAGCTTCAAATGTGAAATTCTCTATGTTTATGCCAAATTGATGTTGAAGTTTAGAATTTATTCCTTCCACAAAACTTTTTGTGTTAGATAGCTGTTGTGCAGCTACTCGCACTTTTTTTATTGTTGGTATTGTTGTCAATACAGCAGCAATTTGGAAGATTGCTTGATTCCCAGCACCAACAATTAATAAGATTTCCGCATCTTCTCTAGCCAAATATTTAGCACCTAATGCACCTGTAGCTCCAGTTCTCATACCAGTAATATAAGCTGCGTCTGTCATGCCAAGAGGCATCCCAGTTTCAGCATCAAATACAGCAATCATACCAATTAGTGTTGGAATTCCTTTTTCAGCATTATCTGCAGACCAAGTGACTGTCTTATGACCGAAAAGTTTCTTACTTTTTAAATATCCTGATTTAATATCTAAATCTGCTTTATCTCGGTTGAATTCATAAAATACTGTTGGCCATACTTCTGTTAAGCCCTCACTTTTAGCTTTATAAACACTCTCAACAACTTCTATTACTTGTTGCATGGAAATTATTTTCATTACATCTTCTTTACTAAGAATACGGATCTCAAACATAATAATCATCCCCTTATCTGCTACTTGAAAAATTTATTTTTGTTTGCCAATTACTATATTCTTTATGTTGCAAATCTCTCCTTTTTATATACGAAGTTGCATTTTACCCTAAAAAAGACAATAAAGCACTGAATCTCACCCCTCCTAAAAAGGCCCTAACGGAGTGAAATCCAACGCTTTTAATTGTTTTTACCCGGGGGTAAAAACAAGCATCATATTATTAATTTTATAACTCAAAAAAATTATCATAGTTTTATTAGATTAGCAATAATAATTTAAATTTTACTAATAAATAGAACACCTAGAAGGGGTATAGTGCATCTAAAGTAGTTATTTTTTTATACTACTAGAAGTATATTAATATTTTCTATCTTCAAATAATAATTCTTTATCATATAGATGGATTTGTATTCATTAACTCTTTCTTTTTCTTGTCTAAGAGTAACTGACGCATATTGTTTTAAAAGGGAATACAGAATGGAAGCGATGAATTATTAAAAGTTTTGCTACGTTTGTTTTACCTTTTAGAGAAAAACGGGAGAATATCTCATCGATAGATTTATTTTTGTTTTTCGAACATTCTGGGCTATAATTATGTTGTTAAAGGATTTTATTAGGAGGAGTAGAATAATGACTAAAGTTGATAAAATAAAGGAAAAAATTATTGATGAGTCCTTATATTTATTTAATACACATGGAATAAATCGAACATCAATCCAAGATATAATGGAAGCAACTTTACTTCCTAGAGGTAATATTTATCGTAGATTCAAAAACAAGGATGAGATTGTACTTGCTGCATTTGAAAAAGGCGGTGAAATCGTTTGGAAACATTTTAATGAAGCAGTGGGAAATAAAGAAAAAGCTATTGATAAAATCATTGCAATTTTTCTCGTATATCAAGATGCTGTGAATAACCCTCCAATTGCTGGTGGATGTCCTTTACTTAATATGGCAATAGAAACTGATTTAGGTTTTCCGGAACTTCGTGATAGAGCTTCCGAAGGATATAAAAAATTCTTACTTTTTTTACAGTCTATTATTGATGAGGGTATTCAGTCTAAAGAATTTAAACAGGATTTAGATTCTTATAATTTAGCATCCTTTTTGGTTTCGACTATGGAAGGTGCAGTTATGACGAGTCGCTTGTCCTTAAATAATGATCATATGCTTCATAGTATTGAACAAGTAAGAATACTGTTACAACATTACTCAAAAAAGAACCAGAGTTAAGCAATTAACTTTATTGGGTTCTTTTTTTATATACAAATATAGGTGATGTTTTTTGGAAATAGGCTTTAGGAGAATGTTGATATATTCACTAAATCAGATGTTTCGATTTAGTTTTGTGTTGAATAGAGTATAGAAAGTCACTTCAAGTACCATTTTATTTTCACATAAATGCACTATTGGGATTTTTATTGTAGCCTTGTAGGAAGTCTTTTATGTAAGATTTGAGCTCGTTAAAGAATATATTAAATTAATGAACCTTCAAAATAGAAGATTGTAACATGAGAAAGAATATAGTATGATAAAATAAGAACCGGACAGTCCGGTCTGTTTTAGCGTGAGGAAAGTGCTCAGAAATCTTATACATTAGATGCAAAAAAACTTCATTCCGAATTTTTAATGGATACCGGTTAGTTTTGGATTTCGAACAATTTACTTTCATAGACATTAAAGTTTCAGTATTGAAAACACAAATTATCTAAAGTAAGTTTTTTAATCCTATGAACCGTTCAATCGCTCTTTTGAATAATAATTTTAAAAATATAAATTGATAGGAGTATAAAAATCATGAGAAAAATACTGATAGGTGCTTTATTTTTTATTTCTTTTGCTTGGTTGCTTCATACGTTTTCAAAAAACTTCATCGTCGATCCTATGTTCTCGAAATTTTTATCTGATAAAACAATTCCCATTAATCAAGACATATGGTTTATATTCCTGCGTATACACATTGTATTAGCCTTAGTGTCTCTACTTACTGGTCCGTTTGGTTTTGTATATAAGATAAGAGAAAAGAAAATTAACCTACATAGAATTACAGGAAAAGTATACATAGCATCAATAGTTCTAAACTTTGTTCCATCGCTTTACCTAGCATTTTATGCGACGGGAGGGCTAATAAGTATTCTAGGTTTTATTTTTTTGGACATAAGCTGGGTACTTACAACCTGGATGGCCTACAAGACAATCCGTAAGAAAAAAGTACAAGAACATCGAAAATGGATGATTCGTAGCTACACACTTACGTTAGCGAATATACAGTTATATGTTTTAAAAACGATTTTTAATAATGGTCTGGATATAAATATTGAATTAGCTTATCCGCTATCTATATGGTTAAGTTTGCTGTTAAGTTTATTTATTGCAGAATTGTATTTAAGAAGGAAGAAATATATTTAACTCTTTGTTAACGGGCGAACTTTTTATCTTTATTCAGCAAATGTTTTTTGTATCGAAAGCATAGCGGCAGATACAGAAGACTCCCACCTTCTGGCGGATGTCACGGTTTTTCATAGGAATGAATAAAAAGTTGTTAGCCTAAAATCTTCGCATCCTGCGAAAACAGCTAATGGACCTGCCTCGTGCAGGCCTGGGCACAATTCAGGCGAAATTGATTTTTAATTACAATACTATCACGACTTATTCCAAAGGAAAACTATTTGGAGCATATTATCATAAGACGTCCCTAACTAACAGATTCTAAAAAGCTGTATGAATTTTTTTCCTTGTTATCGCTGATATTTACAAAAAGGAATGATTTGCAGAATTAAATAAAATCGGATTTAGATAGTCAGGGAGATGAACGATTTTTTGGTTAGTAATTCACAAGGAATCAAAAAGAATTGTATGAAGAATAGAATACGGAACAGCGAATGAATTGATTTAAAAAAATGTACAGGAAACCTAAAGACTTTTCTTAGATTGGTATGGTTTTTTGTACATCCTAGCTATCAAAATCGAGTATTGAAACAATGTTGCTACCAAAAATGTTAACAACTCTGAAGAGCAATAATGTTTGAAGAGAGGGAATGAAAATGAAATTCAAGAAGTTTATAAGTGCAACAGCTGCAACCCTTTTACTAGCAACTTCATTAATAAGTGTAACAACAGCTGCACATGCTGATGAATTGTCGACAAGATCAATTGCAGAAGAAAGCATCTATGATTTACTCGTTGACCGTTTTTTTAATGGTTCGGGTTCTAACGATTTTAATACAAATATGCAAGACCCTACGAAATTTGCAGGAGGCGATTTTGCAGGTCTACAAGATAAACTAAAATTTATCGGAGAGATGGGTTTTACAATTGTTTCCATTGGCCCGATTTTTGCCACGGAGAAATATGATGGCTCGATGCTAACGAGCTACTCTACTATTGAGCGTCATTTTGGGACGTCTGAAGAGTTTCAAAGTGTCGTTGAGGCATATAAAGCTAAGAATATGGCAATTATGGTTGATTTTCCACTTAACAATGTAAGTCTGAACCATGAGTGGGCAAAGGATCCGGCGAAAAAGAATTGGATTGATTCAACAAGTAATGGACAAATACAGTGGGACTTAACAAACAAACATGTGCAAGAAGCGCTCATTAAATCAGCATCAGACTTTATCTCTACATATGATATTGGTGGGGTGCGTTTAACAAATATTGCTGATGTTGATACAGAATTTATTAACACATTAATTGCGGCATTAAAAGATACGAAAAAGTCATTTTATATTATTTCTAATGAAGAAAGTTATGCAAATTTTGATGCGAGCTTTTCACCAACTACTGCTGATATTTACCGAAATATATTTAAAAATGTTGAGATGGATTCTTCTAAGCTAATAGAGCCTCTTACAGGTGAGAAACCAACTCAGATTATGGTAGATTCACTTGAAACGCGTCGTTTTACGTTTGATTCTGCATCTGAAAATATGTTTCCGCCAACACGTTTAAAAATGGCGATGGGTGTTTTATTTATGATGCCAGGAATTCCAGTTATGCAATATGGTTCAGAAATTGCGATGAATGGGGAAGCAAAACCTGATACGCATCAACTATTTAATTTTAAAACAGATGAAGAGCTTATCAACTATATTAAAAATGTTCAAACTTTACGTAATAAATCTGAAGCATTGCGCAAAGGTGATTTTGAAGTTATTACAAATGAAAATGGCCTAGTTGTATTTACACGTACATCTGATGAAGAGAAGTGGGTTATCATGGTTAATAATACTGGGGAAACACAGCGTGTGGATTTAACAACCGAACAGCTCGGTAAAGGTATAATGCTTAATGGTATTTTATATCAAGAAAAAGTTCGTTTTAATGAAAAAGACGTTTATCCAGTTATTTTAGACCGTGAAATGGTAGAGGTTTTCCAAGTTAGAAATGATGAGGGATTCAATATTCCGTACATTGTAACTCTAGGATTAGTATGGCTATTATTCATAGGATTTGTAGTTTTTATTATTAGACGTGGGAAAGTACGTCGTCAGTAAGCCCGAAATAAAAGAAGTGCACCTTGGCTTGGAGTTTTGTCAGCAAAGGCATGTAATCATAAGTAGTATTTATTTACCTTTATCTTTCCTGGTTCATCACTCTGTCTGCAATGGTTACCATGCTGCTCTTTTTAAGTTAGATTTCAGACCCTAGTAGATAATCCCCAAGGCTTGCTCGGGTAAATGAAAAACGTAACACCGACTAATTTCTTTAGCCGGTGTTTCATGTTCAAGCTACCGAAAAGAATCGTCAATTTTATTTACACATGTATGATAAAGAACTAATTGCTTGGAACTTTGTATGGCAAGAAGAAAAGATTGAAGCATTAGCCTCAATCTACTCACATATTCCTGTACACACGCTCGCCATTATCTAGCCCTACAAACTAACTGCCATTTAAAATTCATCAGCCTCACTTTTAGCCCCAATCAGCCCCAAGTTAATACTTTTTAATTCATTATTTTACGTACTAGTAAAAGTACATAAAACTTAAATAAACGTTGATATATCAATGTTCACCACTTCTTATATACCATAATTTGCAACTTCACTATTTTATTGGGAAAAAACACACCACCTAAGTGGTTGTCATAAAAGAAACGAAACACTCGTTTACAAAACGGGTGTTTTTTTGTGGTTTGACGTTGATATATCAATGTTTGTTATAGTTATAATAGAGAGAGGGGGAAATAGGGGAAAGCATGTACCCCAAATCATTAGATTTTTCAAATCAATTTAAAGTGATAATTTCATCCATAAGTGCGTGTACCTCATCTTTTTTGAATGAATGTGCATAAACTTTATAAATCGTCTCTGGAATATCGCCAACTAAAGCAGCAACTGTAGATATCGGAATATTATTAGATAATTGTATTGTCATGAAAGTGTGCCTTAAGTAGTGATGTGTAAAATGAGTTATTTTTTGGGGAGTTAGGGAAGAAGAAAGTGGTTAGTTGAAAGAAATTGTACAGTAAAAATTTGTGAGTTAATTAGTAAATTTAGATAACTTTTCAAAAATGAAATAATGGTCTTATCTGAAATTAATTTATACTTATTAGAAATTAGCTTTTTTAGCTATTTACTAAGTTAATACTCATTACTAAATAAATTTAAAATTTTGCTTAACACGCCGCCAAGTATTAGTAATATTATATTAGCCCCAACAAGCCCCAACATAGTCCCAAAACGAGCCCCAACTGTGTGCATTATTTTGCGTTAATATGCATTTTAAAGAAAAATGAAAAACCCCAAAAGACTGCATATAACAGGCTTTTGAGGGCTTAATAAAGTGCTTATTACAAAATAAAAAAATTAGTCCGTGAAGCATAAAGATGATAAGTAACCTAACATTAATAAAAGACCAATACCCATTACGATGCTCATGATTTGTACCTCCTTTAAAAACCGACACATTATTCATAAATATTGTACAATGAATTATAGAAATATGAAACCTTTTAATGGCGAGAACGTATATAATAATAGGAGAATTACCAATTTGTACATAAAGAGTAGGTGTTACTGAATGAAAACATGGGTTAAAAAAAGTATTGTCATAATGGTCGCGTTTTTAACATTTGGTTTAATTACGCCGACGCATGAAATATGGGAAGCATTTGACCAAAATCCTGCTAACCGTGCATCTATCGGTCCTGCATCAGGGACAAGCACAGCTTTAGCTGCTGAGCCTAATAATAGTAGTGACGAGCAGCTTCATATCCAAGAGGAAGAAATTGATCATAATGCCTTACTTATGGATGCAGCAAGAGAGCAATCATACATAAAGTTTGGTACAAAAATTGGTCCAAAAATTAGCCATGAATTCGACAACATCATCTTCCCAAAAATGGAGGAAGCTATTGCGATGACAGTTGCTACTTTGGACGAGCAATCCTTAGCATCTTTAACTATCTCTGAAAAGCCAAGTGGTAATTATGGTGAAAAAATATTTAATGTTATCAACAACGACACAGGATCAGATGTAATCCGCTTCCATGTCCGCACAGAAAAAAGACCGCAGGAAGGCTACTATTACAACTTCCACTATCACAGCGTCGAGGATGACTTTATGGCGCATTACAATCTAGGCGATATTTATTGGGAAAAAAACACACCACCTAAGTGGTTGTCATGATATATAAGGGTTTAGGGGCTGTCTCTTGGAGATAGCCCCAATTTTAGCCCCAATTTCTATAGCACTGTCAAAAGTGTCTATTATTTTATCTTCCATTTCTCTCAATACATGACCGTAAGTTGTATGAATCATTTCCGGTGTGTTACCTAATCCAATTTAATATTAGTTTCGATGAACCGCAGCGTAAGATAAGAAAAAGTCATTCCCTCCGCAAGCGGAGAGAATGACTTTCCTTCATAAATCGCAAAACTACTAATTACAGTTTTGCCCAACGTTCCTCTAACCAATTCATAAATTGTACACCTTTGTCGCCTTCATACGCATCAAAGACATCTAAACGCATACGTTTTAGTTTATCCGCAAAATCTGCCACTGTATGGTCCTTCGGCAAGCTCTTTTTAACCCGCAGGAAAATTTTGTCTGTTCCTTTGATAATATCAAAACGTGCAGGTGATGGCTTCTCTACGTCCTCGCCAAGCGCCGCAAGTGCTTCATAGGCTGCTAATTGCACCTTGTAGACAGTATCATGCTGCATACGATTTTTTAATAAATCTATGATGTTGTCATGTTGATAAGCCGATAACTTTTCAACTGCGTCTAAACGCTCTCGCCAGCTAGACGTATAATTGGCCTGTTTTCTTAATGTTTCATACTGCTCAGGTAATGCTGATTCAAACTGTTTCAAGTAATTGCACCTCTTTTTTAAACTAGAGGAAAAATGAATTCTTCTTCTGCTTCTCTTATTATACGTTATCTTGGTGAAAATAGCGATGAATCGCTGGTAAGGATATATATATATAATGGAAACTAACTACATTAAGGTGAACCGTATCATAAGTATGTACTATTCTTTATTAGATTTGCTTTTCTTATTAAACTAACGGAGTGCAGAGAATGCAGGTTATACAAGAGTATTGCAGAAGCGACACTGACTCCGACTGAAGAAATAATTAGAGTCTCTAAATTTTTCGATTGATTATTTTCAAGTTTGAAGTTTCTAACGGGGCATTTAGCTAAACCAGTTATAAAATGAAAAGAATAAAAGAAATGAAAAAGCATTCAGGGAACAGTTTACCCTTGAATGCTTTTTCACTTCTTATATTTAGAATGGATTTCCTGTATGCGTCCAACCTGTCCATCTGTTAGCCTAACTTTAATGCCGTGGGGAAGGGTGTCTGATTTGTTAAAAATATCTTAAATGATATCTCTGGTAATCTTCCCGATATTGTCCGTATATTAGACACCCATTTTTCTACGGGTATTGCTTGCTTTTTTGGTTTGCTGGCTTTTCATTTTTTTTGTTGAAAGGTCGTGATTCATTTTTCCTTGATTAGCAGAGGAACGGTTCTTTTTGTTTTCAAGCTGCTGTTTCACTGCCTCTTGCAGGCTGATTTTTTTTGGGGGTACTTCAGATTGATTATTCTCGGTCATAGGAAATGCTCCTTTTTGAATATGATAGTTAGTCCAGTATAATCTATTTTTTATTATTTGTGAAACTTTCCACTTTAACTTACAACAAGTGAAGACGTTTTTTTACTAACGGTGCAGTTAAGTTGAATAAGAAGGGTTATTTGTGATTGTGTTGAATAAGTTAATATATGTAAATTGTTAAACGAAAAAGGGTCCTTTACTTCAAGTCTTGAGGGTACGTTTTTTAAAGATGTTTCTAATCCATTAAAAAAATAATGCCTTTCATTGTTTTAATAATGTTCGACAGGCAGCTTGGGGCCAGAACTAAATATTGATGAAATTATAAGAGGGCGTTGGCCACTCTTTTTTTATTGTCTTAAAAGGGTGTGAAGAATATTGCATAACTACAAAGCAGAGATCACACTAGCTATCATTGTTTTAGAATAGTACATTGTCATCAACAGAAAAAAGACGTCAAAGCAAGGCAAAACCAGAAGGATTTGCTGATATGGAAACCTTAGTAAAAGAAATATTTGAGGCACAGGGACAGTCTTATTTTGAATGGCTGTATCAACAACATCAAGCTCTAATTTTTGAATTTAATTTAGAAAATAAAGGAATGATAGCTTCTCTAGCTAAAGAAAGGGAGGTATAAAAAAACATGGATAAATGCCATTACGCTCATTAATAATATTTCAGCTGACGTACAAAAATTTGCTCCTGCAGTAGCTGGTATAGTTTTAATTATTATCGGGTTTGTCTGGATGTTTGCAAAAGATCCGCGAAAGAAAGAAATTGCACAATCTTAGATGATGAATGTATTCATTGGTTTCGCCATTGTTAATCTAGCTTCAAAACAGGTTCTGAAGGGAAAAAACGGTAAAATTATCTACCGGTACCACTGTTGTTTTATAATCCGTCTTTAACCCTTACATCTACTGAAATTGGAGAGCCATCATTAGTATCAAAATATACTAACCAAAAACCTTGTTGAGAAGCCCCGAAATAGTGTTCTGAAATAAGGGATTTTCCTGGTGCAATCGTAAATCCACTGATCCAAGCAGTACCACTTGGGGAAACCATTTTTACATTAATAGATTTTGCACTATTATTTTGAACAAAAACTTGAACTTTTTCAGTACCAGAAGCTGGTGCTTTATAATCAAAATTAACAGTGCCTTGACCCGTTGGGAAGTAAGCAGATTGGTCGTGAACTACAGCAAATGGAGTAGTAGAAGAGGTTACTGAAGTAGATTGATTACTTGTGCTATCAGCTGCAAGAGCTGAAAATGCACCTCCGATAGACGCTGTTAAAAGAGCAACAGTTAGTAAAGTTGAAATTTTTTTCATTACATTTACCTACTATATATGTATTTTTATTACATTATTATGTTACTATTATTAAATTTAAAAGTAAACAAATAATATCAAGGTTCCAGAAAATGTATTGTTGGTAAATTGGAACACTTATGCAAAAATGTTTGATTATTTACCACCGATTAAGTTTTATGAAAATGAAAAATATGCATATCAAATTTAGCAGAGAAAAAAGGTTAGCAAAGGAGGGAGAAACATGAACGTACTAACATTTGAAATACCAGGGGTCATTCAACCACAAGAGCGACCTCGATATAGTAGACGAGGTAAAAAGGTCGTCACACACGATGCACTAAAGAGCAAGGACTTCAAAGACTTTGTAAAGCTCATAGCATGGCTAAATAAGCCATCTGAATTGGTTACAGAGCCTATAGAAATTTTTTACTCATGCCACCACAGAAATACCATACAGGGCCAAAAAGAGCATTAATGGCGAGTGGTGAATTATCACCAACAACTAAGCCTGATTTAGATAATTTGATAAAAAGAATAAAGGATGGGTGTAACAAGATTATTTGGCACGTTAACTCACAAATTGTTGAGATGAATGTACGGAAGTTTTATTCAGAGCAGCCTAGAGCCGAGGTGACGATTGAATGGCACAAAAAGTAAACAAAAGATCCATCATATTCTCTGGCGAGGCTCACGACAATATGAAATTTGATTTTATTTATCAGTCTTTAGGATGCAGGAGTGGCTATCAATAAAATTACTCAAAGGTTTTTAATCAGTAATGCTAATGAGGCTTTAATTGTTAAAGACCTTGAGATTGTAGGATGGATTGAGCCAAGGGTTGGTGGATTATTAGGGAAGAAGAAAGTCTTTAGTTGATATAAATTGTGCAGTTGCTATTTCTTTTCATATTTTTTGCTAGCCCAAGCCCAATTTAAAAAAGCAAAAATAATTACAGCCCATAAAGAAAAGAAGAAGTTATTAAGAAATTCCCAAGTATCATTTTTGAAATAATCTCGAATCGATAAAATTAAAAATAGTAATAAAAAGTAGAAGAAATAGATATATTTCCGGAAAAATTCCATTGTTTCACCTCATTATGTAAATTGTAACATAAAAAAGCTGCAGCGTTTGCAGACGCTACAGCGAATTAGGAAACCTCATGTAGTATGTTTTTTCTTTTCATTTTTTGTTTTACTTAGTAGTAATGATGTCATGAATAAAAAAATTGTTAGCCAAAAAGAAAAGAGTGAGTTTTCAAACAAAGACCAATTATCATTTTTGAAATAATCCCATATGGTTGACAATAAAAATTCTGTCACAAAAAAAAGCGATATATACATATTTCCCGAATCTTTTCATTTAAGAAACTCAATATGAATTTTATGTAAATTGTAACATATAAAAAAACGCAGCATCGTCACACACTACAGCAAACTAATGAACAATATGAGGTTAAACGATAAAAAGAGCGATTAAAGTATCGCTCTACAAAACTATATGTATTAAAGAAGTTACTTGTTTCTTTCAAGTTCTTCGATACGATTTTCTAGCTTTTTAATCTTACCATCAGCTGATGTTGCAAAAGCAAACGCAGCTGATGCAAATAAAAAAGCTATTAAAGCAAAAGTATTCATTGGAAACCTCCTATAAAGATAAAGGAAAACTGTTCAAATTTATTTACGGATGAAAATGGGAAAAGTTTCGAATAAGTTTATATGCCTTGAAAATTAAAAAGCTGCAGCGTTTGCAGACGCTAAAGCTCAAATTGTTTTATGCCAGATAAGTCATTATACCACAACTTAGGAGGGCAAAAACCTATGTTAACAGAGCAAATTAGAGTTACGAAAGAGGCTAGTGGTGGGACAAGTGATCTTGTTTATACAGAGGTACAACGTCGTGTATATATATTCGCTAAATTATCGAATTAAGGAATATGAGCAAAAGATTGCAGAGGTTCAAAAACGTATTTCGTTAGTACACGGGGATAGAGAAATTGAGATTTTTCGTAGATTGCTAGATGGTGATCGCATGAGAGCAATCGGAAAGCACATGAAATTGTCTAGTACAACGAAATTTAGAGTGAGAAATAATATTTTGAGTCAGATGATGAAGTAGCCGATTGGCAACTTCTTTTTAATTGATTCCCAAAATATTGATTCTCCAACGAACGAAGCAATAAATAAATAGCTCCAAGATTATGTTGTATTGCGTTGAGGGATATTTAGTGCCGTTGCCAGACGATTTACATGGTGAATGGCAAGTTACCAGAGTACCTGACGAGGTAGAGATTACATGGATGACACAACAATTTAACACAAAATAAAGTTTGATAAAAAATCATATCGTAAGTTTTTCTTTAAGTGATTTTATTTGTTGTGTAGTTGAGTCAATAAAGATTTTGTGTGAAAATTAAAAACATAGTAAAATAAACCATAATGACTTTAAAAAATCATTTAATAGGAGGTTGAATGTATGAATGATAAAAAGAATGGGAAATTACAAATCCTAGCAATAGTATTAATGATATCACTATTCGTTGCAGCGTTTGTTACTTTTTTCTTAGGTCATTACGTGGTGGGTTCTGTTTTATTTGTAATCTTTATGATTATTTTGAATGCTATTAGTAGTTGGAAGAGAATTAATAATGCAGAATACGTTCATTTTAAGAATCATAAATATAATGAGAAGTGGTAATAAAACTTTATTGCGAATCTGCAACAGCCATTCATTTTGAGTGGCTTTTTATTATGCCTTTTTTCGTCTTTTTCGAGTTTGCAGACGTTAGAGAATAAGCTTCTAACCTATCCGTGCCGTTGCACGAAAAACACGAAATAGGAAGCAATTAGACATGAATAAATAGCTAAGTGAAGATTTGAAAGAATTTGTGCAGTAAATAACTAATAAATATAATTCTTACTGCACAAAAATTTTAAACGGGTGATGTGTTGATAAGGTGTTGGTGGATATATTCATTTACTTGATCAGGTCTATCTAAATTAGTTGCATGATGGGCATTTTCAATTATTTTTAACTGTGATTTTTTAATCTTTTTATGTAGATGCTCTTGTTGTCTTTGAATCATAGTATCGTGGTCACCATGTAATATTAAGGTGGGACAATTTACTTTATCTAATTCATTTCCACTTTCCATTCTGGATACAGCATTCCAAATTCGAATCCAATTCTTATAAGACATTGCTGCAACTGTGGAATAAATATAGTGTTTATTTGCCTCGTTAAACTTAGATAGGGTATACGCCTGTATTTTTGCAGAAAGTGACATTGGAATGAACAAGCTAGAAAATCGATTAACAGGAACTAGTATCTTTTCATACCAATTGAATTTGTTTGTAAAGGGTGTACCTATTAATATAAGTGATTTTACGTATTCTGGATAATGAATTGCTGCTTGTAAAGAAATGTGGCCACCCATTGATAGACCACATAAATATGCCTGTTTAATTTCTAGATGATTCATCAAACCGATTAAATCTTTACTGAAATCTTCAGCATTCACCTTCCCATTTGGAAGAGAAGAGGCTCCATGACCACGAACATCCCAGGTGATGGTTTGATAATATTCGGAAAAATATTCCACTTGTTTATCCCATTGTTTATGATCCCATGATGCACCGTGAGTAAAAATCAATGGTTCACCATTGCCTTTTGTTTCATAATATAAATCTACATTATTAATTGTACATTTTGGAATATGGAACACCTCTCATTTATCTAAGATAGTGATTTAATTTTAACATGAAAGTAATTGTGGGAGAAATATATGCCAATTTTATATTTTGATTGAAAATAACCTTGAAGGATATATAAATCGAGAAGGGTATATAACAACGTTGGATTAACTGAACAATATGAGGATTTAACGAAAATAGAGCGATTAAAACATCGCTCTAAAAAACTCATAAAATCCCATGTTCATTGGGATAGCCCAAATAAAGAAACTAAGTAAAGTAATTGAGCAAAGAAAGAAATTATAAAACTTCGTCAGCAAAATATTGTCCAATAAAATCTTATAAGTTACTGCACAAACTATCATTACAACAGGCAGCAATAACATCGGTGGAATGAAATATGGCAGACTTCCACCAAGTGATAAGCCTGTAGATATGTCCATCGAATTACCTCGTTATATATTTTCTGTTAAACCAGCAAAAAACATCGAAAGTTTTTACCTTCGATGCTTTTGGTCTTTATCAAAATTATTCAACGATCAATTCAAACATACTCTTCATGCTTAAACGTTCTCTTAGGAGTTCTTCGTTATAACACTTCTAAAATAATTTTTGGAAGTTAACTATTCCTTTTTTTAAAAAAATCTTTTGCTTCTTCTATTTGCTGCCTTGGTAAAGTACGTAGTAATTCTTCTTCTAACCACGCTATTGTTTTACTTCTTAAATAATTTCGCATTTGTTCTTCAGCTTCTAACATTACACTATTGATTGTACAGTTCGATTGACCTGAACAAGATTCACATTTTTGGTTTGTATTTTGATAAGCAAAATTTGCTTTTATATTCTTACACTGAAATATTGGATCTTCACCCTCAACAGCTCGCACAACATCCCAAAATGTAATATCTTCGGGTTTCTTATTGAGGCGATAACCCCCTTTTACGCCAGATACTGAGCTTACAATCCCTTCCTTTGACATCTTCCCTAAAACTTTTGAGAGATAGGTCTCTGATAATCCTTGAAATTCTGATAAATCTTTTATTCCAATACTTTCATTTGGTGGTACATCAATTAAATAAACTAGGCTGTGTAGGGCATATTCAACCATAACACTATATTTCATTATTTCACCTTCTTAAAACATTATGTTTACCATGATAGTAACACATTTTAGAAATACATAAATTAATCAGTTTGACAAAAGATAATTAGAAGAGTATATTGTAGACAAAGTTAATCAACGATTAAATTAATCGACGATTAATAATGTCTTTATTGTAATGGAGGATTTTCAATGAGTAAATTACTTGTTATAAATGCACACCCTGAAGTGGAATCAAAGACTTCTATGAGCCTTCAAGTTTTTGACCATTTTCTAAGAACATATAAAGAGATTAAAGATGATAGAGAAGTTATTGAACAGATTAATCTATATGAAGACGTTGTACCTATGATGGATAAAGTTGTTTTAAGTGGTTGGGAAAAGTCACGACATGGGGAACCGCTGACATACGAAGAAAATGAAGTTTTGGAACGCATGAATAAAATTTTAGTTCAGTTTAAAAGTGCAAATAAATATCTGATTGTCATGCCTTTGCATAATTTTAATATTCCTTCAAAGTTAAAAGATTATATGGATAACATTCTGATTGCACGAGAGACATTCAAATATACAGAAAATGGTTCTGTGGGCTTATTAAATGATGGAAGAAGCATGATAGTAATACAAGCAAGTGGTTCAATCTATACAAATGATGACTGGTATACTGAAGTAGAATATTCTTACAAGTATTTGAAGTCAATGTTTACCTTTCTTGGCATAGAGGATATAAAAATCCTTCGTGTCCAAGGTACAGCAGTATTGAATACAGAAGATGTATTACAAAATGCAATTAATACTTCGGACCAATTATCAATTGAATTAGCTAATAAATAATGGAGGTAATAACAATGACACAACGTATCAATTATTATGAAATTGCACCAGATGCTATGAAGATAATGATGGAAATGGAAAAATACACGAAGACAAGTGGTATTGATAGAAAACTACGTGAACTCATTAAAATTAGAGCTTCACAAATTAATGGTTGTGCATATTGCATCAATATGCATACTGCTGATGCTAAAAAAATGGGAGAAACTGAACAGCGTTTGTACTGTATCAGCGCTTGGAGAGAATGTACATTTTATTCAGAAGTTGAAAAAGTAGCATTAGAATTAACGGAACATATTACTCTTATTCCTGAAAAACGTGTTCCTGCTGATTTATATGAACGTGTTCGCAAACATTTTGATGAAAAAGCCTATGTCGATTTGGTTATTTTGATTAATCAAATTAATAGTTGGAATCGAATTTCTATCGCCATGGGTAATGTTGCAGAATAATGAAATGGCTACCTTAACAGGTAGCTATTTTTCTTTATTAGAGGCTTAGTATTTGTTTTCAGCAATGACAAAGAATAACCAAAATGTCCGCAATGTTACAAAGACCGACAATTGGTTGTACGGTAACTCATCATATATCATTTGGAGGCAGGACGGCGAGGGGAGGCTTGACCCTGTCAACTAAACCGTTCGCCCCCTACTTGCAGAACCATGATTGAGGCTGGTTGGGACTTAGATCTCGTATAACAACAAGCGAAGCTATGACACTGCATAGAGGATATATGTTAAGCCTTGATATGTATATAAAGATCCTTCTTCAATACAAAGAGCATCTGCTTGTATAGGTTTTATATCATGACTCCCGCTGTACTTATCACTGGTAAACAAGTGGTTATTTATAGAGGGGTTTTCCAGAAGTTTCGCGAACTGTTGGAGGCCTTTATTTTATAGCTCTTTCAAAGAAATTCAGAGAATAATTTTTCATTTTACCCCATGATAAAATAAGTTGTCAATAATAAATTTGTGAAATTATTAAAAAAGTGTTATAATAGTGTTACAATTATTTTTTAAAATCGTATTTCGAATTCAGATGTCCTTTTTTGCAGATAGAATTTGGGTACGTTTTTTTAATATCCTTTAATAAGCCAATGAAAAAATCAAAACAGTTATGTGAGCTTTAAAGGAAGTTAGTTAAATAAAATTATTAATTTACTATCTAATTGAAACCGAATTTTTATTCCATAAGGAGGACTAAAGTAATGAATCTAATCAATAAAAAAGTTACACACAACCGTTTTGGCATAGGTAGTATAGTTAAGCATAATGATTCTAGTATTGAAATACATTTCGCAACGGAAAATAAAAAGTTTGTTTTCCCTGATGTATTTGGAAAGCATCTAAAACTACATGATAAAAGTGATGCTAAGTCACTTGAAGAAATTATACAAAAAAAGGAAAATGAACGAAAAGAGGAGGAATTGAAGAAGGAAGAGGAAAAAGAATTACAACGAAAAAAGCTTGCACTTCGCTTGGAGCATGAAAAACTTATGAAAAACCATAAGCTTCATCCCGCATCACAAATGGTTTTTTGGTGTGACAAGGAAGAACAGAATAGTTCTTTTTTAGAGTGGAAAGTTTTTTCTGGAATGTTAAAAAGTGGTAATAATAAAGGCAAGCCAAACAAGCCGAGTCGCTTGCACCCAAATAGTGCTGTCCTATTAACAGCAACGGATTCCGGCATGCCTGAAAAAGACAGACGTATCTTAGGTGTCTATATGGTGAAAGAAGATTTTGTCGGTAAAATTTGTGAAGATGGATATATTCCTGCTCATTCAATATACAGAATTCAACTTACAGCACAGGAATCGGATCAGCTGCTTTTCTGGCGATATTATACAAATGAAAAATCCCCTGAAAAAATGATATGGAAAACTGGTAAATACCGTTATTTTGAAAATTTATGGATGGCTCAAATTTTGCTTGATATTATTTCGTTGAAAAGTGATCCAAATGAACGAGAGCTGGCACAACAATTTTTTAAACATTTTTGTAAAATGAATCAGATATCAGCTCAAGAATTACCAAAACCTAATGGTCCATTAATGCGTATTTAGACGTTAGCCCAAAAATTATACGAATGACTAACACCTACTTTCATTTTAGCAGTATGTTTGATTGTAACTGCGGGGATTGTAGGTGTCACCATCGAAGTGATTGTCATAAAAGACTCGAAACACTCGTTACTTTACGAGTGTTTTTTTGTGCGAAAGCGTTGATATATCAATATTTGTAGTAGATCATTAAATTGTAATCTTTTTACATATTATGGAGAGGGGGAGACTGGGAAATGCATGTACCCCAATCATTTGTATCCTGGATGTTAAGTTACTGAACAATGAGGATCTCTTCGCTAAAAAAACGCGAAAAGCAATATTATCAGTACAATTAAAATGGTTCAAGTACAGAATATAAAGGAGAAAACTATTCCAACTTTTTTATGATTCACTATAATCCCTCCAATACTTCACCTTGGAAATTTGTACATTAAATTAGAAAACTTTCTAAGAAAACTAACGAGGTGAATTAAAAATTATCAACAACGATTTTTTTATAAAGGTACAATTGAACAATATGAAGAATTTGTACATGAAACATTTAGGAGGGATGACAGATGGAAAGAAAACGTATTGGACGTGTTGGAGTAGATTCAGGACAGTTGTTGATTATTGATCCTTGTTACATTGAAGGAAATTGGAAAAAGGATAATGAAAGCGAACTTTTAGGAATTAAATTTTGGGGTGCTGATAAAAATAACGCAGCTATTTTTCTTAAAAACAAGGGTTATGAAGTTATTGAAGGAAACGATCAGTTTTGTCTTATTAATACAACTGATGAAGATGTAGTAAAAAAAATTCAAGAAAATTTAGTAGCGTTTAAAACTTTACATTCAGGATTAGTTGTTTTTAGTGAAATCAACAATGGATCGTATCAACAAGTTTGTGAATTAACCAGTGGTGAAGAAAGAGCTGGACAACTAGGAGAAATTATAGGCGTTGCATTTGAGTCTGGATTCGGGGATGGCTTATATGATGTATATGCAACATATAAAGATTGCAGTTTTGGACCTTATGAAGATAAACGAATTTCAAAAGTTGAAATTATTCTTATTGAAGAAGAATAGGAAATTGCTGCACACTTTGACGAAATAACGGACATATAAAAACACCAAGTATTACAGGTGATGAGCCAATGGTGAGTTCAAAATCTGTCCAAAATTAGCAAAAAAGCTGCAGGGTCGTTACACGCTACAGCTTCAGTACGAAACTATTTGAACTTTTGAGGTTTTGCAGCTTTAATTGAAGCTACTTCTCCACAATTTTGACACACCGTATAAATAAGTGGAGATCCTGAGGAGAAAATACTGTTAACTGGTCTTAAGGCAGCATAGCCATCAAGTTTACCTTCGCCAAATGAATTACCGCCGCAGGACTTGCAGATTAATTTATTGTTTTCCATAACTTCACCTCATTATGTATGTTATGTAAATTGTAACATAAAAAATGTTCACTGAGCTGGGAGTGAAGTGAACCTAAGAATGAGGGAGCTGTGACGATTAACTAACACCACAACCAAATAAGTTCCTGCAATACACTCGATACGTATTTATATATTGGAATAACAGTTTGTAAATACTTAACATCATAATTGTATTATAAATGGTTTTTGTTATTTTAAATACATTCATTAACCATTAACGACAATATTCTACATTAAAGTGACCTATTGTATAATCAAACCTGAGTTTATTAAAAATTTTTTATGCAACTAGCTTCGACATATCAAGAAATTTTTTCCTATATAGGTATTTCCTAATACGTCTAAGAAATAAGGAAAAAAATATAGGGACATAAAAATTATCAAACCAAACTTTGGAATTACTAAAACAACTAATAAAGTAAAAAATACCTATAAATAATGATTTATAAAATAAGTTAATGACATATGTAATTGGTTTATTTACATAAAATAAACCAAAAGTAACACCATGACTTTCAAACAATTTGTCTACAAGGCATATGCCAGATTTGCTAGCTATTATTGCGGCAAAAAAAAAACAGCCTGATCTCCCTACAAGGAAATCAGGCTGTTTTAATAAACATTTTATTCGGTTTAATTTTGGTACTCAATCTATTTAGATTTAAAGACTTCCTTTAATATTAAATATATTATAAAGAGCAGTAAAGTTACTATGCCAATTTCATATACTATTCTCAATATATCAAGCTCATAAATTGGATAATAATCATCAACTTGGAATTCCTTAGATTGTAATTGCCATAAAGGAACATACCTTTTATCATAAAATTCAAGTTGAGGCCCCCACTTTAATGATACAGGTACGAACAATATACCAATGCAGGAAATTATTATGAAATAGCCAGAGAGTAAAATTTTTTTCAACAATATCAAATCCTTCCTAATACATGTAATTATGTAGGTATAGCAAACTGAGGCGTCTGATACAGAAGCTATCTTCAATCCAAACATTTGTTAGATCAGTTTTTACCAAAACAATCCGTAATCATTTTTTATACATTGTTGTATTCACAGTGTTTTTCAAGATGTATATGATAATGGTTGCTGCTTGTAAATGGGGAAATAAAAATTTTGGAACCTCAATTCAATTCCCTAGCCCTACAAAAAAATCCATAGTATTCAGTACATTTTCAAGTGCATTTATTGGTAGTGCAATTCTGGCGTATGGATTTTTTTCTAACCAATTATGGATTTTGTTATTTGGCGGACTCGGAATAACAAGCAGTGTTTTCATATATCAGCAAAGTGTAAAAATGATTAGCAGATAAGTAACATTATCTTTGGTGGACACAGTTAAAAAGGTTGAAGTTCCAGCTTTTTTCGCGGTGTCGGAGAAAGATCCTACTAGAAATTATTATGATGAAGTATAAGCTCTTTATGAGGCATAGCCGACAAATTATTGCTTTTTGTAAATAATTCCTTTGGTCAAACGACTAGTACAGATGATGATAGGAATAAATCATCTAATAATAAACCAGACAATGGTGTTCGTAATCAATCATCTAACCATACATCAGACAATGTTGATAAAAACAAAACAGAGAAGACTGCATTTATGAATACGACAATCATTGGAGCGGGAATATTATTTATACTTGCGGCCGTTACAGTTAAAAAGAAGAAGTAATTAATGTAGAGTCACATCTAACTAGATGTGGCTATTTATAATCCTGCCATTTCTATTGATTACTTCAAGCAGATTTGTCCCATGATATAGGTAGATGGGGGGTGTTGACTAATGGATTATGAATATAAAGTGAAGTTTTATTTTGGTGAAAGTCGCGAAGAAGAATATAAAATCAAGATGAATATTGGACAAGAAACATTTGCAGAAGAAATTTCGAATGGGTTCAATGAGAAGTCGTGGTATTCATTTACTGAAACAGAACATTATAAAACGATATTAATTAATACTAAAGATGTTTATAAGGTATCGGTAGAGCAAGATATTGTCCCATTTGATTAATCCCATGTATTAAGTCACATCCCATTTTGGAGTGACTTTTTATTGTTTATAAAGTAACTAGCACAATGGGGCGATGGGTTGTCATAAAAGACCTGAAACACTCATAAAAATTGCGGGTGTTTTTGTTTGGGAACATGGACATCTCAACGTTTGTACGGATATGCTGCCTGCCTATATTTCTGCGTATGCTTAGAAGGATAGAGAGCAGAACTATAATTACTTCAAATTAATCAATTTTTGATATCCTTTTCAAACACCCTCCAAAAGGGCAGAGGGTGTTTGAATTTTAATAAGATTAGATGGAATTTCGATAAGCTCTTTGTGTTGTATGGTAATTAGATTTGGATAAAATGTTTTGGAGATTGTGTTTCCCTAATGGTCCTAATTTATTGGCACTAGCGCCTAACAAACCATCCTTAGCAGCATTTTTTAGTGTTTCAATTTGTTTAGCTGAGAGTTTAGAGGTTTTGCTAGTCTCAATAATTTTATTAACAGTGTTAATTCTCTCTTGTTTCTCTTTAGAATTGCGGTTAATTTCGTTACTGTTTTGGTTCTGGTTTTGTTTTTGTTGAGTGAGACCATATTTATAAGATCTACGAGACATTAAATATTGCATCGTTGCTGAACTTCTTGATGTAATCATAAAAGATTTCCACCTTCCTAATATTTTAGTATTTACCATACTTATCCTAATATCGTCTAAAACGTTAATTAAATTAGCTTTTTTTAATATGTCCCTCTTGTTAGGGCTACTTAATTCATTTGAGCCTTGGCTTTTTTATTTGCAACTTGCAAAAATAAAACACTTGTTCTATTCTGGGGAAGAACATGATTGGGTTAGAATTTATTGAGGAGGAGATTAACATGAAGATGAACTTAGCGCAGATGCATTTAAAAGCTTTGCCTACTATAGATGAATCACGAATAAAAGAGATAAAGAATTTAAATCTTTTTGATAACGATTTAGTCAGTATACCTAATGAAATATTTGAGATGACTAGTATGGAGATACTAAATATCTCAGTCAATAAAATTAACAAATTGCCTTCAACGATAATGAATTTAAACAAACTGAGAATGTTAGATGCAGGACATAATAATATTGATTTCATTCCTTCAGAAATCGGGCACCTAGTGAATATGGAGGATTATTTGTATTTTCATAATAATAAATTGCAATCAATTCCTTCAGAAATCGGTCATCTGACAAAAGTAAGATATTTAAACTTAAGTGATAACATGTTGAAAGAAGTACCGAATGAAATTGGGGATTTAACCAAGCTGGTAGAACTACGTATAATGAATAATCAATTAACGGAGTTGCCAGAAAGTTTAAGTAGATTAACGAATCTAAAAGAATTACATTTGAAAAAAAATAAAATGACCACGCTGCCAGAAAATATCGGAGAATTAGCTTTATTACGAGTTTTAGATGTTGAAGAAAATCAATTAAAGGAAGTGCCATATTCATTACATAAATGTTTAAAATTGAGACGGTTAAATTTAAGACATAATCAATTAATAACTTTGCCCGAATCGATTGGTCATTTAAAAAATTTATTAGAATTAGATCTGCGCAGCAATCATCTAAAAGAATTACCTGAATCATTATTGGCAATTGAAGGTCTAGAACGACTAGATTTAAGGTGGAATCATGAATTACATATTCCAAGCTGGTTAGGAGAATTAGAGGAAAGAGGATGTATCGTATATTTGTAGATGTATAACACATTTTAGATCTGATCTAGGGATGAGCATTGATTTTATTAGTTTTTATCGAGTAATAAAAACTAAGGGAGATGATTCTACGTTGATCGTAAAAAATGTCAACACAGAAGTTTCAGGATCCATAACAATTAGCCTTCCACAATTATTTGTGGAAGGCTATTTTTATGCAATCCTAGTAGGTTAATCATTCTGAAAAATAAAATCAAACAGGGATGTATTGAAATGATGAAAAAGCACCAATGAAGTGTGGTACCACATACTTGAGAAGCAATCGGCTACGACATTTCGCTCATGTCAGGGGTCTTTTTTGTCTATTAAAACAGGAACTCCTTGGAAGGTTAAGAATTCTTTACTTTAACCCAATTCTATTGATAAATTTTAGTTCTAAAATTACGATGAGACTGTGGAAATAAGTGTTAAGAAAAAGCGCTGCTAATGTACTTAAATCGGTAGTGATGGGGATTGTTAGTAGTTTAGTATTTTGCCCTTTATTTGATTATCCAGTGTATGGCATGTTGATGGATGATTTTATCATCTGACTCCCAGATAAGGTACATTTGATTTACTAAAAGCAGCTAAAATGGAAGGAGAATTGAAATGAGTAAAATAATTGATATTTCGCACCATCAAGGAGATATAGATTGGTCTGAAGCAAGTAAAGATGTGGACTTAGCTATTATCCGCACTCAATATGGTACAAGCACCATTGATCGTAAATATGTTCAAAATATAGAAGGTTGTAACAAGTATAAGATACCATTTGGCGTTTATATTTATGTAACTTATAAAAATGAAGCAGAAGCTTTGGCACAAGCAAAAGACTTCTATAACAGGGCAAAATGTCATAATCCACTGTTTTATGTTGTTGATGTGGAAGAAAGTTTTGGTGCTAGTATTCAAAACATTGTACAAGGTACACAGGCATTTGTTGATTATTTAAAAAGTAAGGGTGTAAAAGTAGGCTTATATACAGGTCACCATTTTTACAAGCCTTATCAGATGGATACTATTAAAAATTATGATTTTCTATGGATACCACGTTACAGTGGTACAAGCAGTCCAGGCAAAAAACCCGATTTTGTATGTGATATTTGGCAATACACTGATAAAGGTACCGTACAAGGTATTAAGGGAGAAGTGGATCTAAATTTTTTAAACGGTCATAAACCTTTAACTTGGTTTACAGACAATGACCATAAAGAGGCATTAACATTGGCACAATATGAAGAATTAAAATATGAAAATAATCAGCTAAAACAGGAACTTGCAGAAATCAAAGCGTTATTAGCTGGAAAAGCAGAATTAAAATCAAATATGGCGGTAGCAACAACACATAAAGATGATTGGGAATGGGCCGTTGAAGAGGGTATCATCAAAGGGGATGGCAAAAGCCTGAATCCTAAAGGTACATTAACTCGTGAGCAGATGGTAACCATGCTAAAACGTTACCACGATCAACAATTAAAATAATCATAAAGCGCAAGATAGCTGAATGCTTTATGAAAAGTTAAAATATAGGTTGATACTATTTTGTTGTTTAACGTATTTTCAACAATCAATTCAGATGCAGAGCTCTTTATAAGAAAATTAGATCTCACGCTTTGGGGAAAGGGAGGAAATTAATTGAGTTACAAAATCATAACTTTACCAACCTATCGGGCAGTAGGATTGAAATGGGAGGGAACTTTCTCTGAAATTGTCCCGAATTTACAAAACGTAATCCAACAAGTTGAAGACCGTGCCGATGAACTGGAGAATAAGGTGAATGCCAATGTTCTATTGGGTTTAACTTATCATGTAATTGAGAATGGATTTGCTCATTATGCAGTGTATGAAGTGAGTGAGGAGCAGGGAATTCCGGATGGGATGATTGAAATAAGGGTTCCAGAATGGACTTATGTGAAAACGACACATAACAAAGGAGAAGATATACAAAAGACCTATACGGATTTACATCAATGGTTATTTGATAGTGACTATACTGCCTTTAAAGAAGCTGGTGTAGATTACTTTGATCCTTATATGCCGATTAAACATGAACATTATCCAGTTAACCGTGATTCGAATGATCCGCATTTTGATATTTATATACCGATTGTAAGAAAATAATGTTTTCTTATTATACAAATGGGCGCTTTACTTCTAGTGTGGAGTAGAGCTTTTTCGACTTAAACGAACGGAGCCATTTGAATTAACTGTAAAAGGATATTTTAGAATTTTAAGGTGCTAAAAAGGTATGTTGCCTTGCGAGAAACCAATAATAAAAGCAGCTTATATGAAAGCTGCTTTTATTAGAATTTATTTAACTTCTAAATAACAAAACTAGCGTCGTTTTTCAATTATAAGGTTCTTATAATAGTTAGCGACTCATACATGAACTTTACTTTTTATTAAATTTCTTTCCATAAAGACAATGCGTTTATCCAATTTGGATCTCCGTAGCCTTGATAGCTTTGAACAGCTTCATAATTCTTACCTTGGTATTCTACTTTATCACCTTTTGTGTACCCCTTAAATGGACTCCATTGCTCATAAGACGCTCCCTGGTCTTTTGTAGTCACAGTTAAAATTGAACTTTTAATAGATTCATTTCCAGCTGCATCCAAGGCAGTTACTGCATACAAATATGTTGTGTTTGATTGAAGATTCATGTCCATAAATGAGGTCATTTTCGATGTTCCAACAACAGTCATTTGTTCTACTTGTGTCCCTTGGTATATTACATAATGGTCGACTCCTACATTATCCTCTGATGCACTCCACATTAAGTCTACACTTGAAGATGTTGCTCCCATTGTGTGTAGTGCAGTTGGTTGCGTTGGTGCTTCTGAATCTGGAACAGCATTCATTGTCTCTACAACTACAGACTCACTTTCATTAGAAACATTTCCAGCTGCATCAACGGCCTTTACCGTATATGTATATTGTGTACTCGCTTTTAAATTTTTATCTGTGAATGTTGTTCCTGGAACTACTCCAACTACTTTATTATCACGTAATACCTGATATTCTTTTACAAGCACATTGTCTGTAGAAGGATTCCATTTTAGTTCGGCACTGTTAGCACTAATTTTTGTTGTATGTAATCCATTTGGCTGTGTTGGAGCTTCTAAATCTACATTTCCATTATTAATCACATTAACATCAAGTACACTATAGAACGCATTTGAAGTATCTGCTACATCCCAAACAGCTAGTATAATGTGATAGCCACTACGATCTGTTGGGACGTTAATTGTATGCGTTAAATTATTCGATGCGGCAGAACCATTATGTTCAACAGTTCCAATTAACTCTAGATCAGCGCGGGTTAATGGTTTATTTGGATTCCAAGTACTTTTTGTCATATAATAATGCCATTTGCTTGTTAAATGTGGCGCAGTATATTTCCATGTAAAGGTATTTAATCCTCCTGTAATCGTATTTTTAAACCAGCGATCTGAAGTTTGTTGATCAAGTATGCCACCAAACAGGCCACCTGCAGAAGCAATTTTACCATCAACTGGTCCATTTTGTGGAAATCCTTTAGCTGCCTCTAAACTTTGTGGCTCATACATTATATTTCCACACATTAAGTTAAGTGCTCCATAATTTTGGCTACATAAAGCGGCACGGCTAGCAGGTTTTTCAACAAATCCATGGGCATATGCATTGGGTACCATTGAAGTACCCATTAATGCAGCTGCTAATAGGGCAGCACTTATTCCCTTTTTACTTTTTGTGAATTTAATATTCATATAACTAGTCTCCTTTTAGTGATTTGTATAGCAACTAGTATGATAGCAATATATTAATAATTATTCAAAGTGTGTATATGTAGGATAATAGTACTGTTGCAGAAATTAGTTTTGCTTCAAGATGTATAGTCGTATAGTGCTGGAATGGATAAAAATCTTACTTTACGGGGTTGTTTTCTATTAAAAAAAGCTAGGTATTTTAATAAAATCTTCATTTTTATTAAAATTTGTCAATTTACGTACAGTTACGCTCATCAGTCATCGAGTGAGCTGTAGCTTTGAAATAAAGTTGCGATGTTTATAAAAAAGATACGAAGTTTAAAATAAAGTCGCGACAATTATAAAAAAGTTACGATTAATAACCCTGGATATTGGCTCAGTGGGCCACGTCCGAACGATGCCAGGTACGTGCTTTCCTTGTAAGTCGCCGTTTACAAATGGCCTTTATTAGCTTCAGGATGAGTTTGGAAGGGTATCTGTAACCTTATTCCCGAAAGTTTCTCATCTTGTTCAAGAGCTGTTACTAGAAGATGAATTGCTTTACAGTGAGAGAACGCTTGAAAAGCGCTTTGGTAGACCTCAAGTGAAAGTAAAACATGCACAAACGACGAAAAGAATATGAAATTGAAGTAATTTTAGAAATTGCATAAATTTTTATACAGTTTCTTCTTTACTTTTAAATAATTATTTTGTAAGATAAAGCCAACTTCAAAAGTGGCCAGACCACTTTTGAATTCATTCAGTAAGAGACGCCATCATCTGAAGGTGGTGGATTTTGTTTCTTTATAGTAGGTATCCAAACACCTACTGAATGAAGATAAAGCCTTTGGATGCATTGTTTATCTGCGCGAAAGGAAAGCGACAGCAATAATTATGCCAAGGCGAATAGATTGACCGATGAGTTGATCGTATGGAAAAAAAAACCGAACAAAAGAAAGTGTTTTTAGATATCGTCCAACAATTACGACAACTTATTAAAATAGAAAAAATACAGGCTGGTGAAAAGTTACCTTCCGAACGAGCACTTTCAGAACGTCTAGGTGTTGGGCGATCCTCTGTGAGAGAGGCATTGCGAAGTTTAGAGTTGTTAAGTCTTATTGAAACGAGACATGGGGTAGGTACGTTTCTAGCTTCTACACAAAAGCATCAGCTCGTAGAAATAAGATAAAGCCTTTGGATGCATTGTTTATCTGCGCGAAAGGAAAGCGACAGCGATAATTATTCCAAGGCGAATAGATTGACCGAGGAGTTGATCGTATGGATAAAAAAACCGAACAAAAGAAAGTGTTTTTAGATATCGTCCAACAATTACGACAACTTATTAAAATGGAAAAAATACAGGCTGGTGAAAAGTAACCTTCCGAATGAGTCCTTTCAGAACGTCTGGGTGTCAGGCGATCCTCTGTGAGAGAGGCATTGCGAAGTTTAGAGTTGTTAAGTCTTATTGAAACGAGACATGGGGTAGGTACGTTTCTAGCTTCTACACAAAAGCATCAGCTCGTAGAAATAAGATAAAGCCTTTGGATGCATTGTTTATCTGCGCGAAAGGAAAGCGACAGCGATAATTATTCCAAGGCGAATAGATTGACCGAGGAGTTGATCGTATGGATAAAAAAACCGAACAAAAGAAAGTGTTTTTAGATATCGTCCAACAATTACGACAACTTATTAAAATGGAAAAAATACAGGCTGGTGAAAAGTAACCTTCCGAATGAGTCCTTTCAGAACGTCTGGGTGTCAGGCGATCCTCTGTGAGAGAGGCATTGCGAAGTTTAGAGTTGTTAAGTCTTATTGAAACGAGACATGGGGTAGGTACGTTTCTAGCTTCTACACAAAAGCATCAGCTCGTAGAAATAAGATAAAGCCTTTGGATGCATTGTTTATCTGCGCGAAAGGAAAGCGACAGCGATAATTATTCCAAGGCGAATAGATTGACCGAGGAGTTGATCGTATGGATAAAAAAACCGAACAAAAGAAAGTGTTTTTAAATATCGTCCAACAATTACGACAACTTATTAAAATAGAAAAAATACGAGGCTGTTGAAAAGTTACCTTCCGAACGAGCACTTTCAGAACGTCTAGGTGTTGGGCGATCCTCTGTGAGAGAGGCATTGCGAAGTTTAGAGTTGTTAGGTCTTATTGACACGAGACATGGAGGAGGTACATTCCTAGCTTCAACACAAAAGCATCAGCTCGTAGAAATATTGTCGTTGTTTATATTAGAAGATGAAAAATCAAAAAAGGATGTCGAATTAACGCGACAAATTCATGAAAAGGAAGCCATTCGCGTTATAAGTTGTACAGAGACTCTGCGAGCACTACCAGTGTGGGACAGTGTTTTTGTAAAGCTAGAGATAGAAAGTACGATTAATTGTCGGGATGTTTTACGAGAAATAATCATTACGTCAGGAAATCTTCTTTCACTAAAGGTCTGGTTTCAGTTAGCAGTTTATGACGGTGACCGTTGAAATCGAAACTCAACAGAAGAAGCAAAATTAATTATTCAAACTATGTTGAAATCGATGCAGCTTGGCTATGAAAAAGAAGCATTAAAAGCTTACGAACAGTGGATGAATGCTGAACAATTCATTTAGACAACAAAGGGGGAGTCAAACATGGCAATACGTAGCTTATTTAGTAAAAAGAAAGAGGACGGACAGGAAAAGGGATTTCCAGAAGGACTTATGACAAAATGTCCAGAATGCCGTCACATTCAGTTAACAAAGGAATTAGAAAAAAATCATAAAGTGTGTACAAAATGCGACCATCATTTCAAAATGACTGCACATGAGCGCGTAGCATATTTCTTAGATGAAGGTTCATTTGTTTCAATGGATGATCATTTACAAACAAGTAATCCACTAAATTTCCCTGATTATGTAGAAAAAATTTCAGTGGCTAAACAACAAACGGGATTAAGCGAAGCTGTACTGACTGGGTTTGGTACTCTTGATGGAGAAGAAATTGTTGTAGCAATTATGGATTCTCATTTCCGTATGGGCTCAATGGGCTCAGTTGTAGGAGAAAAAATCACACGTGCCGTTGAAAAAGCTATTGAATTACGTGTACCGGTTATTATCTTTACTGCTAGTGGTGGAGCGCGCATGCAAGAAGGTATACTATCATTAATGCAAATGGTAAAAACGAGTGTGGCATTAAAACGTCATAGTGAAGAAGGATTATTATTTATTTCGATCATGACGCATCCTACATACGGTGGCGTTTCAGCAAGCTTTGCTTCTGTTGGAGATATTAATATTGCTGAACCACAAGCATTGATTGGCTTTGCTGGTCGCCGTGTAATCGAAGAAACATTAAGAGAAAAACTACCAAATGATTTCCAAAAGTCAGAGTTTTTACTAGCGCATGGTCAGCTTGATGCAGTTTTCCATCGGAAGGATTTACGAAACCAAGTAGCAATGCTTGTAAAAATGCATACGAAAGGCGGTGTGCAACATGTCTAAAAATTTAGCTTTTGAAGAACCAGTAGTACAATTACGAGAAAAAATTGATGAAATAAAAACGATTGCTACAAAGGCAGATGTAGACATGACAGGCGAAATCGAAAAGCTTGAAACACGTCTAACACAGCTAGAACAATCTATTTATGCCAATATGAAGCCATGGGATCGTGTACAGGTTGCTAGACATCCAGAACGACCAACAACTTTACAATATATAGAAGCTATGTGTGAAAACTTTATTGAGTTACATGGAGATCGCACATTTGGTGATGATGCAGCTATTCTTGGAGGAATTGCTCTCTTTGAAGGACAGCCTGTAACAATTGTTGGACACCAGCGCGGAAAATCAACTAAAGAAAATATTCGACGGAATTTTGGTATGCCACACCCTGAAGGATATCGTAAGGCATTACGCTTAATGAAGCAGGCTGAGAAATTTAAGCGCCCAATTATTTGTTTTATTGATACGAAAGGTGCTTATCCAGGTAAGGCAGCCGAGGAACGCGGCCCAAGTGAAGCCATTGCCAGAACTCTTGCTGAAATGGCAATTCTAACAGTACCAGTTATTAGTATTGTTATTGGGGAAGGCGGAAGTGGTGGTGCAATTGCATTAGGCGTAGCTAATCGAGTCTTTATGTTAGAAAACTCAACGTATTCGGTTATCTCGCCTGAAGGGGCTGCATCGATTTTATGGCGAGATGGTAGCCTAGGGAAGCAAGCAGCAGAAGCAATGCGTATAACAGCACCTGACTTAAAAGAGCTTGACGTTATTGATGGAATAATCCCTGAAATAACTGGTGGAGCACACCGCAATGTTGCGAAGCAAGCATTTTATATAAAAAAGTGTATAAGCGTCACACTAAAAGCATTGAATTCTTTAAATGGCGAACAATTAATTGAAGATCGCTATGAGAAATTCAGAAAGATTGGACAATATACAGAAGCTTAAATTCATTTTTAGGTTTTTGGACATGTGAATTTGCTCGTAAAGAGATAAAAATTGTTTAATGATGGAAGAAAAAAGAGTTGTAGTTTGTAAAAAAGATTGATCAATTAAAATAAAGTTCGATTATTTATAATAAAGATCGATAATTTGTAATATAGTTTGATAAAAATAACTTCGCATTTAAATAAAACCCATTCATTTTGATCAAACTTTTTTCAAAATGCATGGGTTTCTTCTATTATAAAATCAACGTTTGCAACAAACTTTTAATCAAACTTTATTCCAAATCAACATGAGCAAATAAAAGTTATTAAACTTGATCGAAACCTTAAGTATTGCAACATACAATGGCAATAAAGAATGTACCAAATAAATTAAACCTAACCAGTAGGGGAGATAAAGTTTTAAATGGTGCATGGCTGCTTAAAATTCCTTTTTCGTATTTAGATAAGGAAGGTAACATTATAAACTTCACGATCTATGAAGAAGTAGAAGTATATGATGTTGAATTAGGTGAATGGTTTGAGGGTACCCGCGAAGAACTTGTAAAAGATTCTAACGTGTCTATTTCATTTTTGCCATTTGTATTAATCATTTCTATTTTTTTTTCATGGCTTCTACCACCGCATCAGCTTGAGGTTGTTCTTCTTTATAAAGCTCGTTAATAATATTGGCGTAATTAGCATTACGATTTTGACTTACATTTATAGGCAGCCTGCACTCGTTATTAATAAAGTTGCATCATTTCATCCCTTTGGATATGATTATCCAAAGGGAAGGGGTGTTTTAATTGAAAAATGAATCTATTTCATTAAGAAATAGAACCCAAACTCATGCAAAGCCTTTAATTAGAAAAGCGATACTTTGCATGGGGAAAAAGATTTAATCGCTAGATAATATTTCTAATATTTTGGCTTTGCACCTTATTTATGTTAAATCGAAATAAGGAGCGAGCAAAATTGAATTATATAAACGCTACAAAAGTATTACCCAAAGAGCTATTGGCAGAAGTTCAAAAGTATATACAAGGGGAAACTTTATATATTCCAATACAAGAAACCACTCGAAAAAAATGGGGTTCTGTTAGTGGTATACAAAAGCAACTGAATCAGAGAAATCGAAACATTCGAGAAAACTTTGAGAATGGAATGAACATCCAAGAAATATCTGAAAAGTATTTTTTATCAGTTGAAACAATCAAAAAAATTGTTTATGCAAAAAAGAAATAAAATAATTGATAGGGCTAGTCTGGGGAATTATTAAAATAATACACCAGATAGCCTTTTTGTTTTTTTAAATCTAAAATAGGATATCTAATTACCAATCAGTATGGGTAAAAAGTATTGTTAGGTATTAAATGTTTCATTACTATTCTTTATCTATCTTTACTAATAATTATAAAGTAATGTTAAAAACAAGTAATGCTTGTTCAGTGTTTGAATATGTAATTTATGGAGGAAGAAACATGAAGATATTAGAACTACCAATTGAATTTGAATTTAATGGACAAAAAAATACTATTTATCCTAGCTTAATTATATTGAATAATGAATTAACCTTGGTCGATACAGGGTATGCAAATTTTTTAACTTTAATTGAAAATGAAATTTTAAAAAATGGATATGAAATGAAAAATTTAAAAAATATTATCATTACTCACTATGATGATGATCATATAGGTTCCTTATATGATTTCAAAGAAAAGTATCCTTGGATTAACATTATAGCTAGTGAAATTGAATCAAAATACATTAGTGGTGAAATGAAGTCAGAGAGATTGATTCAAGCTGAAGAAATGCTGAAGTCTATGCCGAATAGCGAAGTAGATTTTGGTAATTGGTTTATACAGCAATTAAAGAATTTGAAGCATATTTCAGTTGATGAAAAGGTACATGATGGTGATATGATTTTAGATGATAAATGTAGGATAATAGCAACAATGGGGCATACTTCAGGGCATATTTCATTGTATTTCCCTAGTTTGAATAGTGTAATTACTGGTGATGCAGCTGTTAATGAAAAACAGAAATTGATAATTGCGAATCCAAACTTTTGTCTAGATGTCGATAATGCACAGCAGTCTTTAAGAAAGATAAAAAATCTTAAAGCTGAAACTTACTATTGTTATCATGGTGGGAAATTTTCTTTGTAATTGGGAGCTAAACGTAAAAGCTCTCGATTTTTATAACAATAATTGTGAATACAATTAAAAATTAAATATCTTTAACACCCTTCCATTCAATTCATTGTTGGAAGGGTATTGGCTTTATAAAGATAAAATTAAACGATTGTATTATCTCTACACAATATGAAACACTATTTTCCGGAATTAGAAATCAGCTTTATATCTTGGAATATTATTTTCCCATACTACCTAACAATTGAAGAGATTGAAAAAGGAGTCAATTACTCGCTAGCTGCCTCTCATGAATAGGGAGACTAGCAGTACCACGTTATTGTGAATATTCTTTTTAGCAATAGGGAGCTTACGATTAGTACTCAAAAGGTAGAACAAGCAAAATTCAACTAAACTGATCCGTTGTAAGTACATTTATTTACAATCTTCAATTGATCACTATGTTAGATGATTATCTTCATGTAGTTGATACAGTTCGTTGGTTAAGTGATGGAGATCTTAGTGTCCAGTATGGGAATGTTCATACGAATCGTAAAAATCAACTTATATATGTGCAGCATACGTATGAATCCTCTCAAAAAATCTCTTTCACTACAGCTATGCATAGAACAGCAGGATCGAATTTGGAACAAATAGAATGGCTAACAGACGGAGCAATTATCCGTGTGATAAATATGAATACAACAGAAATCGAAGAGGGAAATGCACTATCTACAATTGTTTCTTGGAAACAACTTTAAAACAACGAGGCTTTGAAGATGCTGTACAGCATTTCATTTATTGTATTCAGCATGATGAGCAACCTCTTGTTGATGGATTAGAAGGTTTAAAATCTCAACTACTTGTCGATCAACTACTAAATTAAATTCTTAAGTAACAGGTGTACAAAGATGGCTTATAAAGTCAGCTTTTAACGTGAAAATAGAGTTATTTAATTTTAAAACTTCAAACAAGTATAACCCCGTTCTAAGCAAGGACGGGGTTAATTAATCGTTTTCTACTAACAACATAGAAAGCTGTATAAATAATATTCATAGGAACGCCACGAAACGTTCATATCACAACATTCATGGCTTTTTAATGTGCGCCCAAATTTTTATTTGAGAGCGGTTTAGTTTGTGCTTTATAAATCATTGCTACATTAGAGTTCATTTGCTCACGTCTTTTTTCACATTCTTTAAAAGTTAAATTAGACAAATTAACTTGATATTTTCATGAATATAAATTATTCTATATTCATGAATAAAATTTAATTTATATTCACGAAAAATGGTGATAGCCTCGAAAGGAGTATTTAATGGCAAAGAATTTTACAGAAGAAGATGTTCAATTGCTTAAAGAAAAGCTACGAGAATCCTGCGCAAATGGTTGGAAAACGAAAGGCTACAAATTAACTAACATCGCTTTTCTTACGAAGGAAGTTGGAATATCAACAGGTTCTTTTTACAGATTATATGAAACAAAAGAAGAGCTTTTTCTAGAAGTGCTATTGATGATTCAAGTTCAATTGAAAGAACAATGGAACTCTATTATGCAGATTAACCCAGGTATTGAAGGTTTTAAAACAGCTATGAAATGGCTTTTTGGAGAATATGTAAAATACCCTAAATTGTATGATTTCAGCAATCCAGATTACGTATTATTTTTAAACAAGCTACCACAAGCAGAAATTGAAAGCTTCAGAGAAAATGATAAAGACTTTCTCAATAATGTTATAGAACACTCAAGTTTAAAGCTAAAAATCTCAAAAGAACAAGCATATGGAATCTTTAGCACATTATTATTTACTGCAACAATGGAAAAGGACTTTGATTATAACAAGAAAGAAATATTCGGCTTTTTGCTTGATAATTCAATCTATCAAATTTTTGAAATTAATAAGGAGGTAAATAACTAATGGATCATTTATTATCAGTTCTCTTCTTTATAAATTCTATACAAAATAGCCCCGTAGCAACATTTAACTACATATCACTAGCTCTTGCATTTGTAGTGTTTGTAGTTGGATTATATTGTATTGCCAAAAAGAAGAAATATGGAATGTATATTTTAGTTGCTAGTTTACTACTACTGGTTAATCCAGCTATTAGTATTATCTTTTAAATTCATTCACAAAGGGGGAAGTAAAAATGATTAAACGATTAGATGCAACATTGACAAAGGTAAATAAGTTAGCTGGAGTTAACATGACTATTCCAAAAGCAACGAAATCAAAACTGAAACTTAGTAGATATTTCACAACTATCTTAGGAGTAGGAGGATTAACGTTAGGAATTATTGTACCCTCGACACCTTTATTAGTTTTAGGAGCAATTAGTACTTTAAGTTCTATTACAACAACGATAGAAATAAGAAAATTTTAGAATACATTTTAAGCTATTTTAGCATCTCTAATTTATTCTTTAGGGGTGCTATTCAATTCCAAAAAAGCCCCCAAAGCGTCGACAACTTTAATATTATTTTAAAGACTTTTTGTTACTTAACAATTTTACCGCTTCTACAAGTATTTAGTTTAAAGGAGATTGCTGCAGCTGCTGCCTGGCTCGCTTCCTCCCAAGCAAGTTATGTAACAGGGATTACGCTGTTTGCTGATGGAGGAATGACATTATATCCTTCTTTTCAAGCAGGGCGTGGGGAAGGAAGAGTTGATCAGAAAAGCAGAGATGTTGCACAAGCAATGTTTTTGCTTTTTTGTGTTCCCTTTTAGTCCAGATTCTTTCTTGAATTTATTGGAATCCTTTGCTAAACCAATACGTCCAATATAATTACAAAGTAAAGAGGGGGCTAACTATAAAGCTAAAAAATCCTAAAATATTGTTCTTTTTATTCGTTGTAGTCATGGATTTCCTAATTGTGCTATTGAGTATGAATGGATACTATTTTTTGTTTCTGAAACGAACGGGTATGTTTTCCCCCATTTTACTGACACTGATTTCTTTCTATCTGGTAGTATGGACTGCTAGAATGCTAAGAAAATATGAAGTCATCATGCTTACAATCATAACCTTGTTCCTAGCAGGGGATCTATTTTTGATTCAAGCTATAACAGATTTTGAAATAGACACCATAGCCTCTCCGACAGGGAAAGAAAAGTTAATGATTGAACATCGTAACGTAACTTTAGGCGAGACAAGTCATTTTTATAATTTTTATTACCAGACGATTGTTCCGGGCGTCATCAAAAAGCTAAACAATGATACCGTAACTATTATTAGGCATGAAAGAAACCTTCTGCTTGACGATTTACATGTTTTAGGTGTTGAGCATAAGGAGAGCGTATCAGTTTTCATTCAAGCTGTGCCAATACACTAGTAAAAATTCGCTAGCCATCAAAAAGGCAGAAATGTTGCATACACAACATTTCTGCCATATCTCATTTATTTTTGTGTGATTCGTTGGAAAAATTCGCGTGTCCTATTCATATCTGAGACATGCTCGTTACATGTTTGGCTATCTGCACAAATGTAATTGCTGTGGTTGGTAAATGTACCAACGATTTGGCCTTTAATGGAAGTGGTAAATAAACCAACGTCCGAATGGCGATTACAGATGGCGCAAATACCGCGAACGGTATTGTTAGCAAATGTACCTTTAATCCCTTGTAGCTTGTCGTCTTGTTCCAGTACAACGTATTTTCGATGTGTCCCTGCATCATCCCATGCTAGGTAACAAATTTGTTGGAAATCAAGTATATCCAAATTAGGTAGCTTCAGCTTTTTCTCCTTTTTAAACAATGTTTTGAGTGTGCTAGCTGTCACCGGTTTGAATGGTATGACGTAAGGCTTTAACTGTTCTAACAAAGCATCACCCTGGGCACGATCTGTGATGGCGAAAAGCTGTTCAATAAGCTTTGTCTCCTCAGTGGATAACTCTAATTTTGTAGTAATTTCCGTTTCGACAAGGCCACGTACGGCAAGAATGACACTATTGTCTCTCGTAGTTGTAAGGGCATGTAAAATTTTACTTAATTGCTGTTCCAGTAAATGATAGTTTGCGACCGTTAAGAATGGCTGAATTATTTGTTTTTCCATTTGAAATCTCTCCTGTTTGATAGGCTAATTTTAAAGGTATTTGGCCTAAGAGATCATTCAATTTACGTTATAGGTATAACTTAATCTAGACCTCTTTGACCTGAAAAAGAAGTTCTAGAGCATGCATTACAAGTGAATGCGATCATTTTGATCCCTCCCTTAAGGATTGTTGATTTATATGCGTTCTTTATTATCTAGTTTAATATTGTGAATCATCTGTATTTGTTAATTTTATCAAATCTATAGCTTGATTTACAATAGTCAAATGACCAGTGAAGTAGTGATAAGTATTAAAACATGCATATGACCCAATTGCCTTTGAAACTTACTTCATTAACTATGGCATATGGATCGAAGTCATGTCTAAGACCATGTAAATTTATATAGTTGAGATCATTTATATCTTAAATAATTGATAGTGCGCGATTTTTTATTTTTTGGAAGACTGAATGAAAATGTTTTAGTTTTCACATCAAAGTGCAATTGTTTATTAATGTAAATTTTATTATGCTCATAATCTATATAACAGCCCGTTGGTCTTGAAATCTAGAGCTTCTTAAGAGAAATTTAGGATTGTTTGCTTATTTTTAATAAACTAATTATTTTTTTACCATAAAAAAGAATAAAGTAAATAAGTGTAACATCTATAAAGAAATAAAGTATATTAAATTGAATTGAAGTAATACCATTTTTGGTAAATAAAGAAAATACAGATGATAACTCATTCTCACCGATGTAACTTATAAATTGAAAAGGGGCTCCAAATTTATTGGTACCATAAGATACAAAGAAAATGGACAATAAGGTCATGATAATGCTAATCCATAATAACCCCTTTTTATTTGTAACTTGCATTTAGCCACCTCCTTTTATATTCTAACTATCCATTATAATTATTATATCATAAAAAAATAAAAATGGTAATATTTTGGAAATAGATATTGAAATATTATCCAGTATGGTATATTGTTATATGTGATTTAAGAAAATATTGGTAAAAAAGGATAATATTTTACATTATGAGAAAACCACTATTAGTAGCAGTAGCTTCATTTTCAGTATTAAGTTTTGCATCCGCACAGGGTGTTAATGCGCAAGAGCCAGTAACACATGAAGAAGTATCTACAGCTGAACAAGAGCTTAGAGAAATTCAACAAAAGTATAATATTGAAGAAGTGGATATAAATACGATACCTGAAGAGCATATTATTAAGTTCGATTCTGTAGAAGACTTAGAGGTTTTTATTAAAGAGTTGCAGCTGGTAGATAGCGAAGAAGTTGATACCCCTTCTAATTTTTTAACAGTTTCTCAAGATCAACCTTTTAATTCTTTAGCTGCAGCAGCTGCCACTAAATATTATGATGATTCTGCAAAAATGGATTGGTATTCGCCTTTCACAGGGTGGGGTGCTACATCTTTGCTGCAGTTTAAACGCATAACTTTTGATTATAAGTATTATTATGCTGGTAAAGTAAAACGATTTAAATCTGATAGTATAACTAATATCGTATCTGATATTTATGGAGTAAGTGCTTGGACATGGACTCAATCAGGAAAAGGAAATTCAAAAATAAGTAACACACCAAGTGCATCTTCTGCGACAATTGAAACAGACGGATTCTACACTTTAGGTGTAACTTTAAATGGATTTACCATTGGAGCGAAATTACCGGGTACTATTAAGAGAACTTATGATTTATCATAAATTTTAAAAGTTTATGTAATAAAAAGCCCAGACATTCCATTAAATTGAACTGCACCCCGTCAAGTAGACAGTGGAAATAATAAAAATTGTATTAAGCGGCTTGAGACCTGAATTCTAAAGGGCTCAAGCCGTTTAATCGTTTCTGGTAGCGATAGTGATTATAAAAATGAATATAGTCATCAATCGCTAGTTTTAACTTTTCATATGAATCGTACTTATGTAAATAATACTTCTCACACTTCAATGTGCCCCAAAATGATTCAATTGGTCCGTTATCAATACATCGACCAACCCGGGACATACTTTGTGTCATATTGGCTGTTTCATAATTCGCTTAAATTCCTTCGATGTATATTGAAAACCTCGATCACTATGTATTAATGGCTGCTCGCCTGATTGTAATGATTGAATAGCTGATTTTATTGTTTTGAAAACAAGGGAATTATTATTCGAATGACCCAACACAAAACTCACAATCGAACCATCATACAAATCGATAATTGCACTTAAATAAGCTTTTTTTCCGTTTCCTTACTTAAGTTCTGTGACATCTGTACACCATTTTTCATTGGGCTTTTCCGATGTAAATGCTCGATTCAATACGTTCTCCGCCACATGATGTGCTGGGGATTTTCGAGAAAGCTTGCGCTTTCTACGAATAACAGACTTCAATCCACTAATCTGCATTAAACGATATATACGCTTTTCGTTAACCATCGCTTGATTATTTTCTTTTCGTCGACGATTGATGGTCAACGTTGTACGACGATAGCCGTAAATACTATTTACTTGTTGGTAAAGGAGATGAATGTCCTTTAAAATTGCTTCATTTTCAACTTCTCTGCTAGAAGGCTTACGACTTAGCCACTTATAGTAAGCTGCACGTGAAACACCAGCTATTTCACATAGTATAAGAATCGAAAGTTTTTCCTCTCTATATAATTCTTGAATCGCTGAATGGCGTTGCTGTTGACGTATTTGGCTTAACGACGCCTGCTTTCGATTTCCTCTAACTTTTTTTAAAATAGATTTTCTGCCGTAAACGTTCATTTTCCTGTTCAATACGTTCCTCAAAAGTTGTCTTTCTTTCTTCTGTCATAGCTTGACTCATTCCATTACCTGAATCTTTTAATTCACTATGACCAGTATACTTTTTTACCCACATTTTTAAAACAGAGGTACTGCTAATCTCATATTTCGCTAACACCTCCATCTGTGAATAATTCCGTTGAATGTAGTCTTCCACAGCTGCTAGTTTTAACTCTTTTGAATAGAATTTACATGAAGTAGCTTCTTGTAATCCTTCACGTCCACCTGCCTCATATTTCATTTTCCATCTATAAAAAGTTTGATAATCTAATAAAAATCTTTCACACAATTCGCTGATAGAATAGTGACCTTCTTCGATAATTGAAGGATATGTAGTTTTAACTCGATTGGATGTTTGCTACGCCCCATAAAAAATACTCCCTTAGATAAACAGATTTTATTTTTTAATCTGTCTACCTAATAGGGAGTATATCAAATTTATGGTCTGGGCTTTTCCTGTTTTCTTTAAATTATAATAATATTGACCCTTATCATATGGTAAATGGCTTTATTTATTTTCTGAATTGTTCGATAGATAAAAGATCGCTATAATGGAATGAATTGGTTAATAAAGGAGGAATTGTAATGACACAGAAAATGAATAGTCAACGAAACAATGCTTGGAGAATTTATTCAATTTAGGAGGCACTATGATACTAAATCAACAAGGCTTTGATCTATGGGCGGAAGGCTATGACCAAACCGTTCAACTAAGTGAAGAGAATCATCAATATCCATTTGCGGGCTATAAAGACATTTTAAATAGAATTTTTAATGAGGTCATGCAAGTGCCAACATCGACGGTATTAGATATTGGCTTTGGCACAGGTGTTTTAACTGCAAAGTTATACGAGCATGGGCACTCTATTTATGGCTTTGATTTTTCATCTAAGATGATTGCCATTGCACAGACAAAAATGCCACAAGCTAACTTAATCGAATGGGATTTATCGAAAGGCCTGCCTGCAGCGCTGATGAATAAACAATATGATGCGATTATTAGTACGTACGCCCTGCATCATTTTAGTGATGAGCAGAAGGTTACCTATATCACGCAATTATTACAGCAACTAACACCAAATGGCAAAATTTTGATTGGTGATATTGCCTTTCAAACAAGAGCGCAGCTAGAACAATGCCGTCTGGATAGTAAAGACTATTGGGATGATGATGAGTTTTATTTTGTCCATGAGGAGCTAAAAACTTTCTTGCAGGATCATTGTCAGCTGCAATTTTACCCAATCTCACATTGTGGTGGAGTTTTTGTGATATCGAATTGTGCTAGGGGATAGACATAAATGCTAATTAGAGACGTTCTATATGGAGAATTCGAAATTGAGGGTGTGTTAGAGGAACTCATACATTCCAAGCCTGTTCAACGATTAAAAGGAATTCATCAAGCAGGAGCAGGCTATCTAGTGAATAATCAATGGCACATCACAAGATATGAGCATTCAATAGGTGTTATGCTACTGATTAGAAAGTTTGGAGGGTCACTGGAGGAACAAATTGCAGGGCTATTGCATGATGTTTCTCATACCGCTTTTTCGCATGTAGTAGATGTTGTCCTTGAAAATGCTGAGGAAGATTATCATGATTCGATATTGCTGGACGTCATCCAGCCATCTGCAATTCCTGAAATTCTTAACAAATACGGTTATGATGTGGAGAAAATTTTATTTGATATGACGAGGTGGCCTTTGCTTGAGCAGCCCGCACCGGAACTTTGTGCAGATCGTGTGGATTATACATTAAGAGATATGTTTGGCTATGGCCATGCTTCATCAGAAGATATTCAAAGATTTTTACAGGATGTATTCGTTTTTCAAGGGAAGCTATGTGTAAAAACGATCGACAGTGCAGAATGGTTTGTGAAAACGTATTATCAAGAAGTAATAGATTTTTTCCTGCATCCTTTAAATATTTATGCGACTAGTACGTTAGCAGAAGTGTTAAAACTATCACTAGATAAACAAATTCTAACACTTGGTGATTTCCAAAAGACTGATCTTGAAGTACTGGGGCAAATGAGGGCATCACATGATCAAGATGTGCAAGCTCTTTTACAACAACTTCATGAAAATGTAGAAGTAAGGGAAGAACAAGTGAACGATGATATTCATTTCCATAATAAAGTACGACTGATAGACCCAACTGTCTATCATCTACAGCGATTTTGGAAGGCTAGCGAAGTATCAGCCCATGTAAAAACAATGAACGCCTATGCGATGAGTAGATTTGAGCAGGGTGTTCGCGTGAAAATTATCAAAAGGTAGGCAATAAATAAGGAGCTGTCAAAAGGCAGCTCCTTCAGACTGTAGACAAACTCAAAAAATTTGAGAGTTTGCCTACAGTCTTTTTTCTTTTACAATGAAATAAAGTAAAGCCGTTGATTTCCACTACGGGCGGACGCTTTCCGCGGGCGGGGTCGAGCTGCTTCCCTCGCTTCGCTCAGTCCAGGATCTCGACTTTCCCGCTTTTCCCGCAGGAGTCGCCGCCCTTCGTTCCAATCAACTTCTACTAGATTCGGAATAGAGTAATAATACTGTAGAAATTCAGTGTCTACAAGTAGCCATCGATGGTATTTAGCGAGATGTGCGAAAAATTAGAATTCTGTGAAAATGAAAGAGCATATTCTTGTTAGTATTATTTCTTAAGAAACTGTCTGAAAATATAAACTTTGTATGGAGACTATTAATATATCGTACTATACGATATAATCGTATTTATCGATATATTAAAGGAGTTACCAAAATGATTACAGACATAAATGAGTATTTTACAACGATCTTTTATCATCTACATACAACACATGAAGATGTGATTTCCCATCAAAGCGTACGTATACTACAGATGATTCAAAAGGAAGAAGAAGTAACAGTACGTGATATTGCAGGGTTACTGAATATTTCCCATAATACAGCGTCAGAGCATGTCAAAAAGCTAGAGCGCCATGGCTGGGTGTCGAAAGAACGTGCGAGTGACGATCAACGGAAGGTTATTCTCCACTTGACAGTAGAAGGGTTACAGGTGCTGAAGAAAAACTCAGAATTAGATGAGGAGAAGCTAAAGCGCGCACTTCATCAGCTAACAGAACAGGAACAACAAGCCATCCTACAGGCATTCCGACGACTAAGTGAGGTGGCGAAATAATGTATACATTCTTTAAAATTCTTAGCTCTGCAGCAATTATTGGTGTGGTGACAGAAGTGGCACGTAGATTTCCTTCCTATGGCGGGATTATTGCGGCATTACCATTGGTGAGTATTTTAAGTATTATTTGGTTGACGGTACAAAGTGAATCGAGTGAGCATATCCAGCGCTTTACAGTCGGTGTCATTGTTGGTTTGCCAGCAACGATGTGCATGCTATTTGTTATTTACATGGCGATGAAATCTTCTATTCATATTGTCTTCGCCATAGGTCTAGGTGTACTTTCTTGGGCGGTATTCCTAGGCATTCAAAAGGCCATTGCAGGTGTTTTTCATATTTCCATTTAACAAGGAATTTAGACATGCCGATAATTGCGATTCAACAATTACCACAACAAAATGTGCTTCATTTTTTTAGGGAGCATTGGGGAACGACAGAAATGGTCATTTCAAGTGGGATCTATGACTGTAGTCAATTAGAGGGCTTTGCTTATGTAAATGACCAGCAAGAGATGATAGGTCTTGTCACTTACATTATTCGTAAGCAAGACATTGAAATTATTTCTCTAGATAGTCTAGTGGAAGGCAAAGGTATTGGTTCAGCGCTAGTAAAAGCGGTAGAACAAGTAGCATTGGATCACGGTTGTACATGCATTACTCTTATTACAACGAACGATAATTTACATGCCTTAAAATTTTATCAAAAACGAGGCTATTTTTTAATAGAACTACTGCGAGATGCGGTGGAAAAGGCAAGAGCCTATAAGCCTTCTATCCCACTCATCGGCAATGATGGCATTCCGATACGAGATGAATTACGACTACAAAAACAACTTGACTTCTAAAAAGTCAGGTTGTTTTTTGTTATACTGAGTAAGTGGAAAGAGAGGGAGCGTATGAAAAAAATACTATTTACATTATTAATGAGTGTGCTTGTGGTTGGTGCCGCATTTATGATTTATCTCAAGAGTAATCCGCCACTTGTCATTCAAAGCTATACAAGCAAGCAGGGCAATGAAGCGGTAAAAATCATTGCGATTGAAAATAAAGGATTACGAGAAATTAAGCTTAAGCAATTACTTGTCAATGAAAAACTTCCTGACAGCGCTGAGCTTGTCATTAGTAAGTCGGAACCATTCGAGATCGAAACAAAGCTAGAGGGAAATACAAATATGTCTTTTCATAAATTAACGCAAGTTAAAATTTTACCTCGTTCATACATAGATCAACAAGCAATTGGTAAGCAACCGCAGCATTATGCTGTTCAAGTCAAAGCATCCGACATCAAAAAGGTAACGATTAAATACGACTATTTACGAATACCTTTTACCCTTACGGCTGAGCTACAACAAGGCCAATAGACAGATAAGACGCTAATTTTGTCTTATCGTTTATGCCTGTGTCATATCCTAAGATTGTTTGGTGAAAAGCACCTATCTCTCCTAAATCATGGTAATCTTATAGTAACAGCAATCGTGATACTAGGAGGGACCTAATGGCATTTATCATAATTGGTATAGTACTATTTATCTGTGTTATCACTGTGGCTTTAGTGTTTATAAAGAAATTTTTGAAAAATGATATTATGCTTGAAGTAACAGCAACCGCTGAGGGGAAAAATGAATTAGATCAAGCAATAATGAAAATATATTTTACGTATTCCATTGGCAAACTTGCTAGAAGGAAACGTCAAATCATAGGAAGTATAGAATGGTCCGATGGGTGGATGCCTGTCAGCTATAATTTAAAAGAGAATGGTGTGTATCGTGAGGAAAGGCTACTTTATGTAACAAAAAATCAGTCTTATTCAACCTTTGAATTCCATGCATCCAATGCAATAGATGAACAAGGGCGAGGGGAGGGCTATGCGGTGCTAGTATTGGAAAATCCAGAAATTTCCCATAGATCATCCAGAGCAGGTGTTATTCTCGCGGTCACAGCCAATATGGTTACATATCAATTATCCGACTCAACAAGCTGGCATAATGATGTTGTCATCAATTAACTTGAAAAATTAGCTACCCAAAGAAGAGGGTAGCTTTTTTATTGGATCTGAAAAGTAAAATTAGGTTGATTATGGAACCAAATGGTGGAAATAACGTATAGAAAGAAGAAGGACTTCTAGGATGGAGGAGAATGGAAATGCATGAAAAGCCAACCAATCACCAAAAACGATTAGCAATAGATGAGCAAATATGCGTACTCTTACTGCAGCGGAAAGAGCTCTCCAGCCAAACGAAAGATTTCCCAACAGATGAAATTATTAAGGAGTGGGCACAAAAATATGGTTTCGATGACACTTATTTAGCTATGATTTTTAGTATGATCAGATCAGAAAAATATTATCAACCTCGTATCGAACCAGCTGGCTTTCGTCAATATATTCCTGTTTTGCAGTCCCAGGAAGTGAACGATCGAATCTATACAATTTCCTATATTCGCCAGTACGAAAATGCTAGTGTCGTGCAGTTATTAATGGACTGGGATGCACAGCAAGACACCCACCAAAATATTCGTCAAAGAATAAAGCAGCGCAACCATCTAGGATTATTTATAGATAAGCACTACGAATGTCGCAATACTGGTGCGAGAGGCTCAGATGGGCATGAAAGTAACACATTTGTGGTGACACCACCATTGCCTGATGACATACAAGGACTCAGTTTTAACTTTAGAGAATATCAGGATGTTTTTGAAGAAAAACCTACAGGGTTTTCTGTCACCATGCATTGTTAGGGGGATACTAAATGAAAAAATGGATAGTCCCAATGATCCTGCTACTCCTGTTAGCAGCTTGCCAGAGCCCTGATAAGGAAGTACATTATATTGCTAAAAGTGAACATTGGAAAGCGATCTACCATAGTAATGCTGAGCAAGGGTTACGCTTATATTATCTTGGTGATGGATATGATGTAGGGCCTTTACAAATCACCATTGAAGGGGAAAAAAAATCCAGAAGTATCATAGATGTTCAGTTAAATAAAGAGGGATATTACGCCTTTACAAAAAAAGAAAGTGAAAAATTTTTTAAACGTAATGCTAAACCCATTATTCATATGGAATGGCAATCTGATAGCGAGACTTTAGATATAAAAAATCATTAGGAGTTAATAATAATATGCGTATTGATAAAAAGAATATTTGCAGCACCTGTCAAAGTTCTTTTCTGCGTGACGAGAAGTTTGATAGTTATTTTTGTGCGAGTTGTAATAAGTGGCAAGAGGAAACTTGTGATGATGAAAATTGTAAATATTGTAAAAATTGACCTGAACGCCCATTGCCAATCAAACGATAATTTTTATATTTCAATGTTTGACAAAAAAATCAGTATTCGTTATAGTAATTAACAATTTCATGCAAAGATGAAATGGGCAATGAAAAGGACAAGAGATTCGATCAATCATTTTCAGAGAGGGAGGCCTTAGCTGCAAGTTTCCTAATGTCGTGATCCCATCTTACTACCTTGGAGCCGTGCTTGGAAACTTGCACCGTTTTTTGCAACGTTACAGCAAAATCAATGAGCCACTAGTCCATTAACTAGTGGGAATTTGGGTGGAACCACGGGTAATGAACACATACTCGTCCCTTCGTAGGGGCGGATATGTGTTTTTTTATTTTTATCCTCATTCTGAAGCTGAATGAGGATAAAGTCTTTGGCAGATTCATGGATTTTCCATTTGTGCGCGCACAATCAGTCTTCTATGACGCCAAGGCAAAATTGATAAAAATAAAAGGAGTCGAGAACATGTCAAATCAAGTTATTCACATTCAATTTCCAGATGGTCAACAGCAAGTATTTACAAAAGGCGTGACACTAACCGATATTGCCCAAGCAATTCGTCCTGAGCTTCGCAAAAAAGCAGTGGCTGGGAGTGTCAATGGAACCATCGTTGATTTGACGCGCCCGATTATGGAAGATGCCCAAATTACATTGTACGATGCAAGCTCTAAGGAAGGGATAGAGGTTATTCGCCATTCAACGGCCCATTTATTGGCGCAGGCTGTAAAACGAATATACCCACATGCACAATTTGGGGTAGGGCCAGTGATTGAAAACGGCTTTTATTATGATATAGAGATTGCGGATACACTGACACCAAATGATTTGCAACAGATTGAGAAAACGATGAAACAAATTGCGCGGGAAAATGTACCGATACAGCGACGAGAAGTTTCACGCAATGAAGCCAAGCAACTATTTGCACATGATGCGTTAAAGCTAGAACTCTTGGAGGCGATCCCCGCCGATGAATCCGTAACAATTTATGAGCAAGGTGAGTTCTATGATTTATGTCGAGGACCCCATGTTCCTTCTACAGGAAAGTTGCAGCACTTCCAATTAATGCATGTGTCGGGTGCTTATTGGCGAGGCGATAGCAACAATCAAATGCTTCAACGTATTTATGGTGTCGCCTTCGCTACAAAAGAAGAACTGCAAAAATACTTTGTGTTTTTAGAGGAAGCTGAGAAACGAAATCATCGTAAATTGGGCAAAGAACTGTCATTATTTATGTTTTCAGAGGAAGCGCCGGGTATGCCCTTTTATTTAGCAAACGGGCAAATTTTACGCAATGAGCTAGAATCCTACTTGAGAAATTTACAAGCGAAATATGACTATCGGGAAGTACGAACACCACTGATGATGAATCAGCGATTATGGGAGCAATCAGGTCATTGGGATCACTATAAGGATAATATGTATTTTACGCAAGTGGATGATCAAAGCTTTGCCTTAAAGCCAATGAACTGTCCTGGACATATGCTAATCTTTAAAAATAACCTTCATTCTTACAGAGATTTACCTATTCGCATGGCAGAATTTGGGCAAGTGCATCGACATGAATTTAGTGGTGCACTGAACGGATTGTTACGTGTCAGGTCATTTTGTCAGGATGATGCACATATTTTTGCCACACCGCAGCAAATTGAGGATGAAATAGCGCTGGCTCTAAAAATTATCGATGAGGTCTACAACGTATTTGGTTTCCAATATACGATTGAATTATCTACACGACCGGACGACTTTATGGGAGAGCTGGCATTATGGGATCAAGCCGAAGAGGCACTTGAAAATGTTCTGAAGAATTTAGGTATCGCCTACACAATCAATGAAGGGGACGGGGCTTTCTACGGACCGAAAATCGATATTCATATTAAAGATGCCATTCAACGAAGTCATCAGTGTGCAACGGTACAGCTCGATTTCCAGCTACCAGAGAAATTTGATTTAACGTACATTAATGAACACAATGAAAAAGTAAGACCAGTTGTTATCCATCGAGCGGTGTTTGGCTCCATTGATCGTTTTTTAGGTATTCTCATTGAACATTTTGGAGGCGCGTTCCCAATTTGGCTTGCACCGCAACAAGTGCAAGTAATTGCTGTAGCCGATGCCCATCAAGATTATGCCAAGGAAGTTGTTAGAGCCCTACAACAGGCACAAATCCGAGTGCAAATAGATAATCGCCAGGAAAAGCTTGGGAAAAAGATACGGGAGGCGCAATTGCATAAAATACCGTATATCATTGTAATCGGTGATCGGGAGGCTGCTAGTAAAAATGTGTCTGTCCGGAGACACGGGCAACAAGCCTCGCTTGAATATTCGCTGCCACAATTACTAAAAGAAATAACAGTAGCCATCAAACATAAGAGCTTATAAAAGAAAGCTTGTCTTGAATATACCTATTATTCAAGACAAGCTTTTAAAAAAATAATTTCTATTTTTTTGAAATGACTACTAGAATCTAGGTGATGTGCATACAATGAATTAAAGGTCCTTGGTCCTCTCTTGGAATTGGGATTGACCAAGTATAACTGTTTGTGTTTCAGCGTCAATGACTAGAAATTTTCGATAGGTTTCATTGGTATTGTGCTGAAAAGATGCTAAAAAATAAACTTGTCGATTGGGATGAATAAAAGTATGTTGAGAGAGGTCGATTGTTTCCTGTTTACTATTGGTTTGTAAATAAAAGTTTGCAGTTGCCTCTGCTATATCTCTAAAGGCCATTTTTTTCCGAATATTCCATGAAGCATTGCGATATTCCTCGTAAATTGTACGATTAAGCTGCTGATAAAATTCGTCCTCATCACGAAACGATTGAAATTGGTTGTTTGGATATTGATATAGTGTATTTATTTCAGTTGGTGTGCAAAGTGTGGGTGCTGTATGGTCTACTGAATGTTGGGGTGGCAATAATATTTTGGAAACAACCATAAAAGTTAAGATGAATACATGCATCATTCAACCTCCAAATGTCTTCTTATCAAAAACATCGCCTAGTTTTTCTGGATCTATACATGTAGAGGTTTGGCTAGCTGAATGCAAAGATAAAACCAGCCAAAAATCAGGTCTGGCTTTACCCATATCTATACTTTCTTCTATTATATGCCTCGTTATGATTAGGAAGCTTGTGCTTGTTTTAAATATCTATTTAGTAGGACATCCAATTCTTGACTGTAATCTACTACAACCGGGTGGGTGAAACCAAGATCCTTTGCCTTTTTATACATAATTCTACGTTTGATCTCAATTTCCGCCTTCAAGAATTGTTTAAGCAATAAGTTTACCAAGATATTTTCCTCCTAATTTTTATCCTTATTCTTGAAATGAATTTCTTATGACCTCGATTCAACTTTTTCATTGTATATCACTTATATTAAAAAAAATGTCATATTGTGTACCGTAAGTCAAATTCGTAATTTAGTCACAGATAAGGACCTTCATCCTGTAAGGTGGAAAACAAACGATTTCTCCTTACTAGTTAAAAAGATATGGTAAATTATCCTTTTATTGAATAAAAATTATGACAAACAACCCTAATCATTGAGATGATGGGGTTGTTTGTTTGTGTAAATTTAGAAAAAATTAAGGGCAAAAGAGAAAGGGATTAAACCTTTTATACTATGAAAAAAGTTGTTGTTTGAGATTGAATTTTCCGACAATTTATGGTGTCATTCGTATCTTGTCACATTTTATCAAATTAACTTTGATGTTGTTTAGAAATGGGGACATTTCATTGTGTATGGTGAAATGTTGAGAATTATTGAAATTAATGGAATAATAGATAGGAGATTGAGGATGGTGAAAAGCATGAAAAAAAAGCTAGTTTGTGTCGTTACTTTTTCGAGTTTACTAGTAGCTTGTGAAGTGCAGGAGCCCCCACAGGAACCATCCGTTGTGTATGACAATAAGGTGACATTAACCGATTTTAGTTATGTAGAAGATTTACCATTGGCAAAAAAAGAAGCTTATCGTGATTTCTTAATTGATGGAAATATTATTCATTTAAAGTCCTTTTCACCAGAAGAAATGTTGCTCATTATGTTAGATGTAGTGATTGAAACGCGGATGGATGCATTATATGCGATTACCTACAGCAATAATGATTACCCAACAATAGAATTGTTTGAGCAACACTATATGAATTCGCTTGAAGGTACTTTGCTAGAAACTTATTTCATGTATCGATTTTATGATCGAATAGGAATGAATGAAGCGAGTACTCCAGATTTGAAGATTGTTCAAATAGAAATTGCTGGAGGTAGCCGACGCTATAGCAAAACCTTTGCACTGCAAATGCAAGAGGAAATTTGGAAGATTCATTTACCTTAATGCAGCAGGTATTAATGAGAGGAGGCAAGGATGACTGAACTATTTTTTGTTAGACATGCACATGCCGATTATTCAGCGGATGAATATCATCGTCCACTATCATTAAAAGGGTTAAAGGATGCAGAGCGAGTTACGTCCTTATTCAAAAACCACCGAATTGATGCGGTTTATAGTAGTCCATATAAAAGAGCCATTCAAACAGTGCAAGGTATTGCTAAGGATAATGATTTACCGATCCAAACTGTGGATGCACTAAAAGAGCGACAGCTTGCCAATGGAGCGATGAATGATTTTCAGTCAGCGATCCAACGCGTCTGGCAAGACCCGGGTTTTGCGTGGGAGGGTGGGGAGTCCAATCAGCAGGCAATGGCACGTGCCATACGGAGCTTACAAACAATCATTCTATCTCATCCACATGACAGCGTCGTCATCGGAACACATGGCAATATTATGGTACTGATGATGCAATCCTTTGATTCTCAATATGATTACACATTTTGGCAAAAACTAACGATGCCAGATGTTTATCGATTATCTTTCCGTGGGCTGTCTTTACTAGACGTACAACGTGTATGGCAAGAGAGCTGATGGCCAGATAGTAGTTTTACATAGCCAATTTTGAGGAATATTTTAATAGAGAGAAGGATGACAATGCATACAACCTATTTTAAGAATTTACTACAATACTTACCGCTAGAGGAGCAACAACAATTACAGCGGGCGAATGGTGCCACAGACGCACAAATTAAAAGCTTGTTAGAAATATTTCCACAGTGCCCGCAATCCCTGATTGAGCTACTACAGGATGTCAATGGCACTTACCATTGTAAGCATGGACAAGAAACTATTAGTGTGCTTGTACTAGGATCTGATTTGGGAGAATACCCGTATTATTTAAAGTCAGTTGAGCAAATCCTAGCAGATGTTCAAAATCAGCGTGAAACGATTTTTGAGCGTTATCAGGACTTTTTAGAGTATGTGGACATAGATAAAAAGATAAGTATGCATGTACCGTTAAATGAACGATTATGTTTTGCAGATTGCATGAATAATGGAGGAACATCAAGTATATATATTGATTTTTCGCCAGCTGAAGGCGGAAAAATGGGGCAAGTGGTTCGATATGTCCATGATCCCGATAGCTTTGAGGTCATCGCCTCTTCATTTGATGAATATTTACAACAGCTTGTTGAGGGGGATTATGAGTTTACAGCTCTCTACGAGGAGGAGTTTTGATGGCTCTGACATTGAAGTTTTATGAGGACAAGGTTCATTCATTAGTAGAGCAATATACTATTACAGAAGAGCAGCTTCGCTATACAAAGTCACCAAAGGATAGCATTGAACTTGCTAAGGTGGATGACAGTAGACATGCCGTTCTAGCTTTAGATGGAGACAAGCTAGTAACCTTTTTTGTGTTACATGAAAAAGAAGGGGTGAAGCCTTATTCCTCGAATGAACAGGCGTTACTAATTCGCTCATTTTCCACCGATTATCATGAGCAGGGCAAAGGCTATGCAAAAGCAGCTCTCCAATTGTTACCAGACTTTGTTCGTCAGCATTTTCCACATATTAATGAGCTAGTACTGGGCGTGAATATGCCAAATGTAGCAGCGCAAGCACTCTATGCAAAGTGCGGATTTGTAGATGAAGGTAAACAAGTAATAGGCTTTGGCGAAGAGTTAAAAGTGATGAATTATTTTATGAAGAAGGATGTGGCAAATTGAGTTATATAAAAGAGGCTGGAATGGAGCATTTCCAAGCATTATGTGCAATCGATCAAGAAGTGATTGGGGATACATCCAGAAGCGGGGAAATTCAACAAGCAATCGAGGAGAAACGCTGTCTGCTCTACCAATCCACCGAAGATATTGCGGGTTTTTTGATCGTTTCTCATGACTTTTTTGGCTATGACTTCATTTCCTTAGTCATTGTCAAGCCATCAGAGCGGAGAAAAGGCATAGCCTCTGCATTATTAAGTGCTTATGTGAAAATAGCCAAAACATTGAAGGTTTTTTCCTCTACGAATCAATCCAATACAAGTATGCAGCAAGTATTTCAAGCAGTAGGGTTTGTCAAAAGCGGCTTTATTGATAACCTGGATGAAGGTGATTCAGAAATTATTTATGTGAAAATAGCCTCACCGCAATAGTAGGGTGAGGCTCTCGTTTATTTTTTTGCTTTGATGAATAAAAATGATGGTCGGCGAAGTTCCTTTTCAATAGATGGAAGCTGTTGAATGGCTTCCTTGCTTGGGATGGGCTCTACGATTTTATCTATCGATAAGCCATGGTCAATTAATGTATTGATCATAGTAGCAATCGTGCGGTGATATTTGACAACCCCATCCACAAGCCAAGTTTGCTGTCGCAAGCCTTCCTCCTGGTAATGATCCATGGCATAATGAAGTCGGTTACCTTGTGTATCATAGATCCAATTATCCTCCATTGTTTTACGAGAGGTAGCAATCGGATGCTCCACAGAGAAAATAAAAACACCGTCTGGACTTAGCATTCGCGCTATTTGTCCAATGACCGTCTCGAAGTCTTTGACATAATGAAGCGAAAGTGAACTTGTTATACAATCAAAACGATGGGCTGCTGCTTCATAATCCTCTATTGCTTGCAGCTGATAGTCAATTTGTGGATGGGCATTTTCTAATTGAGCGATGGTCAACATATTGCTCGAAACATCCAATGCTGTCACATGCTTGGCATGATGATCGATACAATATTTGGCGAATTCACCCATACCACAGCCAATATCGAGTATTTGTAAATTCAATAAAGGTGGCAGTAAAGACTTCATTGTAGGTTGCTCCAAGAGACGATTATAGTTAGATGTTTTTTTGCGTAACGCCTTATATTGATGGAAGAATTCAGGATTGTCATAAATATTTTGTTTCATTTCAACCTCCAGTTTGTGAAACATAACGTTATGTCATTTGTGCGCACTTTTATTTTCCCATGCTAGAGGAAAAAGAAATAGACTTTTATTGCAATTTTTTGTAAGATGTAGATAGAGGCATGCCATAACTTGATCATGATTAATTACCATCTATTTACAAATAGATGGTTTGTTTTTTTAAGGAGGACACTAATGAAAAAAAATGTTCTACTCATGACGACGTTTTGTTTATATAGCCTAACATTTTTGACGCATTATTTTTTTACTTTCTTTGAGCAGAGGAGGGCATTTCTTGGTACTACAATGGTAATTCCGTTACTTTCCGTTATCCTCATACAAAAGATTTTTGCCAGGCTCCCAGTCCTATCAACGTTTTCTTTCACTAAACCTACATGGTCATGGCTCCTAGCCAGCATATTCATACCTTTTTCATTAGGCATCTTATTACATAGTTATTTTTATCTTACTCACCATGATTCTTTTCTCTTCAAGACTCCTTTCCAACTGATCATGTTATTGCTAATTGGGCTTACCATTAGTACAGGTTCCGCTCTGCTAGAAGAAATCGTCTGGCGAGGCAATTTCCATGTTTATTTACGGCAACATTATAGCTTCTGGTTGACTGCTTTCCTAATCGGCTTATTGTGGTCGTTCTGGCATTTACCTATTGCCCTGTTATACAAGCCTTATATTATGCCAACTGTGGGAATATCTGCTTATCTGTTGCTTCTTGTTGTATTATCCCTCGTGCTTTCAATCATTCGAGAATGGGGTCAATCCATTGTACCTGTTGCTGTTTTCCATGGCATGATGAATGTCTTTTACTTAAGTGATGGCCAGAACATGACCGTTTCTCCAGATAATCAAGAACTTGTTAAATGCCTGATGCTGATCGTATTCTTTTCCCTTTTTTGTCACATAAATGTAACAAATCTTAATAATAAAAAAATTTAAAAGGAAAATATGGCACTTCTTGTCATTCATGGCGTTCTTATTAGTTGGAAGCATATTCCGTATATTAAAACATTGGAGGGATTCTGTTGAATCAAGAAACCTTATTATCCATTAGTAGCAATGCCTTATTTGTTGCCTTCATCTTACTACTGATTGCGATTGTGCCATTAGGGCTTGCTGTCAAATCAAAGGGGAAGATGTTTGGCAAATTAGGTTTGCTTCTTACTTATGTAGCCTTTGTCCTGCAACTCGTTTATTTTGTTGTGAGATGGATGGCTGTAGATCATGCACCCGTCAGCAATATGTATGAGTTTATGACATTTTTTGGCATTATGCTCACGGGTAGTTATCTAATCATCCATTTTTTATACAAACAAATCGTTGTTGGCTTATTTACAATTCCTGTGTCCTTAATCATACTTGGCTATGGAAGCGTTTTCGCGAAGGAAGTGTCACCACTCGTTCCTTCCTTACAAAGCCACTGGTTAACTATACATGTAATGACCGTTGCTTTTTCTAGCGCGATTTTATCGGTGTCATTTGCCACTGGTTTGATTTTCTTATTAAGAACATTGGATGTGTCTAAGAAATCCATCAGTACATATGCACTAGAATTCGTATTGTATTGTTTGGTTGTAGTAATTGGTTTTATTGGCGTATCGACTTTTTTCAGTCTAACAACCGACGAGGTACAGGTACAATTCGATAATGCACAAGGACAACCAGAAAAAGCAGTCTACTCAATGAAGCCACTGATTGTCAATAAAGGGGCAGTCATAGAGAATGGTGATACGGTTGGTTTAATAGAAATTACAAACAAAATAGATGCTAAAAAATCTAATTCGATTGTCTGGGCATTTATGGTTGGTACGGTCTTGTATGCTGTCATTCGCCTCATCACAAGAAAATCGGTGAGTGCTCTATTAAAACCATGGACAAGTCGCGTTCAACCACAATTAATGGACGAAATTTCCTATCGTGCAGTCATTATCGGCTTCCCATTATTTGCATTAGGGGGACTGTTGTTTGCTATGATTTGGGCACAAATTGCCTGGAGTCGTTATTGGGGCTGGGACCCTAAAGAAGTATGGGCATTGATTACCTTTTTATTCTATGCAGCATTTCTTCATTTCCGTTTATCGAAAGGTTGGGAAGGGGAGAAAACGGCCTGGTTGGCCATCATTGGCTTCGGTATTATCGTGTTCAATCAGGTGTTTGTCAATTTAGTTATTGCAGGCCTACATTCTTATGCGTAGTTATAGAGAAGGGGCCCCGCCCCGTTTGTTTTTTAAAAAAAGACCTCGCTCATTTGCGAGGTGGAGGTAACATTGTGATAGATCCGTTCAAAAATGAGTGTTATATAATCAATCTAGCATTTCCAACAAAGTCAGTGTCGAGCGATCAAACCAGCCGTTCATTGGCGCAGAGTTACCAATTTAGTTAGAACGTCACCTAGAACATAGCCAAATGATCCAATAACTTTTCAAATTAAGCATCTTTTGAAAGGATGAAAAAATCCTATGCCAATGTCCTATTTTCTAAAATTGAATATTGTTAGTCTACTGTATGGTTTGCTATTCTTTATATCCATGGAGTTACAAATCAATTATTATCGACTACTCAGACTTACAGGATGGGCAGGAGACATCTTGGATACTTTCTTGCTTATTGTTCAATTAGTGGGACTTATTGTAGCGACAGTGTGTATGTATAAGCTCGTTGTTACATGGCTTGGGCATCGTCGCGTTGTATATGTAACAACGATTCTTTGGTTGCCGTATACTGTGATTTTTACAATGATTTTTGCCTATCTGTTTCCTATTTCTCATAGGGGAGATATGCCGGTACCTGTGCAAGGTCTTATCTTATTGGTCTTGCTTGTGGGGTATCTGTTGTATATTGGCATGATTAGTATAGTTGCTAGGACGTAAAATAGGCCAAAAAAGAGACATCCTCATTGGATGTCTCTTTTCATTTGCTCGTCTATGTTAAGTGAATATTATAGTTTCACTACATTCGTTGCTTGAGGTCCGCGGTTGCCTTCTTCTACGCCGAATTCAACTTTTTGGCCCTCGTCTAAAGTTTTGAAGCCATCTGATTGGATCGCTGAGAAATGTACGAATACATCGTTGCCACCTTCAACTGCGATGAAGCCAAAACCTTTTTCTGCGTTAAACCATTTTACTGTCCCTTGTGTCATGTAAACACCCTCCCAAAAAAATTCAACAATCAATTTCTTCAATCACATATAAAAAACGTATTCAAAAGCTCGTATTACCTTTGAATACGCGTTTTTAATCGTAGCAATGAAGGAATGTAATTATTAGCTTTATTATAGTACAGAATTGTTTGTATATCCAGTATATTCCGTTTTTAGTAAGAAAAAATTTACATTTGTAATCTATTAGTAATGAAATGAAACGTTCTTCTAGTATTAGTCAATCCATGCTTTTTCCTTCGCAACTATTACTGCTTCTGCACGTGATTCTACGTTGAGTTTAACGAACAGTTTTGATAAATAGTTCTCTACGGTGCGTTGTGTGACGCCGATAGCAGAGGCAATGGCTTTATTCGTACAGCCTTGAGCAACAAGTTGTAAAATCTCCTGTTCTTTATCGCTGAGTAACACTTCCTGCTGGACATTCGGCAAATTTGACCGTTGTTGGACAAAGTCTAAGAAGTCAGCTGCTAGTAATATTTCGCCTCGTAGGGCAGCTTGAATCGTTTGGATGACTTGCTCTTTCGTTGCTAGTTTTGATAATAAGCCATCAATCTTTTTCTCAATTAACAGCTCATAATAATCGGAAAGCTCATAGCCTGTATAAAGAATAATGAGGGCATCTGGTTGTTTCTTCTTAATCATTTCTGCTAGTTGGATACCATTAATTGGCTTCATATTAATGTCAATCAGAAATAACTGAAAGGCTTCTGTAGCCATTCTTGGTAAAACTGCTGCACTATCCTGCTCTGTTTCAATTTGGACATTGGCTAAATCTTGTAACAATGTTTTCGTACCATCTAAAACGACAGGATGGTCATCTATAATAAGTATGTTCATCATATGAATCCCCGTCCTCATGTATTTGTATAAAAATATGCATGCCTTCATTATCACTAGATTGTATGGTGATGTCCCCGTTAAAAGCACGGACACGTTCACGGATCCCATTAATGCCCATGGAAGCGGAGGACTGAATTAAATCCTCGATATCACAGCCTACTCCATTATCATCATATTGAAGGATAAAACCTTGAGGAATCGCTTTTAATTGCAGTGAAACCTCGGTTGCTTCTGCATGCTTGATCGCATTATTTAATAGCTCCTGTACTAGGCGATAGACAACTAGATGAAGCGTGACATCCTGAAATTCTACTCGTTCAATTTGAGCACTTAATAAAAAGTCAGCCCGTATTTTTACCTTTTGAATCAATTTTTTTAAGGCTATTTGTAAGCCAAAGGTATCAAGTAACGGTGGGCTTAAGTTCTCACAATATTCTCGTAAGTCCTTTGTGGCATTCAACAGCTGTTCACGAATATCCAGGATAGTTTCCTTTTGAATAGTAGGGGTGCTAGCTAGGACATCTAGTTCTCTTGCTAAATGTAGCTGCTCCTGCAAAATCGTATCGTGTAACTCCTGTGCTAAAATGCTCTTTTCTTTCTCAATAGTATTCCATAGCAGTTTATCAAGCCAAGGAAGCGGTGTATCACTGGTGTTTTTCATATGTTGAACTTCACGCACTAAATCTTCAATTTGCTGTAAATTATTGATAGACATTGAAACATAGAGTGCGAGTAGCTCTAACCAAAGTAGCTCTTCCTTTTGTAGAGAATGCCTAATTTCTAACATTATTTTTTCATCACCAGCATCATGTAACAGCAATTGTGTGTAGTGGCTACCGAGCAGGGAAGAGGGCGTGTCTTCTGTAACCGTACTTATGTGAAAGGCTGTCGTGCCCAGCTTTTCAGTGATTTCATACTTAAAGCGATCCAATAATTCTTGTTGATTTTTGGCTTTTCCCATACGTTGAACCGCAGCATATAAATTATGTACATAATTTCCAGTTGAAGAAAAAATAATTTTTCGATATTTAAAATCTATACGTTCCTTGATATAAAAACTAGCCATCATCACCATGAAAACTAGTAAAAAAATACTTGTGACATGGACTATGGATAATTGCCCGATAAACAATAGGGCAATACCTGTCATCAGTAGAAGTGCACTGAAAAAGGCCAATGTTGAATAATAACGTAACCGTGATAATTGGTATTCAATATCAAATAATCGTTCATTAACCTGGATGAACAGAAATGAAAAAGGAATAAATAATAAAAATAACGCGGCAATATCAGCGTGTAATAACGGCTTATGACCGAGAATTTCAGGCGTGACGAAAAAGACTAGGAATGGTAAAAACGGAATGATAAAAGCAATGGCAATCAACCGAATCTTAGCCAATTTGGTGCGCAAATAACTCGTTAATAAAATATAAATAGCGTATAGCACAAGGACCGCGAATACACTCAAGTTTAAGAGTGGCGTAATCTCTCGGAATGAAGGTACAAAACCTTCTAGTAAGTAACAACCTGGGATGATAAGTGGTGAAAAATAAAGCCACTTGCTGTCAATATAAGCCCAATTGATTTGTAGGTAACAGAAAAAGTGCTGTAAAAAATGAATGAAAAGCACCATGCATAAAATAATGCATATACCAATAACAACTTGCCCAATAAGATTGGCCCTGGCAGATGCCCCCATACTGATATAAGCCAGGGAACAAGTTAATAAAAATAAGGTCAATAAAAATGTCGGAGGGTTATCTTTGTTGCGTTGCCATAAATACATGGCCACACCAAAAGCTAAGAGAAAATAAAAGATCGGGAACAAAATTTGCAAATATAATTCTTCTGGCATATCTGTATGCTTCACGTCTATAGTTTGAATCGTCCCATCAGACTTTTGGATGGTTAACTGATTGGCACTTCTAATAAGTGAAAATAATTGCACAGAGCGATTGTCCCAGGTTGGTTGCCCATCAATGGAAAGGACGATATCGCCTTTTTCAATGTTTTTTTTCTGAGCCCAGGAAGGGTAATAGCTATCCATAATAACAGCTTGACCATTTGTCGTATCAAGGATGAGACTAATAAACGGTGTTTTTATGGCAATCGTTAATACATAGATGCCAAGAATTAAATAAGTAAGAAAAATACTATAAATCCATTTTTTCATTTTGAAACCTCGGTTTGTTAGATGATAATAATCTCCTATATATTATCGCTAATTATTGATAAATTTGGAATACCGAAATGAAGGGTTTCGGAAAACCACTATTGTTTTTTCGGAATAACGAAATAGTTTTTTCGGACAAGGCTGTGATAGGGTAAGTTTAATATTGTGACGAAAAGGGGGATTATTATATGAAAAAAAGCTTATTAACACTGATTCTTTTTTTCCTAATCGCCTTGATTACCACTCCATTGACCACAAAGGCCAATGCGGTTGATCAAGATAAAGTCGAGGTTGAAATTTGTCTAATCGGTAGTGATAACCACTTTGTTTATAAGATACCAAAGCGATTACATAAGGATATACCATATACGGAGATGAGAAATGGTATTCAAACTTCCCTTGCTAGTCATTGGAAGATTGAAGAGTCCCGTTATGACACAAATAAAACGGATGTATCCTATACATTTTACATTCAGGACCTATTCCAAGAAAAGCAAAATGGACAGCTAAAAGTGGCCATTCCTTATAGTATTTTGGTAGGGATGTTTGGAGAGCAAGATCCTATTCAATTGCGCATTTTAGCGAGTAAATTATCGAATTGGACAGTGAATACAAAGGATTGGACAGCACTTGGCTTTATGGAGCCTTTTACCTTTTTAAGTGAGCGTGAATATGTCTATGATGGAGCCGTCAATGATCTATTAAATCAAAGGGTTGGTCATTTTGATGGTACGATCCAAAAAAGTCAATTCTTCCTTTATGGGGTTATTTATTTTAGTTTTATTGTGGCCCAATTGCTTACTTGTTTCACATTATCGAGACGATTAAAAAGGAAAATCATCGACAATCCCGACAATTTGCATCAGTTTCGTAAATTCAATTACATGTATCAATCTTTGCCGATTATGATTATTGTTGCACAAATTATTTTTCTTGTGCTTTCGGGTTTGATCACAGCATTCGGTCTTTATTTTAGTCCTGGTATCGATTTATTAGTCATTGTTGGACCAGTTTTATTGAATATCATCTTACTGCCTACTTTTTTCGTCACAACAGAGAGTGAAATTTCGAAGGAGCTTACTAATAACTCCTCACGTTCGAGTTGATAATGGAATAATTTCTTCGTACGAAAATACGTGATGAAATGGTATAATGGTCAACAGCAACTGGAAGGAGCTGTTGAAAAAATGACGCATCCAGAAATGGCGTACTTAAATTTACTACAACATATATTAGAAAATGGCACGAAAAAAGAGGATCGTACGGGGACGGGTACATATAGCGTCTTTGGCTACCAAATGCGTTTTGATTTAAGCAAAGGATTTCCTCTTTTAACGACAAAACGCGTACCTTTTAAGCTTGTCGCGAGCGAATTATTATGGTTCATTAAAGGGGATACAAATATACGTTATCTATTGCAACATAATAATCACATTTGGGATGAATGGGCATTTAAAAAATGGGTAGGATCAGATGACTATACAGGGCCTGATATGACGGATTTTGGTCGACGTTGTTTAGAGGATGAGGCGTTTAATACATTATATCAAAAAGAGCTAGCTTCATTTTGTGAGCGTGTCTTAACAGATGATGACTTTGCGCAAAAATATGGAGATCTTGGTAATGTCTATGGCAAACAATGGCGTCATTGGACAACCTCTACAGGGGAAACGATCGACCAGTTACAAGATGTCATTCATCAAATTAAACATAACCCAGATTCAAGACGTATTATCGTCAATGCTTGGAATCCTGAGGATGTCATCAATGCAGGCGCGAAGGGTAGTAAAGCCGCATTACCGCCCTGTCATGTGATGTTTCAATTTTATGTGTCCAACGGCAAATTGAGCTGTCAGTTAATGCAAAGAAGCTTGGATACATTATTAGGCTGTCCGTTTAATATAGCTTCTTACGCTTTATTAACACACCTGATTGCACATGAGTGTGGATTAGAGGTTGGCGAGTTTATTCATAGTATTGGGGATGCTCATATTTATGCGAACCATGTGAAGCAAGTAAAAGAACAGTTAGCTCGAGAGCCGAAAGACCTACCGACATTGCACATCAATCCAGATAAAGCATCGATTTTTGATATCGAGCTTGAGGATTTATCAATCGAAGGGTATGATCCACATCCTGCAATTAAAGCTCCAATTGCCGTCTAACATTAGCAGCAGCCGTTTTGGTTGCTGTTTTTTAAAGCCTTATAAATAGGTCTAAATATATGTTTTACTAAATAGGCTAGTCGTTGGATGACTGAAAGATGAAAAGTTGATTATAGTAATCGTGGGATTGTTAGCATAATTTGGAACTGAAGTGTCTGTCAAATTTATGGTAGAGGTGAAAGTTGTGAAGAAAACAATGATACTTCAAGCAGAGGAAAGTGAGCAACAGTCCAATCATCTAGAACGAAAAATTGTTTCCGAGCAACAGGCGCATACCGCTAATACCTCAAAGATATCCCGGCAACAAATTCTCGACATGATGCAAGTGATTGAAGAAATCCGAGTAAAAGGCTATAAAGAAAGACTGTAAATGTAAGCGCCTTCTAAGCTATAATGGCTGAGGAGGTGTTTTTTTATGAACGTAATCTTTGTAGATTCATTTTCTGGAGATGAATTATTACAAATAGTAACTCACGATGTGGCAGGAATGCTTGCAGCCGCACAGGGTGAAAGTGTGACGTTCCCAGTAGGTCATTTTAAGTATGAATTTCATAATTTAGATTTTTATGAAGACAATGGGCAAATCCGTCAAGAACTTGTGATTTATGTGAAGAAATTGTAAGCGATGTATAGGAAAGAAGGAAACGGAAAATATAAAGACAGGTAGTAAAAGGGCAATGTACTTGCTTTTTTATGCACCTGTAACTATAATGGTTACAACAGGTGGTGATACATATGGTGAACAGTCGATTTTCGGTGGCGATCCATATTCTTTCGCTCATTGCTACAACATCTGATAAAAGCCTACTTACGTCCGACTTTATTGCTGGAAGTGTAAATACAAATCCAGTTGTTGTAAGACGTATGATTGGTGTTCTAAAAAAAGCAGGCTTATTATCATCACATTCAGGGGTTGCGGGGTATGAGCTATTAGTGGAGCCAAAGAAATTAACACTGTTAGCGATTTATCAAGCAATCGATGGGCCGGAACAGCTTTTTGCAATTCATGATGAGCCAAATCCAGCGTGTGCAGTAGGGCGAGAAATCCAACATACATTGGAAGATGTGTATACATCTATTTGGCAGGCAATGAAAGAGCAACTACAGGCACAGACTTTACAGGATGTGCTAGATCAACTTCGTACTTAGTCGAAGATGGTCTTTCTGTATCTAACCTGTAACTAAAATGGTTACATCTATATTTGAAGGAGGAACATTTAATGAAAATTGCTGTCATTGGTGCAACAGGGAAAGCAGGACAAAAAATTGTAGGGGAAGCGGTACAACGTGGGCATGAGGTAACAGCCATTGCTCGTTCCGCTGCGAAAGTAACAGCAGCTATTCCTGTTATTGAAAAAGATGTGTTTGATTTAACACAAGAAGATATCAAAGGCTTCGATGTAGTGGTGAATGCGTTTGGCGCGCCAGCTGGTCAGGAGGACTTGCATGTGAAAGCTGGTCGTCATTTAATTGGAATTTTCAATGGTATTGATACAAAATTATTTGTAGTGGGAGGGGCAGGAAGTCTTTTTGTGGATCCAGAAAAACAAATACGTGTTATGGACACACCTGATTTCCCAGACATGTTCCTTGCAACTGCGCAAAATCAAGGACAAAATCTACAGGATTTACAACAATCAGCTATCCATTGGACATTTTTAAGTCCATCTGCATTTTTCGATCCAGAAGGTCCACGTACAGGTCACTATACAACAGGTGCAGACCATTTATTGGTTAATGAAGCTGGTGAAAGCTATGTCAGTTATGCAGATTTTGCAGTGGCAGTATTAGATGAACTTGAAAATCCACAACATAAAAATAGCCGTTTTACTGTGACATCAAATAAATAATAATAAGAAATAATGAACCAATAGAATTGACCTCGTCGGAATTTCTATTGGTTTTTTTCTTGGATAGAAAGTTGTGATTCGTTGTGAATATGAGTAAGTAGCAGACATTCCTTATACGATACGAATGGTGGAGGCTCCATTCATATTTTGAATAGATCATTTAACGGCTAATAATGCTGGGCCACTAATAAAATGTGCTCGGTTTTTAGCGGATTCTTTGCTTTTTTGAAGATTTTTTTTCGTTTACTGAAAAATGACTGTTTACAATACGACTTTTATTAGCTACTATCAAGTGTGAGTATTACATAAAAGGAGACGACAATGATGTCAACACAACGTATAGAAAAAGATTTTTTAGGTGAGCGCGTATTACCAGCGGAAGCGTATTATGGGATTCAAACGCTACGTGCTACTGAAAACTTCCCGATTACAGGCTACACAATTCACTCTTCACTTATTAAAGCGATGGGGATTGTGAAGAAAGCAGCTGCTTTAAGTAATATGGAAGTACACCTATTATCAAAAGAAATTGGTGAGGCAATTGTCGAAGCAGCACAAGAAGTGATTGAGGGCAAATGGGATGCAGAATTTCTTGTAGACCCAATCCAAGGTGGGGCAGGAACATCCATCAATATGAATGCGAATGAAGTGATCGCCAACCGCGCCCTAGAAATTTTAGGGAAAGAAAAAGGTGACTATCATACAGTTAGTCCGAACAGTCATGTAAATATGTCACAATCAACAAATGATGCTTTCCCAACAGCTATTCACATCGCTGTGTTAAATTTAATAGATGAATTATTAGAAACGATGGATTATATGCAATCAGTTTTCCATCAAAAAGCAGAGCAATTTGCACATGTCATTAAAATGGGACGTACGCATTTACAGGATGCAGTGCCAATTCGCTTAGGACAAGAGTTCGAGGCTTATTGCCGTGTGATCAACCGTGATATTGTACGTATTCGTCAAACACGTCCAAACTTATATGACGTAAATATGGGTGCAACTGCTGTAGGGACAGGTTTAAATGCCTTCCCAGATTACATTAAATCTGTTGATGAGCATCTTGCAGAAATTTCTGGTTTACCATTAAAAGGTGCGACTCATTTAGTAGATGCTACACAAAATACAGATGCTTATACAGAAGTATCTGGTGCTTTAAAAATTTGTATGATTAATATGTCGAAAATTGCTAATGACTTACGTTTAATGGCTTCTGGTCCACGTGCCGGTTTAGCAGAAATCCTTTTACCAGCTCGTCAACCAGGTTCTTCTATTATGCCAGGTAAAGTGAACCCTGTTATGCCAGAGGTACTGAACCAAGTTGCATTCCAAGTAATTGGTAATGATCATACGATTTCTCTTGCTTCTGAAGCTGGTCAATTAGAGTTAAATGTTATGGAGCCTGTATTAGTATTTAACCTAATCCAATCCATTAGCATCATGAATAATGTTTTCCGTGCGTTTACAGAAAACTGCTTAAAAGATATTGAAGCAAATGAAGAGCGCATGAAAGAATATGTAGAGAAAAGTGTAGGGGTACTAACGGCTGTTAACCCTCATATTGGCTATGAAGTTGCTGCTCGTCTTGCACGTGAAGCGATTCTAACAGGTCGTTCAATTCGTGAACTTTGTATTGAAGCTGGCGTCTTGACAAAAGAACAATTAGACCTAATTTTAGATCCATATGAAATGACACATCCAGGTATCGCTGGCTCTAGTATCATGAATTTAAAATAAATATTGAGGACTGTAGATATGCCTTCGTGGGTGTCTACAGTCTTTTTTTATAGAAAGCTCAGATAGGTTTTAGACCTTTATTCTTATAAAAACAGAGCGTTTTCTTATGGTTTTTAGGATTATTAAACTATAATGATGGCATGGAAGTAATATTTTAGTTGGGGGAATTTGCTATGAGTTTAAGAAATAAGAGTTTACTTGGCTTTTCAGCTTTAAATGTTTTAATGATTATTATTTTATATTTAGATTTGGCCAATGTAACCACATTAGAATGGCTTGCAACCGTTTTAACAGTCTTGGGAATTGCCATTACACTTTCGTACACGGTCTATGTCCATTTTAAGGTAATACAGCCTATCAAACAATTAACGGAGGCTGCACAAGATATAACCGCAGGCCAATTTGATACAGTTGTCATTGAGGTACATGACAAAAGTGAAATTTCTCAGCTAGCACAATCTTTTGTAGAGATGAAGAATCAATTACGAACAATGACACAAAAAATTGCGAATAGCTCTACGGATTTATCGGCTAGCATTGAAGAATTATCAGCAAGTACAAATGAAATTACGCTAGCTGTGGAAGAAGTAGATCAGCAAATAGAAAAAACATCAGAGGGCTTGAAACAAGCTGCTCAATCGGCTACTTATAGTGCCCATGCCATGCAAGAAACTGTCGATGGAATCGAACGTATTACGGTCGCGACACAGGATGTTTTTAGTCATGCCAAAGATGCCAATGAAATTGCAGGAAACGGGGCAACGATTTTAAATGTAGCGAAAGAACAAATGCAATTTATTTCATCGTCAACAGAAAAAACAAGTGGTCTTATGCAGCAACTATCCAATAAAATGTCAGATATTAAATCGATGACAGCTATGATTACAACCATTACAGATCAAACCAATCTATTAGCTTTAAATGCTGCCATTGAAGCAGCACGTGCGGGAGAACATGGGAAAGGCTTTGCGGTTGTTGCAGAAGAGGTGCGCCAATTAGCTGAGCAGTCGAAGCATTCTGCTACGCAAATTGTTGATTTAGTTGTAGGTATTGAACATGATACAAAACAAGTCGCATCTTCAGTGGAAGAGGATTTGAAAAATGTTCAGCAAGGTGTTTATGTCATTGATGAGGCGACAAAATCATTCGGGAACATCTCGCAACATGTTAGTCGCATGAATAACCAGCTTGAAGACATTTCTGCAACAGCCGAGCAGCTTTCCAGTAGCGCTAATGAAGTGGCATCAACTGTGATAACCATTGCGGATGGAATGGGCAGATTATCGAATTACACAGAGTCCGTTTTGCATTCAATGGATGAGCAAACTGCCTCTATGCAAGCAGTCAATCATGTCACACATGATTTAAGTGTGCAAGCTGATAATTTACAAAAATTAACAAATCAATTCGGTGTTTAAGAGAAAAGTGGGAAATTTCAAGGGTTTATAGCCCTGAAATAATGATCCTAAACAAATAAATTTACAAGTTTTTTAGTATAATTTTATTGTCACTTTACTCCATATGATAAGAGGCATTTTTACAGTTGACCAATTTTCTGTAAAATAAGCCTCTTTTTTTATGAATTATTTATAAAACTTGTAAATTCACAGATAAATAAAAATGTTGAATTTTTTAATGTAGTTTCTTATAATGGACTAGCTGTTACCTCTATTACTCACCTCAACTATTGCAACCCGCGTTCGCCGGGTCAACAAGTCATTTCTATTTCTCTTCGCATATCCCTTGCGAAATCATAATTTGTAAGACAACAATTTAATGTTAAAAAAACTGAATGGTATGAAAATACTAATGTAATTGAAAGGAAGAATGCTTTAAAAAATATTATTGAAAGATAATTCTGAATATAGGAAAGAGAGAGATTGATTTGAAGCTATCACCAGTAGAACAAGAAAAACTACTCCTCCATGTGGCAGGAGAACTTGCGCTGAAAAGAAAAGCTCGCGGCTTAAAGCTAAATTATCCAGAGGCTGTTGCTCTAATTAGTAGTTTCATAATGGAGGGAGCTAGAGACGGGAAAACTGTCGCACAGCTAATGAGTGAAGCCAAGCATGTACTCGCAGCGGAAGACGTAATGGAAGGTGTCGGGGACATGATTTCTGATGTACAAGTTGAATGTACATTCCCAGATGGGACAAAGCTTGTCACAGTTCACCGTCCAATTCAGTAAAGGAGTGTTAGCAGATGATTCCTGGAGAAATCCGACCGAAAAATGGTGTCATTGAAATCAATGTGGGCCGGGTGACTAAGAAGGTACTGGTAGCGAATACAGGTGACCGCCCGATCCAAGTAGGGTCACATTTTCATTTTATCGAAGTGAATAGATTTCTAGAATTTAATCGAGAAGATGCAATCGGTATGCATTTAAATATTCCATCCGGGACAGCAGTACGCTTTGAACCAGGAGAAGAAAAAGAAGTAGAGCTTGTCGAATTTGGTGGTAAACAGCATGTCTTTGGCCTAAATATGTTAACGGAAGGGTCAACCCACCATAAAGATGAAATTTTAGACAAGGCAATTGAAGGTGGCTTTAAAGGAGCGGAAGAAAAATGAAGGTAACACATGAAGCTTACGCGAAAATGTTTGGCCCTACTGTTGGCGATAAAGTTCGTTTAGCAGATACGGACTTATGGATTGAAATCGAGAAGGACTATACATCATACGGAGATGAAGGTGTCTTTGGTGGTGGTAAATCATTGCGTGTTTCGATGGGACAAAACGGTAAAAATACTCGTAATGAAGGTGTACTAGATACAGTTATTACGAACGTCATCATTATCGATTATACAGGTATTGTTAAAGCTGATATTGGCATTAAAGATGGTCGAATTATTGGTATCGGCAAAGCAGGCAATCCGAATAGCATGGACGGTGTTGATCAGGACATGATTATCGGTGTGGGGACAGAGGTTTATGCAGGCGAAGGGCTCATTGCAACGGCAGGCGCTATTGACACACATATCCATTTCATCAGCCCCGATCAAGTAGAAACAGCCTTGTTAGCAGGGACAACTACATTTATTGGTGGTGGAACAGGGCCAGCAGCTGGTTCGAAGGCGACAAGCTTAACTGCTGGTGAATGGCATCTGCATCGTATGTTACAGGCTGTAGAAGGTTTCCCAATCAATGTTGGTTTGCTTGGCAAGGGTAGTGCATCCGACCCAGCTCCAATTATTGAGCAAGTTCGTGCGGGTGCCATTGGTTTGAAAATTCATGAGGACTGGGGGGCAACACCTGCCGCACTCGATCAAAGCTTAACCGTTGCAGATGAATACGATATTCAAGTAGCCCTACACTCCGATACATTAAACGAAGCAGGGTTTGTGGAAGATACAATCAATGCCATTGATGGCCGTGTGATTCATATTTTCCATACGGAAGGTGCAGGTGGAGGACACGCGCCAGACCAGTTAGTGATGGCATCTTTACCGAATATATTGCCAGCATCGACGAATCCTACGAAACCATTTACAACGAACACGATTGATGAGCATTTAGATATGTTGATGGTCTGCCATCACTTGAAGCATGATGTCCCAGAAGATGTGGCATTTGCGGATTCCCGTATTCGACCTGAAACGATTGCGGCAGAAGATATTATGCAGGACTTAGGGATTTTGAGTATCATGTCTTCGGATTCGCAGGCGATGGGTCGTGTTGGAGAAGTAACGATACGTACGTTCCAAACAGCAGACAAAATGAAAAAGCAGCGAGGGCCTTTACCACAGGATGAGGGCAAGGATCACGATAATTATCGCATTAAACGCTATATGGCGAAGCTAAATATTAACCCCGCAATTGCACATGGGATTAGCCATGAGGTTGGTTCACTTGAAGAAGGGAAATTAGCCGATATCGTTTTATGGGAGCCAGCGTTCTTTGGTGTAAAGGCGGAAGTTGTCATCAAGGCTGGTATTGCGGTCTATGGTATCACAGGTGATCCTAATGCATCCATTCCAACACCACAGCCAATGAAAGGTCGTCAGACATATGGCTTCTATGGACAAGGTCCGCAAAATTGTGGGATGACATTTTTACCGAAAATCGCTGTGGAAGAAGGCTTACCAGATAAATTAGGCTTAAAACGAATGATTGGAACGGTTTCGAATTGCCGAAATATTCGTAAAGCTGACATGAAGCTCAATAATGAGACGCCGGAAATAGATGTCAATCCAGAAACATATGAAGTAAAAATTGATGGTGAATTAGCAACATGTGAGCCAGTGGATGTACTACCAATGGCACAACGATATTTCTTATTCTAGGCAATTAAAGTGAGTGTAACAGCCAATAAAAAGAGGATGAGGTGCTGAATATATGTTAATTGAAAAAATTATGGGAAACATTGCCCACGAAGAAGAACATCAACAAAAGACAACAGAATGGATCGATTTAGAATGGGAGGAATTAAGCAAACGAATTCTTCGCACAGAAACAGATCAAGGCACAGATATTGCTTTACGCTTAGAGGGTGATGAACCATTAAGATATGGCGACTTATTATGGGAAGATGATCACCGTCGTATTGCGGTCCGCACTAAGTTAGAACCAGTTATTGTTATTACGCCTAAAGACATGCAGGAAATGGGAAAATCAGCTTTTGAATTAGGAAATCGCCATACACCTTGCCTAATTGAAAACAATGAAATCATCGTACGAGCAGATCATACGATAAATCCATTATTAGATGAAATAGGGGTGCACTATGAAACTACAGAAAGACGTTTCAAGCAGCCATTCAAATACCGTGGACACGCTCACTAACTTATCCATACTGCAACTATTACAGATTCATGATTCCGCATTTCCAATTGGTTCGTATACGCATTCCTATGGTATGGAAACGTATATTCAGGAAGATCTTATTTGCACAAAGGACCAATTAATCGAATTTTGTCAGGCTTATTTATTTCATAATTTAGTTTACGGGGATGCCATCATTATTCAAGAAGCGTTCCATGCAGCAAAAGAAAGAGATGTTGATCATCTCTCGGAGCTCGATGAACTTTGTGGAGCCATGAAGCTAGCGAAAGAATCCAAAGAGGCAAGTGTCAATGTTGGGAAGCAATTTATGCGAACAGTGGCACCTTTGATGGAAAGCCCTTTCTTATTGCAATGGAAAGAGAAAATCGACTGTGAAGAAGTGAAGGGGCATTACGCTGTCCTTTATGGCATCTATTGTGAGGCGTTAGGTGTCAATGTATTTCACGCAGTTATGACCTTTATGTATGCTTCAATCAGTGGCTTAGTACAAAATGCTGTACGTGCAGTACCATTTGGTCAAAATACAGGTGTTCAAGCATTGAATGAGCTATTGATTTCAGTAGAAGAAGCAGCGCAAACAGTGATGTCGTTAACGATGGATGATTTAGCTAATAATGCATTAGGAATTGAACTAGCATCCATGAAACATGAGTTTTTATATTCAAGATTATTTATTTCATAGAAAGAGAGAGGATAAAAATGAAACCAATACGTATTGGTGTCGGCGGACCAGTAGGGTCAGGGAAAACATCTTTAGTAGATCAATTAACACGTGTGATGCACGAGCATTATAATGTAGCGGTTATCACGAATGATATTTACACAAGGGAAGATGCCCAATATTTAATAACAAACGGTGTTTTAGAGGAAGAGCGAATTATTGGGGTGGAAACAGGTGGTTGCCCTCATACTGCTATTCGTGAGGACGCATCGATGAATTTTGCAGCAATTGATGATTTAAATAAACGTTTCCAAGATTTAGATATTATTTTCATTGAAAGTGGTGGCGATAACCTATCTGCGACATTTAGTCCTGAGCTCGTGCATGGCTATATTTATGTAATTGATGTGGCAGAAGGACAGGATATTCCGCGAAAAGGCGGCCCAGCGCTGACGCGTTCGGATTTATTATTAATCAATAAAACATCATTGGCACCTCATGTTGGGGTGGATCTAGAGCTTATGGATCAAGATGTGAAAAAAATGCGTGGGGGTCGTCCATACATTTTTGCAGATGTTCGTTCACAAACGAATGTAGATAAGGTGGTTGAATGGATTCAACACCATATGCTACTTGAAGGTGCCGAAGCAGTTGACAACCATGCTTAATCAACAAAAAGTGAATCATTTCGGCAAATTAGAAATGGCCTTTGAGCCTAGGAGGGGCTATACACGACTTGTTCATGTGTACCAGCAGCCTCCCTTAAAGGCAAGCCGGGAACTATATGAAGGCAGTGATCCTACTGCCACAGTTTTTTTGATGGAATCCTCTGGTGGAATGGTAGCGGGAGATCGCAATGAAATTTCTGTCAAACTAGCGCCAGACAGCCAAGTAAGACTCAAGCAACAATCAGCCTTGAAAATCTATCCTTCACACACTGGTGAGCATTGTACACAGGCTATTACGGTTGAGATTTCTGACAAGGCTCGGTTGGAATGGCTCCCTGAAGTGATCATCCCATTTGAACGAGCAAAGTTTCAAGTTGATACGACGATTCGCATGAAAGAGAGCTCGACATTGATTTGGGGTGAAATTATTGCACCAGGTAGAGAAAAGCGAGGAGAGATCTTTGATTATCAAGCCTTCCAATCTAAATATAAGGTTTATGTAGAGGACAATCTTATTGCATTTGATTCCCTCCATTTTAAGCCACAGGAGATGAATTTTTCAGCAATTGGCTTGCTCGAGAAGGCCCTCTATATTGGTTCCCTATGGATTGTGTCACCACTTGTGAAAAATCTTGCCATTAGAGATTTACAGGATATGATTCAACAGGAGCATTCTCTACAAGCAAGCGTGACAAAGCTAACAGATCAGGCGATTCATTGTAGATGGCTCGCCAAAGAGCAACGAACACTTCACAAAGAAATAAACAGTATGTTTGAACATATGACAACATTGCTGTAATTGCTGTTGTGATAAAGGAGATAGTAAATTGAAAAAGTTTTCAGTATTGATACTTCTGATGATACTAGTAGTTAGTCTTGCAGGCTGTACCAAGGAGTCTAGTCAAGGCGAAGAGAAACAGTCAACTGCTACGTCATCTTCTCAGGCAAATGAGCTTGTTTTTGCTTCAGAGTCTGAGTTTGCAGGTTTAAATCCACTTTTGGAGGAAACCAATTTAGACGCCTTTTTATTTAGAGGTCTGATGCGTTTCGATGAAACAAATGTACCTGTTAATGATATTGCTAAAAGCGTTGAAATATCTGATGACCAGATGACTTATACGGTAGTGATCAATAACAATGTGACATTTCATGATGGTCAAGCTTTAACAGTGGACGATATTATTTTTACCATCGATAGTATTCTTGACGATGCAAATGGCTCCTATTTAAAATCTGATTTTATTCATGTGAAGGCCATGAAAAAGATCGACAACACAACAATGACCATCCAATTAGATGAACCATTTACGCCGATGTTAGATAAATTAACTGTGCCTATTTTGCCCAAACATGCCTTCAAGGAACAGGAGATGAGAACCGCTTCATTTAACCAACACCCAATCGGTGCAGGTCCCTATATGTTCGAACAATGGGATAAAGGAACAAGCCTGACGTTGAAAGCCTTTCCTACTTTTTATGGTACAAAAGCTTCAATTGAACAAGTCATTTTTAAATTTATCCCTGATAGCAATGTGCGTGCCTTACAGCTAAAATCTGGTGAGGTTGATATTGCATTACTTGATCCAAATCAGGTTGAGGAACTGTCAAAAGTAGCACATTTAAAAATGTACGAGGTTGAATCCGCTGATTATCGCGGCGTTTTATTCAATATGAAGTATCCGATTTGGAAGGATGTTTCTCTGCGAAAAGCGATTAGCTATGCAACAGACCGTGCTGGCATTGTAAAAGGCATTTTACATGGTTACGGCAGAGAAGCTTATTCGCCCCTACAAAAACATAGCTTTGTTAATAAAGAAATCGAACATTATACTTACGATGTTAAAAAAGCAAATGAGCTCCTTGAGCAAGCAGGCTGGCAACTAGCGGATGACGGTTTCCGCTATAAGGATGGCCAAAAATTAGCGTTTACCATTACGGCACCAATTACAGATACAGTGCGTGTCAATATGGCCAATTATGTGGCAGAGGGTTATAAAGCTGTTGGGGCAGATGTAAAAGTTGCCGCCTTAGATTGGAGCAATATTGTGATTGAAGAAACAGAAGCCTTTATGGTTGGTTGGGGAAGTCCGTATGATGCGGATCATCATACGTATAGCCTATTCCATTCTGGAGAATCAAGTCTTACAAGTGCTGGTTATAATTACGGCAGCTATACCAATGAAAAAGTAGATGCCTTGCTGGAGGAAGGACGTACTACGGTTGATCCTGAACAACGCAAGAAAGTCTATATGGCATTACAGGAGGAGCTTGCTCAAGATCCACCATTTGCCTACTTTGCTTATGTGGATGCTGTGTATGGTATCGATAAACAGATTAGCGGTGTTAAAGAGCGAATTTTAGGTCACCATGGAGCAGGCTTCTTATGGAATGTCGAGGAGTGGAAATGGAATGATCGCTAAATGGCTTGGGAAGCGAGTGATAATGGGGACAATTGTCCTCATTATCGTGAGCTTCCTCTCTTTTTTCATGATGCATGCCGCTCCTGGTAATCCTGCTGCGGCTTATTATGGCGGCAATGCCCAAACATTAACGACTGCTGAAAAAGAACGTATTGAACAAGCATTTGGACTCGATAAACCCGTTTTCTTTCAATACGGGACGTGGCTAGGAGAAGCACTGCAAGGAAATTTAGGCTACTCAGCAAAGGAAGGAAGACCTGTTTCAACGATTTTACTTGAGCGTTTACCCAATACGCTTCAGCTTGTTGTCCTAACGTTATTCCTAGTAACGATTACTTCTATCTGGCTTGGCTTACAAGCAGGCATGAAGGAGGGCTCATTATTGGACCGTGGACTTTCTATCTTTAGTGTTGCTAGCTCAGCGATACCACCATTTTGGCTAGGCATATTATTTATCATGGTATTCTCTATAACGTTAGGTTGGCTTCCGTCATCAGGAATGAATGATGTGCGGGGCGATGGGGGATTGGTGGATCGTTTATACCATATGGTACTCCCGTTAACAGTCCTTGTTATTTCACATGTTGGCATTTTTGCCCGTTTTTTGCAGGATAGTGTGAAAGTGGAGAATCATAGTTACTATGTACAAGTTGCACGCGCTAATGGAGTCTCAGAACGGGAAATTCGAAGTATGATTTTACGAAATGCTGTCATTCCCTACATCAATTATGTCGGTGTTACCATTCCATCATTTTTCGGTGGCTCCATCGTTGTTGAAACATTATTTAGTTGGTCTGGTTTAGGACAGCTTTTGGTAAAATCCGTCATGGTCAAAGATTTCCCAGTTTTGATGGGGGCCATTCTGATCATTGGTGTGGTGGTGGTCATCTGTTTATTCATAATTGATGTCCTGATGATTTGTCTTAACCCTCGACTAAGAAGAGGGGGATTTGTATGAGAACACAGCGAAAGTACCCCCTCTTTTGGATAGTACTTTTAGCGCTCATTTTTACTACAACTATATTCTCTTCTTTATTAGCCCCTTTTGAACCAAATGCGATGGATATGAATCAAATTTATAAAGCGCCAAATGCCACGCATTTATTAGGGACTGATCAGCTAGGTAGAGATGTTCTTTCGCGCTTACTGGTTGGGGGTAAGGTAACGCTATTCATTGCCATTATTTCGGTTGTACTATCAAGTATAATAGGCATCATTTATGGCGGCATAAGTGGTTATTTTGGTGGTGCCATTGATGCCGTGATGATGCGTATTCTCGAAGCATTCTTAACGATTCCTTCATTAGTCATCGTCCTAGCTCTACAAGCTATTATGCAGGGCAGTGTTTGGCGGATGGCGATGATTATGGGTGTTACTGGATGGTTTGTCACAGCTCGTATCGTACGATCTGAGTTTATCCGATTAAAGGAACTAGAATTTGTGCAAATGGCGAAAATGTTCCGCACACCTTTGTGGAAAATTCTCTTTGGTCATTTATTGCGCAATTGTATCCCTGCTATTTTTGTGGTGATCATTTTTAATTTTGCTGGTGCCATTTTTACCGAGGTTTCCTTAAGTTTTTTAGGAATTGGTGTCCCACCAGCTACCCCATCTTGGGGAACAATGCTGTATACAGCGCAAAATGATTTACTTGTAGGTGCTTGGTGGATGGGACTTTTTCCAGGGCTGTTCATCTTTGTAACGATTTTATGCGTGCAAGTTATTGGAGGTACTTTCAAACAAGGGGGGCGATCACATATTTAAGATTGAAAACGTAGCTGTTCATTTAAACGGAAAATATCTCATTCAAGATTTGTCTTTTACTGTGCCTAAGGGTCAAATTACCGCTGTCATTGGCGAAAGTGGGAGTGGTAAAAGTACAACCCTTTCAGCCCTTCTAGGAATGCTTCCAGCCCAAGCAGTTATGGAAGGATCGATTCTTTTTAATGAAAGAAATCTCATGGAGTTATCAGAACAGGAGCGAGCAGGGCTACGAAAAAAGCATTTCTTTACCATTTTTCAAGATGCTACGAATAGTTTTTCTCCAACTCTAAAAATGAAGCAGCAATTGTATAGGTTGACAGCTTCGCGACTAGGACAGAAGGAAGAGGCGTTTTTAGGTAAAATCACAGCTATATTTAAAGATTTAAACTTACCTGAGGATGTGTTAAATCGCTATCCCTTTGAGCTTTCTGGCGGGATGCTGCAACGATGTATGCTCGCCTGCGCCTTCTATAATGAGCCGGATGTTTTGATGGCAGATGAACCGACCTCAGCCTTAGATATGCTCCATCAACAGGAGTTTATCAAATTGCTGAAAAATCTCCATGCTCGACTAGGGACGACAATTATTTTGATTACCCATGATTTAGGTGTTGCTGCGATTGCTGATTCGATGATTGTTATGAAAAATGGCGAAATTGTAGAAGGTGGGCAAGTGGCGGAAATCTTTAAAGAGCCCAAGCATCCATACACAAAGCGGCTTGTAGCAAACCATTTTTAGGAGGCGTTGATGTTGTTGCTTCAAGTTGATCATGTCAGTAAAAGCTATCAAACACGACAGCAAGTATTAAAAAATATTAACCTTACAGTGGGAAAAGGTGAAATCGTAGGTCTCGTTGGAGAAAGCGGCAGTGGCAAAAGTACATTAGCCAAGGTAATTATGCAGCTAGAAACGCCTGAAAAAGGGGCGGTGTTCTTTGACAATCAATTGGTAACTAAGCAAAATCGCACGCATTTTTATGAAAATTGTCAAATCATTTTTCAAAATGCTACGGCTGCCTTAAACCCAGTGTGGACAGTCAAGGAACTATTACAAGAGCCAATACAGTCACAAAAGCCAGTGACAGATAGCTATCTACAGACAATGCTTGAGAAGGTTATGCTCCCAACGGATATCTTACAAGCCTTGCCTTCTGAGCTTAGTGGAGGGGAGAGACAACGGGTCAATTTACTAAGATCCATTTTAGTCGAACCCCAATTATTAGTATGTGATGAAATTGTTTCGAGTTTAGATCGCTTGATTCAACGAGAAATTATTGATTTATTAATGTCTCTAAATAAAGAAAGAGACATGGCAATTTTATTTATCTCACATGATTTAAAGGTCGTTTCATATTTGTGTGATCGCATTTATGTCATGAATGCTGGTGAGATTGTCGATGAAAGCCCTAAAAAGGAAGGTAGCTTTACTTTCACGGACAATTATGCACAAATGCTGTTTCAGGCAATAAGCGATGTATAAAAAAACCATATTCACTTCTTTTTAACATTATTGTTATAATAGTATGAAAACGGCTAGGAGATTATATGGTGATAAAATTTAATAGTTTTTTAAGAGAAGAAATGTCCATATATGATATTCAAAAAGCACTGGAACAGGGGGAAATCACGTCTAAGGAATTAATTATGTATTACTTACACCGTATTGCCAGTTATGATCAAGATGGACCCATGATAAATGCGATGCTTGAAATAAACCCTGAAGCGTTATTTATAGCAGAAGCATTAGATGAAGAAAGAAAATCGAGAGGTGCAAGGGGATTACTTCATGGTATTCCCATTGTACTAAAAGACAATATTGAGACAAAAGATTATATGCACACCAGTGCGGGGACGATAGCTTTAGAAAATTATGTTGCGAATGAAGATGCATTTTTAGTAAAAAAACTTCGTGAAGCGGGAGCAATCATTTTAGGAAAAGCCAATATGACCGAGTTAGCAAACAGCATGTCCAGTACGATGTGGGCTGGCTATAGTTCACGGGGTGGTCAAACGCTAAATCCTTATGGAGACCCAACACTTTTTGTGGGTGGCTCAAGTACTGGATCAGCTGTTGCAGTGGCTGCTAATTTTTCCGTTCTTGCGATCGGAACTGAGACGGACGCATCGATATTGAGCCCAGCTATTCAAAATTCAGTTGTTGGTATAAAACCAACTGTCGGGCTCATAAGTCGTCAGGGGATTATCCCGTTTACCTACGCGCAAGATACCGCAGGCCCATTTGCTCGAACAGTGACAGATGCAGCCATATTATTAGGTGCGTTAACAGGTGTAGATAAGGCAGACAGCGCTACTTATAAAAGTGAAAGAAAAAGTTGTGAGGATTATACAAGTTTCCTAGAGGTTACTGGATTAAAAGGTGCTAGAATTGGTGTTTATAATCAAGGGAGCACCGCTTATTATGATTCTGGTGAATATGATGCGGCTCTATTCCATCATGCAATTCAGGTTATGCAAGAACAAGGTGCAGTTGTCATTGAGGACATTGACATCCCTTCATTTCATAGAGAGTGGAAAAAGGGTGTGCTGTTACATGAATTAAAGCATAGTTTGGATAATTTTCTAATAAACTTACCTGCGCATTTTCCTGTACATTCAATGAAGGAATTAATTCAATTCAATCAGCAAACAAAAGTAAACGCGTTGAAATATGGTCAAGATAAGTTAGAGATGCGCCAGAACTTATCCAATACATTAAGAAATCCTGACTATTTGCATGCCAAATTAGAAGATATTTATTTTTCACAGGACCAGGGGATTGACTATACCTTGAAAAAATATGAACTTGATGCAATAGTTTTCCCCTCCTATATAGGCTCTACCATTAGTGCGAAAGCAGGTTATCCAACAATAGCTGTACCAGCAGGCTATATGGAAAGTGGCCGACCCTTTGGTATCTCGTTTGCTGGTAATGCGTTCAGTGAAGCTACTTTAATAAAATTCGCCTTTTCATTCGAACAAGCGACAAAATTACGGAAATCCCCACAATTGCACTAATTGCTAGAGAAAAACACTTTCCTTGCTTGGGCACTGAGTGTCATTTTTGAGACAGTAAGAAAACACCCTATTTTACAGCCAGTTGACGGTATTGAACCGGCGACTGGTTGTTTAATTTCGTTTTAATCCGAATATTGTTATAATAGTAAATGTATT
>Ga0213829_1000111_pt1 | contig 108756 bp, 88 predicted proteins | sample MC6MC0896MG_FD_180665 | JGI IMG/M metagenome (GOLD analysis project Ga0213829, IMG submission 180665) | Enriched soil aggregate microbial communities from Iowa State University, Ames, United States - MC6-MC0896-MG | ecosystem: Environmental > Terrestrial > Soil > Unclassified | place: USA: Iowa... | reverse complement strand
TCACCGCCGACGACCTGATCTACTCCTACACCCGCGCCCGCGGTGTGCCCGGCAGCGTCGCCACCTACGCCGGCTATCTGCGCACCATCGACACGATGACCGCCAAGGACCCGCTGACGCTCATCGTCAAGACCAAGGCGCCGAACCCCGACCTGCCCCTGAACCTGGCGTCCATCCACGTCGTCAGCAAGCACGTCGGCGAAAAGTCGTCGACCGAAGACTACAACTCGGGCAAGGCCATGGTCGGGACCGGCCCCTACAAGTTCGTCTCGTACACGCCGGGCGACCGCGTCCTGATGGAACGCAACGACGCCTACTGGGGCGACAAGCAGATCTGGGAAAAGGTCAACTACCGCTACATCAACAACGCCGCCGCCCGCACGGCCGCACTGCTGGCCGGCGACGTGGACGTGATCGACAAGGTCTCGGTGTCCGACCTGGCCAAGCTGCAAAAGGCCTCGAACATCTCGGTCTACCCGTACGACGGCCTGCGCGTCATGCTGCTGCAACCCAGCTTCAACCCAGCGCCCAACCAGTACATCACCGACAACAATGGCAAGCCGCTGGACAAGAACCCGCTGCTGGACGTGCGCGTGCGCCAGGCGCTGAACCTGGCCATCAACCGCAAGGCCATCGCCGACCGCATCCTGCAAGGCGCCGCCACCGAAGCCAACCAGTGGATGCCCAAGGGCACCTTCGGCTACAACCCCGAAATCAAGGACATCCCCAACGACGTCGCCCAAGCCAAGAAGCTGCTGGCCGAAGCGGGCTTTCCGGAGGGCTTCAAGCTGACCATGCACGTCCCCAACGACCGCTACCCGCAAGGCCCGGAAACGGCCCAGGCGGTCGCGCAGTTCTGGACCCGCGTGGGCGTGAAGACGCAAGTGGAAGTCGTGCCGTGGGCCGTGTACTCGGGCCGCGCCAACAAGAACGAATTCGCCGTCAGCATGCTGGCGTGGGGCAACGGCACGGGTGAAGCCAGCTACGCGCTGGTCAACATCCTGGCCACCGTCGACGCCAAGAAGGGTCTGGGCGCCTCCAACTGGGGCCACTACACCAACGCCAAGGTCGACACCGCGCTGGAGCAATCCACCTCGGAATTCGACGTGGCCAAGCGCGAAGCCATCCTGCGCGACTCCGTCAAGCTCGTGTCCGATGACGTCGGCATCATCCCGCTGTTCCACTACAAGAACATCTGGGCAACGAAGAAGGGCCTGAAGGTCACGCCGATGACCAGCGACCGCACGGCCGCCATGATGGTCACCAAGGTCTCGGACAAGTAAGCCATGGCGCCGACCCTGACCATCACCCCCGCGGACGCCCTCATCGACGTCCCGCGCCAGATCCGCGTCGAACACGTGGCGCCCGGCGCGACCGTCGAGATCACCGCCCTCACCCGCCGCAACGGCGTGGTCTGGCAAGCCCAGGCCGCCTACACGGCAGGCGAGGACGGCGTGGTCGACCTGACCCGCGACGCGCCCGTCTCGGGCGACTACACCGGCTTGTCCCCGATGGGGCTGGTCTGGGCGCAGTCCCCCGACGACGGCAAGAGCCGTGAATACTTCAACCACCCGGTGACCGACGCGCTGGTCACCGACGTGGTGGCCCGCGCCGAAGGCGCAGAAGCCCGCGCCACGTTCACGCAGCGCCTGGCGTCCGACGGCGTCACACGCGTCGAAGTCCGCGAGGAAGGCCTGGTCGGCACCCTGTACCTGCCCGCCGGCAGCGCCCCGGGATCGCATCCCGCCGTCATGATCCTGAACGGGTCCGGCGGCGGCATCAACGAACCGCGTGCCGCCCTGTACGCCTCGCGCGGCTACGCGGCCTTTGCGCTGGCGTACTTCAAGGCGCCGGGCCTGTCGGACTACATTTCCAACACCCCGCTTGAGTACTTCCAGACCGGCCTGCGCTGGCTGCGCAAGAAGGTCCAGCCCAAACACGACTTCGTCGCCATCAGCGGCCAGTCGCGCGGCGGAGAACTGGTGCTGCTGTTGGGCGCCACCTTCCCCAAGGAAGTGTCGGCCGTCGTGGCCTATGTGCCCGGCGCCGTCGTCCACAGCGGCCAGAACGCCTGCGACCCCAAGATCGGCCGCGAAGGCCCCACGTGGCTGCTGGGCGGCAAACCCATTCCCCACGTCTGGGAAAACAACCGCACCGCCACCTGGGCCCCGTTCGATGAAGGCCCCGCGCCGCATCGCCACGAAAAGGCCATCCTGACCGCGTTGCAGGACCCCGACGCCGTCGCCCGCGCCCGCATCCGCGTCGAAGACATCGAAGGCCCGGTCATGCTGCTGTCCGGCACCGACGACGGCTCGTGGCCGTCCAGCCTGTATTCGAAGATGGTGCAGGACAAGCTGGCCGACGTGCAGCACCGGTACCCGGTCAAGTGGCTGGATTACGAGAACGGCGGCCACTCCATCCTGTTCCCCTACGTGCCCACCACGCAGCTCGTATACGCCCACCCCGTGTCGGGAAAGATCAGCACCAGCGGCGGCAATCCCAAGGACAACGCTCGCGCCGACCAGGAGTCCTGGGAAGGCGTGACGTCGTTCCTGGATGCGGCGGTGAAGGCCAAGGGCGCGGCGGCTGGGAAGCCGGCTTCGACTGCGAACGACGCGCGCAACGCCGGCTGAACGAAACTTTAGGAGACCTCATCCATGGCACAACAACCCATCGTCTACGACATCAACAAAGACATCGTCGACCAGCTCGTGGGCCTGACGCCCGGCACGCAGACCTTTGACGTGCGCCACAAGCGCGACAAGGTCGCCGCCGCCACGCAAGGCAGCTACGACGCCCTGTTTGACCCAGCCCTGCCCGGCCTGTCGCAGGCCGACCGGCTGCTGGTCGCGCTGTATGCGACGCGCATCACCCCGTCGCCGCTGCTGGCTGCACACTACCGCGCCCGCGCCGTGGAAGCGGGCGCCGCGGCAGCGGACATCGCCGTCGCCGAATCGGGCAAACCGGCTGACGCCGCCAACCCGCAACTGGCCGCCGTGCTGGAATACACGCGCAAGTTGATTGAAAAGCCTGTTGAGGGCGACGAGGCCGCGCTGAAGACGCTGCCGGCTGCGGGGGTTTCCACGCCTGCTGTCGTGACTCTGTCGCAGCTCATTGCTTTCCTGTCGTATCAGACGCGGCTGGTGGCTGGGCTGGTGGCGATGAAGGCGGCTGAAGGTCAGCCTGCCGGTGCTGCTGCCGCCGATGCCACGGCCGTGGTCAATCCCGGCACCACCGAACCCGGCGCCGTCATCAAGGCCCACGGTTTCACGAACGAAGTCCTGGAATGGAAGGCCTGGCTCGACGTCGTCAACGTCGACACCGCCACGCCCGAGCAGATCGCCGTTCTGGAAGAAAGCCACCCCAAAGCCAAGGTCTCGGATTACTACCTGTTCCTGGTCCACCAGCCGGAAATCCTGCGCCAACGCTCCACGGCCTTCAACGCCATCATGTACGCCCCGGGCGGCATGTCGCGCGCCGAACGCGAACTTGGCGCCACCGTCGTGTCGCGTGTGAACGGCTGCGTGTACTGCGCCTCGGTGCATGCGCAGCGGTTCGAACAACTGGCCAAGCGCAATGATGTGATTGAACAGGTGTTTGAGAATCCGATCACGGCTGGCACGACCAAGCGTGAACAGGCGATTGGGAAGTTCTCGATCCAGATCACCGAAGCCCAGGCGGACGTGAATGCGGACAGCATCCAGGCGTTGAAGGACGTCGGGCTGAATGACGGCGAGATCCTGGATTTGCTGCATTCGGACGCGATCTTTGCTTGGGCGAATCGCTTGATGCTGAATCTGGGTGAGCCCGTCCTCGTGACGGTCTGAGACGCACCTTTGATCTGGGTGTCAGACACCGCCCGTTGCTCCGGGTGTCTGACACCTTGCGCTGACCCAGGTGTCTGACACCCCTGCGCTGACCGAAGTGTCCGCCCCCTGCGCTGACCGAGGTGTCCGCCCCTCTACGCTGACCGAGGTGTCTGACACCCCTACGAGATCGCGGCCGCATTGCGAGCCCGTTCCCGGGGTGTCAGACACCGGCCCCCACCGTCCCAAATTCACCCGGTGTCAGTCACGCGGAGGGTTACACTGTCCCTTCCCGCACTCCACGCGCCCCGCCCCTGCGGGGCGCTTTGCCTTTCCCCATGTCAGAAAAAACCCACGACATCCGCCCCGGCCAGTCGATCGAACTGCTCAAGGCCCTGCACATCCTGACCCGCGACGGCAAGATGAACCAGGACAGCCGCCGCAAGCTCAAGCAGGTCTACCACCTGTTCCAGTTCATCGAGCCGCTGCTCAAGGATGTTCAAGAACAACGCGGCGCCGTTACCTTGGCCGACCATGGCGCGGGCAAGTCGTATCTGGGGTTCATCCTGTACGACCTGTTCTTCAAAGAGCAGCCCGAGGCGCTGAAGAACGGCTCGCACATCTACGGCATCGAAACGCGGGAAGAACTGGTGAAGTCGTCAGAGGACCTGGCCAAGCGGCTGGGGTTTGGCGGCATGTCGTTCCTGAACCTGTCGGTGGCTGAGTCGATTACCTCCGGCAAACTCCCCGCATCGATCGACGTCGTCACCGCCCTGCACGCCTGCAACACCGCTACCGACGACGCGATTCATTTTGCGTTGGAGAAAAAGGCCAAGTACATCGTGGTCGTGCCTTGCTGCCAGGCGGAAGTGGCGTCGGTGCTACGAAAGAACAAGGCGAAGGCGCTGGCCGACCCGCTGGCCGAGATCTGGCGGCATCCGTTGCATACGCGCGAGTTTGGGAGCCAGATTACAAATGTGCTGCGGTGCCTGCAGCTTGAGGCGCATGGGTATCAGGTCAGCGTAACCGAGCTGGTTGGCTGGGAGCATTCGATGAAGAATGAGCTGATCATTGCGCAGTACAAGAATCTGCCGACCCGCAAGCCTGCGGAGCGGTTGACTGAAATGCTTGATCGGATTGGGTTGCAGGAGTTGAAGGATCGGTTTTTCTTGCCGCAAGTTGCCCAACACTGAAAGGACCGCCTGCAGCAATGAATTTTCCTCAATACCTTGATCGGGTTCGCACGGTCTGCAACGCGCACGGACACGCGCTAAACCTCAACCCGGGTGCGGCCGAATCGGCACTGGAAGCAGTAGAGGCGGAAATTGGCTTCGCCATCGCAGCGGACGCCAGGCAGGCTTGGCTTCTGGCCAATGGCGCCGAGCGCGACGCGCCAGTATTCATGCGGCCGGGCTATGTGACGGCCTATGATTATCTGCCGCTGGAAAAGGCGGTTGCGGGAAGAGCCCGCATGGCGGACCGAGCGCCGCGCTATGCCGGATACGAAGAACCAGAACCGCGGGATGCGCGCATCAGAGGCGGCTGGTTTCAGCCGGGCTGGCTACCCTTCGCCAGTTTTGGTGGCGCCACGCTGTTGTTGATGGTCGACCACTCGCCAAGCGAGTCCGGCACGCCGGGACAGATCATCGCTTTCACCCATGACCCGGACCAGATCACCTGGGTGGCGCCGAGCTTTGAGGCGCTGCTGACGGGGTCGATTGCCGAGATCGAGGCCGATCCGGAGGAGTTTCTCGGGGAGTATTAAGGCGGAGTATTAATAGCCCCGACGAGACAAAGCGCGCGAAATGCTGATGATCCTTATCTTCCCCCTTGTATTCGTCGGCGTACTGGCATTCTGGCTGGCAAGTGTTGTGAAGGGACGCTCGGTAACAGGAGCGCCGCCTGCGCTTACCGCTACCCTCGTGGCATTGGTAGTTTGCTATGCCTTGGGACTGATACTGATATCAATAGACCCTTGGTTTGACGACAACGGCGTACCAGAATTTATCTCCTGGAAATACCGTTGGGCATGGGCGGCATCGGTCGCGGGCTGGCTCGCAATCGTTGTCTTGCCGGCGCTTCTCGGACTTCGCGCGTTCTTCCTTCCGCGCGCTAGGCGTCAGGATAAGCACCAGTAAGCAGCGATTTCATGCTCATGGCAATCGGCCGGAACACGATGCACGACCACACGCCGAGCCAGACTACGCTTGGCCTTCCGCCAACTCATTCATCTGGTCCTGAGCCATCCCCATGGCTACTGGCGGAAAGACGATGCACCACGCATTGAACCATCCCGTGGACCGGCGGCGTGAGGAAGGACGCAGCTCCAGAGCCTCAAATGGCGCTTCATCGAACGACCTGCCCCGAACTGATGCCAGCAGTAGCAGTGCGACCCCCATCGCGGCTATGCCAACAAGTGCCCAATCGCCATCAGATTGAAATTGGAGGAAGATGGACGAAGCTGCATAGTAAATTGCGGAGGTGCTCACCATTTCGCATGTACTCCACACCGCGAAAGCGCTCGCAAACGCGTGTCGGTCGGGCACGGCGCGAGCGTCCAGCGCACGGAGGCAGTTTCTGCTTGCATGAATACCGCCGGGTCAGAAATTGAGAAGATGCCAAAAAAGTGGCCGTGACTTTCGTCACGGCCCTAGATAACGGCTAACTGCGTCACCCTACCTATGCCCCAACTTTCAACGCCATTTAGCCGCCGCTGCTTTATCCAGATTACTGGCCGCAGATCCTCGTGAAATCTGAAGCTGCCGTTCTACAGCGAGCGCTCGCTGGGGACGGAATATGGATTTATCAGCGTTTCACCTGCAGCACATCGCATGCTGCAGGCGTATGAAACCACCGCGTCAATCATTACGGAAATAAGACTACTTCGAATCTTTTGGGAAAATTGGCTGACTGGCCATTAGGAGTGATCGGCTTGGGCTGATTAATCGGCAAGCGCGCTATTCAGAATGAGAGCATTTGGAAATTCTCCATTTCTGTTGGACAGTCCGTTCTCCGTGGAGCCGTATGCGGGCTTGGCCTGGGCGAACCTTCGCAGCCGCGCGCTCCAGGAATGCGATGGCAGCGCCGCGCTTTCGGGCGCCAGTCAGAGCGACCAGTCCACCACCACCACGCTCGGTGTGCGTGGCCGCCAGGCGCTGACGCCGGACAAGTTCGAGGGTGCGCTCACCGCCGGCGCTGGCTGGCGCCATGCATTTGGCGACCTGAACCCCGCGACGAAGATGGCTTTCGACGCGGGCGACGCGTTCACGGTTGCCGGCGTCCCCCGTAACGCGGCGCTGCTTGAAGCCGGCTTGGAATCCTTTAGAAGAGTGCCCGCAGCGAGGCGCTTACCGTACGGTCTGTTGCCCCGCTGCCGAATTGCCCGTCGATCGCCACGCTTGCCGTGACGCGCGACGTGACATGCAGGTCCAGCCCCGCACCGATCACCACGGCGTCCTTGCCTAGCGGCACGCCGCTGATGGTAAAGACATCACCGCCCTGGAAAGACACATTGGACTGCGGCGTGATGTCGCCGTAGGCGCGGCGCCATCCCACCAGGCCGCGCAGCGTTGCATCAACGGGGCCTGCGCCGATTTGCGTCGATCCCCGCAACCCTAGCGTGGAGAATGTTGTGGCGGTGTTGTCGCCGCGGCTGCGCAAAGTGGCCAAGCCGCCGGTTTCAGTAAAGCCGTCGGTGTGCAGATTGACGTAAGCCAGGTTGACGAAGGGTTCCAACGTTGCCCGGTCATCGCCCAGGCGATAGCCCAGTTCGGCAAAGGCCTGCGCGGTGTTGGCGCGATAGTCCGCCTTCATGCGCCCGCCCACCGCGGCAACGTTCACGTCACGCGCGGAATCGATGTCGTGCCACGTGTAGACGCCGCCCAGCCGTAAGGCGAGCCGATCCCATTGCGTGCCGCCATAGACGCCCAGATGGTAGTCGTCCGTGTCGCTGCGAGCATTCTGATCGTCGACCTTGTAGCGGCCACGGCTATAGCCCGCCAGCACCCCCACGCGCCACGAGCCCGTGGGCACGTCCACGCCCATCACGAAGCCCGCCGAATCGCGGTCAATGCGGCCGGCATTGCCATTTCCGTTGGTGTGGCCCCAGCCGCCCCAAGATTGACCCCAAGCGACTCGGCCGTTGGCGCAGGTGTCGCCGTTCGATCGCCCGTCACGCTCGCGCGGCTGGCCGGCGCCTTCGGTGCAAAAAGCGTTGCGCAACCGATCAATGGCCAGATCGCGCGAATAACGACTGTCGTACAACAGTGCCCCCTTGGCCGAGGCCAGGGCCGAGCCAGACAGCTGATCCAGCGCACTGCGCGCCGCCTCGAAGCTGGGCGAATTGAGCAGCGCGTCGGAGACCGCAGTGCCCGTTGCTCCGCCGACGGTGGCGCTCTGGTTGGGCGTCTCGGCAGCGTCCTGCACGTTGCCGGTTTGCGTCACCGTCAGGTAGGCGCCGTTCTGGTCGTAGCGATCAGCCAGGGTCAGAAACGGAGAAATCACCGTGTCTCCGCTGACCGCATAGGTCCCGGACAATCCGCCCGTCGCGGCAAGCACCTGGTAGGACGTGCCCACCTTGTAGAGTTCGGAACCGGCCCTGACCACGGACATGGCCGCGCCGTTGTCCAGCGTGGCGGTCCCGTCGACCGTGATCCGATCCGACGCGCCGCCGCCGATCTCAACGAGGTACGTGGAGCCGGCTTGCTGCAAGTAGTTGCCGTTGATATGCAGCGCGCCGATGGAATTGCCCGGGGCAATGGCGCCGCCCGACTGTACGGTAGTCGCCCCCACGGTGCCGTTACCGCCCAATGTGGCGCCCGCGCCCACGGTGACTGCGGAGTTGGCGAACACGCCGTTGATGATCAATGCGCCGGCTTGCACGCGCGTGGCGCCCGACATGGCGCCGCCGCCGTTGAGCACGACGCGGCCGATTCCTTGCTTGGTCAGCGTGCCGGAGCCGTCGATGACCCGGCCATCGACCACGTCAAGTTCCTGAGTCAGTACCAGCGCGCCATCATTGCGGATGTCGCCGCTGCCCAGATTGGCGAACGACGCCACCACCGTTCCACTAGCGATATCGGTGCCGCCGGCATACGTGTTGGCGCCGGTCAGCGTCAGCGTCCCCGCGCCGGTCTTGACCAGCTTGCCCTCGCCGCCGATCGCGCCGGTGCTTTGCAGATCGGCGTCGGTCTGCAGGACGCCGCCGTCCGCGCCCAATTGGATATCGCGGGCCGTGCTCATGATTGTCGTCGTGTGCAAGGCGCCACCATCCAACGTCACCCTGCCATTGCTTGCGCCCAGGCTGGCATCGCTGGCTATCGACAACGCGCCATTCCGGATGGTCCAGCTCGTGGTTTCCGACGTGACGCCTGTGAGCGTCCAGGCACTTGCGCCGTCCTTCTCGAACACGCCGAAACCCTGATAGGCGGCGGCGCTGCCGGCCGCCCCAAGATCGGCGACGTTGAAGGTGGCGTCATTGTTTCCGCCCAGGCGCAAGGTGTCGGCGCGGCTGAATGCCACGGCGTCACCGTTGAGCACCGACCCGGCTTGCAGCTCCAGTGTGTTGACGCCGCCGATGAACGACACGGCCGCGGCTTGCACGCGGGCTGGCGCACCAGCCCCGGACCACGCGCCGCTCAAGGCGCCCGTGATGGTGCCTGCGTTGATGACTGTGACGTCGACGCCCTTGACGCCCGCGCCGCCTGCACCCGTCTGGCCGCCGACCACGCGCCCTGCGCCGCCCGCGCCCCCGGTGATGGTGCCGCCGGCCAGATTCACGACCGTGCCGCCGTGCGTCAGTTGCACGCCGGCGCCGCCGCCTCCGCCGCCGTTCGCCGTGATCGAGCTCCCGGCGCCGCCCACGCCACCCACGATGGCGCCGCCATTGACCACGCTTGCGCCGGCCTTGAGCAGCACACCCATCGCACCGCCACCTGCTCCACCGGTCAGCGTCGCACTGCCGCCAGCGCCGCCGATCACGGTGGCAGCGGTTGCCACATTGACCTGGGAATTGGAAAAGATGCCAGCGCCGCCGCCGCCGCTGCCGGCATTGCCCTGTGCGCGTCCAGCGCCGCCACGCACCGTGACCCCGCTCAGCACGGTCAAGTCCGCCGACGCTGACACGCCTACGCCGCCGCCTCCACCGCCGCCCGCGGTGCTGACGTTGTTCTGCGGATTGCCGCCCGCACCGCCCGTTCCTTCGGTCACGTTGGTGCCGATGGTAGAGGCGCTGGCGATGGTTTGGCCCGTGGTCCCGGTTGTGCCGGCCACGCCGGGACCCTGCCCCAGGCCCGTACCGGTATCGCCCGGACCACGTGCGCCGCCCGCGGCGCCATTGCCGGTGTCAAGGTCCACCGCACCGCCGCCGCCGGCCGAACCGGCATTGCTGCCAATGCCGATGCTTCCCGGGCGGCCCGTGGCCTCGGCCGCCGTGCCGTCGATACCCCCCGCGCCACCTGCGACCTGCGTCGGACCCGAGCCCACCGGACTGCCATAGCCGCCATCGGCTCGCGCCGCCGGGGTCGCCACGACTGCACTGATTGTGGTCGCTACCAGAACCGCCAATGTCTCGGGACGCAAACGCCTTTTTTGGTTTTCTTGTTGACGTTTGTGATGCGACATTCGCGCGCCCCTTTGTTCGGCTTGTGAAGGCTGCGAAGTGTAATAGGGCAGAATTTCGGCGTTGCGAATAACCTTTCGGGCTGGTCAGGCGTTCGGTGTTTCACGATGATGTGCGGTATGCCGCGCATGCGAATTCGCGGCACGGCAAACGCAGAACCTTCTCATCGCCCTGCCTGACGCGACCTGCATCAATTCCCGGAGCTCCGGCGCAACCGATCGGAAGATTCCTTATTCAAGCGCTTCGCTTCGTCTTCCGCGTAGTCTTCCTCGCCCGATTCGTATTGCCCTTCATAGATGCAACTGCTGCGCAGCAGTCCACACTCGCCGACTACTGAGCATCCCGAACTGAGCGCGGCCAAAAACAACACGACACCGCACCGGCCTAATGTTTGAACCGACATATCGCTCCTTATCTTTACTTCGGTTTGAATTGAAAGAACCGATAGCTTAGAGGGGATATGCCGGCCTACTGTGCCTAGCGGTGTATCAAGTTGTCTCGAGCTTGGCGGCATCCAGCAGTCAAAGATGCCGATGGCTGCAGCCCATGACCTGCCCCGTCAGTTCCCCAATCAAGCCAGCCAGCCCTTGCGCACTCTCGCGATCCAGCCCTTCGCATTGCACCATCCGGAATCCCATCGCAAAGGTGTAATGCCAATCGAGCTCAAGGATGCGGTAACTGCGTCCGCTTTGCTCGCAATGCCATTGGACGGCCGGATTCTCGTAGGCTTCGCCGATGAAGTCGATGTGCGAATCGGCGGGCATCGGCGTGGCGGGCTCGTTCGATCCCGGCACGCTCGGCGCGGAGAGATTTTCGCCGACCATGACGCGGGGATTTGGCCCGTCGAAGGCCAGCAGCATGATGGGGAAGTTTTTGGGATCGGCGTCGTAGTCTTCTCGAACGAGGTCGCTCAGGTAGGGTCTGGCCGACGGGCCGAGGCAGTAATGAACGCTATGCCATGACGCGTCGTCTGCGTCAAAACTGTTGTTGTTGGTGGCGCGGTAGGGAATGGTGTCGCCCTGTGCTGGCAAGACGTAACTCCCTTCCAGCAGCTGCGCTTCCAACGCGGGCCAATTGGGCGGCGGCAGATGGACGTCACGGGGGAAGATGAATTGGTGGTGTTCAGACATGAGCGGGAAATCCGAAAGCCGTGAAGGTTTGGCGAGCTCGCTTGATGACGGACGCGCATTGAAGCGATGATGCTGGAGTATTACAGAAACAGGTGTCATGCAGTTTGACGATCAAGCCGCCCGCATCGGCCCTTCACTTCACCGCAGAGTTTCCCCCGTCAGCGAACATCGCGGACCCTGTGACGAAACTCGCCATCGGGCTCGCCAAAAACAACGCGGCAGATGCAATCTCCTCGGGCCGTGCGATTCGCTTCATGGCATGCAGCCCAGCCGCCCATTCCTTCTGCTCAGCATTCCCGGCCATTGCCGTATCCACGCCGCCCGGCATCAGCGCGTTGGCGCGGATGCCTTGGTCGCCATAGTCCGCGGCGATGCCCTTGACGAGTCCCATCAAACCCGCTTTGGCCGCGCCATAGGCGGCCATGCCGGGCAGACCGACGCTGGTGCCGACGAAACTTGAGGTGAAGATGATTGCGCCACCCCCGCGCGCCAGCATGGCAGGGATCTGATGGACACTGCCTAGAAAGGCGGCGTGAAGATTGACGGCGATGGTCGCTTGCCAGTCGGCGAAGCTGATATCCGCCAGCGGCCCGACCGGCCCAGTGGCGCCGGCGTTGTTGAAGGCGATATCCAGCCCGCCGAACGCTGCTTGCGCTTCGGCAATCAAGCGCTCATGCGTGCCGGGCTGGCTGGCGTCGCCCGCAACGATACGCACCTCACCGCCTTGCGAGCGAATCCGAGCCGCCACGTCTTCGAGCGCTTCGTCGCCTCTGGCGTTCAATACGACGTTGGCGCCTTCGGCACTGAATAACAATGCCGCGGCGCGGCCGATTCCAGACGATGCGCCGGTAATCAGGGCGACCTTTCCTTGCAAGAGGTTCATGATGGATCTCCGATTTGGATGGATTTCCGTGATTCTCGGCAGGGACTGCCAGGGCGGATATCCGGTTATTGCGGTTTATGTATTGCGCGGTGTCTGACACCCGGGTCAAAGCCGCCGCAAACTTGCCAAGGCGTCTCCTGGGTGTCAGACACCCGAACCTGTCTTACACGCCCCTCCGGTGTCTGACACCCGGGTCAGCGCCGCTGCAAACTTGCCAAGGCATCTCCTGGGTGTCAGACACCCGAACCTGTCTTACACGCCCCGCCGGTGTCTGACACCCGGGTCAGCGCCGCTGCAAACTTGCCAAGGCGTCTCCTGGGTGTCAGACACCCGAATTCTGTCGGACCAAGCCCGCCCCGTATTCAGCACGCCTGCAAAGGAGGACAATATTCGGCGACACGGACGGAGCGGAACCATGCGCACTTTCGTAAACCAGCCAAAGGCGGCAGTTCACAATGCCTCGACCGCCAGCCGCGGACGTGGGGCAGCCGGAAATCGTGCGCCCTTGCGCACCACCGAAGACAAGGCCCCGGGCGAGACGAAACGCCCGCTTTCGCGCCCTGCTCACGTGTTCAACGCGATAGCCGTGCTCCCCCCCGCTGCGGCCCTTGCGGTAAGCCGCCCAGGTGATGCGTCGGAGCACGAAGCTCACCGGATGTCCGAACACGTGATGCGAATGCCGCCGCCACAGGGCGAACAGCCGCGTGGCGTGATGTTGCAGGCCTCGGATCCAACACTGGTGCGATCGCCGCCTCCCCTGCGGCCGGCGGACCCGCGCGGCGCGGCGTCGCTGGATGGATCGCCTGTCGTCAGCGATGTGCTGTCCTCCCCAGGTCATCCCCTCGACGCGCTGACCCGCACATTCATGGAATCGCGCTTCCAGCGAGATTTCAGCCACGTCAGGCTGCACGCCGATGCACGGGCCATCGCTTCTGCCAACGCCGTTGAAGCCCGCGCCTATACCGTCGGCCATCACATCGTTCTGAATGCCGGCGAATACGCGCCCGGCACGTCGGCGGGGCGCGCGCTGTTGGCGCATGAACTCGCGCACGTGGTTCAGCAATCGATGTCAGCCACCCACGGCCGTCGCCTGATCCAGCGCGAAACCAGTGGGCCGACCTACGGGAATTTGTTCAGGGACGCGCCCGCCCCAGGATCCTGGCGTGACGTAGTCAGACTCAAGGAAGTCAACGGCACATGGCGGGAGGTGGGCGGCCGCCATCCAGGGACGGCAAGCGGCAAGTACGACTTTGTCGTCAAGGACGGCGAGATATTTGCCGTCAAGGCCAAAACCACGCCGGGCGCGTTCGGACATACCGAGGCGGCTCAAGGCGGTCGGGTCAGTTGGGCGGGAGAGGTGAGATTCAACAAGAAGGGGCAGCTCCTTTCCTGGAATGACGGCTCGGGCCATTACCGGTCGTTGTCAAGCATGCGAAGCCCCGCCGTCAATGCGGGGCTTCCCAGCGAGAAGGAAATCCCGGGAGTTTCGGAAAAGAAGCAGCTATTCGTACAGCACGAGCAAACTGCACCGCGGCCTCGTCCTAGAGATTCGCTGCCGCAACTCCCCGTCGAACAACCCGCCACCAAGCCGCGTGTCCCCGGCGAACAGCCCAAGGTTCCCGCCGGTCCACCCCGGATGGAGGAATTCGAACAACGCTTCGGCAAGAAGGCCGCGACTGCGCCCGCCGCCACCACCGCCGCGCTGGCCGAGGAAGCCGGTTCGGTTCTCAAGGTCCAAGGCCGCGCGGCCTCGGCGCTTAGCAAGATTGGCAGCGCCGCAGGCTGGGTCGCAGACTTTCTCATGCCCGGCCCGCAAGACGCGATCATGCTGATGGTCCAGTTTGCGATGACCTACGCCGAAGCGCAGGAAGCGGCGCGAGCCGAAGGGATGCGCACGGGCTTCGGCCATGGCCTAGCCGCCGGATTGCTGCGATTGAGCCGCGGCTGGATACGCGACAACTTGGCGCCCAAGGTCATCGGCCGCAGCGTCGCGAGCGAGGTGGCAGCCACCACCGGGTATCGCGAGAAAGGCGTGGTGCAGGGCCTGGTGGCGGGCATTTCATTCGCCGAGCGGCTCAATGCCGATCAGCGCAAGGCCCTGCTGAAGGAAGCCACGCGCGCGATGCGGGCCAAGGGCGATGAGGTGACGTTGCGCGCACGCTGGGAACGCGGCTACACCGCCTACGACATCATCGAACTGTCCGTCGCGCTGGCGCCGCGCATTGATGAAATTCTGGAGGAGGCGCGCAAGAACGAGGAATTGCGCCAAGCGGCCGAGGAGTGGGAAAAGCTAAAGAAGTATGGGCCGCTTTTGCCACTGGCCCCGTTGTTCGAGCAGTAGCCCGTGTGGCATAGTCGCTGTGCCCTGCCCCACCGTTTTCGTCTCATGCGCAACCCGCCCGACCCCTTCGCCCCGCCTCGCAAACAGCGTGCCGCAAAATCCAATTCGCTGCTGTGGATTCTTGAACCGCTGGAACGAGACGGAAGCTACACGCATCGCAAGATGTTCGGCGCCGACGCCGCGTACCTGGACGGCTTGCTGTATCTGATCGTCGCTGACCGCGACGACCCGTGGAACGGGGTCATGGTCTGCACGTCGCAGGAACGCCACGCGGCGCTGCTGGCGGACATTCCCGAGCTCTTGCCGCACCCGGTGCTGGGCAAGTGGCTGTATCTGCCGCAGTCGAGCGAATCCTTCGAATCGACCGCGGCGACGCTAGCGGCATTGGCCGTGGCGCGCGATCCGCGCCTGGGGGTGGCGCCCAAGCCAAAGGCGCGGCGCAGCAAGGCGCGCACGATCGGCCAATAGCACGCCATACCGCCAGTGCGTCAGTCCCCCACCCGCACCACCAGCTTCCCGAAGTTCTTCCCCTCGAGCAGACCGATCAACGCTTCGGGCGCATTTTCCAGACCGTCGACCACATCCTCGCGCCAGCGCAGCTTGCCCTCGCGGATCCACTGCCCGGCCACGTGCAGGAACTCGTCTTCCTGTTCCTTCGGAAAGTCGAACACGATGAATCCCTTCATGGTGATACGGCGGGAAAGGATCTCGCGCATGGTGGCGGGCAGGCGGTCCGGGCCGCTGCGGTCGGCGGGGCCGTCGTTGTAGTTGGCAATCAGGCCGCACACCGGCACGCGGGCAAAGTCGTTTAGCAGGGGCAGCACGGCGTCCCACACGTGGCCGCTGACGTTTTCAAAATAGACGTCGATGCCGTCGGGGCAGGCCTCGGCCAGCTTCTGCGCGAAATCCGGCGCGTGGTGGTCCACAACCACGTCAAAGCCCAGCTCTTCCTTCACAAAAGCGCATTTCTCCGGACCACCCGCGATGCCCACGACGCGCGCGCCCTTGATGCGCGCAATCTGCCCGACGACCGAACCCACGGCGCCGCTCGCGGCCGCGACGACGACGGTTTCGCCCGGCTTGGGCTGGCCGATGTTCAGCAGCCCGACGTAGGCCGTGAGGCCGGGCATGCCCAGCACGCCGAGCGCGGTCGAGGGCGGCGCGTTGGCCGGATCGAGACGGCGCAGGCCAGTACCGTCTGACAGCGCGTAGCGTTGCCAGCCGGCAGACGACAGCACGATGTCGCCTTCGCGCCAGTCGGGATGACGCGACGTATGAACGCGGGCCACGGTGCCGCCCACCATCACGTCGCCGATCTCCATGGGGGTAGCGTAGGATTTTTCGTCGCTGACGCGCCAGCGCATGTACGGGTCCAGCGACAGGGTCTGCACTTCCAGCAGCACCTGGCCATCGGCCGGTTCGGGAATAGGCGCGCGTTCGACGCGGAAATCGCTGGCCTTGGGGCGGCCAACGGGCCGGGATGCAAGGACGACGCGCTGATTTTGGGGTTGGTTCATGGTGGATGGCTCCTTGAATTGAGTCGGACATTTCGCGACAAGGGTCATCCTAGGCACGCGGCAGGGTTACAGCTAGACTGATATCTCGTAAACCAGATTTCAGGTATTGATAATGTCAGCCGATTTCGACCCCGCCCTGCTCCGCACCTTTGTCGCCGTCTGCCGCTACGGCAGCCTGAGCCGCGCAGCGGACCAAGCCGGCCGCGCGCAGTCAGCGCTTAGCACGCAGATCCGCCGGCTGGAGGAAATGGTGGGCAAGCGGCTGCTGCATCGCACCGGCCGCGGCATGGCGCCCACCACCGAGGGCGAAGTGCTGCTTAGCTACGCCAACCGCATCCTCGCGCTGGGTGAGGCCGCTGCGGCGCGGCTACGCGAACGCGCGGTGGCGGGCAGCGTGCGCATCGGGCTGTCCGAGGACGTGGCGGTGGCCGCATTGCCGGCGGCGCTAGGCCGGTTGCGGCGCTCGTGTCCCAACCTGCATCTGGATGTCGTCATCGACGACGGCGAGCGGCTGGCCGCGCGCTGGCAGGATGGCACACTGGACGTGGCGGTGGGCGCCTGCGTGGGGTTCGTCGACGAACCCATCGAATCGTGGACGGTAGATCTGCATTGGGCATGCGGCATCGACGAAACCCTGGACCCGGACCAGCCGCTGGATGTGATCGTGTACGCGGAGCCGTGCTCGTGGCGCCGGCTGGCCTTTGAGGCGCTGACGGCGTCAGGACGGGATTTCCGGGTTTCGCTGACCAGCCACAACGTGGGGGCCACGATCGCGGCTGTCGAGAATGGCTTGGGCGTTGCCTTGCTGACGACCGAGTGCCTGAGGCCCGACACCATGCGCGTGATTTCCATCGGCGATGAAGGCGCGCTGCCGCTGAGCGCGCAATTCGGCCTCTATGCGGCGCACCGCCTGAACGAAAGCGGCCAGGCTGCTGTATCGCTGCTGCGCGACAGCCTGCGGGGTTGGACCGCGAAGGCCATGCCGCCGGAGGCGGCGCTGATCCCTGCCTGACGCGGAACGGCTAGACCGCGCTGATTGTGCGGCACGCGTCTGGCGCACTTTCGCGCCAGATTTGTTACCCCTGCGCCGCCCCTCCCGGTGCCACACTGTTCCCACACCCCGCGCCGCCCCTGCGCCCACGGGATCAAAGCCACCAGGAGGATCAAGCCATGTCCACGCCCCCCGCATCCGCCGGCAATGGCGCCCGGCCCGCCATGCAAACGCCCCCGGTCGTATCCGCTGAAGACTGGGAAGCCGCCCGCCAACAACTGCTCGTCAAGGAAAAGGCCCACACCCGCGCGCGCGACGCGTTGGCTGCGGAGCGCCGCCGCATGCCCTGGACGGCAGTCGATAAGGAATACGTCTTTGAAGGCCCGGCGGGCAAGACCACATTGCGCGACCTGTTCGACGGCCGCCGGCAGTTGATCGTCTACCGCGCGTTTCATGAACCAGGCGTGTTCGGCTGGCCGGACCACGCATGCCGCGGCTGCTCGATGGTGGCGGACCAGGTGGCGCACCTGGCGCATCTGAACGCACGCGACACGACGCTGGTTTTCGTGTCCCGTGCGCCGCAGCCGGATATTGAACGGCTGAAGGCGCGCATGGGTTGGACGATGCCGTGGTTCACGCTGACCGACGGTTTCGATGCGGACTTTGGCGTGGACGAATGGCACGGCACCAACGTGTTCTTTCGCGACGGCGACCGCATCTATCGCACGTATTTTCTGAACAACCGTGGCGACGAGCAGATGGGCGGCACGTGGAACTACCTGGACATCACGCCCTTGGGACGGCAGGAGACCTGGGAAGATTCGCCAAAGGGCTATCCGCAAACGCCGCCGTACAAATGGTGGAACTGGCACGACAGCTACGTGCAGGACGCGCCGCCCGATCAGAAGTGGGTTGAGGTGTCCGACGCGGGCGAGAAGGCGTTCCGGAATCACTGCGATCCGAAGTAGGCAGGAATCGCGGCAAGGGCGTGTTTTAGCGCGTGTTTTTACCTGTGTTCTAGCGCCTGTTTAAAATTGCCGCTCGCAAATTCTGCAGCGCGCGTCATGAAAACAGACCTAGGCCCCATCACACGCCGTCAACGTTTCCCCAGTCAGCCGGCATGAGCAGTGAACTGGCTGACTGGAAACGCGCCTTCCTGCCTTGCCGCATTCCCGCGATTGCCGCGCTCGTACTCGCCGGCATCGCCATCTACTGCTTCAACGCGGCGAAAGACATTCGCCTGCCCTACGACCCCGCGAAACTGAACACGATCAGTCTGCGGGTGGACAAGGTGGCAAGCTGCGACACCAAGGCGAAAATTCGCGGGCGGTGGGAGTCCTACGGTGCGCTCTGCGTGTATTCGGGCAACTATCCCTACATGGTCTTCAAGTTTTTTGAAGCGACCTACAAGGTTCCATACACCGAGGGCGAGCACGTGCAATTCATGGTGCTGGAAGACGACGCGCAGCTGACCGACAGCACGATTGCACTGCAGTACAACATGGCCATTCCCGTCCGGGTCTACGGCGTGCGCAAGAACGGCGAAACGCTGGTCGATGCCAAGCTGGTTCACGACGCGAACTACGCCCGAAAAATGAAGTTCAACATGAACGGCTGGATCGCGCTGATTCTGGCGGTCGGGGCGGCCGTCATCACGTTCAAGCGCGCCCGGAAGATCCTGAACGAAGGTATGTGGTGAATCTCAGGCGCCCTGGCCGGCGTCGTTGAACACGCGGGACCACGCGTCCAACAACGTAAGCGCGTCATCGTCGGACACATACTGCGGCGCGGCACGTGCCATGGCCGCAAACAGCAGCGCGTCGCACGCCGCTTGCCACATCGGATTCAACACCTGCTCGGTCTCGCCGTCTTCCTCGATCAACGTAAACGCGTTGCCGCCGTCCAGTTGCTCGGCGCGCTGCCGCAATTGGCTGTGAATCAGCAGAAAGCCGGAATGAACCGGCGACCGAGCCTTGTCGCTCCGCCGGGTGGCGGCCAGCGCGCCGCGCCAATCGCCCTCTTCATCCGCTGCCGGCTCGCCGTCCTGCTGCGACCAGCGCATCCAGGCGCGGCTATAGGCCATCCAGGCGTTCTCCGGCAGATGGTCCGCCAACGCCTGCGCGTCCGTGCGTGACAGCGTGCTGATCTGCGCGATGATCTCCAGCACCACCTCGCCCTTCGGACCAAACAGCGCCGACAAGGGCACCGCTTCCAGCAATTCGATGGCACTGGCGCGCCAATAGCCGGGCTGCGCAACCAGATCGGACATATCGCCCTGCTTCTCGACGCGCACGCGCCAAAGCTTCCCCGGCCAGCGGCTGCCGATGACGATGGACTCGAGCGACTCGTCCACCACGATCCACGGCGGAACGGGCTTGATCAGCGCCACGCGGCCGGCGGTCCTCATCAATTTGAATGCGGGGTCGGGCAGGTCGAACCAATATCCGGCGGGCATCGCTTGCCGCACCGCGGCCAGGCCGCTCTCCGTCACATCGCCCCCGCAATGCCGGCATACGCGCGCCTCGCGCAGAATGCGCTCGCCGCAATGCAGGCATTCGATATGCGCGGAAAGGAGCGGCTGGCTGGCGAGCGGCGACCGGTTCGGAATGCGCTTGAGGAAAATGCCGGCGACCGGCGCACTGATCAGGCCGGCAAGCAACGCCCACCCGATGCCATTGCGCCCGCGCTTTCGCGCCATGAAGCCGACCACGATGGCGAGCGCAATCCAGAGAAAGATGATGAATAGCATGGCGCGATGTTAAACCGGGGATGCGCGCCTTTTTTTCAAGGCATTCGTCCTTCGACGTCGCCTCCCCACGCGAGCCGGGGTAATCTCCCGCCAGGAGATGATTTGATGTGCATCGTTGGTCACCCACAAAAAGGAAGCGCAAATGCTTGATATCACTTCAAAATTCCGCAGAACCGCCGTCGCCGCCGTCACGCTGGGCATGGCGGGTTTTCTTTTTGCGGGCTGCACCACGACGGACTCGCGCGCCACGGCAAGCGCCGCCGAAAAGCGCCAGGAACTGGACGCCGCCACCGCGGCCACGTTGTCCAAGCTGTATGAATCCTCGCCGCAATCCCGGCAACTGGTGGAACGCGCCCGCGGCGTGCTGGTGTTTCCGGCAGTGCTGAGCGCCAGCTTCATCGTGGGCGCACAGCACGGGACGGGCGTGCTTCAGGTCAGCGGCCAGGACAAGGGCTACTACAGCGTCACGGGCGGATCCATCGGCCTGCAAGCGGGCGCGCAGTCCAAGGCGATGGTGCTGCTTTTCATGACGGATGACGCATTGGCCAAGTTCCGCGCCAGCAGCGGCTGGACCGTTGGCGCCGACGCCACCGTCGCCGTGGCCAACGTGGGCGTCAACGGCAGCATCGATTCCAACACCGCGCAGCAACCCATCGTGGGCTTCGTGATGAACAACGGCGGCCTGATGGCAGGCGTGTCGGTGGATGGCAGCAAGATTTCGCCGCTGCTGCTGTAGCTGTAGCTGTAGCTGTAGCCGCCATGCCGGCGCGGGCGGATCCGCGCCGGCCTCAATCTTTACAAGGAGATCACGCGTGATTACCGAAGAGGACAAGAAGCACCTGGCACGCTGCGTCGAGCTGGCCCGGCAGGCCCTTGATGCCGGAGACCAGCCGTTTGGATCAGTACTGGTGTCCGGCGACGGGCGGGTGCTGTTTGAAGACCACAATCACGTCTCCAGCGGCGACCGCACGCGGCATCCGGAATTCGAGATTGCCCGCTGGGCCGCCAACAACGTGCCGGAAGCGGAGCGCGCCGCCTGCACGGTATACACGTCCGGCGAGCACTGTTCGATGTGTTCGGCGGCGCACGGCTGGGTGGGACTCGGCCGGATCGTCTACGCCGTGTCGTCCGAACAGTACGGTGAATGGATGCGCGGATGGGGTGTGCCGCCCTCGGCGGTGCGGCCCCTGCCCATCTCCGAAGTGGTCAACGGCATAGAGGTCGAAGGACCCGTGCCCGAGTTCGTCGAGCAGGTGCGCGCGCTTCACGAGGAGAACGTCCGACGCAGGGCTTGACGGCGTTCAGTACGCGGGGCGGTGAAGCATTCTGTTTTCCGTCTAACGATTGGATACAGCTACGCTAAAACCCGCAATTATTTGCGCGCAAGGGCGTGATAAGTTGGCGCCCGTGCCGTAATCGGGGTCAGGGTCGACGACCGGTCCCATCAAGACGAAAGCCGGCGCATCCCCTCTCCTCTCCTGATACAGACCATGCAAACTCACGTTGCCCGCGCCTCGGGAATCAAACGCAAGTCCGGAAACCTGCTGCTTGCGCTGGGCCTGGCCTTCGCCGCCTCCGCGCCCGCCTTCGCAGCGCAAGATCCTGGCGCCGCCATCCTGCCGCCGCGCGCCAACTCCGGCAATCAGGCGCCTGCCCCGCAGCAAGCCCCGGCCCAGCAGGCCCCCGCACAGCGCGCTCCGGTTCAACAGGCGCCCGCGCAACAGGCTCCTGCCCAGCAAGCGCCCGCGCAGCAAGCCGGCGGCGCCCTCGCGCCGGTGCAGAAGACCCAGATCAACGATCAGGCCGCCTACGAACGGCTCCTGAACAACAGCGGCGTCACGCTGCAATGGCTGTGGTCCGCCAAACGCGGCAAGATGAACGCCATCGACGACAACGATGTGGTTCGCCTGGAAGGCACGCAGGCCAACCATGAAGGCACCTTGAAGGTCAAAGGCGAGGTCGTCTCCATTGGCCGCGACAGCTTCGTGCTGCGCGGCACGATCCTGATCCTGGACGCGCCGGACAAGGGCCGCCGTTGCGAGCGCACCGGCGACTACGAGTTCAAGGCAACCGGCAAGCGCAAGTACTGGCGCCTGCAGCAGATGGAAGCGTGCGGCGGTCTGACCGATTACGTCGATATCTACTACTGACCTTTTAGAAGCGACCCGCCCCCATGCCCCCCACCGCAATCAAATGGCTCGTCAGTATCGTCTTCGGATTGCTGATCGGTAGCGCCAGCTTTGGCATCACCAATCCGCTGCTCCTGGCGGTGTTCGGCCTGTTTCCGGACGGGGGGGCAGCTTCTGAGCCGCTGGATTCCGGGTCGCTGGACCGCGTCTCGCTGATAAGTGTGATCCTGTATGGCATGGTCGCGGTGATTGCCGCCGTGGCGCTGGCGCGCATTGCCAACCTGCGCCGTCTGTTCGGCTGGGGCTGCGCGACGCTGGGGGTGATGTTGCTGCTGACAGCGGCCATCGCCATGTTGCAGATCGATCCTGCGATGCACACCGGCGGCGGCGCGGGCGCGCGGGATGCCAATACGGCGCTGTTCTTTACCCTGCTGATCTTTGGCTTGCCGTATATCGGCGGCGGTCTGGTGCTGACGATCGGCGGCGCGGTGCTGATTCGGAAGAATCGGGATAAGCCCGCCGCCTGAACGCGCCAAATACCGCTTAAACCACCGGCAGCTTCAACACCGGCTCCGTCTCGTCAACACATCCCGAATGTGTCGTCGATGCTTGCCAGTGCGGCCCGAGGTGGGCTGTTGTGGTAGACCACCCTGTCGCCGGCGTGAGCCATCAGAGGGTCGCCACGCGACGCTCGGAACAGCGCTATGACGTGCCCGCCCCAAGTTCCCTGTCGAAGCGCAAATTGTGCAAAAATTGAAACTCGTTTTTTGCCATTTACACAGGGAGCGCGAAACCAATGGCTGATGAGCGGCATTCCGCTGTTGGCGGTCGGATCAGCATCTATCGCCGGCCGAACAGCAGGTTCTGGCAATGCCAAGGCACGTTTGACGGCAAGAGCCAGCGTGTCAGCACCAAGACTGACGATCTGACCCAGGCCCGGCATTTTGCGGAGAACTGGTATCTGGCCAAGACAGACGACGCATCAATTGCAGTGGGACAAACCACGGCTTCGCGCACTAATTCCCGCGCCGACCGGCCGACCTACAACTTGCCGCAGCACGACAAGCGTGCGCGATTTCTGGCGGCCGCCATTGATCTGGTCGCAAGCGTGGGCTTTCGCGAAACACAGGTCAACGCCATCGCCGAGCGCGCGGGGATGTCGCCGGCAACGCTATACCGATACTTCAAGTCGCGCGAAAGCCTGCTGGTCGAGGTCGTAGCGCACGTTTCGCAGCACGAGGTCAATGTCGTGGCCGGCGTTGCGATGGGCGACGACACCCCGGCAAATCTGTTGAAGGAGTGCGCATACACCTTCGGCAGCCGCGCCATCCGCGCCAAACAGCTCGGCTATGCCTTGGTCGCGGAGCCTGTCGATTCGGCCATCGAGATCGAGCGGCTCAAGTACCGCAGCAAACTGATGCGCGTGTTCGAAACGATCATCGAACGCGGCATCCGTGGCGGGGAGTTTGCCGACCAGAACCCGGACGTCTCGTCGGCGTGCATCGTCGGATCGCTGTTTGAAGCGCTAGTGGGTCCGCTTGCGCGTAACAACGACGTTCATGAGCGCCTGCGCCTAGATCGCGTCAGGGACATTGCGGATTTCTGCGTGCGGGGCGTTTCGCGGCGATGACGAGTGCGTGCGGCCGACGAACTGCGCCAGTCCCGTCTGCATGGCTGGCGTGCCGGCGTGCAACTCAAGTGTCCTGATTTCATTTTCCAACGCGTCCGCCTTGCTAAGCGTGTAGGACGCGACGAGCAACGACTTGGCCCTTGCAAGGGTGTCGCGATGCGCGACGGACATCTCTTGCGCAAGCGCGAGGGCGGAACGCGTCAAATCCTCTGCGGGTACGACGGAATGCAGAATGCCCCAATCCACCGCCTGCACCGCCGTGATGGATTGGCCAGACAGGATCATCCACTTGGCTCTTTGCACCCCGATGGTCCTCGGCAGCCGGACGCTGCTGCCCCCGCCTGGCAGCAACTCGCGCAAGGCGTGCGCATCGCCAATGGTGGCGTCTTTCGACGCGATCACTGCGTCGCAGCACAGCAACAACTCCAGCCCCCCCGCACGCACGGCGCCGTGAGCCATGCCCACGACAGGCAGCCGGGAGGTCTCGAATCGCCGGCACACCTCTCGGAAACGGTCCAGCAGGGTACGGACAGCCGCGCGTCCGCCTTCCAGCAGTTCTCCGAGATCGGCGCCCGCGCAGAAATTGCGGCCGGCTCCGGAGAAAATGATCGCCTTTACGTCCGGCGCCGACTCTGCCGCGTCGATTGCGGCCAGCACCTCATCCAGCAGACCGGAACTGACAGCATTTGCCTTTTCGGGCCGGTTCAGCGTGATCCACGCCATGCCAGCCTTCACGATGCAAATGGGCGTCAGACGATGCCCCGTGCCATTCAATTCTGCGTCGTTCATCACATCACCTTGGTTTTTCATCGGCATTCACCTTGCAGCGGCCCTGCGCGCCGCGCTCGCATCGGCTCGTCATGGCGCAAACCGGGTTCCGCCGTCAAGCCGATAGCACGTCCCATTGACGTACGGATTGGCGAGAATGGACTGCACCATGGCAGCAAACTCCGCCGGCAGGCCGCAGCGCTTCGGATAGAGAAAGCCTTTCTCCATGGCCTCCATGCCCTTTTGCGGCACGTTCATGGTGAGCTCGGTTTCGAAAACGCCCGGTGCGATAGCCATGCAACGGATCCCGTACTCGGCCAGGTCACGCGCGATCGGCAGCGTCATTCCGGCGATCGCGGCTTTGCTGGCGCTGTAGGCGGCTTGTCCTTTCAGTCCGTCGAAAGCGGCGATCGAACTGGTGTTGACGATCACGCCGCGCTGCCCATCGGCGTCGGGGTGGTTATGGATCATCCTTTCGGCCGCCAGTCGCAACACGTTGAATGATCCCGTCAGGTTGATGGCCAGGACCCGGTTCCAGACATCCAGATCGTGTGCCACGCCGCGCGAGACCGTTTTGGCGGCCGATGGCACGCCGGCGCAATTGACAACGAATCGAAGGTCTCCGAAAGCTGCCGCGCCCGCGTCCACGCAGGCTTTCACCTCCTGCGCATCGCACACGTCGGCGTGAAGGGCCACATGCTCGCCGGGCAATTCCGATCGGGTGCGTTCCAGCCCTTCGTCGTTCATATCGAGCAGGACAAGCCTGGCGCCCTGCCTGGCTAACAACTCCGCAGTCGCCCGCCCCAGTCCGGAGGCGGCGCCGGTCACAATTCCAGCCGCGCCAGCAATGTTCATGCCTTGACCTCCACACTGCCGCGCAGCTCGTTGCGCAGCACGAATCGTTGGGTTTTTCCGGACGGGGTCTTGGGCAGTTCGTCGCGGTAGTGAATGCGGCGCGGATAGGCGTGCGCCGCGTAATCGGCACGCACCTTCTGCCTGAGGGCCTCGGACAGTTCTTCGGTGGCGGCGTAGCCGTGGTTCAGCACCACGACGGCTTCGAGGACCTCGCCCCTGATCGCGTCGGGGACCGCAACGACCGCCACGTCCCGCACCGCCGGATGCGAGGCGATGACAGACTCCACGTCAAAGGGGCCGATGCGATAGCCCGCCATGATGATCACGTCATCATCCCGCGACGAAAAGCGGAAGTAGCCCTCACCGTCATACGAGGCCAAGTCTCCGGTCAGATACCACCGCCCGCAGGGCGTCAGCCGGTCGGCGTTCTTTTCAGGAGTGCGGGCATAGCCGTCAAACCACGCCAACGGACTGTCGGAGAGCCGCGCGGCCAGCAGCCCGGGCTGGTTCGGACCCAACTCTTCATGCGTCGCTGGGTCGATGACCGTCATGTCCCAGCCCGGCAGCGCGCGGCCCATGGAGCCCGGCTTTATCGGCATTGCAAGGTCGGGATGGTGATGATTGTTGAGCAGCATCCCGGCTTCGGTCTGCCCGAAGTGATCATGCACCTGCGCGCCCAGACCGGCTGGCGCCCACAGATTGACGTCCGGCGTAAGCGGCTCACCCGCGCTGGATGCGCAACGCAAGGCGACATGACCATCCGGCACGCCATGCGCCTTCAAGCTGCGGTACACCGTGGGCGCCGCGGTGAAGTTGGTGACGCCTTGGCGCGTGAGGACAGCCAAGGTCCCGTCGGGCGTGAACTTCTCGACGTGCATGATGGACTCCACGCCGGTCGACAGCGAAACCAGCACGCCAAAATAAAGGCCATAAGCCCAGCCCGGATCGGCTGCATTCCAGAAGATATCGTCCGAAACGAGTCCGAGACCAAATTCCCCATAGGCCTGAAAGCCCGCGACTGCCCGCAGCGGCACCACGACCCCCTTGGGCTTGCCGGTGGTACCGGACGTGTAGACCTCGATGACGGCCCCATCGCCCGACGTGACGTGGGCAGGGAAGTTGGCTTCGCCGCTCATCTCGATGTCGGCAAGGGTCAGCTCGCTACCCGTCGCGGCCCCCGCCACGGCCAGCGCAAGCCCGGGAAGCTCGCGCACCAACGCATCGAGCTTGGGCTTCTGAGCCGCGTCGCAAACCACGAGCTTTGCCCCGCTGCTTGCCAGCCGCATCTCAATGGCCGGCTTGGCAAACGCCGTGAAGAGCGGCACGTACACCGCGCCCAGCCGCCAGATGGCAAGCAGCGTGACGAGGTAATCCTCTCCCTTGGACATCAGCGACGCTATGCGATCACCGACGCCGTAGCCACGTCTTTTCAAACCCGACGCGAGCCTTTCGGAGCGCTCGCGCAGCTGGCCATAGGTAAGGACAACTGCTTCGCCGTTGCTTGTGACGATGCGATAGGCGATGGCCTGCGGATCGTGGCGGTCGCACAGCAGATAACTCGCGCACGCATCCTCGCCTCCGTAGGCGTCGATAAGGCTCGCAAGCCGTTGTCTTATCGCCGGGCTGTATTCCCCTGCCTTCATGGTTGTCTCCTTTCGTGTGTCTTTTCATGCGTGCGCCAAAATCCAGGCGCGCGCGGCCACCTCTATCACCCGCGAGAGATATCAGTCCCTTTGGTTTCGCGCGCAAAGATCAGGCTGAGCACGGTGCAGGCCACCGCAATGCCGACCGGGTAATACAGGCCCGCGTAGATGTTTCCGGTGGCCGCCACGATCGCGAAGGCGGTCGCCGGCAGAAAGCCGCCAAACCATGCTGCGCTCAGGTGATACGGAAACGACATGGCGGTGTAGCGGATGCGCGACGGGAACATCTCCAGTAGCGACGTCGTGGACGGTGCAAAGGTGATGGTGCCGAAGCTGAGGAGCACCATCAGCAGCAAAACAATGACCGGCGCATTGACGTCCTGCGGGTTGGCCGTGCCAAGCGGATAGCCTTTGTCGACCAGCGCTGCGCGCAACTCGGCATCGAACCGCTGCTTCTCTTGCGCCGCGTTCGGGGCATCCGCCTGATACGACACGATCACCTTGTCGCCCACCCGGATTTCGGCAAGGGCCGTGTTCGTGCTGGCAAGGCTTGTGTAGTTCAGCCCGAGCCCCGTCATGGCGTTGGTTGCTACGTCGCAGGACGACGTGAATTTTTTCGTGCCCAGCAGGTTGAACTGCACGGAGCAATCCGCAGGGTTGGAAGCGACGGAGATGGGCGCGGCGCGTTGGGCGCGTTCCAGCGCGGGGTTGGCAAAGTGCGTCAGCCCTTGAAATATCGGAATGGTCAACACAGCCGCGAGCACATAGCCGCCGATGTAGACCGGGCGTCTGCCAATACGGTCCGAAAGATTGGCAAAGACGATGTAGAGCGGCGCCGTGAGCAGCGTCGCAACGATCAACATGAAATTCGCCGTCAGCGTTTCGACCTTGAGCACCTTGGTCAGGAAGAACAGCGAATAAAACTGCCCCGTGTACCAAAGCACTGCTTGCGCGGGCAGGATGCACAATGCACCGATCAGAATGAGGCGCACGTTTTTCCAGGTGCCGAACGTTTCGGCAAGGGGTGACTTCGACGCCCGGCCTTCGGCCTTCATCTTCTTGAATTCGGGAGACTCGTCCAGCTTCAGGCGGATCCACAACGAGATCAGAAGCAGCGCGATGGAAATGATGAACGGAATCCGCCAGCCCCACGCGCCGAACGCTTCCTGCCCCATCGTGAGCCGAAGCGGAATGATGACGGCCACGGCAAGCAGGAAGCCGACCGCGGCCGTCAGGATCACCCACGCCGTCCAGGTTGCGCGCTTGTTCGCCGGGGCATGTTCGGCCACATAAATCATCGCGCCGCCGAATTCCCCCCCAAGTGCCAGGCCCTGGATCATGCGCATCACGACAAAGCCTATGGGAGCGATGAGGCCGGCAGTCTCGTACGAGGGCAGCACGCCGATCAGGAACGTCGAACCGCCCATCAGCACGATGGTGACCAAAAACGTGTACTTGCGTCCCACCAAGTCGCCCAACCGGCCAAAGACAATGGCGCCGAACGGACGAAGCATGAATCCCGCCGCGAACCCTAGCAGCGTGAAGATGAATCCCGCCGTGGGATTTACGCCAGAAAAGAACACGCGGGCGATCTCTGCCGCCAGCAGCCCGATCAAAAAGAAATCGTAGAACTCGAACACCGTGCCCAGGGATGCAGCGACGATGACGCGCTTGTCCCTTTTTGACATGGACGATGAACGCGGTGCAGTTGCGGTAGCTTCCATTTCCCCTCCTCCTGTGTGAAGGCCTTCATCTGTTAATGCTGAGGATTCACCCGTATTGCGCAGCGGATTTGCCGTGCGAACGCACTTCCGCTTTATGTGCAGGAATAATATTTTCAATTATCGTATTTGTCCATATATGTGAAAACCCTCATATCGGGGCGAAACTCGGAAGCAAGCGCGGTGCGAATCCTCAAGCGGCACCGCCCATCCGACCCCAGTGGTCTGGACGTTCGCCAGTACAATTCCCGCGCTTTCCCCTATTTCTTTCCCGGCAGTCCCATCCCCATGTCCAACCTCATCGTCCACGGCGGCACGCCTTTGCGCGGCCGCGTCGTCCCTTCGGCCAACAAAAACGCGGTGCTGCCGATCCTGTGCGCCACGCTGCTGACCGATCAGCCGTTGACACTGCATGGGGTGCCGGACATCACCGATGTGCGCAAGATCCTGGACATCTTCCGCACGCTGGGCAGCGACGTCCGGCTGGACGATGCGACGCGCACGCTGGCGCTGCATCACAAGAACACGGTCTTCGATGCGGCGAACCACCGTCTGCCCGAGGAGATGCGTTCGTCGATCATGCTGGTGCCGCCGCTGCTGGCGCGCTTTGGCGTGGCGCGGCTGGAAGACAACGTCAAGGGATGCACGCTGGGGGTGCGCGAGATCGATCCGCACGTGGACATCTTCCGATCGTTCGGCGGCCAGGTGGAACGCGCCAGCGGGTCATTGCTGGTGCGCGCGAGCGGTCCGCTCAAGCCCACGCATCATTGGCTGGACTATGCGTCCGTGACCACGACCGAAAACTTCGTGTTGTGCGCGGCCGCAGCTGAAGGCGAGTCGTCGTTGACGAATGCAGCGTCCGAGCCGCACGTGCAGGAGTTCTGCCGGTTCATGGCGATGATGGGCGCCGATATCGACGGCATCGGCACCTCGCGGCTGGTGGTGCGCGGCGGCAAGCGACTGGGCGGCGGCGAATTCACATTTGAAGAAGACTTCCACGAGATCACGACGTTTCTCGCGCTGGGCGCGATCACGGGCGGCGACGTGGTGGTGCGCAACCGCACGCCGGGCAATTTCCCGCTGATCGACCGCACGTTCGCCAAGTTCGGCGTGCGGATCGAGCACAAGGACGGCTGGTCGCGCGCGCTGCGCGACGGCCCGCTGAAGGTGCAGACGCCGTTCACCAGCAACGTGCTGACCAAGGTCGAGGCGGCGCCCTGGCCGTACTTTCCGGTGGACCTGCTGCCGATCTTCATTGCGCTGGGCGTGTGCGCCGAGGGCAATGCGATGTTCTGGAACAAGGTCTACGACGGCGCGCTGGGCTGGACGGGCGAGCTGTCCAAGTTCGGCGCGCACGTGTTCTCGTCGGACCCGCATCGCGTGGTGACGTTTGGCGGCAATCCTCTGACGCCGGGCGTGGTCGAAAGCCCCTACATCATCCGCGTGGCGATCGCGCTGTTCATGGTGGCCAGCAGCATCAAGGGCCGCTCCGAGATCCGCAACGCCACGCCGATCCGCCGTGCCCACCCGCGCTTTGTCGAGAACCTGCGCAGCCTGGGCGTGCAGGTCGAGTGGGCGAACGACGAATAAAGCGAAGACGAATCGACCGAAGTCGAATCATCCGCATTCGATTCAACCGCAGTTGATTCAAACGGCGCCGGCCCATCGAGTTGGCCCGCCAGTGCAATATGTCACGCCAGGCCATGAACTATGTGCCGGCGGAACTGGAGCGGCGCGGCTATCTGCTGCGACGGCCCGGCGCCGCGTCGAATTCGACAGCGTTGCAACTCACGCATAAGGGTCGGCAGATGTACGTGCCGATGCGCAGTTGCGTGACCGCCGTCGAACAGGAATGGAAGGAACACCTGGGCGAACAGCGCTTTAACGCGTTGCGCGAGACCTTGCAGGATCTGTCGGCGTGGCTGGGCAAAGTGGATTGATGCCATCGGACGGTGCGCGGTGTGGGACCGCGACTTTTTGATTTAAGCCACGCTGCTGACACGGAACTGAATGTTATTGTCTTGTCTTTCCGGCACGCGGGCGGCCCGCCGCAAGCGTGACTTGAACGCCATACCCAAGGAGCCGCAATGAAGTTGATCCCGTCCCTGTTGCTGGGCGCAAGTGCGCTGTCGATGACCTTCGCCGCGAATGCCGCGCCTGTCACTTATGACTTGGACCCGTCGCACACGTACCCCAGCTTCGAGGCCGATCACTTCGGCGGGTTGTCGACGTGGCGCGGCAAGTTCAACCAGTCCAGCGGCGTGGTCGTGCTGGATCGCGAGGCCCGCACCGGTACGCTGGAAGTCACCGTGGACATCAAGTCGGTGGACTTCGGCCACGACGAGATGAACCAGCACGCGGTCGCGCCCGACATCTTCGATGCCGCTAAATACCCCACCGCCACGTTCAAGGGCAAGTTCACCAAGTTTGACGGCGATAAGCCGGAAGAAGCCACGGGCGACCTGACGCTGCGCGGCGTCACGCGCCAGGTGAAGCTTGATATCGACGACTTCAAGTGCATCGATCACCCGATGGTCAAGCGCGAGGTCTGCGGCGCCGACGCTTCCACGGAGTTCAGCCGTAAGGATTTCGGCATGAATTTCGGGCTGGACATGGGCTTCAAGCCCGAGGTCAAGCTGAAGATCCAGGTCGAGGCGATTCGCCGGCAGTGAGGCTGGCGCGGGCATTGCAGGGGACCGGCGTTGCCGGTCCCTTTTTTATTGGGCGTGAGCCGTCTTCGCTTGGCACGGTGTCAGACACCTTGACGCAAATCGAGGTGTCTGACACCCGCAGAGCCGCTGTCACATGCTGACGACCCTCTTGCCCGGGTGTCTGACACCGGCCCGGCTGAGCCGCCGGCCCGCGCGGGATATCCTACCCTTGCCCAGTCCGCGCCTGCGCCAGGAAATCCAGCACCGCCCGGTACGATCCCTCGTTCCCGGCCGCGTTGGCCGACGGCGTGCCGCCCGCATCCAGCAGCAACCCCGACATCGCGTGCGGTTTGTTGATCAGTGTGGCGGGCAGGCAGGGATAGTGAACGTGGTGGCCTGCCCCGGCGCAAACGTAATGGTGCGTGGGCAGATCAAACGCCTGGCGCTGGCGCACCACCATTTCGGAATACGCGGTGCTGGGCCAGAAGCCGTCGTCCGATGCACTGACCAGCATGACCGGACCGGGATAGCTTTCGACGGGGATGCGCGCGCGCTCGAAGGCCGAGGCATCGCGCGTGGCGCTCAGGAACGCCAGGGTTTGACGGTACGGCGGCTCGCTGGCATAGGCGGCGTTCCAGTCGGCCGTGGCGTTGTCTTGCCACAAATGCGGCAAGGGCTCGCCATGCCGGGTCCAGACCTGCGCATCTCGTCCCGTGCCCGGCGCCCCGGCGCTGACCACGCCATGCGTCACGGGCGACGGCACGTACGCGACGACGGCGCTGACCAGGTCGGGAAAATGCGAGGCGACGAGCAATGAGGTTTCGCCGCCCCGGCTGATGCCCGACACCGCCACGAAGCCGTCGCGCGGCTGCAGCGATTTGCGGATCCATTTCAGCGCGGCTTCGAAGTATTCGAGCGGCATGTCGTTCAGGTACTTCGGACGGCCGTCGTAATTGAAAATGGCCAGCGCCAGGCACTGGTAGCCGCGGGCGGCAAACAGCGCGGCGCGCGGCGCGTTCACGCCGCCAGACGAGCCGTTCATGTACACCACGACGGGATGCGGGCCCGGGCCGGCCGGCACGTACAGTTCGCCGGACAGCGTCATGCCGTCCACCTCTTCGCGCACGGACCGGTGCGTGACGCCGTCGGCCAGAAATTCCTGGACCAGCGTCGCCTCGGCCGACAGTGCACCATTCGTGGCGTGAAGGTGCACGGTCAGCGCGTCGGTGCGGTCGGGCGGAAATACCACGCGGTCCATGTCCTGGCACACCATGGACCAGACAATGCCCATGGCGGAAGGCTCGGCGTAGGAACCCGACACGGGGCTGTCACGCCGCAGGTCCAGCCGGCCGTCGTGGCCGGCCACGAACACGGCCTCCGAACGCCACGCCGCGCCGCACATCTGCATGCTGGCCGTGACGGTGATGAAGGCATAGGCCGGAAAGCCTTCGATGTGGATGTCGCGCTCGACGTCGATCAGCGCGCGTTCGGGCGTTACGGTGATACGGGGCTGCGTCACAGTCGTCTCCTTGCCGCTCGCGGCCTCATGCCTTCAGATCGGTCTTGGGAACGCCGTTGGCCTTGATGACCTGCGCCCACATGGCGGATTCGTCGGCGATGACCTTGTCCAGGTCGGCGGACGACGTGAATTCCACGGCCACGCCCTGATCGGCGAATTGCTGCACCAGGCTGGGGTCGCGCGTGCCTTCGCGCACGGCGTGTTCCAGCGTCTTCACGACGTCGGCGGGCATGGCGGCGGGGCCCGAGATCATCATGCGGGTGTAGAGCTCGAAATCGTCGACGCCCGCTTCCTTCATCGTCGGCACATCGGGCAGGCTGGACAGCCGCTTGTCCGCGGTGACAGCCAGCACCTTCAGCTTGCCGGACTTGATGTTGGGCAGCGCCGAGGTCGGGAAATCGAACGTGCTTTGCACGGTGCCCGCCATCAGGTCCAGCAGCGCCGGACCGCTGCCTTTGTAGGGCACGTCCTGGAACTGGGTGCCGGTCTTCGATTGGAAATGCAGCAGCGCCAGATGATTGATGACGCCGCGGCCGGCATGCGCGCAGGTGATGTCGTTGGGCTTTTTCTTGGCCAGGGCAATGAATTCCTGCACGGTGTTCACACCCAGATCGGGATGCACGATCAGCAACATGGGAGATTTGCCCATAGAGCCCAATTGCTTGAAGTCCGACGGCTGGTACGGCAGGTTGTTGTAGAGCAAGGGGTTGAGGATCATGCCGTTGGTGCCGGCAAAACCCAGCGTGTAGCCGTCGGGCTCGGCGCGCGCCACCGCGACGGTGGCGATGATGGCCTGCCCGCCCGGACGGTTTTCAACGACGACGTTCTGCTTGAGGGTCTTGCCCATGCGATCGGCCAGCGCGCGCGCGGCGATGTCGGTCAGCCCGCCGGGCGCAAAGCCGACCAGAAGCCGCACGGGACGCGTCGGAAAAGCGTTCTGCTGGGCCCAGGCCGGGCGCGAGATCAACGGCAAGGCGGCAAGCGCGCCCAGGGCATGACGGCGGGTGAATCGCATACGGCTCTCCAGACAAAGGCAAAGGCCATCGCGCGGCCGTTGCGGGCCGCGAGGCAAGACAATGAAAAGGGGAAGGACGCACAGGCCGCCGCCGAACGGCGACGGTCACAATGATCGTATGTTGTATGCAATACAACCGATGGGCTATCTAGGGATATCCCGGTGGACGTCAGCCCGTCAGGCCTTGGTCATCAGCTTCTTCCAGCCTTCCAGACCGAGTTTGTTCATCGTGTCGATGTTCTTCTCGTAGATTTCTGCGGCATCCGGGAACGACTCCACCGCGCGGTCGATGCTGTCTTCGCGCAGCAGGTGCAGGATGGGATACGGCGAGCGGTTGGTGAAGTTCTCGATGTCGTCCGGCTGCGTGTCGGCGAATTGGAACTGCGGATGAAAGGTGGCGACTTGCAGTTCGCCTACCAGACGCATGCGCTTGAGCAGGCGGTCGGACAGATCTTCGAAGTCGTTGAACTCCATGAAGTCGTCCAGCGCGTCGGGGATGATGAGCAGCGTGGTGTCGATCTTGTCGGGATCGGTTTCAGCCAGCAGCGCCAGCTCGTCTTGCAGGTCGGTCAGCACGCCCTCGGCGTCGGTGGCGTCGCTGACGGCAAAGCGGATCTGGTCCTTGACCTGCACCGCCTTGGCGAAAGGACAGAGGTTCAGGCCGATCACCGCCTGGTTCAGCCAGTGGCGGGTTTCTGCGACCACGTTGGCGTAGGCATCGGAAGTGGAAATCATGGAATCAGTCCTGGAAATAGAAAGAGCGCAAGGCCGACGGCCCCGCGCTCTGCATGGCACGCGTGTGCGTCAGGCTGCCGGCATGGCGGCCATGGTCTGGGCCACGGCGGCGGTCAGCTTCTTGCCGTACGGCACGTGCAGGAATTCGTTGGGGCCGTGGGCGTTGGACTTGGGACCCAGCACGCCGCAGACCATGAACTGCGCCTGCGGGAAGCCCTTTTGCAGGATGCTCATCAGCGGAATGGTGCCGCCCTGGCCGATGTAGCCGCATGGCGAGCCGTAATACTGCTGCGAAGCGGCGTCCAAAGCTTGGGTCAGCCACGGCACGGTGGCGGGCGCGTTCCAGCCGGTGGCGGCGCCTTCGTTGGCCTTGAAGATGACCTTGGCGTTGTAGGGCGCGTCGGCTTCGAGCAGTTCTTTGATTTCCTGCGACGCGGCCACGGCGTCCACCAGCGGCGGCAGACGCAACGACAGCTTGAACGCGGTGCGCGGGCGCAGCACGTTGCCGGCGCTGGACAGCGGCGGCAGGCCTTCGGCGCCGGTCACGGACAGCGTCGGACGCCACGTGCGGTTCAGCAGCGCCTGCTCGGGTTCGGTGGTCATCGGCAACACGAAGCCGCCATCAGCGCCGCAGCTCCAGGGGAAACGGCGCCACACTTCGTCGCCCAGAATGCGCGCGGTGGCGCTGACCTGTTCGATGCGTTCGGCGGGGATTTCGCAGTGCAGGCTTTGCGGCAGCAGGCGGCCGGTACCGCTGTCTTCCAGGCGGTCCAGCAGGTGACGCAGGATGCGGAACGAGGACGGCACGACGCCGCTGGAGTCGCCCGAGTGCACGCCTTCGTCCAGGACCTGGACTTCAAGCGTGCCCGACACCATGCCGCGCAGCGACGTGGTCATCCAGAGCTGGTCGTAGTTGCCGGCGCCGGAGTCCAGGCACACGACCAGGGCCACGTTGCCCAGGCGATCGCGCAGCGCGTCCACATACGGCAGCAGGTCGTAGCTGCCGGATTCTTCACAGGTCTCGACGATGCCGACGCAGCGCGGACGCGGAATGCCTTGCTTGTCCAGCGCCATGATGGCGGTGAGCGAAGCGTACACGGCGTAGCCATCGTCGGCGCCGCCGCGGCCGTAGAGCTTGCCGTCTTCGTACTTGGGCGTCCACGGACCGAGACCGGCACGCCAGCCCGAGAATTCAGGCTGCTTGTCCAGGTGGCCGTAGAGCAACACGGTGTCGCCGTTGTCGCTGCGGGTGGCGGGCGCGTCGAAGAAGATGACCGGCGTGCGGCCCGGCAGGCGCACCACTTCGAGCTTCAGGCCAGAGACTTTTTGCGCTTCGACCCACTGCGCCGCATCGCGCACCACGCGCTCGATGAACGCGTTCTTTTCCCAGTCGGCGTCAAAGGCCGGACTCTTGGCGGGAATGGCGATGTAGTCGGTCAGCGCGGGAATGATCTCGTTGTCCCACTTGTCGTCCACAAAGTCTTGTAGGGCTTTGGGGTCAAGGGTGGGCGGCAATGCGTCTTCGGGGATGCGTGCGTTCATGGCGCTGGCTTCCTGTGTGCGGGAAAGGGGCAAACCGCTATTTTATGCCTGCGCGGGTGGGATGTTTTGGTGGGGGTGGCTTTTTTATGACGGTGTCAGACACCCCGTGGGCGGGTGGCGGGACCTTGAAGGCTGTCTTGGCGGGGTGTCAGACACCTGAACTGGTCTGACTTTTGCCGCCAATGGGCGCTACTTGGCGGCGTAGGCCTCGATGCGGGTCCAGACCTCGCGGGCCAGGGGCTTGGCGTTGCTGACCGACTGGTACAGGCGGATTTCCATGTGGATGTCGTTGCGGGCGCCGTCGGCGCGGACCAGGCGGCCGTCGCGCAGGTCGGACTCGACCAGCGTATGCGGCAGCCAGGCCAGACCAAATCCCTGGCGCGCCATGGCGTGCAACGCGTCGGCCAGGTCGGATTCGTAGGTGGTCTGCAAGAGCGGCACCTCGCACAGGCCGCGCAGCTTGTCGTGCAGGATGCGGCCCAGCGACATGCTGTCGGCGTAAGCCAGAAACGGCACGGGCGGGTCGGACGCCAGCTTGGGCACGGCATGGCGAGGATGGTGGCCGCCAGGCGCGACCGGGGCGCTGACGGCCACCAGCTTGTCAGCGCCCACGCGCCGGTACCGGTAATTGGGATTGTCGATCTTGGCGTACAGCGGCTCGTGGGCGTGGCACAGCAGGAAATCGACCTCGCCGTCCTCCAGCATGTCCACGCCGTAATTCAGCGTCGTGGTGATCACCTTCAATTGAAAGGCAGGCAGACTGCGCTGCACGCCCGCCATCAGCCCGGGCAGCACGGAGTGCGCCAGCGTCTTGCCTGACGCGATGGTGATCTTGCGAGCGCGTTCCTGCTCGGGCTTTTGCAGCGTTTCTCGCGTCTCGTGCAGGATGTCCAGCACGTCGATGGCGGCGGCCAGCACGCTGCGGCCCGCGGCGTTCAGCGTGGACACCTGGTGCCCGCGCTGGACGAGCGGCACGCCCGCCCATTCCTCAAGCGCCTTGATGCGGCGCCCGAACGCCGGGTGCGTCACGTTGCGCGACTCCGCGGCCTGAAACAGGTTGCGCGACTTCGACAGCGCGACGAAGTCTTCCAGCCATTTGATGTCCATACGTCTCGTCCTTCCCTGCCCGCCCCATGTCTGCCCGGGGCTGGGCGCGTGTTTGCCAGCGGCTCATCGTCTGTGCCGCTTCGGCACAACGAGTGCGCATTTTGCACAAGACAGAAACACCTTGCAACTAATATCCCCGCATCCACTCCTGGAAAACCCTATGCCCGACACGCCTGTCCAGCTCAAGTCCATCCGCAGCCACTACCTCGGCGGCGTCGAAGTTGTCGCCGGCGGCCTGCCGATGCAGCAGCAAAAAGTGGTCGGCAACGCGTCGCCCCGGCTGATCGACATGAACGGCGGCTACAGCGCCGGCCAGCTGTATGTGCAGGAATACCGGCTGGCGCAGCCGACCCAGCCCTACCCCGTCCTGCTGTGGCACGGCGGCGGCATGACGGGCGCGCAGTGGGAAAGCACGCCGGACGGGCGCGACGGCTGGTTGTGGCGTCTGCTGCAGGCCGGCTACGACGTCTTCGTGTCCGACGCGCCGGAACGCGGCCGTGCGGCCTGGGCGATGTTTCCCGAGATCTACGACTCGGCCCCGATCTTCCGCTCCAAGGAAGAAGCGTGGCGGCTGTTCCGCATCGGCCCGGCTTCGGGCTATGCGCGGGCCGGCGAGCCGCGCCAACCGTATCCCGGGCAGCAGTTTCCCGTCGACGCGTTCGACACCTTTTCCAAGCAGTTCGTCCCGCGCTGGCTGACGCACGGCGACATGGCGCTGGAGGCCTATCGCGCGCTGCTCGACTTCGTGGGCCCCTGCATCCTGGTGGGACACAGCCAGGGCGGCGGCTTTGCCACGCAGCTCGCCCAGGAGTATGCCGCGACCGTGCGCGCCGTCGTGGCGGTCGAGCCCACCGGCACCCCGGCCCAGGCCACCAGCGAGTTGCCTCCGCAACTCCTGGTCTGGGGCGATCACTTCACCGCGGACGACACCTGGCAGCGCTATCGCGCCCAGACGGACGCCTATTGGAACGCCCTGCGCGCGGCCGGCCAACGCGCCGACGTGCTGGACCTGCCCGCTGCCGGCATCGCCGGCAACTCGCACTTCTGCATGCTGGATCGCAACAGCGACCACATTGCCGGATTGATCGTCGATTGGCTCGATCGCAGCCTCGACTAACCTTCTCGTGGAGATACAGATGACCCTGAAGAAAACCACCATCGCCCTGGCGCTCTTGACCGGCGCCACGCTGGCGGCTGGCGCTTCGGCCCAGCAGTCCGACTACCCGAGCAAGCCCATCCGCATGATCGTGCCGTTCGCCCCGGGCGGCACCGCCGACATCATCGGCCGCGTCTTCGCCGCGCAACTGGGCACCGAACTCGGCGTCACGGTGGTGGTCGAGAACAAGGCCGGCGCCGGCGGTTCGATCGGCACGCGCTACGTCGCCGACGCCGCGCCCGACGGCTACACCATCCTCCTGGCCTCCTCCAGCACGCACGGCACCAACCCCGCCGTCTACAAGAACCTGACGTACGACGCGTCGCAGGACTTCACGGCCATCACGCAACTGGTCACCGTGCCGGGCGTGCTGAGCGTCACCAAGGACTTCCCCGCCGCCGACCTGAACGCGCTGATCGCGCAATCGAAGGCCAATCCGGACAAGTACACGTACGCGTCGTCCGGCGCCGGCGGCCTGGGCAACCTGGCAATGGAACTGATGAAGTCGATGACGGGTTCGCACCTGATGCACATCGCCTACCGCGGCGCGGGCCCGGCCTTCACCGACGTAATCAGCGGCCAGGTGTCGATGATCTGGGAACCGGTGCCGGCCTCCCTGCCCTACATCAAGAGCGGCCAGATCCGTCCGATCGCCATTGCCGCCGACGTGCGTTCGCCGGAACTGCCCGACACGCCGACGTTCAAGGAAGCCGGCCTGGCGCGCTACGAAGCCAACGCGTGGAACGGCCTGCTGGCGCCCAAGAACCTGCCCGAAGCTGTGAAGACCAAGCTGCACGACGCCTCGGTCAAGGCGCTGAACACGCCCGAAGTGAAAGCCAAGATGGCCAGCCTGGGCGGCACCGTGGTGGCCGGTTCGTCGGACGCCTTCCAGCAAGTGATCGCCAGCGACGTGAAGAAGTGGAAGAACGTCGCCAACGACGCCAAGATCCAGCTCGACCAGTAATGCAAAAGGCCCCGGCGCGTTGCGTCGGGGCCTTGCGTGATACATGCAAGCCGGCCTTTTTCGGGGCCGGCTTTCTTGTTGGAGCGTAACCTCGCCGGGCGGAATCAGGCGCCGATGAGCGCCGGCTCGCCGCCGCGGTTGTCCAGCGCGGGGGCTTCGGCATCGATCACCCGGCCGGATTGCAGTTTGAACACCGCAACCGCGTCGCGCAGGCGCTGGGCCTGCGTTTCCAGCGATGCAGCCGAGGCCGCGGCCTCTTCGACCAGCGCCGCGTTCTGCTGCGTCACGCTGTCCATCTGCGACACGGCCTGATTCACCTGCTCGATGCCCTGCGACTGCTCCTCAGACGCGCTGGAGATCTCGTTGATGATGTCCGCCACGCGGCGCACCGACGTCACGATCTCCTGCATGGTGGCGCCCGCGGCCTCGACCTGGTCCGAGCCCACCGACACCTTCTGCACGGAGTCGTCGATCAGGCCTTTGATCTCCTTGGCGGCAGCCGCGCTGCGCTGCGCCAGCGCGCGCACTTCGCTGGCCACCACGGCGAACCCCTTGCCCTGCTCGCCGGCGCGCGCGGCCTCGACCGCGGCGTTCAGCGCCAGGATGTTGGTCTGGAAGGCGATGCCGTCGATCACGCCAACGATGTCGGAGATGCGGTGCGAGCTGTCGGCAATGCCGCGCATCGTGCCCACCACGTCGCCGACGGCCTGGCCGCCGCGCGTGGCCACTTCCGACGCCGCCATCGCCAGTTGCGCCGCGTTGCGCGAGCTGTCGGCGTTGTTCTTCACGGTGGAGGACAGTTCGTCCATGCTGGCGGCGGTTTCTTCCAGCGACGCGGCCTGCTGCTCGGTGCGCGAGGACAGGTCGATGTTGCCGGCCGCGATTTCGCGCGAGCCGGTGTGGATTTCTTCAACGCCCAGACGGACGGCCGACACCGTGCGCGCCAGGCTGTCCTGCATGCGCTTGACGGCGCCGTACAGGATGCCGATCTCGTTGTTGCCGCGCTGCTCGATGCGGTTGGTCAGGTCGCCGCTGGCGATGCGGTCGAACAGACGTCCGGCTTCATGCAGCGGACGGAAGACGGCGCGGCCGAAGACCACATACAGACCCACGACCAGTGCGGCCACCACGACCAGCAGACAGATCAGGAAGATGATCGCGGTATTGATGCGCGCGGCGGAATCGCGCGCCACGCGCTGGCCGACTTCGTCGGCAAAGTCCACGTATTGCTGGTTGGCCTGGGTGAATTTGGTGCCCAGCGGACTCACCTTTTCCTGATTGACGCGGCCAGCTTCCTTGGCGTCGCCGGCGCGAATGGCGGCGATCATGGGGCCAATTGCCTCGCGCACGTAGACGTCATAGGCAGCCAGCGCGGCCTCGAACAGGGGCTTACCCTGCGGCGACGTTTCCGGCAGCTTGCGCGCGGCTTCGATCTGACTGGTGGCCTTGGTGACGTAGCTGTCCATGCGCTGCATGTTGCTGGCCGTCGAGTCCAGGCTCTTGCCTTCCAGCAGCGCGCTGTGCGCCGCCAGCAGCACCACGCGGGCGCGCAGCAGGTCCGAGGCCGCGTCGTCCAGCGAATTGGCACGGACCAGATTGGTGTCCAGCATCACCTCGATCGAGGTGCGGTTGGACGTCAGTTGCTGGTAGACCGCGATGCCGGTCACCAGAAAGAGTGCAAAGAAGACGGCCAAGGCGGTCGTCAGGATTGCGCGGATACTTAAATTCTTGAACATTGAAAGCCACTCCGGGGGTTGCGTAACGCTTTCCCCTTAACGGCGCAATGCAATGAAAAGTTAAATATTTCACCGGGTTACACGTGATCGGGCGGCCCAGGCGATGCAAGAAAACAGAGCGCGGGCCGCGGTTTGATAACCGGGCGCCGGGCTTTCAACGCAAAACCGCCGCGGACGTGCCGCGGCGGTTTTGGTGGCTTAAGTTTCCGGGGCTTAGCCCCCCGACGCTTACTTTAACCAGGCTCGCGCGTTGCGGAAGATGCGCATCCACGGGCTGTACGCGCCGCCCTTGTCCGCATTGCCCCATTTCTCGGGCGCCCACGACATCATGACGTTGCGGGTCACGCGTTCCGGGTGCGGCATCATGACCGTGAAGCGGCCATCGGCGGTGGTGACCGACGTCAGGCCGTTGGGGCTGCCATTCGGGTTGAACGGATAGGCTTCGGTGGCTTGGCCGTAGTTGTCGATGAAGCGTGCGCCGGCCAGCACGCGGCTGGCGTCGCCCTGCTGGGAGAAGTCGGCAAAACCTTCGCCGTGGGCCACGGCGACCGGCACGCGGGCGCCTTCCATGCCGGCAAAGAAGATGGACGGCGACTTGGCGATTTCAACCATCGACAGGCGGGCTTCGTACTTTTCGGACTGGTTGCGCGTGAAGCGCGGCCAGTGCTCGGCGCCCGGGATCATGGGCGCCAGCGCGGCCATCATCTGGCAACCGTTGCACACGCCCAGCGCAAAGGTGTCGGGACGCGCGAAGTACGCGGCGAACTGGTCCGACAGCTTGCTGTTGAAGCGGATGGTGCGCGCCCAGCCTTCGCCGGCGCCCAGCACGTCGCCGTAGCTGAAGCCGCCGACGGCGACCAGGCCCTGCATCTCGGCCAGGTCCAGGCGGCCGGACAAGAGGTCGGTCATGTGGACGTCGATGGCCTCGAAGCCCGAGGTGTCGAAGGCCCAGGCCATTTCGACCTGGCTGTTGCAGCCCTGCTCGCGCAGGATGGCAACGCGCGGACGCTTGCCGGTGTTGATGAACGGCGCCGCCACGTCCTCTTGCGGGTCGAACGCAACGGTCGGGCTCATGCCCGGGTCCTTGGTGTCGTTCCAGACGTCCAGTTCAGCCTGTGCGCACGCGGGGTTGTCGCGGCGCGCCATGATGCGGTGCGAGACTTCGGACCACGCGCGGCCCAGATCGGCGCGCGGCTGGCCCCAGACCTTGCGGCCGTCGCGGTAGAACTCGACTTCGTCGGCGCCGTTCAGGCCGCCGATGACGTGCGAGTGGGCCGACAGGCCCGCGCCGCGCAGCACCTGCATGACGGCATCGCGCTGCGAGGCCGGCACCTGAATGACCGCGCCCGCTTCTTCCGAGAACAGGGCCTTCAGCGTCAGTTCGTCGCGCTGCACCGCGACCTGTTCCGGACGGATCTTGTAGTCGCCCCAATCGGCCGACTGCGGATCGAAGGTCAGCATGTCCAGGTTGACCGAGATGCCGGTGCGGCCGGCAAAGGCCATTTCGACCAGCGTGGCGAACAGGCCGCCGTCGGAACGGTCGTGATAAGACAGGATGGTGCCGGCTTCGGCCAGCGTGCGAATGGTGACGAAGAACGCGCGCAGGTCTTGCGGCGCGTCGATGTCCGGCACGGTCTGGCCGACCTGGTTGTAGGTCTGCGCCAGGATCGAGCCGCCCATGCGGTGACGGCCGCGGCCCAGGTCGATCAGGATGAGGACGCTGTCGCCCGCGTCGGTGCGCAATTGCGGCGTCAGGCTGGCGCGCACGTCGGCAACGGGTGCGAACGCCGTGATGATCAGCGACACCGGCGCGACGACCTGGCGCTGCTCGCCGTCCTGTTCCCAGGAGGTTTTCATGGACAACGAGTCCTTGCCGACCGGAATCGACAGGCCGGTGGCCTGGCACAGTTCGCTTACGGCGGACACGGTGTCGTACAGCGCGGCGTCTTGACCGGCCACGCCGCAGGCGGCCATCCAGTTGGCCGACAGCTTGATGTCTTCAAGGCGCGCGACGTCGGCGGCGGCCAGGTTGGTCAGGGCTTCGGCGACGGCCATGCGGCCCGAGGCCGGGGCGTCCAGCATGGCGATGGGGGTGCGTTCGCCCATCGACATGGCTTCGCCGCGGAAGCCTTCGTAGTCGGCCAGCGTGACCGCGCAGTCGGCGACGGGCACCTGCCACGGACCGACCATCTGGTCGCGGCTGGACAGACCGCCAACGGTGCGGTCGCCGATGGTGATGAGGAACGACTTGTTGGCCACGGTGGGGTGGCGCAGCACGCGGTAGGCGGCTTCGGTCAGGTCGATGCCGGCCAGATCCAGGGGCTCGGACACGCCAGGCAGGCGCGTCACGTCGCGCGTCATGCGCGGCGGCTTGCCCAGGATGACGTCGATGGGCACGTCCACGGGCCGCACTTCGGCGTCGCCTTGCGGGCGGATCGTGTCCAGGCCGGGCAGGCCTTCGCCGTCCACCACGCGCAGTTGGCGCTCTTCGGTGGCCACGCCCACCACCGCGTACGGGCAGCGTTCGCGGCGGGCGATGGCGTCGAAGCGTTCGAGGTCTTGCGGGAGGATCGACAGGACGTAGCGTTCCTGCGATTCATTGCTCCAGATTTCGGCGGGCGACAGACCCGATTCTTCGAGGGGGACGCGCTTCAGGTCAAAGATGGCGCCGCGGCCGGCGTCGTTGACCAGTTCAGGAAACGCGTTGGACAGGCCGCCCGCGCCCACGTCGTGGATCGCGATGATGGGGTTGTTCTCGGCCTGCTGCCAGCAGCGGTCGATGACTTCCTGGGCGCGGCGTTCGATTTCCGGGTTGCCGCGCTGGACGGAATCGAAGTCCAGTTCAGCCGAGTTGCTGCCCATGCTGATGCTGGAGGCGGCGCCGCCGCCCATGCCGATGCGGAAACCGGGACCGCCCAATTGAATCAGCAGCGCGCCGGGGGGAATCACATCCTTGTGCGTGAGGCCGGCGTCGATGCTGCCCAGGCCGCCCGCGATCATGATGGGTTTGTGGTAGCCCCAGCGCGTGCCGCCGGCGGTCTGCTCGAACGAGCGGAAGTAGCCCAGCAGGTTGGGACGGCCGAATTCGTTGTTGAACGCGGCGCCGCCGATGGGGCCGTCGATCATGATGGACAGCGGCGAGGCGATGCGGTCCGGCAGGCCGTGGTGATCGGCTTCCCAGGGTTGCAGCGCGTCGTCAAAGCGCAGGTGCGACACGGTGAAGCCCGTGAGGCCCGCCTTGGGCTTGGAGCCGCGGCCGGTGGCGCCTTCGTCGCGGATTTCGCCGCCGTTGCCGGTGGACGCACCGGGGAACGGGGCAATCGCGGTCGGGTGATTGTGCGTTTCCACCTTCATGAGCGTGTGCACGGTGGTGTCGCGGCGGATGTACTTGGCGCTGTCAGTGCCCTGACCTGCCAGGCCCGGCACGCCGGCCTGGAAGCGCTGCGCGGGGCCGCCTTCCATGATGGCGGCGTTGTCCGAATAGGCGACGACGGTGCCTTGCGGCTGTGCCTTGTGCGTGGCGCGGATCATGCCGAACAGCGTGTTGGGCTGCGACTGGCCGTCGATGACCCATTCGGCGTTGAAGATCTTGTGGCGGCAGTGTTCGCTGTTGGCCTGCGCGAACATCATCAGCTCGACGTCGGTGGGATCGCGGCCCAGGTCGGTGAAGGACTTGGCCAGGTATTCGATCTCGTCGTCGGACAGGGCCAGGCCCAGCGTGGTGTTGGCTTCGACCAGGGCATCCGCGCCGCGCGTCTGGACGTCGACCGTGCGCATGGGCTTGCCCGCCAGCGGCTGGAACAGGGCCTGGCCGTCGAAGCTGGCGTCGACCACGGTTTCGGTCATGCGGTCGTGCAGGCAGTCGGCCGCGCGCGCCAGCATGGCTTCGTCGAGCGACTTGGCGCCGAGCAGGCCGCGTTCAGGGGTGATGACATAGCGCACGCCGCGTTCGATGCGATGCACGGACGACAGGCCGCAGTTGTGGGCGATGTCGGTGGCCTTGCTGGCCCAGGGGGAAATCGTACCCAGGCGCGGAATCACCAGCAGGGACACACTCTTGGCGGGCGCGTCACCCGTGGCCGGCGTGCCGTAGTCGAGCAGTTGCGTAAGTTGCTGCTGCTGTTCGGCCGTCAGGGCGGCGTCGGTGCTGACGAAGTGCTCGTAGCGGGCGGATATGTCGGCCACCGGCAGGCCGGCTTCCTTCAATTGCGCCAGAAGGCGATCACGTCGAAAGGAGGACAGGACGGAGGAACCAGGCAGATGCTGAACTAGGGACACGATGCGGGCGCCGTATAAAGAGGGGTGCAAAGAAGGGATTTTACCTGTTTAAGGGGTTTTCCCGGAGCCGAAGTTCGCGGCGGGTTCCGGCGATCCGATTCGGCCATTGTTACAAAAGAATTCCGCGCGTCTCGCACTACCATGGTGCATAGCAATATCGACGGCGTCACGGGATGGAAGGCGGTACTTTTGCCCTCCCTGGCGCGTTCCCGTGCGAGCCGTTTGACGCAGCGCAGCATGTTGCTTCGGCCCCGCATTGCGGGAAAACACGAAGACCTGCCCCGGCACTGCGACGGTAGGATGCAGCGACCCTTCCAACAAGAAAAGCGCCTCTCCCCGCGCCCGCTGGCCGCTGCCTCACATGTCCCGCCCAGAAGCCCCCGCCGAGCCCGTAGAACCCATCATCCCCGTAGAAGCAGATCCCGCCGTGAAGGTGCCGCTGGCCGTCGAGGACTGGCTGGCCGTGATCCTGCTGGCGACGCTGGCCATCATCACCTTCTTGAATGTGCTGGTGCGCTATTTCACCGATCAGTCGTTCGCCTGGACGGAAGAGATTTCCGTGTTCCTGCTGATCGTGCTGACGATGGCCGGCGGCAGCGTGGCATTCGTGCGCAACCATCACATCCGCATCGAGATCCTGGCGGACTCGGGCTCGCCGCGGCGCCAGCGCATCATGGCGCTGATCTCGAACGGCTGCGTGCTGGGATTCTTCGTGCTGCTGACCGTGCTGTCGGTCAAGCTGGTGTATGACGAATATATCTACGAGGAAACGTCGCCGGCCATCGGCGTGCCGACCTGGTGGTATTCGATCTGGCTGCCAGTGATGGCGGCTGCGATTTCGCTTCGCACGCTTGGCACGCTGCGCCGCATTGCGCGCGCCCCGGGCCAGGAAGCCCAGCGATGATCGCCGCCATCCTCTTTACCGTCTTCATCGTCCTGATGATCATCGGCGTGCCCGTTGGGGTGGCGCTGGGCATCGGCGGCACGGTTGCGATCGTGCTGACCAACCTGGACACGCCCTGGTATGGCCTGCTGACGGTGCCGCAGAACTTCTATGCCGGCCTGGCCAAGTACCCGCTGCTGGCGATTCCGATGTTCGTGCTGGTGGGCTCCATCTTCGACCGCTCGGGTGTGGCCAAGCGGCTGGTGGATTTTGCGATCGCCATCGTCGGACGCGGTCCGGGCATGCTGCCGCTGGTGTCGATCGCGGTGGCGATGTTTTTGGGCGGCATCTCGGGCTCGGGACCAGCGTGCGCCGCGGCCGTGGGCGCAGTGATGATTACCGCCATGTCGCGCGCCGGCTATCCGGGGTCGTTCTCGGCGTCCGTGGTGGCCGCTGGCGCCGCCACCGACATCCTGATCCCGCCGTCCGTCGCATTCATCATCTATTCCGTGCTGGTGCCGGGCGCGTCGGTGCCCGCGCTGTTTGCCGCCGGCATGATCCCCGGCATCCTGGCTGGCTTTGCGCTGATCATTCCCGCCGTGTGGCTAAGCCGCAAATACAAGATGGGCGCGCTGGAAGCGCACCTGCCCCGCCCGCCATTCTGGAAGAGCCTGCGCGAGGCGTCGTGGGGACTGGCGGCGCCGGTGCTGATCCTGGGCGGCATGCGGATGGGCTGGTTTACGCCGACCGAGGCCGCCGTCGTCGCGGTGTTCTATGGCCTGTTCGTGGGCGGCTTCATCCACCGCACCATCAAGTTCCGCGACCTGTACAAAATTCTGCGCGAAGCCGCCGAACTGTCCGCCGTGATCATGCTGGTGGTGACGCTGGCCGGGATCTTCGCGTGGGCGCTGTCCACGCTGAGCGTGATCGACCCGATCACGCATGCCATCGTCAATTCTGGCCTGGGTGAATGGGGCGTGCTGGCGCTGCTGATCCTGCTGCTGATGACCGTGGGCATGTTCCTGGACGGCATCTCGATCTTTCTGATTTTCGTGCCGCTGCTCATGCCGATCGCCAATGCCTACGGCTGGGATCCGGTGTGGTTTGGCGTGATTCTGACTTTGAAGGTGGCGCTGGGCCAGTTCACCCCGCCGCTCGCCGTGAACCTGATGGTGTCATGCCGCATCGCGCGCGTGCCGATGGAATCGACCGTGCGCTGGGTGGTGTGGCTGCTGGGCGCGATGTTCATGGTGCTGGTCGCGGTGCTGGTGTTTCCCGAACTGGCGCTGTGGCTGCCGCGCAAGCTGGGTTATTGAGAGAGGCTGGACGGGGCCGGCCCGGCAAGGGTTCTCGGCCATGGATGACAACAACAGAAAGACTCGCAGAGAGAGGAGACGCAACATGAAATTCCGCAACCTGATCGGCGCGGCGCTGTGCGCGGCAGCCGTGGTGGGCATGTCGCCCGCGCATGCGCAGAACTACAAGCCCGAGTACAAGCTCTCCATCGTCGTGGGCACCACGTTCCCGTGGGGCCAGGGCGCCGAGATCTGGTCGAACCTGGTGCGCGAGCGCACCGAAGGCCGCATCAACATCAAGGTCTACCCCGGCACCTCGCTGGTCCAGGGCGATCAGACCCGCGAGTTCACCGCGATCCGCCAGGGCGTGATCGACATGGCCGTGGGATCGACCATCAATTGGTCGCCGCAGGTCAAGCAGTTGAACCTGTTCTCCCTGCCCTTCCTGATGCCCGACTACGCCGCCATCGACGCGCTGGTGCAGGGCGACGTGGGCAAGGACATGTTCAAGCTCATCGAGAAGGCCGGCGTGGTGCCGCTGGCCTGGGGCGAGAACGGCTACCGCCAGGTCAGCAACTCCAAGCGCGAGATCAAGCGGCCCGAGGACATGAAGGGCATGAAGCTGCGCGTGGTGGGATCGCCGCTGTACATCGACACGTTCACCGCGCTGGGCGCCAATCCCACGCAGATGAGCTGGGCGGACGCGCAGCCCGCGCTGGCCAGCGGCGCGGTCGACGGCCAGGAGAATCCCCTGTCGATCTACACGGGTTCCAAACTCTACACCGTGGGCCAGAAATACCTGACGTTGTGGAATTACGTGGCCGATCCGCTGATCTTCGTGGTCAACCGCGAAGTCTGGAATTCCTGGTCGGAAAAGGACCGCGACATCGTGCGCCAGGCCGCGCTGGACGCCGGCAAGCAGCAGATCGTGATCGCGCGCAAGGGCGTCACGCCGGAAGACCCGTCGCTGCTCAAGGAAATCGCCGGCCATGGCGTGACCGTGACGACGCTGTCGCAGGCCGATCACGACGCCTTCGTGAAGGCGACCAAGCCGGTCTATGAAAAGTGGAAGAAGCAAATCGGCGAGGACCTGGTCAGCAAGGCCGAAAAGTCGATCGCAGAACGCAAGAAGTAAACCGCGGAAAGTTCGCAGCAAGCCCCAGGGGAACCGGCGGCGCAAGCCGCCAACCGAGGCAGGGACGCTAGAATCCCGCCCACCAAACGGGCGCCGGCCACAAACCGGCGCCCGTTATCTTTTTGGGTGTCTGACACCCAACAGGCATTCGTGCAGACTTGAGACCATGCTCCATGGGTGTCAGACACCTAGGCCGGCTTGATACGGCATAGGCGTAAAACACCCGGGCAGACTTGACGCAGCGTAGGTGTCTGACACCCCCGACGCATCCGCGCCGACTTGAGACCGTCTACCCGGGTGTCTGACACCGGGGACGATCGGTGACAGTCACCCGCCCTATTCCGGATAGCTGACTTCCAGAATATCCAGCTCATCAATGCCGGCCGGCGTGCGCAGCACCACCGTGTCGCCTTCCCGCGCCTTGATCAGCGCCCGGGCCACCGGCGAGATCCAGCTGATCTTGCCGGCCAGGGGTTCGGCTTCGTCCACGCCGACGATGGTGACGGTGTGTTCCTCGCCAGCCTTGTCCACGTAGACGACCGTTGCGCCGAAGAAGGCCTGGTCGCGGTTGGGTTGGGCCGTGGGGTCCACGACTTCGGCGATGTCCAGCCGCTTGGTCAGAAAGCGCATGCGCCGGTCAATCTCGCGCAGGCGCTTCTTGCCGTAGAGGTAATCGCCGTTTTCCGAGCGGTCGCCGTTGGACGCGGCCCATGACACCACCTGCACGACCGCCGGACGCTCCACGTTCATGAGCTGCGTGAGTTCGGCGCGCAGGCGCTCGTAGCCCTCGGGAGTCATGTAGTTCTTGGTGCCCGCCGGCAGCGCCTGGGCCTGCGGCAGATCGTCGTCGTCCTCGTGGTCGGACTCTTTAACAAAGGCTTTGTTCATGGCGGTTGCATCGCGATGGCGCGATCACTATCGAAGCTTGCAGAATGAGCGGCGCGTGCCGCCCGCGTCAGAACCAGTCGTGCCAGACCGGCTTCAGGTCGGAAGGCAGCGGCGGCAGTTGGCCCAGGTCCATCCGGCTTTCCTTGGGACTGTGGAAGTCCGAGCCGCGCGAGGCCAGAAAGCCGTAGCGGCGCGCCACGTCGGCGTACTGGCGGGCTTCTTCCACGGTGTGGCTGCCCGTGTTGACCTCGATGCCCACACCGCCCAGCTGCAGGAACTCGTCGAACAGCGCGGCAAACTGCAGCGGCGTGTACTTGTAGCGGCCCGGGTGGGCGATGACGGCTTGGCCGCCCGCGCCGCGGATCCAGCCCACGGCGTCGGCCAGCGTGGCCCATTTCATGGGTACATGGCCCGGGCAGTCGTCGCCCAAATGCTTGTTGAAGACGGTTTGCACGTCTGGGCAATAACCGGCTTGCACCAGGTATCGCGCAAAGTGCGTGCGGCTGATCAGTTCGGGGTTGCCGGCAAACGGCAGTGCGCCTTCGTAGGCGCCTGGCATGCCCATGTCCGCCAGGCGGTCGCCGATGCGCTTGGCGCGCTCGGCGCGTCCAGAACGGGTCTTGCGCAGGCCTTCGACCAGCGCCGCGTTGGTGGGATCAAACCGTAGGCCGACGATGTGCACGGTCAGGCCGGCCCACGTGACGGAGACTTCGACGCCAGTGGCAAAGCGCATGCCCAGTTCCTGGGCAGCCGCGGAGGCTTCAGCAATGCCGCCCACCTCGTCGTGATCGGTCAGCGCCCAGACATCGACGCCATTGGCGAACGCCCGCTGCGCCACGTCCCGGGGTGCGAGCGCGCCGTCCGAAACGGTGGAATGGCAATGCAGGTCGATGTTCAGGGTGGGCGATTTCATGCGGCTATTGTAGAGAAGGCCCGGCAGCGCGCCTAGCGCGGTGCCGTCCCCACATTGCCGCCCGTCCGGTCACGCCAGCAGAAAATCCGCGACCGGATTCACTTGATCATCCGCGATGAGCGTGGGGGCATGGCCCACGCCCGGCACTTCAAGCGCCTGGGCGCGCGGATTGCGCTGGCGCATTTCGTCCACGGTGGCCCGCGTCAGCAGATCGGACAGTTCGCCGCGCACAATCAGCACCGGGCAATCGAGCGCGTCGTACGACCGCCACAGGATCTGCTCGCCGGCCGCCAGTTCTTCGGGCGTCTGGGCCGCCAGCGCCTGGGCGATGGCCAGGTCGTAATGCTTGACCCACTTGCCGCCCTGCTGCGGGTACAGGTATTTGGCCAGCTCGGCCCACTGGAGGTCGGTGTGCGGACCAAAGGTTTCCGAATTGGCGCGCATCGTCGCGACGGCCTCTTCGAAGGTGGCGAACTCGCCGGGCGCCCCCACATACTGGCCGATGCGCGACAAGGCGCCGTTCTCCAGCCGCGGGCCCACGTCGTTGAGCACCAGTTTGTCCAGGCGCAGCCCCTGGTCGGGCGGCAGCATCCCGGCATGCGGGCGCATCGCCAGCATTGCCTTGGCGAACGCGGCGGCGCCTGACAACGCCATGCCGATCAACCCGCCCATCGACGTGCCGACCCACGACAGGCTGGCCGGGCGCAGGCGCGCGATGAGCGTCACCATGTCGGACACGTACTGGGGCACCGTATAGAACGCCGGGTTGACCAGCCAATCCGACCGGCCCCGCCCGACCACGTCGGGGCAGACCACGCGGTAGGTGCCCGCCAGCCGCCGCGCCAGCGCGTCAAAGTCGCGCCCGCTGCGGGTCAGACCGTGGACGCAGAGCAGCACGCGGTCATTGGCGGGATCACCCCATTCCCAATAGGCCATGCGGTGCAGGCCCGCCGGGCTGGCGCACGTGACGAATTCCAAACGGGGTTCCAGGCTGGCATCCACTTCGATAGGCTCCACGATCGGCGCGCGCCGGCAGGGCCGCGCCACTTTGGCCGCTATCTTATCGGTTATGCAACGCCGGTGCGGCCTGCTCTGGACTATCGCGCCCGTCGTGGCTACGATCCTTGCATCCTCTGTGCGCCGGGTACGCGCCGCCTGCCCACCTGCCGCGCGACCGCTTCCAACCCGGCACACCCCGCCCGCCGGACATTGCCGGAGGCTATGGGCGCGATCTAATCATTAAATTGGAGTTGCACACCTTTCAAGGCGCACAGTAAAAAGCTTCAGGCATTGCCAGATCAGTCATCCCAAAATTGATATGGAGTCCGTATGCAGCAAAGCAGTCCCGTCACCCCGCTGACCGAGCAGCCTGCCGGTCAAACCAGCGTCATTTCGCCTCCCCCCGCCCCCCCGAAAATCCTGCAGGACCTGATGGCGCGCGCCGACGTGCAGATCAACGGCTCGCGGCCCTGGGACATGCAGGTGCATGACAAGCATATGTACGAGCGAGTGTTCGCCAGCTGGTCGTTGGGGCTGGGCGAGTCGTACATGGACGGCGAGTGGGACTGCGACCAATTGGACGAGCTCTTCACGCGCCTGCTGCGCGCCGACATGGGATCGGCGGCGCTGGGCGTGGCACGCATCAAGCTGATCGCCGAGCACCTGCGCCACAAGTTGTTCAATCTTCAGTCCAAGCATCGGGCGTTTGAGGTCGGCGAGCAGCATTACGACGCCGGCAACGACGTGTTCGAGGCCATGCTGGACAGCCGGATGATCTACTCCTGCGCATATTGGGAACACGCCCAGACGCTGGAGGAGGCGCAGGTCGCCAAGCTGGACATGATCTGCCGCAAGCTGCAATTGAAGGAGGGCGAGACGCTGCTGGACATCGGCTGCGGCTGGGGCGGATTGGCCAAGTTCGCGGCCGAGCGCTACGGCGTCAAAGTGACGGGCGTGACCGTATCCAAGGAGCAACTGGCCCTGGCGCAGGAACGCGTGAAGGGCCTGCCCGTGGAGCTGCTGCTGCAGGACTACCGCGATCTTCAGGGCCGTTTCGACAAGGTGGTGTCGGTCGGCATGTTCGAGCACGTCGGCCCCAAGAACTACGACACCTACTTCACGAACGTGCAGCGGCTGATGGCGCCCGAGGGCATTTTCCTGCTGCACACGATCGGTATCGCCGCCACCAGCCAGAGCACCGATCCGTGGATCGACCGTTACGTGTTTCCCAACGGCAAGCTGCCATCGGCGCGCGAAGTCGCGGCGGCCGTGGAAGGACGCTTCATCGTCGAGGACTGGCATAACTTCGGGGCCGACTACGACCGCACGCTGATGGCGTGGTGGGACCGCTTCGAGCGCGCCTGGCCCACGCTGGAGTCGCGCTACGGCACCCGGTTCTACCGGATGTGGAAGTACTACCTGATGTGCTGCGCGGGCTTTTTCCGGTCGCGTGAAGGACAGCTTTGGCAGGTGATACTGACGCATCCGCAGCGGCACGAGACCTACCGGTCGCTGCGCTGAGGCGCCGCGTCCGCGCATGAATCGGCAAGCCGCCCCTGATCGGGCGGCTTGTTTTCATGGACGCACGGCTACTGGCCCGCCCCCGCCTCTTCCCGGATCATGTCCGCCGCCCGTTCCGCAATCATGATCGTCGGCGAGTTGGTGTTGCCCGACGTAATGCGCGGCATGATCGAGGCGTCGGCAATCCGCAGGCCTTGCAGCCCGTGCACGCGCAGCCGCGCGTCCACCACCGCGCCGCTGTCGGCGTCCTGCCCCATCGCGCAGGTGCCCACCGGATGGAAGATGGTCGTGCCGATCTTGCCGGCCGCCTGGCGCAATTCTTCTTCTGTCTGGAAGGCCGGACCCGGCAACCATTCATCCGGCCGGTAGCGCTGCAAGGCCGGCGCGGCGGCGATGCGGCGCACCAGACGGATCGAATCGGCGGCGACGCGCAGGTCGTCGTCGGTGCTCAGGTAGTTGGGGCGGATGACAGGCGCCTCGCAGCCCTTTTGACCCGCCGGCCCTTGCGCGTGAACGCTGCCGCGCGACGTGGGACGCAGGTTGCAGACGCTGGCGGTGAAGGCGTCGAAACCGTGCAGCGGCTCGCCGAACGCGCCCAGCGACAACGGCTGCACGTGGAACTCGACGTTGGCGCGTTCCTGGCCAGGGTCGGATTTGGCAAACGCCCCCAACTGCGACGGCGCCATGCTCATCGGGCCGCTGCGGCTGACCAGGTATTCCAGCCCGATGCCCGCGCGGCCCAGCCACGTGGACGCGATGCGGTTCAGCGTCTTGACGCCGTTCACCTTGATGATGACGCGCAATTGCAGGTGGTCCTGCAGGTTCTCGCCGACGCCCGGCAAGGCGTGGTGCAGCGTGATGCCGGCTTCGCGCAGGCGCGCGGGCTCGCCGATGCCGGAGACTTCCAGCAGGTGCGGCGAATTGACGGCGCCGGCGGCCAGCACCACTTCGCGCCGCGCGCGCAGCGACTGAGAACGGCCGCCTTGGTTGACGCGCACGCCGACGCAGCGATTACCGTCGAAATCGAGTCGTTCGGCCAGCGCGCCGGTCATCACATGCAGGTTCGGGCGTTTGCGCACCGGCCGCAGAAACGCCTTGGACGTATTCCAGCGCCAGCCACTGCGCTGGTTGACCTCGAAGTAGCCGCTGCCGAAGTTGTCGCCGCAGTTGAAGTCCTGCACGCGCGGAATCCCTTCCTGTTCGGCCGCCGAGGCGAAGGCTTCCAGGATGTCCCAGCGCAGGCGCTGCGACTCCACGCGCCATTCGCCGCCCGCGCCGTGGAACTCGTCGGCGCCGCGGTGGTAGTCCTCGCTGCGCTTGAAGACCGGCAACACCTGGTCCCAGCTCCAGGCCGCGTCGCCCGAGAGCGCGGCCCAGTCTTCGTAGTCCTGCTTCTGGCCGCGCATGTAGATCATGCCGTTGATCGACGAGCATCCGCCCAGCACGCGGCCGCGCGGATAGATGAGCGAGCGCCCGCCCAGCCCCGGCTCCTCGGCGGTGCGGTACATCCAGTCCGTACGCGGGTTGCCGATGCAGTGCAGGTAACCGACCGGGATATGAATCCAGTGATAGTTGTCGCGCCCGCCGGCTTCCAGCAGCAGCACCTGCACGGCGGGATCGCGGCTCAGACGGTTGGCCAGCACGCAGCCAGCCGAACCCGCGCCCACGATGATGTAGTCGTATGTCTCCATAAGCTCTTCTTATCAGGTCGCGGGCCCGAAACGGACGCCGGCACGGTGAGCCGCCCCGGCTACGGCATAGGATGCGCGCCGGGAATCTGGCAAGACTCTCGCTCAGGACAGGGCGGCTGTCCAATGAAATGTTGAAAAGGGGATTATTAGCGTCTCTAATAATGCTCAGCTGATTTCTGACTCGGGGCGAGGTGTCTGACACCCGTGCGAGACGGTCGTCAAGCCGGCACGCCTGCGCAAGGGTGTCACACACCGGCGGCATGCCAAGAAAGGCACCCATGGCTGCGTAGGACGAAATAAGGTGTCTGACACCCGTGCGAGACGGTCGTCAAGCCGGAATGCCCGCGCAGGGGTGTCAGACACCGGCGGCATGCCAAGAAACGCACCCATGGCTTCGTAGGACGAAATAAGGTGCCTGACACCCGTGCGAGACGGTCGTCAAGCCGGAACGCCCGCGCAAGGGTGTCAGACACCGGCGGCATGCCAAGAGAGGCACCCATCGCTTCGTAGGACGAAATAAGGTGTCTGACACCCGTGCGAGACGGTCGTCAAGTCGGAATGCCCGCGCAGGGGTGTCAGACACCGGCGGCAGGCCAAGAAAGGCCCCCATGGCTGCGTAGGACGAAATAAGGTGTCTGACACCCGTGCGAGACGGTCGTCAAGCCGGCACGCCCGCGCAAGGGTGTCAGACACCGGTGGCATGCCAAGAAAGGCACCCATGGCTTCGTAGGACGAAATAAGGTGTCTGACGCCCTCCAACTCGATTTCCAGGAGCATGCATGGACCTGAAGCACATCCGCACGTTTGCCGCCGTCGCGCGGGAAGGTAATTTGACGCGCGCGGCCGAGCATTTGCATTTGACGCAGCCTGCGCTGAGCCTGCAGCTCAAGAACTTCCAGGAGTCGCTGGACCTGACGCTGTTCTCGCGCACGGCGCTAGGGTTGGCGCCCAACGCGGACGGGCGGGCGTTGTTGCCTGCGGCGCAGCGGGTGCTGGACGCGCTGGATGACTTCCAACGCGCCATCGGTGCGTTGCGCGATACCGTGCAGGGCGAATTGCGCATCGGGACGATTTTGGACCCGGAATTCTTGCGGCTGGGCGCCACGCTGCAGTATCTGGTCGAGCATTATCCGAAGATCCGCCCCACCCTGCGGCACGGGATGTCGGGATCGGTCGGCCGGCAGGTGCGCACTGGGGAGTTGGACGTGGGTTTCTTTCTGGGACCGCAACCCCGCAACGAGGATGCGCGGGGCGGCCCGTCGCGGGACGGCCAGCCGCGGAACACTCATCCCCGCGGCAGCCAGCCATCCGGCCTGCACGCGCAGCCGCTCGCGTCCTTTTCCTATTACGTCGTTGCCCCAAAAAGCTGGAACGCGCAGGTCGCTGGCCGTGGCTGGGCTGAGATCGCGGCGCTGCCCTGGATCTGGACCCCGCCCGATTCGGTTCACCATCGCCTGCTGTCCGACAAATTCGACGCCCTGGGCATTGCCCCGCACGCGGTGGCCGAGGTGGATCAGGAGGCTTCGATGCTGGATCTGGTGCGCTCGGGCGTGGGCCTGTCCCTCGCCCGCGATGCCATCGCGCTGCGCGAATCGCAGTCCAGCGGATTGCAGCTCGTAAAAGGCCTGTCGATCCAGGCAGAGCTGTCGTTCATCACCCAGGCCGCGCGGCGTGACGACCCGTTGGTGGCGGCGGCTTTCGCAGCGGTGCAGGCGGCGTTCGCCTGAATAGGCTTTCAGCCACCACCACCCAACCATGTTGCGCTGCGCCAAATGGGTGCAGGCCGCACGCAGAAATGCACCGATACGAAGCATGGGCGCGATCACCCGCAATCCGGCCGCTTCACCTCATCGCGCCTTCAAGGCCCCCTCCTTCCCTATGAATCGCAAGGGAATTTCCCCCAGAACATCGCGCTTCGACATACCTGGCACGGACTTTGCTTGATTGCCTATGTGCGGGTGCAAACCCGGCAAGACAACGTGAGCAGTACCGGCAATGGCGCCCCGACCGAAAGGTCCAGGGCGCCGTTTGCCTTTTGAAATCCGAAAATCCAAGCCTGGGGAAATCCCATGAATGCAGCGGCCACATCCGATTCCTTGCAGACGCTGGTTGTCATCGGCAACGGCATGGTGGGTCATCATTGCGTCGAGCAATTGATCGCCCGCGGCGCCCTCGAGCGCTATCGCATCACCATCTTTGGCGAGGAAACCCGCCGCGCCTATGACCGCGTCCATCTGTCCGAATACCTGAATGGGCGCGACGCCGAGTCGATGGCGCTGGGCGAGGCTTCGCTTTACGAGCAGGACGGCGTGTCGCTGCGACTGGGCGAGCCCGTGCTGGACATCGACAGCCACGCCCGGGAAGTCATCACCGCCAAGGGCCGCTTTGCCTACGACAAGCTGGTGCTGGCGACGGGCTCGTATCCCTTCGTGCCGCCCATCGCGGGCGCCGAGGGCAATTCGCGCCTGGTGTACCGCAGCATCGACGACCTGGACCTGATCCGCGAGGCAGCCAGCGGCGCGCGGCGCGGCGTGGTCGTGGGCGGCGGGCTCTTGGGACTGGAAGCGGCCAACGCGCTCAAGTCGCTGAATCTGGAAGCACACGTGGTGGAATTCGCGCCGCGTCTGATGCCGGTGCAGCTGGACGAGGCCGGCGGCGCGGCGCTGAAAGCGCGCATCGAGGCGCTGGGCGTGGGCGTGCACCTGTCGCGCGCCACGCAGGACATCAAGCCGGGCACCCAATACCGTTACCGCATGCGTTTTGCTGAAGGCGCGCCGCTGGAAACCGACCTGATCGTGTTTTCGGCCGGGATCCGTCCGCAGGTGTTCCTGGCGCGCAAAGCCGGGCTGGCGCTAGCCGAGCGCGGCGGCGTCGCCATCGACGACCGCTGCCGCAGCAGCGATGAAAACATCTACGCCATCGGCGAATGCGCGTCCTGGAACGGCACCGTCTTTGGCTTGGTCGCGCCCGGCTACCAGATGGCCCGCATCGTCGCCGCCGACCTGTGCGGCGCGCCCGAACAGGCATTTTCGGGCGCCGACATGTCCACGAAGCTCAAGCTCTTGGGCGTGGACGTGGGCTCGATTGGCGACGCGCACGGCGTCACGCCCGGTTCGCGCAGCTACCGCTACATCGACGAGGCCGGCTCCGGTTACCGCCGCCTGGTGATCTCCGAAGACGGCAAGCGCGTGCTGGGCGCGGTTCTGGTGGGCGACAACAGCTACTACGACACGCTGCTGCAATACGCGCAGAACGGCATCGCGCCGCCCGCGGATCCGTCCAGCCTGATCCTGCCGCAAGGCCAGGCCGCGCCGCTGCTCGGCGTGGACGCCCTGCCCGCCACCGCCACAATCTGCTCCTGCCACAACGTCAACAAGGGCGCTATCTGCGACGCCATCGACGGCGGCTGTACGGACCTGGCCGGCGTCAAGGCCTGCACCAAGGCGGCCTCGGGCTGCGGCGGCTGCGCGGGTCTGCTCAAGCAGGTGGTCGAACACGAACTCGCCAGCCGCGGCGTCGTGGTGGACAAGAGCCTCTGCGAGCACTTTGCCTACACCCGTCAGGAGCTGTACGCGATCGTGCGCGTGAGCGGCGCCGAGACCTTCGAAGAAGTCCTGGCCAGCCACGGCCGCGGCCACGTCGGCTGCGAGATCTGCAAGCCCGCCATCGGCTCGATCCTGGCGTCCTGCTGGAACCGTCCCATCCAGGACCCGCACCTCGTGCCGCTGCAGGACACCAACGACACCTTCATGGCCAACATGCAGAAGAACGGCACTTATTCGGTGGTGCCGCGCATGCCGGCCGGCGAAGTCACGCCCGATGGCCTGATTGCCGTCGGCATGGTCGCCAAGAAATACAACCTGTACGTCAAGGTGACCGGCGGCCAGCGCATCGACCTGTTCGGCGCGCAACTGCACGAGCTGCCCGGCATCTGGTCCGAACTGATCGCCGCCGGCTTCGAGACGGGCCACGCCTACGGCAAGTCCACCCGCACCGTGAAGTCCTGCGTGGGCAGCACCTGGTGCCGCTTCGGCGTGCAGGACAGCGTGAAGATGGCGCTGGACATCGAGCACCGCTACAAGGGGCTGCGCGCCCCGCACAAGCTGAAGTTCGCCGTGTCCGGCTGCACCCGCGAGTGCGCCGAGGCGCAAAGCAAGGACATCGGCGTCATCGCCACCGAGAACGGCTGGAACCTGTACGTGTGCGGCAACGGCGGCATGCGCCCGCGCCATGCCGAGCTCTTTGCCACCGACCTGGACGACGCCACCCTCATCCGCTACATCGACCGCGTGCTGATGTTCTACATCCGCACGGCCGACAAGCTGCAGCGCACGTCGGTGTGGCGCGAGTCGCTGGAAGGCGGCCTGGACTACCTGAAGGCGGTCGTGATCGACGACAGCCTGGGTCTGGGCGCCGAGCTTGAAGCGCAGATGCAGCTGGTGGTGGACCGCTACGAATGCGAGTGGGCCAACGCCATCAGCGACCCCGAAAAGCTCAAGCGCTTCCGCACCTTCGTCAACGACAGCCAGGGCGACCCCGACATCCAGTTCGTGCAGGAACGCGGCCAGCCCCGCCCGGCCCCGGCGCGCGCCGCCCAGCGCGTCATCCCGATTGCCGAGGAGATCGTCTGATGGCCGCCTTGCCCAAAACCCAACCCGCCTGGCGCCGCGCTTGCGACCGCCAGGACCTCGTCGCCAATTCCGGCGTCGTCGCGCTGGTCGACGGCGCGCAGGTCGCACTGTTCTATCTGCCGGACGCGCCGGGCCAAACCCTGTACGCCGTGTCGAACCGCGATCCGAAGTCCGGGGCCAACGTCATTGGCCGGGGCATCGTGGGCCAACTGGCCGGCGACCTGGTCGTGGCATCCCCCCTCTACAAGCAGCACTTCCGGCTGGCGGACGGCAGCTGCGTGCAGTTTCCCGAGCAGCGCCTGCAGACCTGGCAGGTGCGCTTTAACGGCGACGCGGTCGAAATCGCCTGACGGCCGCCGCGAACGTATTCAACACATCAGCACAGCAACAGGAAACATCATGTCCTACCTAGCTCCCTCCGAGTTCGTCACCAAGATGGTGGATGCCGGCGAATCGAAGCTCTACATGGCGACCCGCGACGTCCTGATCCGCGCCTTCATGGCCGGCGCCATCCTCGCGATCGCCGCGGTCTTCGCCGTCACCGTCACGGTGCAAACCGGCTCGCCCATCCTCGGCGCCGCGCTCTTTCCGGTCGGCTTCTGCATCCTGTACCTGATGGGCTTCGACCTTTTGACGGGCGTATTCGTGCTGACCCCGCTGGCGCTCTTCGACAAGCGGCCCGGTGTCACGATGGGCGGCATCCTCAAGCACTGGGGCAAGGTCTTCGTGGGCAACTTCCTGGGCGCGCTGACGGTCGCCGTGCTGATGGCCATCGTGTTCACTTACGGCTTTTCGGTGCCGCCCAACAAGGTCGGCCAGGTCATTTCGCACATCGGCGAAGACCGCACGCTGGGCTACAAGGAATACGGCGCGGGCGGCATGCTGACCATCTTCATCCGCGGCGTGCTGTGCAACTGGATGGTGTCGCTGGGCGTCGTGGGCGCCATGATCTCGACCACCGTCAGCGGTAAGGTCATCGCCATGTGGATGCCCGTCATGCTGTTCTTCGCCATGGGCTTCGAGCACTCCATCGTCAACATGTTCCTGTTCCCGTCGGCCATGATCATGGGCGGCAACTTCTCGATCATGGATTACATGATCTGGAACGAGATCCCCGTAGTGCTGGGCAACCTGATCGGCGGCATTTCGCTGACGGGCCTGACGCTCTACACCACGCACATGAAGACCGCGCCCAAGCGCCGCTTCAACTGATACGCCCCGGCATGGACAGCTTCTCGCCCGCCACCTCGCCCGCCGTCTCGCTCAGGGTGGCGGTGGGCCAGCACACCGATCCCGGCGTCAAGTCCGTCAACCAGGACTTCCACGGGCTTTGCGTACCGGGCGAGCCGCTGCTCGGCGCCAAGGGCATTGCCATCGCGCTGGCCGACGGCATCAGCAGCAGCAACGTCAGCCACATCGCCAGCGAAACGGCGGTGGCAAGCTTTTTGGAAGATTATTACTGCACGCCCGAAACGTGGTCGGTGAAGAAGTCCGCCCAGAAGGTGCTCAGCGCGGCCAATGCCTGGCTGCATTCGCAGAGCCGCCAGCGCCACGGGCAGGATCAGGACAGCGGCTACGTCTGCACGCTAACCGTGATGGTGCTCAAGGGCGCCACCGCGCACATCCTGCATATCGGCGACGCGCGCATCTATCGTCTGCGGGACGGCGTGGTCGAGCAACTGACCGAGGACCACCGCGTCTGGGTCGCGCACGACAAAAGCTACCTGGGCCGCGCGCTGGGCCTGGCGCCGCATCTGGAAATCGACTATCACACGCAGGCCGTGGAATCGGGCGATGTGTTTTTGCTGGCGACCGACGGCGTGTACGAGCATGTCGGCGACGACGACCTGCGTGCGGCCGTCACCGCCAATACCGGCGATCTGGACGCCGCCGCACGCGCATTGGTCGCGCTGGCGCTTGCCCGCGGCAGCGACGACAACCTGACCATCCAGATCGTGCGAGTCGACGCCCTGCCCGCGCGCCAGGCCGGCGAGCTGGCCCAGTACTCCGGCAGCCTGCCCTGCCCGCCGCTGCTGGACGTGGGTCAGACATTCGAAGGCTTTCGCATCACCGACGAGTTGCGCGCCAGCAGCCGCAGCCACGTCTACCTGGCCGAAGACATCGACAGCGGCGACACCGTCGTCATCAAGATACCGTCGCTGGATCTGCGGCACGATCCCGCCTATCTGGAGCGCCTCTTGACCGAGGAATGGCTGGCGCGCCGCATCGACAGCCGCCACGTCGTGCGGGCCTGGCCGCGCACGCGGCAGCGCCGCTCGCTCTACACCGTCAGCGAATACATCGAAGGCCGCACGCTGACGCAATGGATGGCCGCCAACCCGCGTCCCGCGCTGGAACCGGCGATCGCCATCATCGAGCAGATCGCGCGCGGCCTGCAGGCCTTTCACCGGCTGGAGATCGTGCATCAGGATCTGCGGCCGGACAACATCCTGATCACGCCGGACGGCACGGCAAAGATCATCGACCTGGGCTCGGCCCGCACGGCGGGCATCCAGGACCTGAGCGCCGACGGCGACGACGCCATGCCGGTGCTGGGCACCGTCCAATATTCGGCGCCCGAGTACTTTCTGGGCGAAGCTGGCACGGCGCGGTCCGACATCTATTCGCTCGCGGCGATCCTGTACCAGATGCTCTCCGGCCGCCTGCCGTACGGCGCCGACGTGGCGCGCTCGCGCAGCCGCGCCGCACAATTGCGTCTGACCTACGTGTCGGTGCTGGACCGGGAACGCGAGATTCCGGCCTGGATCGACAGCGTGCTTAGCCGCGCCCTGCATCCCGACCCGCAGCACCGCACGCCCGAGCTGTCCGAATTCACGCACGCGCTGCGCAATCCGCCCGACGTGCGCGGCGGCGAGCGACTGCCCCTGCTGGAACGCAATCCGGTGGCTTTCTGGAAAGGCCTGTGCCTTGTCCTGGCCATCGTGATCGTGATCCAGGCCCTGAACTCCTGATACGAGACGACCATGCCCGCCACGAATCCCACCGTGTCCCTGATCGGCGCCGGCCCCGGCGACCCCGAGCTGCTGACCTTGAAAGCCGTCAGGGCGCTGGCCCGCGCCGACGTGGTCCTGGTCGACGACCTGGTCAACCCCGAGATTCTGCAGCACTGCCCCCACGCCCGCATCGTTCGCGTGGGCAAGCGCGGGGGCTGCCGTTCCACGCCGCAGGACTTCATTCAACGCCTGATGCTGCGTTATGCGCGCCAGGGGCTGCGCGTGGCGCGCCTGAAGGGTGGCGACCCGTGCATCTTTGGCCGTGGCGGCGAGGAAGCGCAGTGGCTCAGCGACCACGGCGTCGCCTGCGAGATCGTGAACGGCATTACCGCCGGGCTGGCCGCGGCCACCTCCGCCGGCATCCCGCTGACGCAACGCGGCATGGCTCAGGGCGTTACACTCATCACCGCGCATTCGCAGGACGGCGCAACGCCCGATTGGTCCGGATTGGCGCGCAGCGGCACGACGCTGGTGGTCTACATGGGCGTGGCAAAGGTGCACGACATGACCCGCCAGTTGCTGGCCGCCGGGATGGCCCCGGACACGCCGGTGGCGATGATCGAGCGCGCGTCGCTTCCCGGCCAGCGGGTCTGTGCGTCGACGCTGGCCGGCATGGCGTTGGACGCCCAGGCCTTCCGGTTACGCAGCCCGGCCGTGCTGGTCATCGGCGAGGTTGCCGCCTGCCGGATGTTCGGCGTGCTGGACGACGCGGCAGGCGCGATTGCGCCGCAACGCCGGACGGCCTGATTTCCGCGAAGACACCGCGCCTCACCCCGCATAGAGATTTCGATGGCCGAACGCCACATGCCGCCGCCGCTGCGCTTTCTGCTTGCTGCCCGACGCAGCGAGCTCCAGGGCCTGGAAATCCTGGCCGCCACCTGCGACCTGGTGCTGCGCATCAGCGCGCTGGTGCATGCGCTGCAAAAAGAGCGCGGCTATTCCAACCTGACCCTGTGCAGCCCCGCAGGCCGGCTGCAGCCGGCGCTGGCCGGCCTGTCGAGCGACGCGCAGGTCGTGGAAGCCGACGTGCGCGCATTCCTGGATGGGCTGGAGGCCGACACCGCGGCCGGCAGCAGCCGCGCGCGCCTGCTCAATTGCATTGCGTACGCCCTATTCCGTCTGGACGAATTGCCGGCCTTACGCCGCCAGATCCGCGACCGGTGCGTGGCGGTGGAAGACGCCGATACCCGCTTCACCCAAGTGATCGGCAGCCTGCTGGCAGTGGTCTTCGAAGCCGCCGACTCGTCGCTGGACCCGGACGTGACGCGCCTGTTGGTGGCGCTGTTGAATTTCATGCAAGGCAAGGAACTGAGCGGCCAGGAGCGCGCCTGCGGCGTCATGGGCTTTACGGCCGGCTGGTTCGACGACGCGCGCAAGGCGCGCATGCTGGGCCTGGCGGCCAACCAGGCGCGCAGTTTCGGCGTCTACACGCAGTACGCGCAAGGCGCGCCGCTGCAGGCCTGGGATCAGGTTCAGCAGCAGGCGCAGCCGGTGCAACGCATGCGCGACATGGCGCAGCACACGTCAGACGCGCAGCGTGTCGACAGCGGTCTGGCCGAGTTGTGGTTTGACTTGTGCACCGCGCGCATTGACTCCATGCGCAGCGTCGAGACACAGTTGGCACAGGAACTGGCGCAGCAATGCGCCCGGCGCATCGCCGACACCCGCCAGGAATTGGACGACCGCCGCCTGCTGCTTAGCCGCTACACCGATCACGCCAGCGGCCGCGCCCCCAGCATGGTGTTCAGCGTGCAGAGCCGCATTCTGGACGTGCCGCCCGAGGACGGCGTGGGCAGCGAGCTGGAACGGTCGATCCTGGACATGATGCGCGAGCAGACGCTGCGCATGCAGCACGCCGACGATGCGCTGACCAGCGTGCGGGGCGCGCTGGACGACAGGAAGCGCATCGACCGCGCCAAGCTGCTGTTGATCAGCCGCTATGGCCTGACCGAGCAGGCGGCGCATGAACGCCTGCAACGCGCGGCGATGGACGGCGGCCTGTCGCTGGCGGACGTGGCACGGCAGATCATTGCGCAGCTTGGCGGCAACTGAACCGCACCCCCCTAGCGGAACACGCGCTGCACCAGGCTGACGGCCGCCGCCGCCAGCGCCACCCCCGCCACGATCTGGAAATGATCCAGACTGGCCAGCAGCACCGACTGCTGGTTCAGCAGTTGCGCGATCTGCGCCGTGGCAAGTTGCGGCGCCGCTGCCGGCCCCACCGCCGCGGTGAAATAGGCGGTCAGCTGCGCCATCGCCGCCTCGAACTGCGCGTTGCCGGTCGCGATGCTTTCCTGCAACACCGTGTAGTGGCGGGAGGTGAACCACTGCTGGCCGACGGTGGCCAGCATGATGCCCAGCGCCTGGCCGATCTGCGCCAGCATGTTCTTGACCTGCTGCGCATGGGCGAACACCGCAGGGTCGCCCGTCAGGCCGGTGAAGGTCTGCATCGCGGTCGTGGGCATGAGGGTCATGATGAACATGCCGTAACAGGCCAACGCGGGAAACACGTCGGTCCACATATTGGCTGTGGGCGTCAGACGCGACATCCACACCCCGAACGCCGCCAGCGCCAGGAAGCCGGTCACGAAGAACTTGCGTGGCGACGGCCAGCGCGGCAGCAGTTGCGACATGACGGCCCAGGTCAGCACGCCCGCCCCCAGCCCCATCGCGAAGAACTCGCCTGCCGTGATCCATGCCTGCCCCAGCGCGCGTTGCAGCATCAGCGGCACCAGGTAGCCATTGGCGCCAAGCATCACGTAGCAGACCATGAAGAGGCCCAGCCCGCACAGGAACCGCACTTCCTTCATGCCGCCCAGCCTGAGCAGCGGCGCGCCGTTGCGCGTCTCCGACCACACGAAGTAACCCAGCGCGGCCACGCCCGCCGCGGCCGACAGCGCCAGGAGGCTGCCCTGGCTGAAGAAGTCGTAATAGGCGCGCTGCAACGCATGCAGCACAAGAAAGCTGCCCGCGCCCAGCGCGGCGATCGGCAGCAAACGCACGTTGCCAGCCAGCACCGAGCCCGCTTCACGGCCCGGCATGGCCAGCATGACGGGCGCCATCGCCAGCAGCGACAGCGCGGCGATCAGCCAGAACATCAGCGGCCAGCCATCGTGCTCGACCGCCATCGCGGCCAACCAGGGCGCCAGCGCCGTGCCCACGCAAAGCCCTGTCGCCAAGGCCTTGATGCCCAGAAAACGCGCCGGACTGGGCGGAATCAGGTTCACGGTCAGCCGGGACGACGTGAGCATCGCCGCGCAGCCCATCGCCATCAGCACCCGCCCGAGCAGGAACCCGGTCTGGTCCTGCGCCAGCGCGCACACGGCCGCGCCCACGCCCGCCGCGGCCAGCGACGCCAGCAGGTAGACCCGCAGACCCAGCCGATGCGTCAGCCAGCCCTGCAACGCGATCATCATCACCGCCACGCAGGCGTAGATGAGCGCGATATGGGTGTATTCCTCGGGGCTGGCGCCGATTTCGCCCATGATGGGCGCGGCGCCGAACGTGGCCATGCCGTTCTGCAGGAAGTCGATGAACGTCAGCGCGCCGATGACCAGCAGCAGCGAGACCGGGGGCTTGGGGTGGGACATGTGCGCCGCCCGATCAAAGGTTGGCGTCGATGATGGCGCGCACCTGAGCGTCGGCCTGGGCCAGCTCGTCGGCATATACCGCCGTCGTGTAGGCCTGCGCCTGCCCTTGCGCTGCGACCAGGCGCTTGCCGTCGCGCGCCTCGGTGTCCACCTCGACCCGCATCGACAGGCCAAGCTGCAGCGGCTGCGCCGCGACCTCTGCCGGGTCCAGCGCGATGCGCACCGGCACGCGCTGCACCACCTTGATCCAGTTGCCGGTGGCATTTTGCGCCGGCAACAGCGAGAACGCGCTGCCCGTCCCCGCATCCTGGCCCAGCACGCGTCCGTGATAAACCACGCCGCCCCCGTACAGATCGGTGGTCAACTTGACGGGCTGGCCGATCCGCACATTGCGCAACTGCGATTCCTTCAGGTTGGCGGTGACCCACAGCTGATCCAGCGGCACGACCGACATCAGCGCCGCGCCGGCCGCCACGCGCTGTCCGACCTGCACGCCGCGCTTGGTCACCACGCCGCCCACCGGCGCCGGCACCTTGGTCCGCGCAAGCGCCACGCTGGCATTGCGCAGTTGCACGGCCGCGGCCCGCACGTCCGGGTGCGACTCGACCGTCGTGCCGTCGATCAGCGCATGGTTGCGCTTGAGCTGTTCGTTCGCAACGTCCAGCGCGGCGCGCGCGGTGCGCACGGCCTGCTGCGCATGGACCAATTCCTCGCCGGGGATGGCGCCGATCTTGGCCAGCGCAGACCGGCGCGACACGTCCTCCTGCGCGCGGGCCAGGTCGACCTTGCGCAGCGCCACGGTGGCGCCGTCCTGCCCGGCCATCGCAAACTGGCCGCGCACCTGCCGCACGCTGCGCGCCAGATTCGCGCGCGCGGCGTCCAGCGCCAACTGCGCGTCCACGCCATTCAGCTCGATCAGGACCGCGCCCGCCTCGACCCTGTCGGTGTTGTCCGCGCGGATCGCGGTCACCACGCCGCCGACCTGCGGCGTCACCTGCACGACGTTGCCTTCGACATAGGCGTCTTCCGTCGATACCCAACGGCCGTCGGAATACTCGGCATAGGCGCCGGCCAGCACGGTGAAGGCCAGGATCGCGGCGCCGCCGACGGCGACTTTGCGTGCCAGGCTGCCGCGCGGACGGGACGATGAGGAAGGCGGGTTCGGGGTGGCTTCGGGCTTCATGGCTTGCGGGGAATCGGTATGGGAAGGAGCGGATGGATGGGGATGACGGTTCATGACGGACGCCCGGCTTCGGTGAGCGCGGCCGCGCCGGATGCCGCCGCTGATGCGGCGCCTGCGGACGTCTTTGACGCCTCGGGCACATAGCCCCCGCCCAGCGCCCGGATCAGTTCCAGATGCAGCGCGCGGTTGCGCGTATCCAGTTCGATCAGCAACTGCTTTTGCTGCAGCACCTGACCTTCGGCGGACAGCACCTGCAGATAGCTGCCCACGCCGCTGCGGTAGCGCGCGGACGCCATGTCGTACGCTTCCTGCGTCAGCCGCAGCGCTTCCTGCTGCTGCGCTGACCGCTCGGCCTGCCAGCGCAGCGACACCAGCTGGTCCACCACGTCGTGCAGCGCCGTGACCAGCGTGCCGTTGTATTGCTCGACCGCGACGTCGTACTCGGCCTGCCGCGCGCCCAGGTTGCCGCGCAGCCGGCCGCCGTCAAAGACCGGCAGCGAGATCGCCGGGCCGATGCCCAGCACGCGGCTGCCGGCGTTCATCAGGTCCGACAGGCCCAGGCTTTGCAGCCCGGTAAATGCCGTCAAGCTGACGTTGGGATAGAACTGCGCGCGGGCGACCTTGATCTCTGCGCCGGCCGCTTCCACACGCCAGCGCTGCGCAACCACGTCGGGACGTCTGCCGATCAGTTCTGCCGGCACCGTCGTCGGGATCGCGCCGGCAAAACCGCCGCGCAGCGACGGCCGGCCCACCTGAATGCCCGCGTCCGGTCCGCGGCCCACCAGCGCCGCCACCTGATTGCGCGTCAGCGCGATCTGTTCGTTGAGTGCGGCGATGCGTTCGCGCGTCGCAGGCAGCGCGGCTTCGGCCTGCTTCATGTCCAGGCGCGAATCCAGTTGGGCGTCGACGCGGCGCTGGGTCAGCTTGAGCGTGTCCTCGCGCTGGCGCAGCGTGTCTTCGGCCAGGTCGCGCAGCAGATACGCGGTGTCCAGCTTCAGATACGCGCGCACCAGCGACGTCGTCAGCATCAGTTCGGCGGCATGGCGGTCCACCTCGGCGGCCTGCGCGCGCTGCAGCGCGGCGTCCAGCGCCGCCCGGTTCTTGCCCCAGAAGTCGATTTCGTAGCCCACGCCCGCCTGCAGGTCGGCCGTCCAATCCCACGAGCCGGCCAGCGGCTGCGGCGTGGTGCTGTGCTCGCTGAAACGCTGGCGCGTTGCGCGGCCATTCAGATTGCCCTGCGGCGACAGCGGCGCCCCCGCGACGCTGGCCAGCGCATCCGCCTGCCGCACCCGCGCGGCCGCGACCCGCAGACTCGGCTGCTCGGCCAGCGCGGCGACCACAAGCTGGGTCAGCTGCGCGTCGCCAAAACTTTCCCACCACGCCTCGGTCGGCCATACGGCGGGGGACACCGGCGTCCCGTCGAGCGACGCGGTTGCCGCCAGCTGGTTGGCGCTGCCCACCGTCGAATGGGTATGCAGGTCGCCCGTGCTGGCGCATCCGGCCAGCAGCAGCGCCGACAGGGTGAGGCCCAGGATGTGACGGGGGCACCTTGGGCTCAGGAGAGTTGGGGAGGAGACTTGCATGGTGAAGGGGCCTTTCTTTTGCTCAGGCCGTATATGCCTAGGCAGATAAATAGATAAAAAAATCGGCGGACCCGGGAAACGCTAGTCCGCCCGCGCGTTGATCAGGATGCGGGACAGCAGCTTTTGCAGCAGTTCCGCTTCCGCTTCGGAAAACCCGTCCAGCAACCTGCGAAACGCCACCTCGGTGAGCTGCCGTGCCTGGGGGAATGCCGCCTTGCCCTGCTCGGTGAGTTCGATGAGCGAGCTGCGGCGGTCGGACTCGTTTTCCACCCGGCGGATGAAGCCCTTGGCGGCGATCCGATCCAGCAGCCGGGTCATGGCGCCCGAGTCATAGGCCAGGACGCGGCAGAAGTCGCTAAGCGTGCGGCCCCACCCCTTGACGATGCAATTGAGCACGACGTACTGCTGAACGGTGATCTGCAGCGGGGCCAGCTCGCGGTCCAGCGCTTCGTGAATGCCGTTGCGCACGGAGGTCACCAGGAAACCCAGCTCGCCGGTGCACAGTTCGTCCAGTACGGAAGGTGATGCGTTGCTCATGATGGGCCTGGCGCGTAGTCGTTGGAATCAACGGACGCATATTAGCTGCCTAGGCAGTTATTTAGCAAGCGAAATCTGACGGTGGGTGCCGGATTTCATACCTCCCGTTCCCCCGGCTACCCTCGACGGGTCATCCGATCCCGATCCGCCGCGCGCCCTCGCGGAACAGCGCCTGCGTGTCCGGCTCCAGCCGGAACGATGCCAGGAAGTCCTCTACCCGATAGGACGACTGCGCCTTGCGGATGGCGGGCAGAAAGCCCAATGCCTCGTCGGTCCGGCCGGCCAGCGACAGACAGCACGCGGCAATCGCCAGAATGTGCACGTGCGCGTTGGGCCGCGCGGCCGCCTTGATCGCCCATCCAGCCGCCTCGTCGATCCGGCCGAGCCGCACCAGCGCCAGCGCGCGCACCGCCAGCATGCCGAAAAGCAGCGGATCGAAGGGGCTCAGATGGCGAGAATGGTCGGATGCGCCGATGGCGGCCTCTGCGTCGCCCATCTGGCAGTCGACAAAACCTAGCGTGTAATGGCCCAGCGCGAAGTTCGGGCTGAGGTCCACGGCGATCTGCAGTTCACTGACCGACTGGTCCTGGCTGCCGCGCAGCCACAGCGCCCGCCCCATCGCCCAATGCGCCGCCGGATCCCGGTCATCGGCGATCAGGCTTTGGCCGGCCGTTTCGAATGCCCGATCGATGGCGCCGCCCTGCTCGTCCCAGCGCTGAAACGCCGTCTGCCAATGCGTGAACGACAAGCCCGCGTAGGCCCGCGAAAACGTCGGGTCCAGCCGCACCGCCAACTCGAAGAAATGCCGCGCCTGCTCGTTGTCGGTACGGTTGAACCGGTACATGTGCCACAGGCCGCGGTGATGCGCCTGCCACGCGTCCAGCGAATTGGGCGGCGTGAGGATCGCGCGGTTGCGCTCGGCGGCTTCAATTTCAATATCGACGGACGCCACGATCCGGTTGCCGATCTCGTCCAGCGCCAGCAGCGCGTCGTCATAGGGGTGGTCAAGGACATCCGCCCAGACGATGCGCGCCGTGCGCGAATCAACCAATTGCACGTCCACGGCAAGCCGCTGGCCGTGACGCCGCAGCGAGCCGCTGACGACGTAATCCACGTTGAGTGTGCGGCCCGCTTCCTCCGGTCCCACGCTGCGCTGATCCAGCGCAAACACCGTGCCCTGCGCGATGACGAACAAGCTGCGCAGCTTCGCCAGCCTCGCGATGACGTCAAAGGCCAATCCGTCCGCCAATCCGCCGCGTACGCCCGCCTGCGCGGACCGGTCCACAAACGGCATCACCGCGATGGAGGCGCGCCCGCGCCGGTCGGGCGGGGGGTCGGTAAGGCGGGAAGGAGGATCGGCTTCGGGTGGCGGCTGGCCCGTTGTGTCGGCCGCAAACGGCGCGGCGGTGTCCGTCGTGATCGTTGCTGCGGCCTCTCCAACCCGCGGCATCGCTTCCGATGTCCCGACCTGATCCGAGGCGGAGCTGGGGATCTGCCCTGACGCCTGCCCCCCGCCCGCCCGTCGGGCGCGCACGTCGCGCCACGCCTCGCGCAGCGGCCGCCCGTCCAGTCCCTCGGCCTCAAACGCGCGCACGGCCGCAGCCAGATGCTCCTCGCCTTCGCGCCACTGCCCGCGCAGTCCCAGCGCGTCCAGCATCAGTTCATGCGCCTGCGAATCGAACGGCGCCAGTTGCAGCCATTTATCCAGGCAGGCGAAGCGTTCTTCCGCCCTCGCCGGCAGGCTCGCGGCCTGGTGCGCCAGCACGGCCGCATGGCACGCCCGCAGGCGCCGCCGCTGCGCGGTCAGCCAGCTATGGAAGAACGGGCTGCGGCCGATTTCCAGCCCTTCCAGGAAATCACCCTTGAACAGCGCCGACAGGGCGCGCAGCCTGTCTGGGCTTGCCTTGTCGATGCCCGCCTGCATCGCCGTGCCGATTTCGATGACATCCACGCGGCAATCGGACAGGTCCAGACGCACGGCGTCCTGCACCGTCTCGACCCGGCGCCGGCCCGGCTCGTCCAGGAGGCCGCGCGCCTTGCTCAGGCACCAGCGCAACTCACCGCGCGGATCGTTCGGAATGTCCCACAGCAATTCGCACAGGTGCGAGCGCATCACGGCATTCGGGGCCAGCGCAAGGTAGGCAATCAGCGCCCGCAGCTTGCGCGACGGCGGCAACGCCAGCGGGTCGCCGCCGCGGCTGATCGCCATCGGCCCCAGCATGCGCACGTGGATGCCCGCGCCGGTCGAATCCACGGCAGATTCCACGCCGGCTACCACGCTCGCCTCCACGCCCGGTTTTTATCGTTGTTTCCGGGGCGCACGGCACGCGAATTCCTTCGCGGCGCTGGTTGCACTACCCCGGCGCGCTGGCAATGGATGCCGTCGCGCACCCCACGCAATAACGGAGAATCACCATGTCCATTTCCTCCCTTGCCACCAGTGACGTGCGCGAAACCGCACAGCCCGACCTGGCCGCCTTGAAGACTCGCCAGCAGGGCACCTGGTCCTCCGGGGACTACGCCGTCGTAGGCACCACGCTGCAGATCGTGGGAGAACAGCTTTGCGAAGCCCTTGATGTCCGAGCCGGCCAGAAGGTGCTGGACGTTGCAGCCGGCAACGGCAACGCCACGTTGGCCGCTGCCCGCCGCTGGTGCGACGTCACGTCGACCGACTACGTGCCCGCGCTGCTCAGCCGCGGCCGCGAACGCGCCGCCGCGGAACGCCTGAAGATCGAATTCCAGGAGGCCGACGCCGAGGCGCTGCCCTTCCCCGACGCGGCGTTCGACGTCGTCATGTCGACCTTCGGGGTGATGTTCACGGCCGACCAGGACAAGGCCGCGTCCGAACTGATGCGCGTGTGCAAGCACGGCGGCAAGATCGGCCTGGCCAACTGGACGCCCGACGGCTTCATCGGCCAGATCTTCAAGACCATCGGCAAGCACCTGCCCCCGCCCGCCGGCGTCAAGTCGCCCGCGCTGTGGGGCACCAAGGCGCGCATCGAAGAGATGTTCGGATCGCAAGCCGCGTCGATCCAGTGCGAACCGCGTCATTTCGTGTTCCGCTACCGTTCGCCCGAGCACTGGATGCAGGTCTTCAAGACCTACTACGGCCCGCTGCTCAAGGCCTTCGGCGCGCTGGAACCGGCGGCGCAGACGGCGCTGACGGCCGACATCACCGCGCAGATCCAACGCTTCAACCGCTCTGGCGATTCGGCGGTCGTGGTGCCCAGCGAGTACATGGAAATCGTGATCACCCGCCGGTGATCGCGCGGCGAGCCCCGCCTCGCAAGTGGCGGGGATGGCCTGGCGGTCGGCTGTGTGGTCCATGGCGCAACGCCTTCACGGCCGCCCGCCGGCAAGCGCCGGGCAACCGTTGTTGAGGAACCATCGTTGAAGTAGGCAGCGGCGTACCCCGCCGCTGCCGCACTGGGTGCGAGCCCATAGCCGAAATAATACGCCCGCGATCCGCCGATTGGCGCAGATGCGGACGCTTGACCGATCCGACGTGTAGGACTGAATGAGGTGTCAGACACCGGCTCAAAACGTAGGACTGAAAGAGGTGTCTGACACCCTGGGGAGACGGTCGTCGTGCCAAGGGCTTGCCTCAAGGGTGTCAGACACCGGGCCACATGAGACACCGCGGCCACATGAAGGGTGTCGATGAGGTGTCTGACACCAGCCCAAAACGTAGGACTGAATGAGGTGTCTGACACCCTGGGGAGACGGTCGTCGTGCCAAGGGCTTGCCTCAAGGGTGTCAGACACCGGGCCACATGCACGCCGCCGCCCCTACGGCAAGTTCTCCCGGAATATCACCTGGCTACGCGCCAACTCCACCCCATTCATCGCGCTGCGCTTGTCCCGCAGGTTGCTGAAAATCCGAACGCAGCTCATCAGCGCTTCCATCGGGCTCTGCGTAATGACCGCGTCCATCGTGCCGTCGATCAGCAGCGACCGTGTATCCGGCGTCAGTCCATGCCCGATGAAAACAACCCGGTGCTGCTGCCCTGCCTCTTTCAGCGCGCGAGCCACGCCGTCTGACGCGCCGCCGATGTTGTAAATCCCGGCGAGCTGCGGATATTGCTCCAGCAGCTGCCGCGTCTGCTCGTAGTTGCGCTGCGCGTCGTCATACCCTTCGCGCAGGTCCACCACCTGCATCGCCTGAAACTGTTCGGCGTAGAGCTGCAGAAAACCGCTTTCCCGCTCTTCATGGGCGCGGTAATGCCGCGACCCCGCGATCAGCGCCACATGGGCCGCGCGTAAACCGATGAAGCGCGCGATCAGGTAGCCGGCCGTGCGCCCGGCGGCGCGGTTGTCCAACCCCACATACGCCGTGCGCGCGCTGTTGGCGATGTCCGAAATCACCGTCACTGTCGGCACGCCCTGTTGCGCCAGCGCGTTCACGGCTTCGCGGACCACGGGGTGCTCCAGCGCCATGAACGCAATCCCGTCGGCCCGCTTGCCATGCTTGACCAGCGCCTGCGCCAGCGCGTCGGGGTTGAAGCTCTCTACATATTCGACGTGGCACTTGGCATTGAGCGGCGCGAAGTGCTCGTGCGCGAAGCTGACCGTGTCGCCCAGCATGCGCAGGTAGCGGTTGCTGCCGCGCGGCAGCAGGAACACCAGCCGCATGGGCTCGGGCGCGGGGGCCGCGTACGCCTCGTCGTCCGGCAGGTAGTCCAGATCGATGGCGGCCTTGAAGACCTTTTGCGCCGTGGCCGGGCGCACGCCGGGCCGGCGGTTCAGCACGCGATCGGCCGTGGCGGTCGACACGCCGGCGCGGGCCGCCACATCCGCCAGCCGGGCCAGTCCACGAGAGGAAGCACTTTTATTCACATCAAAAACCATCATGAATAAGATTTGACGATGATAGCGCCTATTCACTATTGTCCACAGTGCCGCATGGCTCAGGCGGTTTTGTGGCACATCAAAAAACATCATAAGTAAGACAACGGAGACAACCATGAAGCTGCTTACTCGCCGCAGTGCCCTGCGCCGCCTTTGCGCGGTCCCCGCCCTTGCCGTCGCCGGCACCGGCTTTCCGCTGATCGCCCGCGCCGCCGATTACTCGCTCAAGTACGGCAACAACCTGCCGGTGACGCATCCGCTGAACATCCGCGCGCAGGAAGCGGCCGAACGCATCCTCAAGGAAAGCAACGGCCGCGTCGACATCAAGATCTTCCCGAACAATCAGCTGGGCGGCGACACCGACATGCTGGCGCAGGTGCGTTCCGGCGGCATCGACTTCTTCACGCCGTCCGCCCTGGTGATCGCCACACTGGTGCCGGTGGCCGCCATCAACGCCGTCGGCTTCGCGTTCAAGGACTACGACCAGGTCTGGAACGCCATGGACGGCGCGCTCGGCGCCCACGTGCGCGCCGCCATCGCGCAGCGCAAGCTCTACGCCTTTGAAAAGATGTGGGACAACGGTTTCCGCCAGACCACCAGCAGCAAGAGCCCGGTCAACACGGCCGCCGACATGGACGGCCTGAAGATCCGCGTGCCGGTGAGCTCGCTGCCGATCTCCATGTTCAAGGGCCTGGGCGCTGCGCCCGCCAGCCTGCAGTTCAGCGAGGTCTACTCGTCGCTGCAGACCAAGGTGGTGGACGCGCAGGAAAACCCGCTTCCCATCATCCAGGTCGCCAAGCTGTACGAAGTGCAGAAGTACTGCTCGCTGACCAAGCACATCTGGGACGGCTACTGGTTCATCGCCAACGGCCGCATGTGGGAAGGGCTGCCCGCCGACTTGAAGACGGTTGTGGCGCGCGGCATCAACGAAGCCGGCCTGGCCCAGCGCGAAGACATCAAGAAGCTCAACGCCTCGGTGCAGGCAGACCTTGAAGCCAAGGGTCTGGTGTTCAACCAGCCGTCCGCGGACAGCTTCCGCGAACAGCTGCGCACCGCGGGCTTCTACAAGGAATGGCAAGGCCGGTTCGGCAACGAGGCCTGGGGCTTGCTGGAGCAGTCCGTCGGCAAGCTGGCCTGAGGTCGCGCGTCATGTCCTCCCTGTCCGCTCCCCACGCCGCGGCGCCCGCGCTGCCGGCCAATCCCCTGCGCCGGGCGGCCGGCGCGCTCGATAGCGTGTTGGGCACCGTGGTCGAACACGTTGCCGCCGCCATCGTGCTGGTCGAGATCCTCGTCCTGTTTGCCGGTGTGGTGGCGCGCTACGCGTTCCACAGCCCGCTGGTCTGGTCCGACGAACTGGCCTCCATCCTGTTCCTCTGGCTGTCCATGCTGGGCGCCGTCGTGGCGTTGCGGCGCGGCGAGCACATGCGCATGACCGCGCTGGTGAACAACGTCAGCCCCGCGCGCCGCGCGCAGCTTGAAACCGCGGCGCTGGCGGCCTCGCTGGCATTCCTGGTGCTGATCCTGGCGCCCGCCATCGAGTACGCGCATGAAGAGCACTTCATCATCACGCCCGCGCTGGAGCTCAGCAACGCCTGGCGCGCCGCGGCGATTCCGGTGGGCATGGGGCTGATGGGCATCATCGCGCTGCTGCGCCTGCTGCGCACGCAGCCGCTGCCGCAGGTCGCAATGGCGCTGGCTGGCGTGGCGGCGGTCGTCGGGCTCTTCTGGATGGCGCAGCCGATGTTCGCGGGCCTGGGCAAGCTGAATCTGGTGATTTTCTTCGTGGGCATCGTCGCCGCCACCGTGTTTTCGGGCGTGCCGATTGCCTTCTCGTTCGCGCTTGCCACCTTCTCGTATCTGGCGCTGACCACCAACACGCCGATGGTCGTCATGGTGGGCCGGCTGGACGAAGGCATGTCGCACCTGATGCTGCTGGCGGTGCCGCTCTTCATCTTCCTGGGCTCGCTGATCGAGATGACCGGCATGGCGCGCGCCATGATCCAGTTCCTGGCTAGCCTGCTCGGCCACGTGCGCGGCGGGTTGTCGTACGTGCTGATCGGCGCCATGTATCTGGTGTCGGGCATCTCGGGCTCGAAGATCGCCGACATGGCGGCCATCGCGCCGGTGCTGTTCCCGGAAATGAAAAAGCGCGGCGCCAAGCCCGGCGATCTGGTCGCCCTGCTGTCCGCCACCGGCGCGCAGACCGAAACGATTCCGCCATCCATCGTGCTGATCACCATCGGTTCGGTGACCGGCGTGTCGATCGCCGCGCTGTTCACGGGCGGCCTGCTGCCCGCCGTCGTGTTGGGTCTGGCCCTGTGCGCCGTGGTCTGGTGGCGCTACCGCAAGGAAGACCTGAGCCTCGTCCAGCGCTTCACCTTCAAGGAGATCGGTCGCTTCTTCATGATCGCGCTGCCCGCCGTGGCCCTGCCCTTCGTGATCCGCGCCGCCGTCGTCGAAGGCGTGGCGACCGCCACCGAGGTCTCCACCATCGGCATTGTGTACTCCGTCGTCGTGGGCCTTGTGATCTACCGCTGCTTCGACTGGGCGCGTGTGAAGCCCATGCTCATCGAGACCGCCTCCCTGTCCGGCGCCATCATGCTGATCGTGGGCTGCGCCACCGCCATGGCATGGGCGCTCACGCAATCCGGATTCTCGGGCGACTTGGCCAAGCTGATGGCGGGCATGCCCGGCGGCAGCTACGGCTTCCTGGCTGTCTCCATCGTGGCCTTTATCATCCTGGGTAGTGTGCTGGAAGGCATTCCCGCCATCGTGCTGTTCGGTCCGCTGCTGTTCCCGATCGCAGTGCAGGCCGGCGTGCACGAGGTCCACTACGCCATGGTCGTGATCTTCGCGATGGGCATTGGCCTGTTCGCACCGCCCTTCGGCGTCGGCTACTACGGCGCCTGCGCCATTAGCCGGGTCGATCCCAACGAGGGCATCCGCCCGATCTGGGGCTACATCGGCGCGCTGCTGATCGGTCTGATCGTCGTGGCCGCCTTCCCCTGGTTCTCCATCGGTTTCCTGTGACGCGACGCGGCCCCTTGCGGGCCGCGCCCTTCCCGTCTCTCAGCCACCCTTTTTAAAAAGATCCAACATGAGTCGTTTCCTGGGCGAGATCCGCCAACTCGGTTATGTCGTGCACGACATCGAAGCCGCCATGGACTACTGGAGCACCACGCTCGGCGTGGGCCCCTGGTACTACAACCCGCGCGTGCCCATCGTCAATTACCAATACGATGGCGAACGCCACGAGCCGCACAACTCCGTCGCCCTGGCCAACTCCGGCTATGTGCAGGTCGAACTGATCCAGACCCGCAACGACGTGCCCTCCATGTACCGCGACTTCCTGCAAGCCGGCCGCACCGGCCTGCAACACGTCGCCTACTGGACCGAAAGCTACGACGCCGACCTCGAGCGCCTGCTGGCTCAGGGCTTCAAGCCCAAGATGAGCGGCGAAGTCGGCGAGAAAGGCCGCTTCATCTACTTCGACACCGAATACCACCCCGGCACCGTCATCGAGCTCTCCGAAGTGGCCGGCCCCAAGGGCCGCCTCTTCGACCTGATCCGCGAAAGCTCGGTGAACTGGGACGGCAAGGACCCGGTCCGCGCCTTCCCCGACCTGAGCCGCCTCTGATACGCCCCTGCCGCACACCGCCACCATGAATTCCCAATCGTTTACCGCCACCTACCTGATTGAAACCCCCGTCGACCCCGCCAAGGTTGCGGAGGTCATGGCCGGCGAGCAGTCCTGCGGCACGTTCACGCGCGTTCAGGGCGAAACGGACGAGCTGCGCGCCCGCGCACGCGCCCGCATCGAATCCATCGAAACGCTGGAAACGGTCGACACGCCCAGCCTGCCCAACGCCTACCTCGCGCGCCAGCCAGGCGGCATGCCCGCCAAGTTCCAGCGCGCGCGGATTCGCATCGCGTTTCCGGTCGCCAATGTGGGCGCCAACCTGCCCACGCTGGCCGCCACCGTCGGCGGCAATCTGTACGACCTGGGCGAAGTCACCGGCCTGCGGCTCGAAAGCATGGAGCTGCCCGCCAACTACCGCGCCCAGTTCGACCTGCCGCAAGTCGGCATCGCCGGCACGCGCGCACTGACCGGCGTGGACAAGGGCCCGCTGGTCGGCACCATCATCAAGCCCAACGTCGGCCTCTCGCCCGAACAGACCGCGCATCTGGTGGCGCAGCTGTGCGCGGCCGGCGTGGACTTCATCAAGGACGATGAGGTGTGCGCCAACCCGGCCCACGCCCCGCTCGCCCAGCGCGTGGCCGCGGTCATGGCCGTCGTGCGCGCGCACCGCGAACGCACCGGCCGCAACGTGATGGTCGCGTTCAACATTACCGACGAGACCGACGCCATGCGCCGCCACGCCGACCTGATTGAACGTGAGCGCGGCACCTGCGTCATGGCCAGCCTGAACTGGTGCGGCTACTCGGCCATCCAGACCCTGCGGCGCAGCACGCCGCTGGCGCTGCACGGTCACCGCAATGGCTTCGGCGCGCTGTCGCGCCATCCGCTGCTGGGCATGGGCTTTCAGGCTTACCAGACGCTGTGGCGGCTGGCCGGCGTAGACCATATGCACGTGCATGGGTTGCAAGGCAAGTTCTCGCAGGAGGACAGCGAAGTCGTGGATTCGGCCCGCGATTGCCTCGCGTCGCTGACGCCGGGGATCGACGACGCCGTCATGCCTGCTTTCTCGTCTGGTCAATGGGCCGGGACGGTGCCTGCCACGTGGGCCGCCGTGCGCAGCGACGATCTGCTGTTCATGTCCGGCGGCGGCATCCTGGCGCACCCGGACGGTCCTGCGGCGGGTGTGCAGAGCATCCGGCAAGCGTGGCACGCCGTGCGCGACAACCAGCGCCTGGAAGACTACGCCCGCAACGCGCCCGAACTGCAGCGCGCGCTGGAATTTTTTGGAAGCCGCGCATGATTGGCGGCACCGCGCCGCAGGTCTGTTGGTATGGCGACGACTTCACCGGCGCCACTGACACGTTGGCCGAGGTCGCCCGGGCGGGCCTGCGCAGCCTGCTGTTTTTAGGCGTGCCGTCTTCTGCGCAACTGGAGCGTGCCGGCCCGCTGGACGCCATCGGCATCGCCGGCGCCGCGCGTGGCATGACGCCTGCGGAGATGGAGCCCGAACTGGACGCCGTGGGCCGGTTCATGGCAAGCACCGGTGCACGCGTGCTGCACTACAAATGCTGTTCCACCTTTGACAGCGCGCCGCATGTTGGCAGCATCGGCGCCGCCGTCCGCACGCTGCGGCGCCACCTGCCCAATCCGCTGGTGCCCATCGTCGGCGGACAGCCCAGCATCGGGCGCTATTGCAGCTTCTCCCAACTCTTTGCGCGCGCGGGCGCCGCGCCGGAGATCCACCGCATCGACCGCCATCCGGTGATGAGCGTGCATCCGGTTACGCCGATGCACGAGGCCGACCTGCGGCTGCACCTTCACGCGCAGGGGCTCTCCAGCATCCACGCCGTGCCGCACATTGCCTATCCGCCGGCCGCCGACAAGCCCGCGCTCGACGCGTGGATCGACCACGTGATCGATACCATCGACGGTCCCCTTCTGCTGGACCTGGTGGATGAATCGCAGCTAGCCATCATCGGCCGCCTGATCCGCCGCGCGGCGGCGCGCGCGCCGCTCCTGGCCGTGGGGCCGAGCAGCGTGCAGCAGGCGCTGGCCCGCGCCACCACGCCCGCCCCCGGACACGGCATGCAAGCGGCGCCCCTGGGCCTCGCAGACGGACCCGTGCTGGTGGTGGCGGGCAGCCTGTCGCCGGTCACCGCGCGGCAGATCGCTGCCTGCGAGCATTACGTCCGGCAGCCGCTGCAGGTCGATCGGCTGCGAACGGATGCCGCCTACGCGGCCGAGCAGGCGCAATTGGCGGCCGCCACGCTGGCCCGGGGCCGCAACGTGCTCGCGCACACGGACAAGCCGCCCGGCCCGGTGAGTGCGCAAGACACCGCCGCCACCGCCCGCGCCACCGGCCGCCTCGTGGCGGACATCGTGCACGCCAGCGGTCAGGCCGGCAGGCGCCTGGCGCGCATCGGCATCGCCGGCGGCGACACCTCCAGCCAGGCCACGCTGGCGCTGGGGTTGTGGGGGTTGGCATTCAGATGCGTGCTGGCGCCGGGCGTCACCGTCAGCGTCGCCCGCAGCGACGATCCCCTGACCGACGGCATCGAGCTGATGCTCAAGGGCGGGCAGATGGGCGGGGACCGGTTGTTTGATCAGTTGGCCACAGGGAACGGCTGAGACGCCTGCGGTCGTTAGCGACCATGCCAATACCGTCCCGCTCGCTCCCGCTGTGCCCACACTTCCAACCCAGCGGGTCCCGATTCCACCCTCACCGCGCCGTCCCGATCGCTGCGCCAGAACTTGCCCCCCGCGCGCATCCAACGCAGTTCCACCGCCCGCGCCGGATGCTTGAACCGATTCAGGTGTCCCGCCTGCGCAATGACGTGCTTGGCCTGCGCTGCCGCCACCAGTTCACGGCTGGACGATGAAGACGAACCGTGATGCGGCGCCAGGACAACGTCGGCATCCGCCAGCCCCAGCGCGACCAGCGCCCTCTCTTGTGCCACGCCCACATCTCCGGTCAACAACAGGGAATGGTCCTTACCCTCCACACGAAGCACGCAACTATCAGCATTGCGGTCATCCGCCTTGCCACTGCGTTCTGAAGGCCCCGGATGCAGGAAAGTGAACACCACCCCATCCGCCTCCCACCGCCCTCCCCATTTGCACCGCTCCATCTCATCAGGCAAGACCGGCTGCGCATTGCCCACGTCCGGCCACATGCGGGCGTCCCGCCGCACGTAGGCCGGCAGATCGAACGACGTATAACTTCGCCGCACCGGCACCGCCGCCAGCACCGCGCGCGTGCCGCCGACATGATCCATATCGGCATGCGACAGCACCAACACATCCAGCCGTCCGATCCCCCGCGACTGCAAGAATGGCGCGACGACGCGTTCGCCCGCGTCGCTGCCGCCGTAGCTGCGCGGCCCGGCATCGAACAGCAACGATTGGCTGGCCGTTTCCACCAGGATCGCGCTGCCCTGTCCCACGTCCATCGCGCTCATGCGCCAATAGCCGGGTTCCGGCTTGTCCGGCCGCCAGAACAGCAATGGCAGCATGCAGGCCCATCCCAGATGACGCCCCGGCCAGCCGAGCGCCTGCAGCGCCCACGCAATACCCGCGACTGCCAACAGCAGCCACATCCAACCGGCCGCCGCAACCGGCACGCTGGCCCAGCTTGCGTTGCCCACCCATGCTACCGGCACCATGGTGAGGTCGAAGGTGCCCAGCCCTGCCTGCCCCGCCCACGCCGCCAACGTCTCCGCCCCGGGCAGGCAGGACAGCGCCGCGCACAGCAGCGCCAGCGGCGTCACGATGAACGTCACGACCGGTATCGCCACCGCATTCGCCAAAGGCGAGCCCAACGAGACTTGATGCACCAGAAAAGCCAGCAACGGCATCAGCCCCACGGTCACCATCCATTGCACGCGCACCGCTTGCCCCAGCCGCGCCGCGCAGCGCGCGCGCCAGCCGGCATCGATATCAATCGGCGCGGCGGCAATACGCAACAGCACCGCCACCGCGCCGAACGACAACCAGAAGCCGGCGGACACAGGCGCCCACGGGTCCAGCGCCACGACGGCAGCCGCCGCGCACGCCAGGACGCGGCCGCCCGACAACGGCAACCTCGACAACGCCGCCGCCAGCACCACCAACAACATGAAGAACGTGCGGCGCGCAGGCACGCCCCAGCCGGCAAGCAGGCAATACAGCAGCGCGACCAGCGCCGCCACCGCCCCGCCCGCGATACGCGCGGGCACGCGCTCCGCCAATCCCACGCCGCGCCAGCGCATTCGACGCCATAGCGCCGATGCGAGCAGACCGCCAATGCCCGCGATCGACGTCACGTGCATCCCGCTGATCGACACCAGATGCGTAATGCCGCTGCGGTTGAAGATCCGCCAGTCGTCGCGCGACACACCGGCCTGGTCCCCGATTGCCAACGCAATCAACACCGGTGCATAGCGATGCTCGCCCAGCGCAGCACGCATGCCTTCGCGCACGTGGTGCCGCGCGCGTTCAATCGCGATGCCCGGCGACGCCCATGGCCGGTCGTCCAGCAGCACGGGTTGTCCGCGCACGGTTCCCGTCGCGCGAATACCTTGGGCAAACATGCGCCCCTCCGTATCCGGCCCTGCGGGATTGAGCAGGCCATGCGGTCTGCGCAACACCAAAGCCATGCGCCACACCTGACCGGGCAGCACCAGCGGCACGGTCTGATTGGCGCCGGCCCCGGCCTGCCACGTGACCAGGATGTGCGAGGGAATACCGGGACGCGCGGGCGAATCAAGCTCCGCCAGGAAACGCAACCGGTTCGCGTCGCCATCGGGCAATCCCACCACACGCAACACCAGCCGCGAGACCTGATCCTGGTGCTCGTCGGCCAGCGTGTCGTCCAGGCGGTGCTGGGCTTGCAGGGCCGCGTTGAAAAGCCCGGCGCAGGATCCCAGCGCCAAGGCGGCAAGCACACGCAAGCAAGGATGCCGAACGCGCGCCCATGCAACGCAGAATGCCGCGCCGGCGGCAACGAGCAGCCACAGCACAAACGCACCGGGCAAGCACGGCGACATCTGCACCAGCCCCGCGCCGGCCACGAACGCGAGGCAGAATGATCGGCCCGTAATCGCTTTCTCCTGAAAAGAGAAAGCGTAGGACGCCACACAATCGGCGGACGAGCCAGTGAACGGATTGATCCACCTCGGCTAACCGCCATTGTCCGGGCGCGCGAAGTACAGTAGCGCCAAATCAGCCCAAACCCGTCACCCGCTTACCGCCCCGTATGAAAGGCACCCGCAACTCCCTATCCTCCCTGCGCATCTTCCTGACCGCCGCCGAAACCCTGAATTTCAGCCGCGCCGGCGAAGCGCTGAACCTGACCCAAAGCGCGGTCAGCAAACACGTTGCAGCGCTGGAGGACAGATTAGGCACGGCCCTCTTCAAACGCATGCCCGCCGGCTTGCGGCTGACCTACGCCGGCGCCCTGTATCTGGAACGCATCAGCGCCGCAGTGCGCCTCATCGACGAAGCCGACGCGCTGGTCGCCAATCCCGCCTCGCGCGTTGCCCTGAATGTGGCGGTATCGCCGTCCTTTGCGCAGTTTTTCCTGCTGCCCAGGTTGTCCGAGTTCTTCGAACTGCACCCCGAGATCCGCGTCAACATCCGTCCTCGCCTGCTGCATGCGCGCGACCGCTCGGAACGGTTCGACGCGGAGATCCAGCTCCATACAGGCTATGTGTCCGGCATGAGCGCTCAGTATCTCTGCGGCCGTGAGATGACGCTGGTAGCGGCGCCGTCTCTGCTGGAACGCCATCCCGTGAAGTCGGTGGATGACATCGCCCAATTGCCGCTCCTTAAGCGTGCCCAGCGCGGTTTCGGCTGGGACGAATGGCGAGCCGACGTCGCTCCGCTGTGGTCCGGCCCTGCCGCCACCGCGCCAGAGTACGAAGGCTTTTCCATTCTGCTGCCTGCCGTGCTGAACGGATTGGGTGCGGGCATCATGCCGTTGTGCATGGTGCTGGACCATTTGGAATCCGGACAGTTGGTGCGGCCGTTCAAAGAGACGGTGGAAGGCCGTTATGGGTATCACCTGATGCAGCCTCGGCCCAACGTCGGCGGGCCGTACAGTCAGGCGTTTTGCGACTGGGTCATCGCCCAAGGCCAGGCGCTGAATATTCGAACGCGTCGCTACTCGGGAATGGCGTAAAGGCCAGCGCAACCGGCCAGTCAACCTTCTCGCACCCGAAAGGGCGCGTTATAGGTATTCCAATTCGGAATATCCCATTCGCATACTTCCTTTGCCCGTGGAAAATGCAGCCGCCACAATGACGTGAATTATTCATGGATCACCATAAAAATCATGTTCAAGTGGAAAAAACTGCTGGCCGCCGTCGCCATCCCCACGGCCCTGGCCGCCGCACAAACAGCGTCCGCCGCCTATCCCGATAAACCCGTCAAGATTGTCGTGCCGTACTCGGCGGGAGGCAGCTCGGATGTGGTCGCCCGCGCCATCAGCGACCAGTTGAGCGCGCAGCTGGGCCAGTCCGTCGTTGTTGAAAACCGCGCCGGCGCAGGCTCGATGCTGGGAACCGCCTATGTGGCCACCGAAGCGCCCGATGGCTATACGCTGCTGCTGGCCGACGTGCCCTTCACCATCGTGCCGGCGTTGTACAAGGACCGCGTGAAGTACGACGCCAAAAAGGACTTTGCGCCGATCACGCTGCTGGGCCTGTCGCCCATGTACCTGTTCGTGAATCCCGGGTTCGAGGCGCAGGACGTCCCGGCGCTGGTGAAGACCGCCGCCGGCAAGCCGGACACCGTCTCCATCGGCTCGGGCGGCAACGGCTCGCTGACCCATCTGATGGCCGAGCTGTTCATGCAGAACACCAAGACCAAGCTCGCGCACATCCCCTACAAGGGCGCATCCGCATCCGTCAATGACCTGGCTGGCCGTCAAATCGATACCAGCTTCACCACCATGGCCTCGGCCGTTGCCCTGTTCCAGAGCGGCAAGATCAAGCCGATCGCCGTGTCCTCGCCCGCACGGCAGGCCGACACGCCGGATGTTCCGACGTTTCAGGAACTCGGCTATCCGGGACTGACCGTGCAAAGCTGGTGGGGACTCGTCGCACCGGCCGGAACGCCTGAGCCTGTGCGCCAGAAGCTGTCGGAAGCCATGGCCAAAGTCATGCAGTCCGAGCCCGTCAAGCAACGGCTGGCGAGTGTCGGCATGAACCTTCCGCCGGATACCAGCGCCACCGCGCTGAACGCGTTGCTGGCGCAGGACTTTGCGCGCTGGGCCGACCTGGTGCAACGCGCCAACATCACCTTCGAATAACAACGTTGCAGCGCCGCGCGGCACGCGCGCGGCGCCGGAGACATCAACAATGACGACACCCTGGCAACAGGCGGCCGCTGACGACGCGGCCCTGATGAGCGATTTTCAGACCATTTGCCGCTTTGGCGGACGGCTGTCCGGCTCCGGGCAGGACGAGGCGGCCATGGACTGGGCGCTGGACCGTCTTCGCGAAATCGGGTCCGACGTGCGGCGCGTGCCGGTGCCCTACGACGGGTGGCGCTGCCTCTCCAGCAATCTGACCCTGCTGGGCGACACGCCCATGGCGTTGGAATGCGTTCCCCTGCTGCGCTCCGCGTCCACTGACGGCCAGGGGCTGGAAGGCGTGATCCTGGATCTGGGCGCGGGCCGGCCGGAAGACTTTGAACGTGCCGGCGAATCCGTGCGCGGAAAAGTCGTGCTCGTGCGCCATGAGTACCCGTTCTCGCAAACGCACGTGCACCGCCGCCGCAAGTACGACATGGCGGTGGCGCAAGGGGCGGCCGCCTTCCTCATCGCCAATCCGCTGCCCGGCGCCGGCCCCTTGTCCGGTTCCTCTGGCCGTCCCCGTGACGGTGCGGGTATCCCCGCGGCGTACATCGGCCACGAAGCGGCATTGGCGTTGACGGCAGCCGCTGACGCGCGCGTGCGCTTGCATATCCGGGGAGAAGAATTGCGGGATTCGATGGCCTGCGCCGGCGTTCTGGACTTGCCTGGCGGCCGGGAAAGCCGGATCGTGATCAGCGCCCACATGGACGGCCATGATCTGGGCCAAAGCGCGCTGGACAATGCCACGGGCGTTGCCGTCGCGCTGGCTGCGGCCCGGCTGCTCGCCAAGCACTTGGGTCCGGACACCCCGGGCCTGCGCATCTGCTTCTTCACCGCCGAGGAATGGGCGCTGGCCGGGTCGGCCCGCTACCTGGCCGACATGCCCACTGCAGAACGCCAGCGCCTGAAGCTCGACCTCAATCTGGACACGGTGGCAGGTGACGACACCCTTTGCGCGCTGATCAGCGATTATCCGGCGCTGGCGGGCGTGGTCGACGACACGGCCGCGCGCGCGGGCGTGCCGGTGTCGCACTGGCTGCCCTTCATGCCGAACTCCGATCACGCCAACTTCGCCAGGCATGGCATCCCCGCCCTGCGGCTGGTGGCCGGCTTCGAGAAACCCGATTCGCGCGTGCGCCATATCCTGTCGCGCGGCGACGTGCCGGACATCATTCTGGAAGACGAAATGCGCAATGCCTTGGCGGTCACGTGCGCGATGGCATCGCTGGCGCTGGAAATGACGGATCAGGCGCTGGATGCACTGAAAGCCGGCTCGAACTGCCCGCGCGTCTGACGCGTAAAAGACAATCACCCAGGCCATTGCCCAGCCAGGCACGCCACTTGCTGAGTCTCCAATTCTCAGGCGGCCCACGCCGCCTGTTCCTTCCAAACCAAGGAGACCAACATGGCCGAACATGTAATCAAGGTGCTGAACAATCTGATCGAAACGTCGAAGAACGGCGAAAAGGGCTTTGCCGCGGCGGCTGAAGACGCGAAGGCTCCCGAGATGCAGGAACTGTTTCGCAACCGTTCGCGCGACTGCGCAGCCGGCGCCACGGAGTTGCAGACCCTGGTGACGCAACTGGGCGGCGAGCCCGAGGACAGCGGCACGGTGGCCGGCGCCATGCATCGTGGCTGGACGAACATCAAGGCGGCGGTATCCAGCCGCACCGACCTTACGCTGCTCGAGGAATGCGAGAAAGGCGAGGACGTGGCCAAGGCGGACTACGAAAAGGCGCTCAAGGAAACGCTGCCTGACAACGTGCGCGCTGTTGTCGAGCGCCAGTATCAAGGCGTGCTGCGCAACCACGACCAGATCCGCGATCTGCGTAACCGCTACCGCGCGTCGACGTAAGCACGTCAAGCTGCAATACGCGTTGTATTGAAACCGCCCGCCCGCCGCACCATGCGCCGGGCGGGCGTTGTGTTGCAGTGGCCTTCGAATGCGCAAAAGTGCGGTGTCAAAAATGCCCCGGCGCATAACGTGAATTTTCTTCAATCTGCCCGCAAACCCAATTCACGCTATATCGCCTATAAACCCGGGTCCGCTTTTTACGCCTTTTCCGTCCGGAGTCCGCATGTCCATCCTGTTGCCCACCACGCTCGTCGGTTCATATGCCCAGCCCGACTGGCTGATTGATCGCAAGCGTCTTGGCGATCGCTTTCCGCCGCGGGTGCGCGCCAAGGAACTGTGGCGCGTCGCGCCGGAGTGGCTGGAGCAGGCGCAGGACGACGCCACGCTGCTCGCGATCCGCGACCAGGAAAATGCGGGCATCGACATCATCACGGACGGGGAAGTTCGCCGTGAAAGCTATTCCAATCGCTTTGCCACGGCGCTCGAAGGTGTTGATCTCGACAACCCGGGCGAGGCCCTGGACCGCAGCGGCCACCCCAATCCCGTGCCGCGCGTCGTGGGCAAGATCCGCCGCAAGCACGCCGTGCAGGTGCGCGACGTGCAATTCCTGCGCGTGAACACGGACCGCCAGATCAAGATCACGGTGCCGGGCCCCTTCACCATGGCGCAGCAGGCCCAGAACGATTTCTACACGTCGGAGGCCGAAATGGCCTACGACTATGCGCAAGCCGTCAACGAAGAGATCCGTGACCTGTTCGCCGCCGGCGCCGACGTGGTGCAGATCGACGAGCCCTACATGCAGGCGCGCCCCGAGAAGGCCCGTGAGTACGGCGTCGAGGTGCTGAACCGCGCCCTCGAAGGCGTGACGGGCCGCACCGCGGTGCACATCTGCTTCGGCTACGCCGCCGTGATCCACGCGCGCCCGAACGGCTACTCGTTCCTGCCCGAGTTGTGCGGGTGCTCGGCGCACCAGATCTCGATCGAGACCGCGCAATCGAATCTGGACTGCACCGTGCTGGACAGCCTGTCCAACAAGGAAATCATGCTGGGCGTGCTGGACCTGTCCACCAATGAGATCGAGCATCCCGAGGTGGTCGCTGCCCGCATCCGCCGTGCGTTGCCGCACGTGTCCCCCGAGCGCCTGATCATCGCGCCCGATTGCGGCCTGAAGTATCTGCCGCGCGACGTGGCCTACGGCAAGATGAAGGCCATGGTCGAAGGCGCCGCGATCGTACGCGCCGAACTGGCCGAACGCGCCTGACCGCCCGCCGCTGCCCCAGGTGACCTCCATGTTGCGCAAACTGATCGCCCTTTCGTTCTCGCTGCTCGCGCCGCTGGCTGCCGCGCAGGATTTTCCGACGCACCCAATCACGATCGTGGTCCCGGTGCCGCCGGGCGGCATCGTGGATCTGGCGGCGCGCCTGGCGGGCGAGCCGCTTGCCACCGGCCTGGGCCAGCCCACCGTCATCGACAACCGCGCGGGCGCCAGCGGCAACATTGCGTATGGCGTCGTGGCGGGCGCGCGTCCCGACGGCTATACGCTCCTGGCCTCTTATTCGATGTACCACGCGGGCAATCCGTCGATGTTTACCGGCTTGCGCTGGAGCGCCGAGTCGTTCAAACCGGTCGGCATGATCGCCGTGTCTCCGCACGTGGTGACGGTGCATCCGTCGCTGCCGGTGCACAACCTGAAGGAACTGGTCGCCTACGCCAAGACGCATCCGGGCGAAATCAACTACGCCTCGCAGGGCAGCGGTTCCGTGCCGCATGTGGGCACGGAACTCTTCAAGCAGATGACGGGGACCGATATGGTTCACGTGCCGTACAAGGGTTCCGGCCCGGCCATCCAGGACGTGCTGTCCGGCCGCGTGCAGCTCTTCGTGACCACGCCGCCGTCGGTGATCGGCCACGTGCAGATGGGCAAGTTGCGCGCGATTGCCATCGCCGGGGCGACGCGCCATCCGATGATTCCGGACGTGCCGACCGCCGCCGAACAGGGCTACCCCGGGTTCGAGCTGGATGCGTGGGTATCGCTGTTCGCGCCGGCAGGCACGCCCGACGCCGTGGTGCAGAAGATCAGCGCCGCGCTGGAGGCGGGACTGAAGAAGCCCGAGCTCATCAAAACCGCCAATGAAGCGGGCGTGCGGGCGAACTACCAGAATCCCGAGGAACTGGGCCGCACCGTCGCGCAGGATACGGCGCATTGGTCGCAGGTGATCAAGTCGGCCAATATCACGGTGAATTGAGACGCCGCCTGCCTGCATGGCCATCAGGGCGCCGGCGCGGGATGCGGCCGGCGCGCGGCTGCGCCTTTATCGCATCAGTTCGGCATAGACCTGCTTGAACAAGGCGAAGCGCTCTTTCAGCCCCACCAACCCGCCATTTATCCGCCGCGTGATCCTGGCGAAATCCTCCAGGTCATCGTCATGCGTGCGGTCGTCCGCCAGCTCGTTCAGCCCGCGCGACTGCCAATACCACCCGGCGCTCAGCGCAGCCCATTTCGGGTCGGACAGTAACTCGGGCGTCTCAAGCAAATTGACGCCCATGGCGTCGCCAGCCGAGTCGTAATTGCTGCGCCCGGTCAGCTGGATGATGCCGCGTCCGCGATACCGGAATCCGTCGTTGCTTTGCGCATCACCATTACCCATCCGGTTCGCATAAACCAGATTTGCAAGTCCTTGCGGATTGTTCACATACGGCATGGCCGACGCCTCATTGGGAAATCGCTTTGGCCACACCTTGGTCAACCGCGAGGCCGTCGAGTAATTGAGGTTTTCCTCGATCCGGTTGTATTGGCCGGATTCATAGCCCGTCTGCGCCAGAAAGCTTGCGATGCGATCCGGAGTTTCGATTTCGTATTTCTGAAATGCGGGCGCCAACGCATCGGCCCACACGGCGGGCGTTTTGCAGCTGGGAAATATACGTTGGATTTGTTCGGCACTCAGCATGGAGGCACCTCGTTTGCTGGCGGGGCCAATGATTGTGATCCAGCCCGCACAACCGCCAATACCTCAAATTGAGTATGCGCCCGCGCAGCATTTGCGGCGTGGCGGAGCCATGGACGATTCAATCAAGTTGTGACACACTCAGATATTTTTGGATACGTTCTAACTTTTCCATTAACAACTGACACCCACGACCATGAATCGATCGACCAAGAATAAGCTGAAACTGGCAGTTGCCTGCGCCGCCGTCCTGGCAGCGACGGGATGCGCGAATGTTCCGCTGGCTTCGCAAGAAAACAACCAGAAGGCCAAAACGTTTGCGGCGCCGGACGAAGGTAAATCCGGCTTGTACGTGTATCGGGACAGCTTCGTGGGCAAGGCGTTGAAGAAAGACGTGTATATCGATGGAAACTGCCTGGGCGAAACCGCCGACAGAGTCTTCTTCTATACCCAGGTCCAGGGCGACCAGCAGCACAAGGTGTCGACGGAATCCGAGTTTTCTCCGAACGATCTGCTGCTGACCATGCAAGCCGGAAAGAATTATTTTGTCCGCCAGTTCATCAAGATGGGCGTATTTGTGGGCGGCGCCGGCGTTGAAGAGGTGTCCGAAGAAGAAGGCAAGCGGGTAATCTCCAAACCCGAAGTGAAGCTGGCCGCCGAAGGCCAGTGCGGCTGATCATTCGCGCATTCCGCCGCAGGGCCCAAGCACGGGTCGGCGGCGGGAACTTGACACCTCTGCGCCCCCCCGGGAACATACGGCACCGATCCGGGGAGCTTCGCGTCCCCGGCCCAAACCCCGCCCGGCATGACGCATTCCGACATCACTTCCCTCGCCCAACAATCCCAGGACCTTCTCGCGGCTGTCCGCCATGACGCGCCGTTGGTGCAGTGCCTGACCAATTTCGTCTCCATGAATTACGCGGCCAACGCGGTGCTTGCGATCGGCGCGTCCCCCGCCATGGTGCACGCCGAAGAAGAGGCGCCGGAGTTCGCGCGCTTTGCCGGTGCGGTGGTCGTCAACATCGGCACGTTATCGTCGCCCTGGCTGCGCAGCATGCTGCTGACCGCGCAAGCCGCGGCAGAAGCCGGCACGCCCTGGGTGCTGGATCCCGTGGCGCATCACGCCACCACTTTTCGCCGCGATGCCACCCAACAACTGCTGGACCTTGAACCCACCATCATCCGGGGCAACGCATCCGAAATCATCGCCTTGGCCGGCGGCCACAGCGCCGGCAAAGGCGTGGACGCCCGCGACGCCGTGGCGCAGGCCGAGCAGTCTGCCCACGACATCGCCGCGCGCCGCAAGACCGTGGTGGCCGTCACCGGCGAGGTCGATTACGTCACGGACGGCACCCGCGCCGTGCGCATTGCGGGCGGTTCGCCGCTGATGCCACGCGTGACCGCCACCGGCTGCGCGCTCAGCGCGGTGGTCGGCGCCTTTGCCGCCGTGTCGAAAAACGATGCGTATGCCGCGGCCGTGGCCGCCCTGTCCTGCTTCGGCATCGCGGGCCAGCACGCGGCGGAGCATGCCGACGGGCCCGGCTCGTTCGCGTGGCGATTCCTGGACGCGCTGGCGGCGCTGGACGCGGATTGCCTGACCCGCGAGTCCCCGCTGCGTTGATTTGCCCCCGTGCATGTCACGGGTAGGTCACACACCGTCCCCAAAATTCTTTCCTTCAACACGGAGGAAAGACGGTGAAGCCACACGTACGCAAGATCTTTGCAGTGACCGCCAGCTTTGCGCTGGTGGCCGGCCTGTCCGCCTGCGGCGGCGATGACGATGACGATGACACCGCCGCGCCCGAGACCCCGCCGCAGGCCAGCGTGCCGCAAGGCACCACGCTGGACGTTGCGATTCTCGGCACCACGGACCTGCACGCCAATGTGCTGGGCTACGACTACTACAAGCTTGCCGAAGACAAGAGCTACGGCATGGACCGCACGGCCACGCTGATCGCCAATGCGCGCAAGCAGTATCCGAACACGCTGCTGCTCGACAACGGCGACACCGTGCAAGGCACGGCACTGTCGGACTATCAGGCGCTGGTGTCGCCGGTACAGTGTACCGACATGATCGCGATCTACAAACAGATGAAGCTGCTGTCGTACGACGCGGCCACGATGGGCAACCACGAGTTCAACTACGGCCTGCCCTATCTGTCGCAGATCACCAACGTGGATTTCGGGCTGGCCGGCATCGGCAAGGGCACGGCGCAGACCAACCCCGCGGGCGCCAAGGATTGCGCGGCCCCGGCGTTCCCGTTCGTGTCGGCCAACGTCGTGTCGGCAGCCTCCAAGCAGCCGATCTTCAAGCCTTATGTCCTGCTTGAAAAAACCTTCACGGCCACGGACAGCACGGGCAAGTCCATCGACGTACCGCTCAAGGTAGGCGTGATCGGTTTTGCGCCGCCGCCCATCATGCAATGGGACAAGGCGAATCTGGAAGGCCACGTGGAAGTCACCGGCTGGAAGGAAACCGCGGCGCGCTACGTGCCCGAAATGAGGGCGGCGGGCGCGGACCTGGTCGTGGCGCTGGCGCACGGCGGCATCGACCTGGCCACGGCCTATAGCCCGGACATGGAAAACGGCGCGGGCTATCTGAGCCAGGTGCCGGGCATCGACGCGCTCATCACGGGCCACCAGCATCTGCTCTTTCCCGACACCAATGCCAAATCGCAGTTCGCCGGGCAGCCGGGCGTCGAACTGGAAAAGGGTTTGATCAATGGCGTACCGACCGTGCAGGCCGGCCAATGGGGCAACAACCTCGGCCAGATCACTTTGACGCTGTCGTATGACCAGGGCTGGAAGGTGCAGAAGGAGGCGACGCAGGTGCAGCGCATCTCCACGCGCCTGACCGCGCAAAGCGGCTCGACGCCGGCAACCTACGTGGCGCCGGACGCGGCCGCGCAGCAACTGGTGCAGGCCGAGCACGCCGCGACGATCGACTACGTCAAGACGCCGATCGGCCAGAGCCAGTTCGACATGGCCACGTACTACGCGCTGGCGGGCGACGTGTCCGCGCTGCAGATCGTGAACATGGCGCAGATCGATTACCTGACGGATTACATCGCCAAGAACAGCCCGTCGTACGCGGGCCTGCCGATCCTGTCGGCCGCCGCGCCCTTCAAGGGCGGGCGCAACGGTCCGGGCGACTTCACCTATGTGAAGCAAGGCAACGTCGCCATCAACAACGCGGCCGACCTGTATCTGTACCCCAACACGCTGCAAGTCGTGCGGGTCAGCGGCGACATCGTGCGCCAGTGGCTGGAAAAGACGGCCGAGCAGTTCAAGCAGATCGACCCCGCGCAGGTCGCGCCGCAGGATCTGATCGACACCGGCTTTCCGACGTTCAACTTCGACGTGCTGTATGCGGCCGGCAATGCGCTGCAGTATGAAATCGACGTGACCAAGCCAAAGGGCTCGCGCATCACGGCGCTGACGTACAACGGCGCGCCGCTGGACCTGGCCGCGCAATTCCTGGTGGTGACCAACAACTACCGCGCCAGCGGCGGCGGCGACTTCCCCGGTCTGGCCGGCGGCAAGGGCGACATCGTGCTGCAGGCTCCGGACGCCAGCCGCGACGTGTTGATCAGCTATATCAAGAAGAACCCCACGCTCGACCTGGCCACGTTCGGCCTGGATCGCAGCTGGCGTTTCGCGCAGGTCAGTTCGCTGGCCGGACCGGTGGTGTTTTCGTCGGTGCCGGGCACGCTGGCGATGGCCACGGCCCACGACGTGACCAACGTCTCGGTGTTTGACGCCACGCCCGATCCGGTGACGCAGCTGTCGCGTTACGCGATCGATCTGACCCAGTAAGCGGTTCGATCCGGCGGGCGCCCAGCAATGGGGCGCCCCGCCTCAGCGGTAGTACACGCAGATGCGCTTGCCGCCGATCTCATGCACATCGATCGGCAGTTCATACAGATCGCTCAGCACGTCCGGCCGGATCAGTTCGGCCGGCGTGCCGTGCCGCGCAATCCGCCCCTGCCGCATCGCCACGATGCGGTCCGCATAGCTGGACGCAAAGTTGATGTCGTGCAGCACCAGCACTACCGTCTTGCCCAGTTCATCGGCCGCGCGCCGCAAGGTGCCCATCATCGCCACGGCATGCTTCATGTCCAGGCTGTTCAAGGGCTCGTCCAGCAGCACGTAGCGCGTATCCTGGCACAGCACCATGGCCACGAACGCGCGTTGGCGCTGGCCGCCGGACATCTCGTCCAGATAGCGGTCCGCCAGCGGTTCCAGGTTCAGGTACGCAATGGCCTGATCGATGTGGACCTTGTCGTCCATTGTCAGGCGCCCGCCCGTGTGCGGGTAGCGGCCGAACGCCACCAGGTCCTTTACCGTCAGCCGCAGCGGCAGGTGGTTGTCCTGCCGAAGAATGGCCAGGCGCCGGGCCAGTTCGCGGCTGTCGGCGCGCGTGACGTCCAGACCTTCGACCAGCACCCGCCCCGCGCTCAGCGGCAGCAAACGGCTCACCATGGACAGCAACGTCGACTTGCCCGCCCCGTTCGGCCCGATGATGGCGGTGACGCCGCCGGCAGGCAGGTCCAGGCTGACATCGTCGATCACAACGGTGTCGCCATATTGCTTGCTGACGTTCTGGATTTCTATCATCGGCGCCCCCTGCGCAAGATCAGGACGAGGAACATCACGCCGCCCACGAATTCAATCACCACGCTGACCGTGGTGTTCAGCCCAAGCACGCGCTCCAGCAGCGTCTGGCCGCCCACCAGGAAAATGACGCTGAGCAGCGTCGCGGCCGGCACGGTGTACCGGTGCCTGTCCGAGCCCATGGCTTGATACGCCAGGTTGCTGACCAGCAGACCGAAGAACGTCACGGGACCGACCAGCGCCGTCGACACGGACACCAGCACCGCAATCGCCGCCAGTGTCACCACCAGCGTGCGGCGATAGTCAACGCCCAGGTTCAATGCCATGTCGCGGCCCAGCGCCAGCACGTCGTAGCGCCGGCGCATGCGCCAGACGAAGAACGACGCGGTGCACACGGCGCCGAAAGCGATCGGCAGCAGCTCAACGCGTACCGAATTGAAGCTGGCGAACATGCGGTCCTGCAGGACCAGGAATTCATTCGGATCGATCAGCCGCACCACAAAGCTGGACAGGCTGCGAAACAGCAGTCCGAAGATGATGCCCACCAGCATCATCAAATGCAGGCTGCGCACGGCGTCGGAAAACAGCCAGCGGAACAGCAGGCACGCGAACGCCGTCATCGCGCACACTTCCAGGAGAAACGCTGCGACCGGATGACTGGCGGCGGCCGCCGCCTGCCCGAAGCCGAACACCACGACCGCCTGGATCAGCAGGTACAGGGCGTCGAAGCCCATGATGGCGGGCGTGAGGATGCGGTTGTGCGTGATGGTCTGGAACAGCACGGACGACACCGCCACCGCATACGCCACCAGCAGCATGGCCAGCAGCTTGCCGCCACGAAAGGGAATGACGAACGACCATTGGCCATTCGCGCCCAACGTCATGAAGGCGGCAACGCAGATCAGCGCGCCGGCGCCCAGTGCCACAAGGCGCCACCTCTGCGGCGCGCGCGGGGCAACGCGGAGAATCGAGGCGGTTTCAGCCAAGGCGGTTCCTCCGCGAGCGCAGCAGCCACAGGAACAGGATGCTGCCCAGCACGCCCACCACGGTGCCGATGGGGATCTCGTAGGGGTGGATGACCAGCCGGCCGATGATGTCGCAGGCCAGTACGAATGCGCCCCCAAGCAACGCCACCCACGGAATGGCGCGGCGCATGTTGTCGCCCAGCACCAGGCTGACGGCATTGGGCACGATGAGGCCCAGGAACGGGATGCTGCCGGCCGTTACGACCACCACGGCTGATATGGCCGAAACGATCAGCAGGCCGACCAGCGTCAGCCGTGCATGATTCAGCCCCAGGTTGGACGCGAACTCGCGGCCCATGCCCGCCACGGTGTAGCGGTCGGCAGCGGCATAGGCCGCGCAGGCCAGCGCAAACCCGATCCACAGCAGCTCATACCGGCCGCGCAGCACGCCGGAGAAGTCGCCGGTAGTCCACGCATGCAGCGACTGCAGCAGGTCGAAGCGGTACGCCATGAAGGTCGTCACCGCCTGGATCACGCCGCCCAGGATCAGCCCGATCAGCGGCACGATGAACGGCGTGCGCAGCGGCACGCGGCGCAGCAAGGCCAGAAACAGCAAGGTGCCCGCCAGCGCAAAGCCCGTGGCCGTCACCATCTTGCCGATCACGGACGTATCGGGCGCCAGCAAGGTGATGACCAGGATGCCGAGGGTGGCGGATTCGACGGTGCCGGCCGTCGTCGGCTCCACAAAGCGGTTGCGCACCAGCATCTGCATGATGAGGCCGGCGACGGCCAGCGCCGTGCCTGCCAGCAGCAACGCGAGGGTGCGCGGGATGCGGCTGACCATCAGCAGCCGCCATGCTCGCTCGCCCTCTTCGCCGCCGTTCCACAGCGCGGCCCAATGCATCTGGCCCGCGCCCAGGCTGATGCTTGCCACGCACAACAGCAGCAACACCACCACCACGGCCGTCAAGCCGCCCCACCCGCCGATTGCGCGCCGCCAGCTCACCGGCAGCCCTTCCCGTCTTGCATGCTGCCTACTTTCCTTGCGACAACGCCGCGGCGATCTGATCCACGTTCTGCTGCATGGCCGTCAGGCCCGCGCTGCCGAGCAGATACCAGTTGAAGCCGTTCAGATAGACCACGCGCTGGTTCTTCCACGCCTTGGTCGGACGCACCAGCTCGTTGTCCAGCATGCGCTGCGCCGACACGCCTTCACGGCCGATGGCCGCGTCGCGGTCGATCACGAACAGCCAGTCCGGATCGGTCTGGGCAATGAACTCGAACGAAATCGCCTGGCCGTGGTTGGACACGTTCAGGCCGGTCGCGGCAGGCTTGACGCCGAAGGCGTCGTGGATCACGCCAAAGCGCGAGCCCGGCCCGTAGGCGCTCATCTTGCCGCCGGTTGTCAGCACGATCAACGCGGTGCCGGCGTTGGCGGCCTTGCCTTTCAGGGACGCAATCGACGCATCCAGCGCGGCCAGCTTTTCCTTGGCCTCGCTCGCTTTGCCGTATAGCGCGGCCAGCGTTTCGGTGTTGCGCCGGACGCTGCCGACCAGGTCCTTGGCGTCGACCGTCAGGTCCACGGTGGGCGCGATCTTGGACAGCTCGTCATACTTGGGCGCCGAGCGGCCGGCCACGAAAATGACTTGCGGCGCGGCGGCGTGAATGACCTCGTAGTTGGGCTCGAACATCGTGCCGGCCTTCAGATATCGCTTGTCGGCGAACTGGCTCAGTTGCGGCGGCAGCTTGGCGGCGCTGGGCACGCCCACGGGGTCCACGCCGAGCGTGTGCAGGGTGTCCAGCACGGCCAGGTCCAGCACGATCGTCTTGGACGGATTGGACGGCACCGCGGTTTCGCCGCGGGCGTGCTTGACCGGCGTAGTGGACTGCGCGGCGCACACGGCTGCCGCGGCGCTCAAGGCCAGTGCCACACCGGCCCGGGTTGCCCAGCGGCGGGCGGCGCCCGCCTGTTTTCCATTGTTCATGCAAACCTCTCTGTAATGGGGCGCCAGGCGCCCCGTCATTCTCAGAACTTCACGCCCACGCCCAGCCAGTAACGGCGGCCGTCTTCGACATAGCCGAAGTCGTCGTAGGCGACCTGCTTGTCGAACAGGTTGTAGATGCCGGCATACACCGACACGGTCTTGTTCACGGCGTACGAACCGCCCAAGTCCACGAACGTGTAGGACGGCGCCACCAGCGCGTCCGACGACGGGCCGGTGGTCGGCTGGCTTTCGCGGCCGCGGAAGTTTAGGCGGGCCCACGCCTGCAGCGCGTCGGACGGCTGCCAATTCACCGTGGTCGTAAACAGATGCTTGGGCAACTGGTTCAGCGGCTCGCCCTTGTACTGGCCGGACTTCTGCTCCGACTTCGTGAAGGTGTAGCTGCTGGTCATCGACCAGTCGGCCGCCAGCGGCAGCTTCAGGCTGGCTTCCACGCCGCGCGACACAGCCTTGTCCACGTTCATGTACGTGGTGGGGTCCGAGCCGAACTGGTTGGGGCCGTCCGTGCACTGCGACAGGGGGCACGCCACGCGGGTGATCTTGTCCTTGAAGTCGTTGTTGAACAACGTGATGCCGGCGTTCATGCCCTCGCCGTCGTCATACAGCAGGCCGATTTCCTGGGTCACCGACTTTTCGGGCGTCAGGTCCGGATTGCCGTACATGTTGCCGCCGCGGCTGGTCTGGCCCCAGCCGGCCACGGTCTGGCGCAGGTCGGGCGCACGGAAGCCGGTAGACACGCCGCCCTTCAAGGTCCAGCGTTCGGCCATGTGCCACACGCCGTACAGGCGCGGGCTGAAGTGGCTGCCGAAGTTCTCATCCTGATCCATGCGCAGGCCGGTCGTGAGAGCAAAGCTTTCGGTCAGGCGCCATTCGTCTTCGGCGAACAATGCCCATTGATACCGTTCCACGTTGCTGGGGCCGCCGGGCAACTGATTGCCATTCTGGTCATCCAGACGTTGATTGAGATAGCTGCCGCCCAAGGTCAGCATGTGCGAACCCAACGGCAGCGACCAGCTCGTCTGCAGGTCCAGGTTCTTGATCTTCATCTGGCGCGAGCGGTTGTCGAACTCTTCCTGCTGCACATAGCTGTCGGACACGCCCCAGCCCCAGCGGCCGGTGTGCGACAACGCCCACTTGCTGCTGCGGTAATCGGTTTCCGACGACGCCGGGCAGCCCGTGCGCGGGCACGCGGTGCCGGGCGGCAGCGGCTCCACCGTCTTGCCCAGAGTGTCCTGGAACTTCTGGCGCATCGTGGTCGCTTCCAGCACGATGTCGTGATCGCGATTGGGCGTCAGCGCCAGCTTGGCGGTCACGCTTTCAGCGTTGCGCTTGCGGTAGCCGTTGTAGATGTTGTCTTCGTCGCGCTGCGTGGCCTGGCCGTAGATCTGCAGGCCCAGCAGGTCATTCTTGATCGGGCCGGCCAGGTAGAAGTTGCCCTGGTAGATATCGCCCGACTTGCTGCTCTCCTGGATCGTCGTATCCATGCGGATTTCGCCGTGCCATTCGTCGGGCACCTTGCGCGTGATGATGTTGATCACCCCGCCCATGGCGTCCGACCCGTACAGCGACGACATCGGGCCGCGCACCACTTCAATGCGCTCGATGGCCGACAGCGGCGGCGTCCAGCCACCCTCCACGCCCGTCGAATCCGAGTTGGTGCGAGTTTCGCGCGAGCTCTGGCGCTTGCCGTCGATCAGGATCAGCGTGTACTTCGGGCCCATGCCGCGCAAGCTGATGTCCTGGCGATCGCCGCCGCCCGTGACGATGACGCCCGGCACTTCCACCAGCGCGTCGTTCAGGTCGCGGTAGAACTTCTTGTCCAGATCCTCACGCGTGATGACGCTGATCGAGGCCGGCGCATCCTGGATGCGTTGCTCGAAACCGCTGGCCGTGACGACGACCGTGTCCATCGTCGTGGCCGCGTCCGCGGCCTGTGCCCAGACGGCGGACGGCCCCAAGCCAAAACCCGCGGCGCACAAGGCGGCGGCCAGTTGCGTGCGCGACGCGGCGATGCGCTGGCCGCCGGCCAGTTCTTTCCTGCTCATGATTCCAACTTCTCCCGTCCCCGGTTTACGCCACGCCCCACGCGCGGCACGCCCCGGCTCCCACTTATTAATGAAAACCATTCTCATATTAGAATTGGGGCTTGCAGCACGCCGCAACATGCTTTCCGCAACTTTTATCTTCTTTGCATTTCTTGACACTCCGGCGCGCAGCGTTCGGCCACACTGCCGGATGCTCGACGCCCAACACGCATGCCTTTCACTCATTCAGCGGTGGCGCGCCGCATCTTGCTGATCGACGACGACGTCGAGCTGGCGCAGATGCTGCGCGAATACCTGGAACCCCATCAATGCCAGCTGACGCTGGCGCACACCGGCGCTCAAGGCATGTCCTTGCTGGCGCAGGACGATTTCGACCTCGTGCTGCTGGACCTGATGCTGCCCGACGGCAATGGTCTGGATCTGCTCAAGCACTACCGCCAGCGCTCGCGCCGCCCCGTCATCATGTTCACCGCGCATGGTGGCGAGACCGACCGCGTGCTGGGCCTGGAGTTCGGCGCCGACGATTACCTGGCCAAACCCTTCAGCCCGCGTGAGCTCAAGGCCCGCGTCACCGCCGTGCTGCGCCGCTTTGAAGAAACGCCCGTCCCCGCCAGTCCGTCGCTCAGCCTGGGTGCCCTGTCGCTGGACCCGGCCACCGGCCGCGCGCGCATGGGCGCCGACGAAGTCATGCTGACCGGCGCCGAGCAGCGCATCCTGGAAATTTTGATGCGCGCCCCCGGGCAGGTGATCGCGCGCGACCAGATCGGCCTGTATGCGCTGGGCCGCGCGCCAGACCGCTACGACCGCAGCATCGACACGCACATCAGCAGCCTGCGCAAAAAGCTGCGCCTGGATCAACACGCCGACACGCTGTCCATCCGCAATCTGCGCGGGCTGGGCTACGTGCTGGCGGGCGCTGCGTGATGACGTTGTTGCCCGCCCGCTCGCTTTTCTGGCGTGCGTTCCTGACGTTCTGGTGCGCCATGGCGGTCATCCTGGTCTGCGGCATGGTGCTGACGGCATCGGTGGCCTGGTACCGCTTCAACTCGCTGGACGGCTTGAATCCCGGCAACCTTACGCGCGATGCCGCGCAGGTCGCGCGCACGCAGGGCCGGGACGGCCTGGAGCGCTGGGTGCGCGCCATGGACGACAACTACTCGGCGCTGAAGATCTATGTCATGGACGCGCAGGACCAGGAGATCCTGGGCCGGCGCCTGCCCACGCGCCTGCATGACTGGCTGGTCGCGTACCGCGCCGCGCCCGAGCGGCCGCCGCAGTCCGACTATGTGCCGGCCGATCCCGCAGGCGAACGCGTGTCGTGGTGGGAACCGCAGATCCTGATCCTGCCGGATGGCTCGGAACTGCTGATGCTGTTTCTGCCGTTCGATTCGTCGCGCTGGGAAGTCCTGGCGTTGTCGCCCGTCGCGCTGGCGCTGCTGCTGTTCGCGCTGGCGGTGACCGCGCCCTTCTGCTGGGCATTGACGCGCCACATCACCGCGCCGCTGGCGCAATTGCGCCAGACCACGCACGCGCTGGCCGCTGGGAAACTGGACACGCAGACACCGCCAAGACTCGCCACGCGCCAGGATGAACTTGGCCTGCTGGCACGCGACTTCGACGCCATGGCCGTGCGATTGAAGGCGCTGGTCGACACGCGCGAGCAACTGCTGCATAACGTGGCGCACGAGCTCAGGTCACCGCTTGCGCGCCTGCGCCTGGCCTCTGAACTGGCGCGCCGCAACGACGAACGGCGCGATCTGCAGCTCGACCGCATCGAACGCGAATGCGAGCGGCTGGACGCCTTGGTGGGCAACACGCTGCGGCTTGCCCGCGTGGGTGCGCTGCCCGTCCCGACCGAACCGCTGGACCTGTCGGATGTCGTGGCCGGCGTCGTGGACGATGCCCGCTACGAGGCCGAAGGGCGGCATCTGCAAATCGATTGGGACACGCCCGCGCCCATCCGCATTGCCGGCGACCGCGCCAGCTTGGCCAGCGCCATCGAGAACGTGCTGCGCAATGCCCTGCGTTTTGCGCCCGCGCACAGCGTCATCCGCGTGCGGCTCTTGACCAGCGCCAGCGAAGCCAGCCTGGAGATCGAAGACCGCGGCCCGGGCGTTGCCACGCAAGAGCTCACCTCGCTTTTCGAACCGTTCTATCGCGCGGGCTCTGCCGGCGCCGCCAGCACGCCCGGCGGCGGCGCGGGGCTGGGACTTTCCATCGCGCAGGCCGCGATTGCCGCGCACAAGGGATCGATATCGGCCCGCAACGTCGCCCCGCATGGCTTGAGCGTGCGCATGGACCTGCCGCTGCTATCCGCCTCCGTGGCGCGCCCCGCTACGGGATGACGCCACGGTCGACGCCCAGCATCAGAACGTGATGTTCGCCGACATCCACAGACGGCGGCCTTCCAGCACCTGCCGGTACGCGTTGCTCCAGCTGGCATTGGCCGCTGGCGCCGTCGCGCCGACCTTGGCCGGACCGTAGTCCACAAAATTCTTGTCGAACAGATTCAGCACCGAGGCCGACAACGTCACGTTCTTGCTGACCACATACGAGCCCCCCATGCTGGCCAGCCAGTACGGGCTATAGAACACCTGTTTCTTCTCCCAGTTCATGTCGTTGAACTGACCCGCGCGGTATTCGCCGCGGACCCACGCGTTGAACTGATCGTTGACGCGCCAGGTCAGCCCCAGATTGACTGCGTGACGCGGCTGCGAGCCCAAGGGCTGACCGCGCCTCGCGCCCGAGGTGACCTCACTTGCGGTCAGCGTGTAATTGCCATTGAACGACAGCCCCGCGTACAGCGGAATCCGGCCGCCCAGCTCAAAGCCCTGAATGGTGGCCGAATCGATGTTCACGCGTTGCGAGAAGTTGGCCACGGGCACGCCGTTGCGCTCCCACACGCCCAGGTCCAGGCAGCCCGGCGCGGGGCCGCCCGCCGCCAGGCAGTTGGGCACGCTCTGGCTGTCGATCTTGTCCTTGAACTTGGTATGGAAAGCGGTCAGGTTGCCGGACAGCCCTGCTCCATCGTCAAACAGCACGCCCAACTCGGACGAGGTGCTGGTCTCCGGCTTGAGCTGCGAATTGCCGAGCAACGGCATGGTGCCCTGCGCGCCGAGGCCGATGATGCCGTCGGTCATCAGGTTGATGTCGGGCGTCTTGTAGCCCTTGCTGACGCCGCCCTTGAATGTCCACGCCGGCGTGGCGTTCCAGACCAGGTAGCCGCGCGGACTCCACTTGCCGCCGAACTGCTCGTTGCGGTCGTAACGCGCGCCGGCCGTCAGCGCCACGCTGTCCACGATGCGCCATTCGTCTTCCGCGAACAGCGCCCATTGGTACTGCCGCAGATTCAGCGGCGCCGACACCAGCGTGTCCTTGAACTGCTGCTCGCGCCACTGGCCGCCCAGGGTCAGGTTGTGGCGGTCATTGAACAACGGCATCGTCCACTTGGTGTCGAACACCCAGTTGTCGTATTCCAGGTCGCGGCTGGACCCGTCAGTGGGTTGGCGCGGCGTGCTCATCGGATTCGTGCGGCCGATGGTCTCGGTGGTGTCGTAGACCAGGCTGGTGTCCGAACTGACCGAACCGCCGTAGCGGCCCAGATGCGTCAACGCGTAGCGCTGCCGGTTGAACTTCATCTCGGGCTCGTAGCCGCCGCCCTGGCGGTTGGGCGCCACGTCGGCGTTCAGCGTGCCTAATTCCCCGTTGCTGTTGTCGAAGGTCTGCCAGTTGCTGTCCACGTCGAACAGGATGTCGTGGTTGCGGTTCGGCGTCAGCGACAGGCGCAGCCCCATGTTCTGCTGCGTGCTGTCGCCCAGTCCGCTGAAGCTGGCAATGTCGCCGGTGTAGTCGCCGCTGTCGTAGTCGGCCTGGGTGGCGGGGTAGCTGCCTGTTGCGCTCAGGCGCCGGTAGTGGCCGCCGCGCAGGCTCAGGCCGAGCTTGTCCGTCTTCAGGGGGCCGCTCAGGTAGAAGCCCGCGCCGTAGGTGTTGCCGAAACGGTTGTCGCCCTGCAGCGTGCCGTCCAGCGTCAGTTGGCCCGTCCATTCGCGGGCGACCTTGCGCGTGATGATGTTGATGACGCCGCCCATTGCGTCCGAGCCGTACAGCGTGGACATCGGGCCTCGCACCACTTCGATGCGCTCGATCGCGGCCATCGGCGGAATGAAGTTGGTGTCGACGTCGCCGAAGCCGTTGGCCCGCGCCCCCGAACTGTTCTGATTCATGCGCTTGCCGTCCACCAGCACCAGCGTGTAGTCGCTGGGCATGCCGCGGATGCTGATGTTCATGCCGCCAGCCTTGCCGCCGCGCTCGACCGACACGCCCTCCACGTCGCGCACCGCGTCGGCCAGATTGTGGAAAGGCCGCGCTTCCAATTGCTCGCGCGTGATGACCGAAATGGACGCGGGCGCGTTCCGGATCTCTTGTTCAAGCCCCGATGCAGTGACCACGACGGTGTCCAGCTGCGTCACGCCCAACGTGTCTTCCAATCCGGCCGTGCCGGTCTGCGCGTGGACGTTTGCGGCGGCAAGCGCCAACACGATCGGCAAAAGACGGAATCGCGCGCAGGGTGTTGAAGCGGCTCGTGCAGAGCCGTTAAAGCGTTTCTGAGTCGACATGGGAATCAAATGAAAAACCGCCCGATCAAGGCGGCTCGCGCTGTGCGCTGATTGACGTGCTAACGAACGCCAATGATAGGTATTCCCATTACCCAAACTCAATGCCACGAAGGCGTTTTCGAAGAATCGTTAGAAGAGTCGATAGGAGATTCGGACTGGTCCGACGAACGCAAGCTTCCCGCACGACGACATCATCATCGCGCACGCGTCTTCGAAGTCAGACAGGTCAGTCCGCGTCAGCCAGAATCGCTGCCGGCAACCTTGGCAACACCCGCATCGCGTTCGCGGTGGTGGCGTGCGCCACCTGCCCCGGCGTGATGCCGCGCAGTTCCGCCAGCACCTGCGCAATGCGCGCCAGTTCGCCGGGACGATTGCGCCGATTGGGTTCGTGCAGCCAAGCGGGCGGGATGTCCGGTGCGTCGGTCTCCAGCACCAGATGCTCCAGCCCGACGTCCACCGCGTGGCGGCGAATCTGCAGCGCCCGCTCGAACGTCATCGCGCCGCCCATTCCCAGCGCAAAGCCATGCTCGATGAAGGCCTGCGCCTGCTGCGCGCTGCCATTGAACGCGTGCGCGATGCCGCCGATGCGCGGATGGCGGCGCAGGTACTTCAGCAAGATGTCCTGGGATTTGCGCACGTGCAGCAGCACGGGCAGGCCAAACTCGACGGCCATGTCCAATTGCGCGGCGTAGAACCGTTCCTGACGTTCGCGCGGCGCACCCGAGGCGATCTCCGGCACGAAGAAGTCCAGCCCGATTTCGCCGATGGCGACAAAGCGCGGATCGCCCAGGGATTCCTTGATGGTCTGGCGCAGCACGTCCAGATCGGCGTCGTCGGCGCGCGCGACGTACAACGGATGAATGCCCAACGCATAGGCGCCGCCGCCAATGCTGGCGGCCAGGTCACGCACAACCGCAAAGTTTGCCCGTTCGATGGCGGGGATCACGATGGCCTGGACGTCCGCGTGGGCGGCGTGGTCCGCCACCTCGGTCCGGTCAGCGTCGAACTCCCGGGCGTCCAGGTGGCAATGAGTGTCGATGAGCATGGGCGTGTCCTCCTTGTGCGGATTATCCGCCCTCGGCCGCCGCGCGGACCCGCGCGGGCGGCTGTCGCTGCGGACCGGGCTAGCCTGACACCAGGCGGCCGTTTTCCATCAGCAACTGACGGTCGGCGCGGGCGGCAAGCTCGGGATCGTGCGTGACGATCGCAAATGCAGTCCCCGACTCCTGGTTCACCCGCGTCAGCAGTTCGAACATGTTGTGGGCGGTGTGGCGGTCCAGGTTGCCCGTGGGCTCGTCCGCCAGCACGCACACCGGGCGCGTCACCAGCGCGCGCGCCAGCGCCACGCGCTGCCGTTCGCCGCCCGACAACTGCCCCGGGAAGTGCCCTTCCCGGGCGGACAGGCCGACCAGTCCGAGCACTTCGCGTGCCGCCTCGCGCGCCTTGTCGCGGTTCTCGCGGCGCACGATCAGCGGCATCGCCACGTTGTCCAGCGCTGAAAACTCGGCCAGCAGGTGGTGGAACTGGTAGACGAAGCCCAGGCTGCGGTTGCGCACCGCGCTTTTCTTGGATTCGGACAGCCCGACGCCCACCTGGCCGTCAACGGAAACCGAGCCGCTCGTCGGCACGTCGAGCAGCCCCAGGATGTGCAGCAAGGTGCTCTTGCCGGATCCCGATGCGCCCACGATGGCGACCATCTCGCCGCGCGCGACGGACAGGCTGACATTGCTGAGCACTTCGATCCGGGCGGGGCCTTCGTCGTAGACCTTGACGATGTTCTCGGCCTGCAGCGCCGGCGTCGTGCCGGCCTGCGGCTTCTGCGTCGGGGTATCAATCATGGCGCAGCACCTGTGCGGGTTGCAGGCGCGAGGCGCGCCAACTCGGATACAAGGTCGCCAACAGCGACAGCACCAGCGACGTCACGCCGATGGTGACGATGTCGCCCACCTGCGGGTCGGACGGCAGCGCGCTGATGAAATAGATTTCGCGCGGCAGAAAATGCACGCCCAGCATGCGCTCGATGAACGGCACGATCACGTCGACGTTGTAGGCGATGGCAATGCCGCCGGCCACGCCCAGCAAGGTGCCGATCACGCCGATCAGCGCGCCTTGCACCAGGAAGATGCGGGCCACTTCGCCCGGTCCCGCTCCCAGCGTGCGCAGGATGGCGATGTCGGATTGCTTGTCCTTGACGGCCATGACCAGCGAGGACAGCAGGTTGAACGCCGCCACGGCCACGATCAGCGCCAGGATCAGGAACATCATGCGCTTTTCGGTCTGCACCGCCGCAAACCACGTGCGGTTGTTGCGCGACCAGTCGCTGGCCATGACGTACGGCGGCAGGACGTTGCGCAGCTCGGCCGCCACTTCGGGGGCCTTCTGCATGTCGGCAATGCGCAGACGCACGCCGGCGGTGCCGCTTTCGCGGAACACGCGCGCCGCGTCTTCGTTGTCCACGAACGCCAGCGAGGAATCGTATTCGTAGTGGCCCGACGAGAACACACCCACGACGGTGAACTGGCGCATGCGCGGCGCAAAGCCGGCGGGACTGATCGAGCCCTGCGGCGCCATCATCAGCAACGTGTCGCCGACCTTGACGCCCATGCCGTCGGCCAGCTCGTTGCCCAGCACCACGCCGAAGCCACCGGGTTTCAGGTCGGTCAGCTTGCCAGACACCATCTGGCGCGGCAGGTCCGACACGTTGCCCTCGGTGCCGGGGTCGATACCCCTGACCTGCACGCCGCGCAGCGCCTGCCCGCGCACCAGCATGCCCTGCGCCGCCACGAAGGGCGCGCCAGCCTTGACCTCGGGATTGCGCTCGGCGGCGGTGGCAAACTGCTGCCACTGCTCAAGCACCCGTTCGGGCGATGCGCCAGGAAGATAGAGTTCGATGTGCGGCAGCACCGACAGCATGCGGTCCCGCACTTCCTTCTGGAAGCCGTTCATCACGGACAGCACCACGATCAGGGCGGCAACGCCCAGCGCGATGCCCGCCATGGAACTGGCGGCGATGAAGGAGATGAAGCGATCGCGGCGGCCGCGTCGCTGGCGGATCCGGGCAAGGCCCGCATAGCGGGCGCCGATCCATAGTTCGTAGGGTATTTTCAGCACGTGCGCATTATTGCATTAACCGCCCGGAAATCGCCCCGCGGATGTGCGGATCCTAGACCAGGCGTGACAACGTATGGCAGTTGGCCGCGGCGCTAAGTTCCCCATCCCGCCGCGGACTACAATCGCCGCCATGCTGATCGTCATTCCAGGCGCCCTGCCCGCCCTTCCCTTTGCTGCCGAACTGGCCAAGCTCCTGCCCGAGCGCGCGCCCACGCTGCACGGCTGGCTGCAGGCCGCAACGGCCCGTCCGCAAGGCTACGACCTGCGCGCGCACGGCTGCACGGCCTTCGAATCCTGGCAGCTCGAGCGCGCCGGGTATGCACCCGAGCCGGGCCTCTTGCAAAGCGCAGGCCTCGGCCCGCTGCTGGCCGGGCAACATTCCCACACACCGGCATCCGAACCGGTCTGGCTGTGCGAACTGGTCCATCTTGCGCTGGGCGCGGATCAGGCTTCGCTGCTGGATCCGGGGTCGATGGACCTGACCGAATCGGAAACCGCCGCCCTGCTAGACACCGCGCGCCCACTCTTTGAGGGCACCGGCTTCTCGGTCGAGCCGCTGTCGCCGCAGCGCTGGCGCCTGCGCTTGCCGGCGGACCTGCGCCCCCAGACCGCCAGCCCCCTGGCCGTGGCAGGAAGGCGCCTGAACGACTGGTGGCGCCAGGACACCGAGACGCGCCCGTGGCGGCGCCTGCTGAACGAAATCCAGATGGCGTGGCACGAACACCCCGTCAACGACGTCCGGGCCGCCCGCGGCCTGGCGCCTGTCAACGCGCTGTGGCTCTATGGCGGGGGCACGCCCTGGACGGCGGCGCCCGCCGGCCCGGCGCAGGTGCTGACCGGACTGGACGCCCCGCAACGCGCCGGCGACTGGGCCGCCTGGCTCGACGCGCTGACCGAACTCGACACGCAGCATCTGCGTCCGCTGGCCGCCGGCAAAGGCCTGCCCGCGACGCCCGTGCAGATGCTGCTGCTGGGCGATGACCGCAAGGTCGCCCTTGACCTGAAACCGCGCGGGGGCCTGCTTGGCTTGCTGCCCGCGCCCAAGAAGAACTGGAGCGCCTGGTGGTCTCACCCCGCTTAACGATCCGTCCGGCCGACCTGGCCGCCTGTCACGTCCTCGAATCTTCCGGCATCCACCCGCTGCTGGCCCGCTTGTGGGCCGCGCGCGGTGTGACGCATCCGGATCAGACCCGGCTTGCCTGGCCGTCCCTGCTGCCGCCGGCCGGCCTGACCCATTCTGCCCACGCGGCGGCCGTCCTGGCCGACGCCATCCAGGCCGGCAAAAAGCTGCTGATCGTGGCCGACTACGATTGCGACGGCGCCACCGCCTGCGCCGTCGGCCTGCGCGCGCTGTCGGCGATGGGCGCCGATGTCGACTTCCTGGTGCCCAATCGTTTCGAGACCGGCTACGGCCTGTCTCCCGCCGTCGTGGAA